>Ga0116129_1000176_pt1 | contig 46168 bp, 55 predicted proteins | sample June2015DPH_17_2_FD_89732 | JGI IMG/M metagenome (GOLD analysis project Ga0116129, IMG submission 89732) | Peatland microbial communities from SPRUCE experiment site at the Marcell Experimental Forest, Minnesota, USA - June2015DPH_17_10 | ecosystem: Environmental > Terrestrial > Soil > Wetlands...
CAGAGATATGGACGAACACGTCCTTATCGCCGACCATCGGCTTGATGAACCCATAACCCTTCGTCGGGTTGAACCACTTGACGGTGCCTTTTTGCATCGCCTGTCTCCTGGTCTAGACGTAAACAAGACGCGTCACGCTATGTGCGTGCCGCGCCACAAGCGGGCTTTGCGGATGTCTGCTGAATTTCTTAGTCGCGAAACGCACAGCCGATCGGCCTAATTCCGATTGTGACAGGGATTGCAACACGAAATTTGCGCGTTAGCAAGCTTCTGTGGCGCTTGGGGAAATCGCCAGACGAGTTCAGATGACCCCCGGCGAGTGTGGCCGGGGAACAACAAGGCGTGCCAATTGCCATCAAAGCCCGGCCCGGAGCGATTGACGCTGCGGCTGAACTACGCGCAAATCCCTCGATTGACGACGATTTCATATTATCGGGCTTGCACGCCCATCTTTGGGAATAGCGTAGATGGGCAGGTCATGGCGGTTTTCCGATGAAGCCTGCCGGTGGCCGGGAAGGGCTCTTCTTATCGTCGTAGCGTTCACCCTCGGGCTTTCCGCACAGCAGGTCCACGCGCAAAGCCCGACACCTACGCCGACACCAACACCCACCGCATCGCGGACTCCGACCCCCATGCCGTCGATTCCCATGACCGATCTTTCTGCGGGGGCGACGGTTGCGAACCTCGGGAGCAGTTTCCTGGAGCGGCTCGGCGACCTGGCGGGCGGCGGTATCGGTCGCGCGTCACGCAGCAATCCGGGAGGTGGCGGCGCCTCAGAATCCGTCGACGGCCAGCCCTTCCGAACCTGGGGCGAACTCTACGGGATCTCCGGCAGGACCGGCCCGCAGGCCAATTTCGCCGGTGATGATCGCCAAACAACGGGCGGCGTGGCGGGATTTGGCGCGCGGATCGCGCCGGGTGTGAATGTCGGATTTTCGATCGACCAAAGCCGGACCGGTATTGACGTGTCGCCGGCGATGCAGTCTGCGACCCTCGATCTGACCCAGCTCGGCTTTAACGCCTCGATCGACAAGGGGCCCTGGACGTGGGCGGCCGCACTGGTTCACGGATTTGGAATGATCAACTCCAGCCGCGGTACAGCGCTGGGCACGGCCAGCGCAAACTATAACGGGCAGATCGACGGTGCGCTGACCGAACTCAGCTACTACTGGAGCATGGACCAGAGCCGCCTCGTGCCCAAAGCAGCACTTGAATACGTTCGCGCATCGACCGGCTCGTTCCAGGAGGTGGGTGGACTCGATCCAGTTTCGGCAACCGGGGCTACGCTTGAACGCTCGCGAGTGCTCCTTGGTGCGGAGGTTGGCCACTACTGGATCGTAGACCAGAAGATCCTGGACCTTTCCGCCTACGGCAAGTTCGTCGATAATTTCGAACAAAATCTTTCTTCGGTCACTGTCAGCCTCGGGCCCGAAAGCATTTTGGTTCAGGGGATCGGCGAAAGCCGATACGGGGCGGATGCCGGCGCCGCCCTTTCGGTCAGCCTGAGCAACGCTGTGCGCCTCTACCTCAACTACGACGGCAAATTTCGCTCCGCGTTGCAATCCCACCAGGCGACAATGGGTGTTGAGGTGAAGTGGTAAGTGCCCTTGCGTTGCTGCTCGCGCACAGCATCCATGTCTGACTAAAATACGAAACAGGTTGAATTTTAATAAAAATGCCCGTAAAAGTAGTTACCTCAACAGAGGTAATTTGAATGCGGGATTTGGGTGATCAACAGCACCTGTTGGACGGCCCGCGGTTGCACGGTACGAAATTAGGCACCGATCTGCGCGATTTTCGACGTTTGCCTGAGTCAAAGCGCTATCATCTCGATAAAACGAAACCCCCGCCAGCCGTCAGTTACTTTGCGAGGCGCTCGGCCAGTTCGATGAGAATGCGCCGATCTGATGGGTCTCTGATTTTCCTGAAAGCGACGACAAGTCGCAAGCCTTCCACGACGTTCAGGTCGATCTCGTTGTCCCGAAGCAGTTGCAGCAGTTTATCCCCGGGGTGATCGGGATCGTCGATGCTCACCGTGCGTGCTCCGGAAGACGAAGAAAATGGCGGCTTCTAAAAATGACCTCGACGAACTGGTCGCCATCATTTCGATTGCCATCGAAAAGGCACGCCAGCTGAATATGCATACCAGCGCTTATATTCTATCGATGGCGATGGCGGAAGTATCGAAGGCCGCGAAAGCGGCAGCGGACAAGCCCGCTGGTGACAAGAAGCCCTAGTTCCACACTCGCTTCGGTCAGTTTCGATCCACTTTTACAACCCGGCCTTTTTCGATCGCAAGTGCAAGCCGGCCCTGCTTGAGCGCCAGCGCAGCCTCGCCGAACAGTTCGCGCCGCCAACCGTGCAACGCGCCGACATCGGCGTTGTCGTCGGCCGCGATCTGTTCGAGATCATCGACCGTCGCAATCACCTTGCTTGCAACGGCATGACGTTCCGACGTCATGCGCAGCAATACCTTGAGCAGTTCGACGATGGCCGCGCCGTTGGAATTGCCGCGCGGCTTTTCGATTTTCGGCAGCGCCGCAAGATCGCGTGCAAGGCCGCGCTGGACGGCAGCCACAATATCGGTGCCCCATTTCGATCGATCAAAGCCTTTCGGCAGCGAGCGCAGATTGGCGAGTTTTTCGAGGCTCGTCGGCGCGTGGGTCGCAATATCACCGACGACGTCGTCTTTCAGGACGCGGCCGCGCGGTACGTCACGACTTTGAGCTTCCTGCTCGCGCCATGCTGCGACTTCGATCAGCACCGCCAGTTCTTTCGGTTTGCGCACCCGCGTCTTTAGACGCTCCCAGGCGCGTTCGGGGTGGAAGTCATAGGTTCTGGGGCTCGTCAGAACCTCCATCTCCTCGCTGACCCAGTCGCTGCGACCGCGCTTCTTGAGGTCGGCGTCAAGTGCTGCGAACACATCGCGCAGATGAGTGACGTCAGCCAGCGCATAGTGCATCTGTTCTGCTGTCAGCGGCCGCCGCGACCAATCGGTGAAACGATGGGTCTTGTCGGGCCGGTGACCGGTGACGCGCTCGACCAGTTGATCGTAGGCAATCGAATCGCCATAGCCGAGCACCATCGCGGCGACCTGCGTATCGAAGATCGGGTGCGGCACGATGCCGGCGCGGTGCCAGACAATCTCGATGTCCTGGCGCGCGGCGTGAAAGACCTTGAGAACCTTTTCGTCGGCCATCAGCTCGAAGAAAGGTTTGAGGTCGATGCCTTCCGCGAGCGCATCGATCACTGACGCCTCTTCCGCGCTCGCCATCTGCACCACGCAGAGCAGCGGGTAATAGGTGGTCTCGCGAAGGAATTCGGTATCGACGGTGATAACCCGGTGCTTGGCGAGGCGATCACAAAGGGCGGTGAGTTCCGCGGTAGTGGTAATCAGATCCATAAACGGTCCATGACGCTTTCCCGAAGGGCGTTCGGCCGAAAGCGCTGATATGTCAAGGGCCTTGCGGCGAAATCGAGACTGAATTGTATGCTTAGGACGCGATTCAAGGCAAACAGCCGCCGGCATTGCGCAAGCCGTTGTCGCACTTTTCAGATCATTTTTTCGGATTGACGGCGATCAGATGTCGCGTGCGCGTCGATGCGATGGCTTGCGGCTGGCGGGTGTGGCCAGCACGATGACGCAGAGTCCGACCGCAGCCAAGCCCATGAATTCAAAAACCAAAGCGTCCACGGAAAAATCCCCCAAACAAACCGATACAATTGTTGGGAAGCGATTGACCGCGTCTTAATTTGCGGCTGCGGGCAGCCGCCTGCGGGGTCCAATATTGGGCGGAAGGTTAACGATTTACGTGCCGCAAAACGTCTCGAGCACCCGCTGATGCGGCTCGGGCGGATTGGCGTAGTCCGCGAATGCGGGCACCTCTTCGTACGGCTTTGCCAACACCGCAAGAAGCTCTTCAAACGGCACATAGTCGTCGCGGCCGACGGCGGCCTGGATCACCGCCTCGATCCGATGGTTGCGGGGAATGACGGCCGGGTTGACGCTCCGCATCGTCGCTGCGCGCATCGCCGGCGTTTGCGGCTCCTCGATGGTGCGCCGGCGCCAACGCACCGCCCATTCGTCGTAAGCGGCGGGATCGGCGAAGTGCTGACGAACTTCTAAATCGCGACTGGCGTTCTCGGCCGCGGCGCTCAGGCGGCGGAAGGTCAGTGTGAAGTCCGCGTCGTTTTTGGCCATGGCGTCCAGGAGGTCCTGCACCAGCGCCTCGTCGCCGTCTCGCCCGGTGAACAGGCCGATCTTCTGGCGAAGGCCGGACTGATAGGCGGCGGTAAACTTCGCTGGAAACTCGGCGAGCATCAGTTGCGCCTGTTCGATCGCCTTGTCCTTGTCGTCGGAAAATAGCGGCAACAGACATTCGGCAAGCCGCGTCAGGTTCCAGAGCGCAATCCGCGGCTGGTTGGCGTAAGCGTAGCGGCCCTGTTCATCGATCGAGGAAAACACGGCAGCGGGATCGTAATGATCCATGAAGGCGCAGGGGCCATAGTCGATCGTCTCGCCCGAGATCGAAGTATTGTCGGTATTCATGACGCCGTGGATGAACCCAACCAGAAGCCAGCGCGCCACCAGTTCGGCCTGCCGGTTGATCACGCCCTCCAGAAGAGCGTGATAGGGGCGCATCGCGCTGGCGGCCTGCGGGTAGTGCCTTGCGATGGCGTGGTCGGCGAGGCGCTTGACCCCCTCGGTATCGCCGCGGGCCGCGAAATATTGAAACGTGCCGACGCGAATATGGCTGGAGGCTACCCGCGTCAGCACCGCGCCGGGCAGCGCCCTCTCGCGGATGACGCGTTCGCCGGTGATGGTCGCCGCCAGCGATCGCGTGGTCGGAATTCCCAGCGCCGCCATCGCCTCGCTGACGATGTATTCGCGCAAGACCGGCCCCAACGCGGCGCGGCCGTCGCCACGGCGGGAAAATGGCGTCGGTCCTGAGCCCTTGAGCTGGATGTCGCGGCGGATACCGTCGATATCGATGACTTCGCCGAGCAGGATGGCGCGGCCGTCGCCGAGCTGCGGCACGAAATGACCGAACTGGTGGCCGGCATAGGCCATGGCGATCGGCTCAGCCCCATCCGGGAGGCGCTTTCCGGCGAGGATTTCAGCGCCCTCCGGGCTCTCCAGACGGTCGGGATCAAGCCCCAGCCTGGCCGCGAGCGGTCGATTTAATTTGATCAGCCTCGGTGCGGCCACTGGCGTCGGCGCCACGCGTGCGAAGAAGCCATCCGGAAGGGCCGCATAGGTGTTCTGGAAGGGGAAATGCACCGTCATGCCATCAAGATAGGCATATGTTGGGATTAAACAATCGGCTTTCCGGCATGCCTCTGGCGTAGATGTCGGATGTTCCAAATTGTCTTGGTGGCGGTTGCCGCGTCCGAAAGCCTCGGCTAAACCCTCAAATTCCTCGGGCAGGCTTTTTAAGCCGCTCGATTCTCCGACATTTGACTGATGGAAACTCGATGCATCGTTACCGGTCCCATACCTGCGGCGCGCTCCGGGAGAGCGATATTGGCCAGAGCGTTCGTTTGTCCGGCTGGTGTCACCGCATTCGCGACCATGGCGGTGTGCTGTTCATTGACCTGCGCGACCATTACGGCCTGACGCAATGCGTCGCTGACCCGGATTCGCCAGCCTTCAAGGTGGCCGAAAAACTGCGTTCCGAGTGGGTGGTCCGGATCGACGGCAAGGTGCGGCGGCGTCCTGAGGGAACCGACAATCTGGAATTGGCGACGGGCCTCGTCGAGCTCTACGCCACCGAAATCGAGGTATTGGGACCGGCGGCGGAACTGCCGATGCCGGTGTTCGGCGAGCAAGAATATCCTGAAGATATCAGACTTAAGTACCGTTTCCTCGACCTTCGCCGCGACAAGCTGCATCAGAACATCATCAAGCGCGGCCAGATCATCGATTCGATCCGCAAGCGCATGAAAGAGCAGGGGTTCTTCGAATTTCAGACCCCGATCCTGACGGCGTCGTCGCCGGAAGGTGCGCGCGACTTCCTGGTGCCGTCGCGGCTGCATCCGGGGAAGTTCTACGCGTTGCCCCAGGCGCCGCAACAATTCAAGCAGCTCACGATGGTTGCGGGCTTCGACCGCTATTTCCAGATCGCGCCCTGCTTCCGCGACGAGGACGCGCGTGCCGATCGCTCGCCGGGCGAATTCTATCAGCTCGACGTCGAAATGAGCTTCGTCACCCAGGACGACGTGTTCAGCGCCATTGAGCCTGTCATGCGCGGCGTGTTTGAGGAGTTCGCGGAAGGCAAGCACGTCACCGAGAAATTCCCGTTGATTCCCTATGCGACCGCGGTGAGCAAATACGGCACCGACAAGCCGGACTTGCGCAATCCGATCGAGATGCAGGTCGTCTCGGAGCATTTCCGTGGCTCTGGCTTCAAAGTTTTCGCGCGGATGCTCGAAGACCCCAAGAACCAGGTGTGGGCGATCCCCGGTAAAGGTGGCGGCTCGCGCGCCTTCTGCGACCGGATGAACTCCTGGGCGCAAGGCGAAGGCCAGCCGGGGCTCGGCTACATCATGTGGCGCGAAGGCGGCGAGGGGGCGGGACCACTCGCGAACAATATCGGACCAGAGCGGACCGAGGCGATCCGCGCGCAACTGGGGTTGAAGGAGGGCGATGCTGCCTTCTTCGTCGCGGGCGATCCCGACAAGTTCTGGAAGTTCGCCGGCCTTGCTCGCACCAGGCTCGGCGAAGAATTGAAACTGATCGACAAGGACAGGTTCGAATTCTGCTGGATCGTCGACTTCCCGATGTTCGAGTGGAACGAGGAAGAGAAGAAAATCGACTTCTCGCATAACCCGTTCTCGATGCCGAATATCGAGCCGGAGGCGTTTTTGGCGCTTGATCCGAACGACCACGAAAAGCTGCTCAGCCTCAAGGCCATTCAGTACGACATCGTCTGCAACGGCACGGAGCTGTCGTCAGGGGCAATCCGCAATCATCGTCCCGATGTCATGAAGAAGGCATTTGCAATTGCAGGTTATCCCGAAGACGTCCTGGAGGCGAAATTCGGCGGCATGCTTCGCGCGTTGTCGCTTGGCGCGCCGCCGCACGGTGGCATCGCGCCCGGCATTGACCGGATCGTCATGCTGTTATGCGGCGAGGAAAACCTGCGCGAAGTGGTTCTATTCCCGATGAACCAGCGAGCCGAAGACCTGATGATGGGCGCCCCCTCGGAAGTCACGCCGAAACAGTTGCGCGAGCTTCACATCCGGCTCAATCTGCCGGACAAGGGGTAGGATGGTTTCTTCAGGTCAGGCGCAGCGAGAGTCGCTTGGACGGCATTACTATAGTGCCGTAAGCTGTTCTTGTTATGAATCCTAGGTCGATTTAGGCAATTTTATTCTGCGCTTACTGTTCTTGTTGTGGAACTTAGCAAGAAGCGCTATGTGAATCATGGGGCTGAACAGCATAGGAGCTGCAGCAATGGACGTAAAGATACGCGGTTGGCACCGCGACATGGGAACGCACAAGATCGCCAGCCATGATTTGTCGGACTTTCGGATCAGTGACGACCCGAAAAAAAACATCCGGTGGAATTCACCCGGACTCTTCCAGCACTACGGCGAAGTGTCGGTGGCCTGGGGGCAGACTCTGAAATGCACTGGCGACTACCGTATGCAAATCGACTTCACCCAGGACGACGTGCTCAAATTGGTGAAAGCGTCTTACGGCCGCCAACTCGACGTCGATCTACTCGACAAGGGCTTCACCGTCTCCGAGGCGCTGAGGAAGAAGATCCTTAGCGAGATCAAGCTGACCGACCTGACCCTCGGCGACCTGATCGGCAACGCGCAGGCCGCTCCGCAGCAGGAGACCGGCACGGTACGTCCTTTTCGGCGGCGGGTCTGAAGAGCGGTGATGACGAAAAGGCCGAAGCGGATCACCGCTTCGGCCTTCGCTTGTTGAGACACACGAGAATGATTTCGCCCACGATCACGAGAACCGGCGAGGGTACACGCGTCGTGCGCGGCGATGATGATGGCGGCCGAGTTGGCGGACTTCACCGGCCAAAAGCTGACCGTTGCAAATTGCGGGGATCGCTTTGCGCTGCCTAGCTAGGCCCGCGGCGTGCTCGTCATGGTACCGGGATCATATCGCCTCTTAGTGTCCGACAGGACAGGGCATCACTCTGGTAAATTTTTCGATCCTAGAAGGAAGACGTGCGCTCTAGGTGAGGCGGAGCACCACGTTATTGACGAGGTCCGTAATTGCGTCGTCGGCTTGGGATTGAACCACCACCACATTTGAAGGGTGGGCGGCAATATTTCTTCGGTCTAGCTTCTCCTTCATGATGCGGAAGACGGTGGAATTGAAGAGACTGCCGCTGTTGCAAATCTCGATCACCTCACGCTCGCTCAGCTCTTCGAGGAAGTCGTCGTATTTCGCAGCGGAGATGTTCGTCTTCTTCGGGTATCTCTTAGTGATGGCAGTGTTAAACGTCGCCAGCCTGCCTGGATCATTCAAAATCCAGTCGAGTAAGTGGGCGTAGGCGAGATTCCAGGTCATTACGATGCATGAGCGGAAGGCCTCGTGCCGGTAGCACTTAAGGACCTCCTGGAGAAAGGCGCGCTCACTGATATCGGGCACCTGCGCAGGAAGGTCGGCGAGGATTTTGCTCACGGCAATTACGCTGTGATGGATACCGTAGAGTTTGTCTAATTCCGCCCTCACGGAACGGGCCAACTTGTACTTGCCCTTCTCAGCAATCAGATCCTTGGCGTCGGCCAGCCGGGCAATGTAGGTCGCTAGTGACGGCGGTTCGTCGATGTGCAGCTTGTTGAAGCAGGCACGAATGTCCGCAGGCGCAAACAGCTCTTTTCCATCGTGGGTGTGAAGCCACCAGGCAAAGAGCTTAATCTTCTCCTTCGGCGCCAGCATGTCGTATCCGGCAACCTGGTCGACCAGCTCTTGAAGCTGCATCACTCGCCGGGAGCCTTGGCCTTCTGCAGTCCGAGCTGGTTGATGGCATACTTGCCGCGCTAAGGCGTCGTGAAAAACTGCTTGAACTTCAGCTCACGTAAAGGCTGAGCGAAATCGAGAATATCGGTCGGCCACCCCAACAACCGGAAGCAGGAATAGATGTGGTCCTGCGTGATAACCGGGGTGTTACGATGGTCATGTAGCCACGCCGCTATCATTAGATAGCGCTTATGGTTGCTCTTCGGGTCAACCAGCGTCGACAGCTTCGGCTCGCTATCGGTGTCGATGGGGATCACGGTGGGCTTCGGGGCTGCCTTGCGAGGCTTCTTCGCCTTTGCGACCGGCGTCACGTCCTCCATCTCCTGCTCATCGACCTCCTCGACAAGCTCTTCCTCATGGGAATCTTCTGTCACAGGCTGGTGCGCGATGGTTTTGGTGGCGCTGCCGTTCGCGATGACTTGGCGCTGGGCGCCGTTCGTCGGCTTCAATGCGTTCTGGAGCACCTGCGCGAGCGACTCGAAGTCGCCATCAGGTACGACAGCGTCGAACACGACCAAGCGCACGCGCGCTGGGCCTGCAGATTTAACTGTGGAATTCTTGGCCATATCTTTACTCACAAAATGGGTCACTGACCCTTACTGATTCGGATGTGGGAGATGTTGAATTTTCGCAGTGGTTGTGGTTCTCGACAAGGCATTTGTTTCATATTTGTTCTGTTATCCCCACACTAAACAACGGAAAACACGTAGCTTTCATAATTGGAGGCCGGCGGAGGTCTGCTTGGTCAAAGGCGTTGTTCGCCTCTTGATTGAATCTTTAAAAAAATTCAACCCGCCTGGCCAGCAAGGCGAGAGCGCTTAGGGCGGATTAGCGTCCTCGGAGAAAATAGGTGGGTTACGCCTTAGGTTAACCCACCCTACGTGCTATTCGGGCGCGTAGAACTCCTGCGGCTCTTCGCCGGGCCGCCAGAGGAAGCGCTTGAAGCGTTCGAACGCGAACGCCTCCAGCGCGGCGTCTTCGGATTGCGTGGCGAGCACCATCGCCCTGCAAATTTCAAGACCGAGTTTTCCGGCTTCGCTTTCGGCTTTCTTGATCATGTTGGAGATCACATCGTAGTGGATTGAACGAGCGTACATCGGCTCTTCGCGTAGTTGTTCTATCGACGAACTGCGCTCGATCACTGTGTCCCACATCGCTCGGGCTTCGGCGTGAACACGTGCGAGGCCGTGCACGCTCATTCGAAGATCGCCAGCATGCACGTCCGTCATTCTGACGGTCACCTTCGCGAGCGCCCACCAAAAAGCTCGTTTACTACCAATAACCTCGCTCTCTTCGCCGACGATGAGGCACGATACTATCTCACCGCTTCGAGTGCGTAGATTGACGAACCGGCAATCTTTCCAATCTTCCAGTGGCACTTTCTCAATGTCCTTCTGCGTCAGCGAACGACGCTCGACAATCTCAACGCCGTCGTCCTTGCGAATGAGCGCGAAGCCGGTCGGCGTGAACGTGATGCAAACCTTACACTCTGTTCCGTTGAAGTCCGGGAGTTCGCCAAGATACCGTTGGCTTGGTAAAACGTCGCTCGCGTCGTCTTCGCCATCCCGCAGTGGTGGCGGCCCAAGCACTTCGTCCATTGTATCGCGCGTGCGTTCGTAGGAGCGTTGTGCAAAACCCTTTCCTTGCAGCGCGCCGCTAACCTCCGAAGCAAAATTCTTAAAATCGTCCTCGGAAACTTCTCCATTCTTTAATTCGATTTCCGCCATCACGAGCGCCAGTGCGGCAAGCGAAGTCCCGCCCATGATGTCTTGCGGGCGTTGTCCATTGCCCCGTAGCGTTCGCTTGAATTGTTCGAAGTCGATCTTTCCGAGTTGCCGCCGAATGACGTCGCGGTCGTTCGGGTCCAGATGCTCAAACTCGTTCGAAATGATGGAACCCGCGATCAGCAAAGCGGAACGTCCTTGCGATATGCCCCCGGCGTCGAAGTTGCCATCGATGGCGCTTCCCAAGTTAGGATAGTTGCGCGCGAGGTTCTTCACGCCTCCCGGATAGAACAGGAGCATCGCGTTCACCCTCGCAATCACTTCATTTCGGAATTTGCGCCGCGCAAAGAAACCAGCCACGATCTTTCCCCCGGACCATCTCAACCCACGATAGCACGGGCATGCTAGATTTCCATCAGCGCGTCAGACGCGACTCCCGATGGGCGACGCCGACGACATGTGTGCACGATCTCGCGCGGCGGTTGATTGTCGGGAGCTCATAGGGCGGATCATGATCCGCCGTTATGAGTCGCCAAGGTGGCGGGTTACGCCTTCGGCTCCAACCCGCCCTACGACCACGAGATCGTATTTGGTGCCAGGACGCTGCCGCTGCTGCGACGGCTGTGCTATGCTAATGCACTCGTTTGCCCGGCAGGCAATTCCTGCATACGCGCTGTGCGAAAATTGCCCGTCGTGCCAATCTGTCGCAGGTATCACGCTTGCGGCGTCGGGCAAATCAGAACGATGTTCCCGCGCATCCTGCCTCGATGAAGAGGGACGTACGCGCGATCGTCACGACACGTGAGGCGGGGATGCGATGGACGCGGATGGCACGTCAGACGAACGTGGCCTTTCGCGGACGGCGAAGTCGCGTGGTCCCGGCCTCCCGACGCTGAGGTCAAGTTGGCGATGATGCTTTGCATCGCGCAAACGACGGGGGCAAGAAAGCCCGGTCCCCGAGGAGATCGCGATATAAGCCGTAAGCCATCGCGCAGGGAATGCCGGTTGATCCGGCTAAACCTGTGGTGACTGCCGCCTGCTTTTTTGTTGCAGGTGGGCCATGGGTGAGGCCATCACTCGGCATTCCCTGCTCCCTCTTCGTTTCCTGAGGGCCAAGTTATTTGCACCACTCGGGCGCGAACGCGTCGCGGGATCGCGTCAATGTGTCCACCTCAAGGTGCCATTCTGGCCGAATGCTGCGGGCAGGGGGTGTCTAAACGGGCCCTAATCGTCACTCTGTGGGTCGGTTCAAGTGAGCCGTTTCAAATGTTGCGCGAAGGCACCTCTGCGTGCTTCACATCCGGCTCAATTTGCCGCAAAACTGACGGCTGAGATCGATTGTTTCGGGGCGATAACCAAGCCCCTTGGGGAAACGAATGTCCTATTCCGAAGACCTTAATGCCGCAGCGCTCGCCTATCATCGGCTGCCGCGGCCCGGCAAGCTCGAGATCCAGGCGACGAAGCCGCTCGCCAATCAGCGCGACCTGGCCCTGGCCTACTCACCCGGTGTGGCCGCCGCCTGCACGGAGATCGCCAACAATCCGGCGGAAGCCGCCACGCTGACCGCCCGCGCCAATCTGGTCGCGGTGGTCAGTAACGGCACCGCGGTGCTCGGTCTCGGCAACATCGGACCTCTGGCATCCAAACCCGTGATGGAGGGCAAGGCGGTCCTGTTCAAGAAGTTTGCCGGGATCGATGTCTTCGATATCGAGATCGCCGCCGACACGATTGAGCGCGTGGTCGAAACCGTGGCGGCGCTCGAGCCGACTTTCGGCGGCATCAACCTCGAGGACATCAAGGGTCCGGATTGCTTTGAGATCGAGGACCAGCTCAAGGCGCGGATGAAAATTCCGGTCTTTCATGACGATCAGCACGGCACGGCCATCATCGTCGGTGCGGCTATCACCAACGCGCTTCTCTTGAACGGGAAGAAACTCGCCGACGTCAAGATCGTCTGCTCGGGCGCGGGCGCGGCGGCGCTTGCCTGCCTCAACCTGCTAGTGTCGATGGGTGCGAAGCGCGAGAACATCTGGGTTTGCGACATCGAAGGCGTGGTCTACGAGGGCCGCGCAAAATTGATGGACCGCTGGAAGTCGGTGTATGTGCAAAAGACCGACAAGCGCGTACTCGCGGACGTCATTCCCGGTGCCGACATTTTTCTCGGCCTTTCCGCGCCCAATGTGCTGAAGCCCGAGATGGTCAAGCAGATGGGGGACCAGCCGCTGGTGATGGCGCTGGCCAATCCGAACCCGGAGATCATGCCGGAAGAGGCGCGCAAGGCGCGCCCCGATGCGATGATCTGCACCGGCCGGTCCGACTTCCCCAACCAGGTTAACAACGTCCTGTGCTTTCCATTCATCTTCCGTGGTGCGCTCGATGTCGGTGCGACCGCGATCAATGAAGAAATGAAGAAAGCAGCGGTGGATGCCATCGCGCAATTGGCCCGCGATCCGCCGGTAGACGCGCTGGCGCCCGGTTTCGACAGCGGGCAGGCGCAGGGCTTCGGTCCGGGTTCGTTGATTCCCAGTCCGTTCGATCCGCGCCTGATCCTGCGCATCTCACCCGCGGTCGCAAAGGCGGCGATGGATTCCGGCGTGGCGAGCCGCCCGATCGCGAATTTTGAGGACTACGCAACCCAGCTGGAGCGCTTTGCATTCCGCTCCGGGCTCGTCATGAAGCCCTTGTTTGCCAAGGCGAAGACCCAGCCGGTTCGGGTCATCTACGCGGAAGGCGAAGATGAACGCGTGCTGCACGCGACGCAGGTGGTACTGGAAGAAAACGTGGCGCGGCCGATCCTCGTCGGACGTCCCTCGGTGGTGGAAGCAAGGATCAAGCGGTTTGGCCTGGCCATCAAGCCCGGCAAGGATTTCGACCTCATCAATCCCGAGGACGATCCGCGTTATCGCTCCTACGTCCAATCCTATATCGACATTGCCGGCCGGCACGGCGTCACGCCGGATGCCGCGCGCACCATGGTGCGGACCAATGCCACGGTGATTGCCGCACTCGCGGTCAGCCGCGGCGAGGCCGATGCCATGATCTGCGGCGTTGAAGGCGGCTACAGGAGCCATTTGCGCCACGTCCGTGAAATCATCGGCTTCCGGCCGGGCGTAAGTGATTTCGCGGCACTGGCGCTGCTGATCACGCGCAAAGGGTCCTATTTCATCGCCGATACCCAGGTGCGGCCAAATCCGAGCGCGGAAGAGATTGCGGAAATGGCGGCGCTGGCGGCCGTTCATGTGCAGCGCTTCAACATCAAGCCCAAGATCGCCTTTGTGTCCCATTCCGATTTTGGCAGCTTTGACACGGAATCCTCGCGCAAAATGCGCCGTGCCACCGCGCTGTTGCGGCAGAACCATCCCGAAATCGAGGCCGACGGCGAAATGCAGGGCGATACCGCGCTTTCGGAAGCGGCCCGCAAGCTGGTTTTGCCGCATTCGCACCTTGAGGGAGAGGCGAATGTTCTGATCATGCCCAACCTCGACACCGCCAACGTCGCCTATCAAATGATCAAGTCACTGGCCGATGCGTTGCCGGTTGGTCCGATCCTCATTGGGCCGTCCCGCCCGGCACATATTCTGACCCCGTCGGTGACCGCGCGCGGCATTCTCAACATGACAGCAATTGCCGCTGTCGAGGCGCAGGAGCCGGCCGGCCGCCAGCAGCCGTCGCTATTCGGCTAACAGTGATGAAATGAGGCCAGTTGGCTGTTAAGCCAGTCGGAAATCGATTGAAAATGCCTGCGCGGAATGCCCATAATCGTCTACGAACTTCGGAAAGTGGGCACTAGAGAGGCCGACAATGCCAGCGTTTGTTACATTTGGACGAATTCTGTTCGCACTGCTTTTCATTTTTTCTGGAGCCGCCAAGCTCTGGGACATTTCCGCGGCCGCCCAGATGACAGAAAAAATTGTCCTGCCGGCGGTGCTGGCTCCCTATGGGGGCCAACTCGAAACGCTCGCAGGCATGCCGCTATCGAAAATATTAGCGATTGCCGCTGGCGCTATCGAAGTAATCTGCGGTCTGATGATCGCATTGAATTTCGGCGCGCGTTTTTTTGCCTTCTTGCTGATCCTGTTCGTGGCGGCTGCGACCTTCTATTTCCACGATTTCTGGAATCAGACCGGTCCTGACGCCTATGGCAACCTCGTTCATGCGCTGAAAAACCTCGCAATCATCGGCGCCTTGTTCATGATCATCGGGGCCAGCTCGTCTGTCAGGCTCCGTGAGCCAGGTTATGACGTTTGAGACTTGTTAGACTAAGCCTCGCGGTGCCAGGGCGTGACAGTGACGCCGTTAGGTCCATCGAGAGTTTGGCTTTCTCCGGGCTTGAGATCGTGACGCGCCAGAATTTCCTGCGGCGTTTGGCGCGGCACACCGGAGAAGGCGGCCTCTCCGCCGGGCAAGCGGACCTTCGGGGCCTGTGAAAGCCAAAACGTGTCGTAGCGGTCCATGAACATATCGAACACGCTGGGTCCGCCGATGATCGCGACGGTCCCTTCGTGAACGCCGGCGCGGTCGCAAGCCTCTTCGAATGATGCCCCGGCGGGATTCCACAATATGGCCTTCGGATTGGATGGATCGCTGTTGAGGCCGGCGACAGTCCGCGTCACAATAATCCGTTTTCTTTGCGGCGAGTTTGGCTGGCCCTCATGCGAATGCCGGCCGTGGACAATCAAGTCGGCGCGATCCAGTGCGGCATTGAAGAACTGCTTGTCACCGTCGAATTTCAGTGCATCCGGCATCACGCGCCCGGCGTCCGCCAACATTCCGTCGGCGGACACGATGACATAACCGTCGATACGGAGCGGGCGCACAGCGATATCGCGATCTTCGCGAAATTATTCCGAAATCGTTTGCACCACGCTCGACACCGGTCGAGAGCTGACGGTCGGCAGCTTGACGTCCTTCTGGAGCTCTTCGTCATATTGCGGAAGGGTTTCAACCGGTGCCTTGGCCTTCATCTGGACGACCTTGTAGCCGCCGGCCTTCAGCCTGCGCAGCAGCTCTGGCAGCGCCTCCGCCGTGTGTTTGTGGAAATCATGCATCAGGATGATGCCCTTGCCCTGCTTGTCGAGCTTCTTCATGGTGACGTCGATGACCTGCTGCGCGTTCCGCGCCTTGAAGTCGAAGGAATCGAGGTCGCAGGAGAACATCGCGATGTTTCGGGTTCCGAGATAGGTCACCATTTCGGGCGGATGCTGAAGCGCCGGGAAACGGAAGAAGGGCGCCGGCGATACGCCGCCCAGCGCCCACTTCACGGCGCTGAAACCCTTTTCGATTTCTTCCTTGCGCTGATCTTCGGTCAGCTTCTTGTTGGTGAGGGTCGCATGCGACCAGGTGTGCGATCCAATGGTGTGACCGGCTGCGAGGACCTGTTTCAGGATTTCGGGATAATAGGTAGCGTGCTTGCCGATCGAGAAGAAAATCCCGGTGGTGCATTCGTTGGCCAGCGTCTTCAGGACGGAGGGCGTGTTCTCTGGCCACGGTCCGTCGTCAAAGGTCAGCACGACCTCCTTGTCGCGCAGGAAATCGAGCTGTTTGAAATGCTCGAAGCCAAATCCCGGTCCACCGGTCGTGTCGATCTCGACAACGCGGGCAATCCCGAGTGCGTCAGGATTGTTACAAGGGGGCCTGGCCGGCGCAGGTGCTGCCGCCATAGCGGGGGCTGCGGCAGGCCTGGCAGGCGGTGTTTGCGACCATGCCGCCCCACTCGCGCAAAGTGAAATCGCGCCTGCAAAGATCAATCCTGTCGCAATCCGCATCATGGGTTTTCCTTGTGTTCTGGCCGGGCCGAGGCCTTCTCTCGTGACCTGCGGCGCGGTTTCCCCGCCCCGATCCATCATAGCCGAGTTGCGGCGTTACGCTATATCGGCTTTGGCAGGATTAAGAGGCGGCCATTCAGTTCCCTGGCATCGGACAAACCTTCAGGAGCGCGAAACCGGACACCAGGGCAGCGGCATCAGAGGCAAATAATGCTGGTTCCATTCGCATGCCGATTCCGGTCCCCGGTGCATGAAGGCATATTTGATCGGTTCGGCCTGGCTGACCACGATCTGCAAGGTGAAAAGAATCAATGCAATTGGAGTGGCCCATTTGCGAAGGCGCAGATCGGGCATCCGTTCGAGCAGGAACGCGCCGGCGAGGATGATCAAGGGATCGGTGAAGATAAAATATTCGGACTTCAATCCTCGCCGTATGCCGAGCGCATCGATACCGACCGCCGCCATCAGCAAAAGCAAAGCCTGGATTGCGGCCTGCCTCTCGCCTCGCACCCATGCGTAGACGATACCGGGCACAATCAGCCAGGTCAGGAGAACGGTAGGACGCGGCGAGGGGTGCAAGACAAAGGAATAACGTGCCGCTACCGCGGCAATGCCATCGAGTAAAAGCCGGAAGATATCTGCCAGGCTTGATTGGTTCGCGGCTGCCGCCGTTCCGGCATCGACAAATTTCAGCATCTTTTCCAACGGATTGAAGACCGCAACAACATTGCCGGAGTTGTAGTAGAGGTCGAGCGCCAGGAGCGCTACCGCCGCGCCCGCCGCGATGGCGACCATTGACGCCAGCGTCTCCGCCGCGCTGACCCGCCAGATCGCGGCATAGGCCAGCATGCACGCGCCAATTACCAGCAGCAACGCCACCTGATAGGTTCCAAAACGGCCAAACAGTAGCGGACGAAATCCCGCAGCATCGAGAAGCGCACGGTCAAGACCTGTGGCTACCAGCGGCCACGCGGTCCATATCACGAGAGCCGCTGCGACCGCCGAGAGGACGGCAAGCGCAAACGCCGACCGGCTGTTGCGCCAAAAAGCGACGCTCGTGCTCTCCGCCCCGCCAAACGGCAAGATGAGCAGTGGCAGTGCCGCGATCAGCAGGATCGCCTGCACTTTGTTTTCAAGGCCCAGCACGCAAAGTGCGGCGGCCAGTGCCATCCAAAGTGGGCGCGCGATATCAGCACGGCGCCCGCTCACGATCATGATCATCAACGCGAAAATGACAGGGCACGCCGCCACGAGTTCGGTGCGCAAGATACGCTCGTGCACGGCAAGCCCGCCGGAGAAGGCAAATGCAAAGGTGGCGATCAAAGCGAGGCGCCAGTCGCGCATGATGGCGCGGATAAGACCCGCAAAGACCAAGACGCTCGCCGTTGCGATCAACCAGGCGAGCAGGCGGCCGGCGCGAACGGCGCTGGTCATGGCGGCATCGAATCCTTGCGGATCGGAAGCCGGAGGCATGCTCGACAGCGAATAGGAGCCGATCAGTCCAAACGCATGCAGCATCTCCAGCCAGGCTTTGACGGAGAGGATGGTGAGGTAACCGGTATGGTCGAAGAATTGTTGCGGCTTGCCGTCGTTGAGAACAAGCGCGTTATAGATCACCATCAGATCCATATCGGCATTTCGCCAATAGATCAGTGCGTAACCGTAGAAAAAGAACGAGGCCGCAAGGCTTGCGACAATCGCCGCCAGCCCCCATCGCCAGCCGAGAAAGGTCAGCGAGGCAAGAGCATCAAAGCGGGCGCGTGCGAATGTCGAAGGGGCAGAGGGTTCCATTCCGGCCGTCTTTTAAGCATGGCCGGGAAGATTGGGAACCGGTTTCTCTAACGCGGCCTAACGCAGCGAAACGATGAAATCCGTTCCTTCGCCGGTTTCGCCAGCCGTGATACCTTGATCGGAGACGATGATCGATCCGCCCGTCGACACCGCCTCGTAGATTTTTGCCATGACTTCTGCGGGAAGGCTGAGGCGATCCAATGCCTCCGCCGGGCTGTCGGGAACAGGCAACGGCTTGGCCTCGATCGGGCTCGCGCTTGCGAACTTGCGGCCGCGTGAACTGCGCTCTTCGTCGCTGCGCCGCTCGGCGGACCTGGAGGGCGCTGGCAGCGAGACCACCGACCAGCGCAGGACATTGGAATCCTTGCTGTCGACCTGTGCGGTGAAAATATGCGTGCCGAGCGGCCGCGCGTCGGCGGCGATCGTCACCGGGAGTTCGAACAGCGGCGCGAAATCTTGCCTGATATAAAGCTTTGAATCCTTGCGGCTGACGAAAACCGCAATCTGCCCGGCCTTTTTAAAAGTAAAACTCGGGGCTGGCTTGGCGGCAGCCTTGGCAAAGTCGCTCTTGAGATCAGCCTTGAGCGGCATCTCATTCGTTGCGACGGGCGGAGCCGGCGTGGTGGGTGCTTCATTCGCCGACGGCGCGCTCTCAGGTTTCGAGGGTTGATCGCCAGCGATCTCGACCGGCTTGCCGTCGCCATCCGCGATTTTTTCCGGCGGAGCCTCCGCCGACTTCTCGCCCGCTGGCTTTTCATCCAACGAAGCCACGTCGTCCTGTTTCGCCGCGTTCGGATCGATTTCCGATTTCGGAGCGTCTGCCTCGGGCGCTACTTTTGAAGCCTCCCCGGAGACCGTTGCCTCCGTGGCCTGCGGCGCGGGTTCGCTCCCATTGGTCGAGAGCGCGGCCGGCAGCGAGCCGCTGGCATCGGCGGTCTTCACGTGCGACGTGGGGGACGGGCGGCGGCTTTCGTCAGCCGCGGATTTCATTTCGTCGATATGACCAACAGTCGATCGCAGTTCAAGTTTGGTTTCGGCGGCGGCCGATACCGTGCCTGCCACAACCTGTGCCGGCCTTTCCGGAGTTCGAACTGCAGCGACGTCCGCCTTTGTCTCTTCCACCGCGATCGGCTGCGGCACGACTTTTACAGCCGCCAGCAGAGGATGCGAGAAGCTGGCCGGGGTCACGTTGCCCGGCGTGACGATGACGCGCGCACCCATCCTGGTCCAGCCATACATCTTGACGGCGAAGGCCATCGGCATGCGGATGCAACCGTGCGAGGCCGGATGTCCCGGCAACACGCCGGCGTGCATGGCGACGCCGGACCAGGTGATCCGCTGCATGAACGGCATCGGCGCGCCGCTGTAGATATTGGAGTGGTGGAGTTTTTGTTTCTGGATAACGCTGAAAACGCCCATCGGCGTCGCATGGCCAGGCATGCCGGTGGAGACCGGCGCTTCCGCGAACAACCCGTTGGCGTCGTAGATCCGCACCTTCTGTTGAGCGATGGAAATCGAGATGATCAGCGGTCCCTGAGGTTTCGAGTCCTTTTCGACGGCAAGGTCGGATTTCTTGTCGCCATGCCGGGAGAGTTTGGCGCGCTGCGTTTGCGCCTTTGGTTCTGACTGGGCGACGCCGGGCGCCGAGTCGTGCCAGTAATAGATGGTGGCTCCCGCTTGCGACGTGATACCGAACGTTCCGGTTGCTGCAAAAATGGCAAGCTGCCAAAATCGCCCACCCAGAAAACAAACCCCTTGTCCGCTCACGCGCTTGCCTTCCATTTTTTCTTCTTGCGGTCCGCTTCTAACATTCGTCTCGATCTGCCGCTTTTGCGAATGCTGGAGTCACTAGAGTTCTAGTTGAGTGTTGCAGACGAGGTACGCCTTCACCAGCTTAACGCTTCCTGGCCTGCAATTTCGACCCAAGCGTAACAAAAAAGCCTCACTTATTCTTAACGGCGAGCCAGTCAGGCCTTTCCGTCGAGATCGTCGGCGCCTACATCCCCGCTGTTCGCTCTGTACGCCGGCCCTCGGAAAGTCCGCACCCGGTACCACCATCCACCACGCAACCCGGTTCCAAATCAAAGCCGCGTTGGATCAACGACTTACCGACTCTCGCTGATTCCCAGGTTCAGGAGAGTAGGGCGTTGCGCCATCCCTCATTTTGCAATCAGATTCAGGAGGCCCTCATGGCATGCGCTGAACACCAATCGTATGACGAGAGAAACAGGAGATGGAGAGTCAGCCTGCTGTTGCTGCTGACCACTTTGCTGTTTTCGGCAGGAGGGCCCGTGCTGGCAGCCGACGAACCGGATCTGATCTTTCGCCGTTCCACGGTGTTTAAATTGCTGAGCCCCAACGACAAGCTTGCGACCTATGGCATCGACGATCCGGAAGTGGAGGGAGTGGCCTGTCATTTCACAGTGCCTGAGCGGGGCGGCATCAAGGGCTGGCTGGGCATAGCCGAGGAAGTGTCCGACATTTCGCTGGCGTGCCGTCAGATCGGCCCCATCCATTTCAAGAGCAAGTTGGGACAGGGCGACGACATGTTCCGCCAGCGGCGATCGTTCTTCTTCAAGAAGATGCAAATCGTACGCGGCTGCGATGCCAAGCGGAACGTGCTGGTTTATATGGTCTACTCGGACAAGCTGATCGAAGGTTCGCCGAAGAATTCGACCTCATCGGTGCCGATCATGCCGTGGGGGACAAGCGATACCTCCATCCAGAAATGCGGTGAGTTCATCGAATAACGAAGACGGATCTTGCGGCGTTTAAGGTTTTGCAGATGTGGGGCGCGGATGTGCCCAGGGTGCTTTCCTGGCACTCGGGTCACGGCATCCCACCAAATGCACAAACTTTTGCGGCGTTGATTCATTATCGTCGTAGCCATCAGTGCGACGCTGCTGCGACATAGCGCCACAAATTCCTGCGCTGTCCGCTTTCGGTTGGGAGTTGCTGTCGATATTGGTGGTGTCGTGTCCCATGACGTTCACCCCGGATTTCGTTGGTTAACGCGCAACCTCGGGCAAGGTTGCAGGGAACCCGAACGGTGCCGATGGAGGGGTATCCGGCCTTTTGTGGGTCAGTGGACGATCTTGTTCGCCCAGCGGCCGACAAGGAGCACTGAAATCATTTGTTTTTTAGGGGTGCGCGATCTCTTCGCCGCCCGTGATCGTTTATTTTACCTTGGGGCCGACTCGCGGGATGCATTTTCGCCCCCGCAACACGCCTGTTTCCGTCATCTTGGTACCCGATACTTCCTTGATCTGGCCGGCAGGGCAGCTCCCATCGTCGACTTTGACGCGCTGCCCGAGGCGCAATTCGACGATGTCCTGCTCGCGGGAAACCGTTGCCTCTGTCTTCGTGGCGAGCACCAGCAATCCGAGGGTAACCAGGAAAAAGAGGGTCTTCGCGGCTCGGCCACCCAAACGATTCGTTGCGAAGGAAACATCGTGTTCGGCAGTCATCTGGGATTTCCCTTTGCAGCCAAGCTCTGGCGCGAAGTCTATTAAGGCGGCGGCGATTCTCAAAGCGCATCGAGTATTCCGGCCAAAGCGCGCTGCTATAGTAATCGTTTGTGAGAAGCAGCGGGGGCAGAGCGATGAAGGCTGACGATATCAGGCAGAAAATCCTGGATGCGGTCGACGCCCGGTTTGACGCGCAACTGGCGACAACCCGGGATTTCGTTTCGATTCCCTCGACACGCGGCGCGGAAGGGCCGTGCCAGGACATGATCGCCGATCTCCTGCGGGAGCGCGGTTACGAGGTCGATGACTGGCACATTGACGTCGACGATCTCAGGGATTTGCGCGGCTTTGGACCGATCGAGCATGATTTCTCCAAGGCCCGCACCATCGTTGGCACCTATCGGCCTGCCAGCGTGGTCGGCAAATCGCTGATCCTGCAAGGCCACTGTGATGTTGTGCCGGAGGGACCGCACGACATGTGGGACACACCGCCATTCTCACCGGTCGTGAAGGACGGTCGCATGTATGGGCGTGGCGCATGCGACATGAAGTCCGGCACCATTGGCGCGCTGTCTGCGCTCGATGCGATCAAGGCCGCCGGGTTGAAGCCGACTGGGCGGATTCATTTTCAGTCCGTCATCGAAGAGGAAAGCACCGGTCTCGGCGCACTCTCCACATTGCAGCGCGGCTATCGGGCAGACGCCTGTTTCATACCGGAGCCAACCAACGGCAAGATGGTCCGTTCCCAAGTCGGCGTGATCTGGTTTCGCTTGAAAGTGCGCGGCCATCCCGTCCACGTATTCGAGGCCGGTAGCGGATCGAACGCCATCACGGCGGCGTATCACCTGATTCAACCGCTGGAGGAACTCGAGACAGAGTGGAACAGGCGCGCGGGCAGCGATCGCTATTTCGGTGCCGTGACGCATCCAATCAACTTCAATCCGGGCATCATCAGGGGTGGCGACTGGGCCTCCAGCGTGCCGGCCTGGTGCGATGTCGATTGCCGGATCGCCATCTTGCCGGGTTGGTCGGTCGCCAATTGCCAGGACGAAATTCGCGCTTGTGTGTCGGCAGCAGCCCGCGACCACCGCTTTCTTTCCAACAACCCGCCGGCCGTGCAGTGGTCGGGCTTTTTGTCCGAGGGTTACGAACTGAAGGATTCGTCCGAGGCGGAAGCGGCGTTCGGCAAGGCGTTCGACGCCGTCTATGGCGGTACCGTCCCGGACCTTGTTTTCACCGCGCTGACGGATACGCGCTTCTACGGACTGAATTACAACATCCCGAGTCTTTGCTTCGGTGCCAGCGGCGCGGCAATGCATGGATTCAACGAATACGTCGATCTGGAATCCCTGCGCAAATCGACCAAGACCACAGCGCTCTTCATCGCCGAATGGTGCGGGGTGGAGAAATTGTAGGCGTGGGCCATAAGGCTGCGATGATGGCGTCCAGCCCGTCGGTCAGGGCGGCCGGACCGGGCTGCAAGATCAAAGGCGATTTGATCTCGATCACCCGGTCGTTGCGAACGGCGGGAATGTCACTCCAACCCGCGCGTTGCTTGATTCGATCTGAAACGACCTTCTTGCCGCACCAGGATGCCAGGATAACGTCGGGAGCAGCAGCACGAACTTCGTCGGGCGAGACGATCCGATCCTTCGCCGATTGGCGAAACCGCAGATCGGGCAGGATGTCCTTGCCACCGGCGATTTCGATCAATTCCGATACCCAGCCGATGCCGCTGATCAGGGGATCGTCCCATTCCTCGAAATAGACCCTCGGTTTGGGTGAGGGCCGCGCAAGCGACGCGATGCCGGCAAGCCGTTTCTCGTAATTGGTGGCAAGATGATCGGCGCGGTCGGCGGCGCCGACCAGCGCACCTAGCGTCCGGATCATCGCCAGAATGCCGGCGATGTTACGCTGATTGAAGACATGGATCGCAACGCCGGCGCGGACAAGTTCAGCGACGATATCGGCTTGCAGATCGGAAAAGGCCAGGACGAGGTCCGGCTCGAGATTCAGGATTTTTGGAATATCGGCGGAGATGAAAGCGGAGACGCGCGGTTTCTCGCGCCTGACCTGTGGCGGCCGTACTGCGTAGCCGGAAACGCCGACGATGCGATCCTGTTCGCCGAGCAGATAAAGCGTCTCGACGGTTTCCTCGGTAAGGCAGACGATACGGCGGGGAGGGTACGGGCCCATAAAATCGGTATGCAGAATAAAACATGGCTTGTCACGATTGGCGTCAGTTGAAAACCTCGCGGCCAGGCATTGGAATGGACGCGTTGAAGGAGAGAACATGACCCCACTTGAAAAAATTCAATCGATGAAGATGCCGTTTGCAGAGTTGCAGGGGGTCAGTTTCGTCGAGGCCGACAAGGACCGCGTCGTCGCACGCATGCTGGTCCGTCCCGATCTCTGCACAGTTAGTCACAGCATTCACGGCGGAGCGGTGATGGCATTCGCGGACTCGGTCGGTGCTGCGGCCACCGTGATCAATTTGCCGGAGGATGCCAAAGGGACGACCACCATTGAAAGCAAGACGAACTTCATCGGTGGCGCGAAGGAAGGGACCACGGTCGTTGCGACTGCGACGCCGATCCATCGGGGACGGCGCACCCAGGTCTGGCAAACCCGGCTGGAAACCGAGGAGGGAAAGCTCGTCGCGATCGTCACCCAGACCCAGATGGTTCTCTGAGTGGCGATAGCTGCGCGGTTAACCCAATGACGTTACTTACGGCCGGAAATGGCCTTGAATTCCATGTTGCAATGCACAATATATAGCGCCTAGGGATTCGACGCCTCCTCGAGGGCTTCCAAGAGGAGTTTTCACGTGAGCTACCACGACATTACAGGTTCGACAGTTGCCAGGGGCGCCGTTCGGACGTTGAGCCAGCAGGAAGAGCTTCCGCTGCTCCGGGATCATCTATTGAGGCTCGACCATCAAAGTCGCCATGACCGTTTTCACGGTTTCATGGATGACAGCTTCATCGAGCGTTATGCCGAAAAATGTGCAAGCGACGGCACCCTTGTCATCGCCTATCTCGAAGACGGCGTGGTTCGAGGGGCGGCGGAGCTTCATCCACCGGATACTTCGCCGGACCACCAGCCGGAAATCGCTTTCAGCGTGGAAGCCTGTTCGCGCCGCCAGGGAGTTGGAAGTCTGCTATTCCGAAAGTTGATCGAGGTGGCCCGGGCCAAAGGCTACCGCACCCTGCGGATTACGACCGGTGCTCAAAACGATGCGATGCGGGCGCTTGCCAACAAGTTCGGCGCGCATCTGACATTCCGCCATGGCGAATCCACAGGAACCATCGATGTGAATGAGCAGCCGCGGCCTGAACCTGTCCGTCCGGCGATCGTCACACCGATCGATGCCGCGCGGGCGATCATCCATTTCAATCGCGCTTATTGGAAGTTTCTGTTGCAGCTATACGGCTGGAAGCAAATCGCATGAAAGGCAAGCAGAGTGGGTCGCCGGTTTTTGGGGGCGTGGCCTAAGGTCGTTCAAGTGCCCGTTCGTTTGTCGTTACCGAATTTCCTCACCACGCGGCGTTCGACCACCACCGAGCGCTGAGCTCCCTGTTCGCCGGCGATGACGCGGGTCGAGGAGGAGCGCGCCAAGGCGCGTCCAGCCTTCTTCACTTCGGCTGTGACGGCTTCGATCGGCATGCCCATGAGCGACGCTGCAATTTCCGCCTGTTCGCTCTGGTCGTCGGTGATGCCTGCTGCCGCGAAGATCGCTTCCTCCAGCGTGGGCGGATCACGCCGAACGCGCCGCGGTCCGTATTTGGTGTTCCAATCTTCGCTCATCGCCGACCCCTTATCTGGCGGGAGATATCTAGGGATACGCATGTTGCATTGCAATATGAAATTGATGTGGCAATCCAGCCATGCGTTGCCGGGCTCAAAGCTTCACAACCGCGGCATCATAGATTTCGAGGGTGGTCGCCGTCGCCGCTAGCGGTCGCAACGCCCGGACGAACTCGCGCGAAGCCGGCACCGCGAAATGCGCCGATAACGCAGCCTGATCGGCCCATTGCTCGATAAAAACCAACCTGAACGGATTTTCGCAATCGATATGGACGGCGTGGGAGAGGCACCCTGGTTCCTTGCGCGAGCGATGCACGTGCTCGAGGCTCAAACGGCGAGCCTCCTGAAAGGAATCCTCCCGTGCCGTCATGCTGCCTGTCACCACAATCATATGTCTCTCCCACGGGTTGCGGTTCGGCCCGTCTCGCGCTCATGGAGCTGCCTCACCGGCAGGTACAGAGTCTACGCAAGGTTGAGGCCACCGTTTCAGCGCTGCGCGGCCGGAATCGGTCAGGCTATAGATGCCGCGTTCGACGCGGTCGAACCAGCCGTAGACATTGTGCAGCAGGATTTTCGGTGCGTCTGGAATGGCCGGCTTGAGATCGCGCACCTTGCGGGGACCATGCACAAGCGCCGAGGCGCAGGCCAGCGCCTGCTGCCGATAGGCTGTCATGATCGGCGCGCGGGTGCTGCCACCAAGCGCCGGATCGCCTTGGCGCTTTCGATGTTCGGTAATCAGGCGCGAGCGCCGCTTCAGATCTCGACGAGGAACGGTGGTTGGGGAGACGATTACCTCGACCGCGCCCGATTTGGTGACGGCGAGCATGCCGAAACCGAGGCGGCGACAGAGATTGCGGTAGCGCGCGTCGCTCTCCCGTCCCTTGCCGCGTTCGGAAAACCTGGCGGCCAGCCAGACTTCATCCGCGGCGCCGGCGCGGTCGACCGCTTGCAGGATCAGTTCGAGGTTGAAGGAGAGCTTCAATTCGCCAATGACCACGATCGGGGGGGCATCGCCGGAAAGCGCCACCAGATCGCAGCCGCCGATCTCGCCCTTGACCGTAAAGCCGAGCTTCTCGAGAAATCGCTTGACGGGTAGATAGAGCGCGGTTTCCAACGGGAGTTCCTGAGCAGCGATGGGGCGACTCACTGGGGCAAGTCTACTCCAGATCATGCGCCTGCTTGTCGCATCATCGCTGTCAATTCGGGCGACTATGCTACCGAGGGGACCTGGTTGCGGACGTGGGTATGATCAGAAACGGCCTCTACCACATCACCGTCGAAATGCTCGATGGCGTTAAAGGTGGCAATCAAGGGGTGATGGTGGTGCGCGACGGGACGTTGCGCGGCGGGGATTCGTTCTTTTACGCCTATGGCACCTACACCGCGGCTGACGGCAAATGGAAGGGGCGAGGTCACCAATCTCGAACACACGCCAAGCTTCGGCGAGAGGCCGGTCTGGGAACGCAAGGTAGTCACGATCGGCTTCACCGGGACATATAACGACGAGACGGCGGATAGCGATGGCATCGCGCTGGCAGGCAAGCAGAGCATCCGCTTCAAATCACGGTTGCGATTGCTGGTGCTGGACTAGACCCGTCCGTTGACCGGGAGCAGTGCGCCGGTGACCGCGCTCGCCGCATCGCTGGCGAGGAACAGGATAACCTCAGCCAGTTCCTCCGGCCGAACCCATTTCGCGAAGTCTGTATCCGGCATGCTGGCGCGATTGGCCGCGGTATCGATAGTCGACGGCAAAACTGCGTTCACGGTGATTTTGCCTTTCCATTCGGCGGCTAGCGCCTCGGTGAGGCGGTGCACGCCCGCTTTTGACGCCGCATAAGGGCCCATACCTGCGCCCGCCAGCAACGCGCCCATCGCGCCGACATTGACGATCCGCCCCGAGCCCGAGGCCGAGAGGTGAGGGATCGCGGATCGGGATGCATTCAGCGTGGTCAGAACATTCAGCGCAAACAGGCGCTGCCAGGTTTTCGGATCGCCTTCGGCGGTCGTCTCGAACGCAAATCCGCCGGCGATATTGATCAGCGCGTCGAGCTTGCCGAAACGCGAAGCCGCCGCATCGATGGCCTTCTTCGCTTCGGTTGCGTCGGTGAGATCGACGTCACCAAACTCGATCCGCTCAGCCGTCGCTTTGATCGTTGATGCGGCGTGATCGATGGCTGCGACCTTGGCGCCTTTGGCCAGCGCGGAAGCAACAACGACCTTGCCAAGCGCGCCCGAAGCGCCGGTCACGACTACGATCTTTCCTTGCATGACGGGTCTCCGGAAGCCGATGGGAAATGCAGAATTCGTTAAGTGTCGCGGTCCACTATTGTCAGGCAAAAACCCGTTGGCAATGCGGCCGAAACGCTCAAACGCAACACGTTTGCGCGAAAAAATGCCCGTATTCCAACAGTTCTTGGCGATCGCTAAAATTTGCCGGACTTTTGTAAGCGAAACGCAGACTGGTCAGGTTATAGCTTGCCCGTCGCTCAGATTGACGGGGGAAGCACCATGTTGAGACATCTACCTGACCACGGTTTGCCGCTCGTCCAGCTCAAGGAGCAGCGACGTGATTTGGTGGTCGCTTTGCAAAACCGCAATGGCCCGGTCAACGCTTGGGAATTGATGCAGATCGCAGCTGTTCAGCAGGCGATTTCCGCGTTCGAGGACGTGATCGCCGATCTCGACGCCGAGCTGGAAATGGAAGCGGCCGCCTAAGCGCTCAGGCGCGTTCTGCCCTGGCCCGGGACTGTACACCTGCCTTTCCCGGCGCTATTGCAGGCCTGCGCACGATCGCTGGGGGACGAATATGAGATGGCACAAGGCCGCCATGGGCTGGGCGGCAATTTTGGTGGCGGGCTTTGTTGCTCAGGTATCGTCGGCCTCAGCCCAGACTTTCGATTCCTACCGCTGTGTCGACGGCACGCATTTCATCCTGGCATTCTACCCGGGCGACAAACGCGCCTATCTGCAAATCGATGGCCGTGCCGTTACGCTGAAGAAAAGCCTGACCGTATCGGGTATGCGCTATTCCGGCAGTAACGTAAGCCTGGTCATGACCGCAACTGGTGCTTTGATCAGGCATGTGCGGCGGCCGATGACGGCGTGCGAACTCTCATAAAGACCTCGCAGGCCGCGCATTCCGGCGCATCCGCATCATCATCATCCCAGATCAACTAGCTCAGTGATCGCGAGCGCGTTCGGCGGCTTCCCGAATGGCGTCCTCGTGATACCAACTACTGCCGAAGGCGGCCTCATTGACGCGCGGGGAGGCTTGCGCGGTGATGGACTTGAACTCGTCGTAACGCTTTCCGCCGAGAGCTGCGCGGCCCCCGGCAGGAAATTGGTAGATCCGCGCAGACTCCTGACTTTGATTTGTATTCATCGAAATCTCCATTGGCCGTGACGCTACTCAACGCATGCTGCGCCCGACTCGTTCGTGTGTGGTTACTGGAACGCGGATATCGGTCTTGCGTGCCGGGGGTGCAACCTGATTAAAAAGAAATCATTTACCGACCAAAATATATGCAGAATTGCTTTTGCTTCGTGCAATGCAGGTTCCGGCCCCTGGCGCCGGCCGGGATTGGAGTAGGTGCGGACAGCTCTGGTTTTCTTGCGGATTGTTGCGCGCCCCTGCCGCATCCTTGATCTCCGGTAACGTGCTTAGGTGGGAATGCCGTGAAAACAGGCGCGGTTGCGACGCAAAACAACCCGAGCCTATTTCGTCGCTTAAAGTGACCGCGCGCCTTTGCCGCACCTTGATCTGTGCAGAAATCCGCGAGGGCGCTCTTCGAGGACCTGGTACCGCGCTGCAATAATTGGCACTTTTATTGCTTATTCATGACTGGCCTGACGTGGCCGGGTACGTGTGTGGGGGCTAACGGCCGCTAGTGGCTTCGTTCTCACGCCTTTCGAATCATCAACTCAAGAGAGGCTCAATGACCAAGTACAAGCTCGAGTATATTTGGCTCGACGGCTATACGCCGACGCCGAATCTGCGCGGCAAAACGCAGATCAAGGAATTCGCGTCGTTCCCGACGCTGGAGCAGTTGCCGCTGTGGGGCTTCGACGGAAGCTCGACGATGCAGGCCGAAGGCCACAGCTCGGATTGCGTGCTCAAGCCGGTTGCCGTTTATCCCGACGCGGCGCGCACTAATGGCGTGCTTGTGATGTGCGAAGTCATGATGCCCGACGGCAAGACGCCGCACGCCACTAACAAGCGCGCTACCATTCTCGACGACGAAGGCGCCTGGTTCGGATTTGAGCAGGAATATTTCTTCTACAAGGATGGCCGCCCGCTCGGCTTCCCGACAAGCGGTTATCCTGCGCCGCAAGGGCCGTATTACACCGGCGTTGGTTACTCGAATGTCGGCTCAGTCGCCCGCGAAATCGTTGAGAAACACCTCGATCTCTGCCTCGCGGCCGGCATCAACCACGAAGGCATCAACGCGGAAGTCGCGAAAGGCCAGTGGGAATTCCAGATCTTCGGCAAGGGCTCCAAGAGGGCTGCCGACGAGATGTGGATGGCCCGCTATCTGATGCAGCGCCTGACCGAGACATATGGCATCGATATCGAGTACCACTGCAAGCCGCTCGGCGACACTGACTGGAATGGCTCGGGCATGCATGCCAACTTCTCCACCAAGTACATGCGCGAAGTCGGCGGCAAGGAATATTTCGAAAGCCTTATGGCGGCCTTTGATAAAAATATCATGGATCACATCGCTGTGTATGGTCCGGACAATGACAAGCGCCTGACCGGCAAGCACGAGACCGCTCCCTGGAACAAGTTCAGCTATGGTATCGCGGATCGTGGTGCTTCGATCCGCGTACCGCACTCTTTCGCTAACAACGGCTACAAGGGCTACCTTGAGGATCGCCGCCCGAACTCGCAGGGCGACCCCTACCAGATCGCTTCGCAAATCCTGAAGACGATCGCCTCCGTGCCGACCGGCGCTAAGGCGGCCGCATAAGTCACGTAGGACGCGTCCGCGACGTTCCGCGTCGCGAGGCTCGACCTTCCACATGATCCGCCAGGGTGCCTGCCCTGGCGGATCATTGCTTTTTAGGCGCGCGATCTCCGTGCTAGAAGCGTCAGCCCTGACGGCGGAGACGGTGAATGGAAAATTCGGTACGCGTATTATCGACGCTCGCTTTGGCGGGAGCGGTTCGCGCACTCGCGGAAAAATATCAGGCGGTCAGCGGCGCGCGGATTGATGCAGATTTCGCGCCGACGGTGCGGCTGCTCGAACGCCTGAAGGAGGGCGAAAGCGCCGATGTCCTGATCCTGACCCAGGAAGGGCTTGCGGGTCTGGTGTCGGCGGAAAGCGTGGTTGCGGAAAGCTGCGTCGATCTCGCGCGCTCCTATATCGGACTTGCCGTCAAGATAGGCCGGCCGCATCCTGATATTGCGACGGAAGCGACACTGCGCACGACGCTGCTGGCGGCGCGGTCTGTTGCCTATTCGCGGCTCGGCGCCAGCGGCATTTTCTTTGCGCAATTAATTGCGAAGATGGGCATTGCCGATGAGATCAACGCCCGCGCGACGATCGTTCCCCTTGGCTTCACCGCCGAACGGATCGTCACGGACGAGGCAGATGTCGCGATCCAGCAGCTCAGCGAGTTGAAGCAGGTCGAGGGTATCGAGATCGTTGGCTCCTTGCCGCTTCACTTGCAGACGCCGGCGGTATTTTCCGCCGGCAGGATGGCGGCCTCGAAGAATGTGGCTTCGTCCGATCTGTTGTTGAAGTTCCTGGCTTCCGCTGAGGCGACGCCGGCGCTCGTGGAATCCGGGCTGGAGCGGTTGGCGTAGCCGCGCCGGCTCTAAACAAACTCACTGCTGGCGTTCCAGCTCAGCGTGGTGTTCTTATTCTGCCAAGCGGTGGCTCGCGGCGTGGCCGCGTGCGGGCGCCGGAGTGCTCTCATTGCCTTCATGGCAAGTCATCTCGACCCAAGAGCCGTCGGGACCCTTCTGATAAGCGTGACAGCCCGACGAGGCTGGCGTTTCATCGACGGCCTGCGCATTCGTATTGGCATGGGAATTCGGGCTCGAGTTGTTGGCGAGCGCAGGCGAGGCGAGGGCAGCCAAAACGGCGATTGAACCAACGAAGATCGACTGCGCGATCCGCATGGGAAGTTCTCCGCGAATGAATTTGAAGGCATCTCCCTCAAATTAAAACAATTTGGCGATTTTTGGCCAGAGGAGGCGCCTAAGCTGTTTGGCGGAGAGCCTTGCTTAACGGAAAGAAAATGGCGCCGCCGCATTGCCGCAGACGGCGCCTTCGAGGTGGGCTTTACCAGCCAGGGAGAAACTTTAGAGCCCGTTTTGCTCACGCTGTTTGGCGCGGCATGCGGGGCCCGGCCCGCGCATGTAGTGGCGCTCGGGCCGATAGGGATCGCTCGCCGTCTGAAGCAGGCGCTGCCAGCCCTCGGCGAGGGCGGTCAGGCGGTGGCGAAGCGGAAGGGAAGTGAAAAAGGCGACCAGCATTGCGGTTCTCAGTGCGATTTGCCGAGGACGGCGGTGAAGGGCATGGCAAAGACTTCGTCGCCGAAATCGTCGCTGGCATGCAGCGTCCAGCCGCGCCAGTCTTCGCCTGAGGGCGCCATCACCAGCGACCGCACGACACCAGCTGCTTGTTCCATGGCTTCGGTCAGATCGTTCACGGCTGCCAGTCGCCGATCGACCCATACGCCGTCATCGTTCGAACAATGGAAGAAGAGCTGAGCCATGGTCCGTCTCCTCGAGGGGAAAACGTGATGCACGATTTTGATAGCAGGACGCGTTGAGTCGGAAAATCCGGATGACTCCGTGAGTGAAACTACGGGGAATTCAAACAATTTTCTTCAATCGCCACTTGCCTGTGGCTCACGCGACAGACCGCAAGCGATTCGATTGACTCACGTATTTGGAAAGCGCGTTCTTCTGCGGGCTCGTTGCGACGTTGTTGCACCGTAATGCTACGGTCTATCGCGCATAGAGAAGTTGCCTTATCGAAAAGTCCTGACTCCGCAGGCCTAAGGCCATTGGGGTGGGGGATGTTCGCGAGACCCGGTCTCCTAGGCTCACCGGGTCTCGTGTTCCCACCCGAAAATCAATTCCAAAACATCCAGGCAACGTAGGTCGCGAGCACGGCGGCGATGAAAAGATCGCTGGCCATGGCGATATTCTCGTTACGCGAGCGATCGCGTCCAGTGATGTGGACGATGCCGGCGGCACCGTAAAATATCGCGGCGTAAATGGCGGACGGCGGCACGAATCCTGCGTTCCAGAGCGAGAGCAGGGCAATGATGCCGGCGGCGAAGTTGGCGACGCCGAGTTCGCGGACGAGCGGCAACGCCTCATCGCTTGTTGTGTGGAAAATCTCGCGCGCGGTGAACGATGGCTGGAAGAACTGGCGGAGGCCCGCCAATGCGAGCCGCACGCCCACGCCCCAGAATACGAACCATCGCCCCATCAGTGTCACGAGGGCGATGTCGGGGTGAACGCCGTGTTCGACCGCGATCGACATCAGCGGCAGAATCAGCATCGTCAGCGCAACGACGGCGATGTACATCGGATCTTTCGGGACCTCCCGCCGCCTGCGCGCCTAACTCAGAATGCCGGGCGCGCGACATGCCAGAGATTGGCGCCGTCAAATCCGTTGATGTCGCCCGGCGCCTTGTCGTACTGCGAGGTGTAAAGCGGACGGTGACGATAGGCCCACATTTTGCTGCCGTCGCTGCGGGTGATCACGGTGAAATCGCCCTTGGCCTGCGCATCGCCAGGCGCAGCCAGTGGAATCCAGCGCTCGGTGCATTTGTCTTCGCAGGTCGACGTGTTGCCGCTGGTGTCGCGGTCGAAAGTATAAAGCGTCATGCCGTTGGCATCTGCGAAGATCTGACCCTTGCGGGTCTGTACCACCTTCACCGGAAATAGCGCGACTTCCTTCTTCGGCGGTGGCGCGGGTTCCTCGTCATGCGCCAATGCTTCGCTGGCCGAAAGCAAAAGCGCTACGGCCATCACCACACATCTGAGCATTCTGCCCCCGACAATAAAGTAAATGGCGCGTAAACACGCCTAATTGCCCGCGATGATACGGGGAGAAGGTTAGCGCCGCGTTGCGGGGAACCGACAACGGCGCCGTAAATCGGCGATTCCGTCGTATTCAAACGGCGCCGGCCGTTCGTGGATAGCGGCAGATCACTTCTTCCCGCGGCGCTCCTGCTCCTTGAGAAGCTCCTCCAGTTCCTTGCTCTGGTTCTCGATCCGGTTCGCCAACCGCTCTTCGCTCGCGGCGCCCGATTGTGCCGCCGCCTGTTCGGTGAGCTGGCGAAGGTTGTCGCGCAGGATCGCGATGCGGCTGGCAAGCTCGGAGGCGGAAAGCGAAGTGAAGTCGGTCATGCGGGGTATCTCCTTGCGGCCTGGTCTATGACATCGGACCGCCGGTCACGAAGAATTCGCCCAGCCGTCGCAATAACAGCAGGCCACGATCGGCCAGCGCACGACAGAGGGCGCGTGCGTCAAGCAGCTTGCGATCGCCGAGTATCTCAGGCGCGAGGTGAGGGGGCGCGACCTGGAGGGCACGTTGCAGCATCGGAATCTCCTCCGCGCACCTTTTTGGGCGTGGTGCGTTGGACGCGCATCATGTTGGGTACCAGCTGATCTTTCAAGGTGATGTTAAGCCTCGCGGCGAAGGCCGGCGGAAACATTTTTTGCAGCGCAATGCGTGCGGCGCAGCAGTGGAACTCAAATCAGTCTCGTCAGTTTGGGTTCGCATCATTGATCACTTCAGGAGATTTTCATGCGGTCCAGGCTCGCTATCCCGGCTCTCGTGCTCGCCTCGTTGTTTGGAGCGACGACATTCGCATCCGCGCAGACGGCCACAGGCGCCGCCGAACTCAATGCCATGGCGTCCACGCGGCATCACCACTACCACCACCACTATCACCACCACATGGGATATTCCGGCGGCGGATATTCCCGCGCCGAGATGGCCAGGTCGAGGCCGGGCGGCCGTCCGGTCTCGCGCAAGCCGGCAGACTAACCGCACGGACCGCCTGTTACTGAATTCGTCACCTGTCGCGGCCCGGCTCCGCCGCTGGGCCGCGGTGCCACGCTTTGCTCTATGGCGTGACACCCAGACGGCTCAAGGCAGCCTTCAGATTCTCTGCGTCCGGGTCGATTTTCAGGGCCGTGCGGTAGTCGGCAATCGCCTTGTCGCGTTGCTCGGTCATTTCGTATGCGCTGCCACGCAGCCTGTAGCCCATGGCCATATCGGGCCTGAGCGCGATCACCTTGGAGGCGCTGGCAATGCACTCGGCAAAGAGATTCTTTTTGTAATAGTAGAGGCTGATGGCGGCATGGAGACCGGTCAAGCCTTCAGCGTCGGGGTTGAGGGCTAACGCATTGTTGAAGTCGGCAAAGGCGAGTTCTTCAAGACCTTTTTTCTGATAGCTTTGCCCACGATAGATGTACGCCGCCAGCCGCCAGTCATCTGGCGCAGCCGGCTTCGCCTGAAGCAGGGCGGTACAGCCGGGAATGCTGATTTTGACATCCTCGCTTCCGCATTTGATCATGTTTTTGTCCCTGGTCTGTGCCGCAGCGGGCATCGCCGCCAGCACCAGGGCCAGTCCGATCAGAACGTGTCGCATGATCCGCCCCCAAGGCCTCGGCGATTATGGCACAACGCGCGGGTCGCACAATCGGAAGCCAGGTCTGCACGGCCGGCGTTTTAATCTGAATCACGTCGTGCTGCCCGCCGGCTCACCGCGGCGCCGAGGTGACGAGGTGCAGCCGCGTCCAGTCGGATGGCGGCACTTCGGTCGCACGCTGCTCGGCATTATTGCGATCCACGACGTCGAGCAATTCGGTGTCGACGCCCATCTCGCGCAGATAGAGGCGGAATTGTTCGCCGAAGATCACGGTCAGGCTTTCGCGGTGCTCGTCGGAGACGTTGGGCGCCACGCGGTTGCGGATTGCCATTCCGGTCAGGATGACGCGGGTGCCCGCATGAAGGCTGCGATGGATGCCGCCGGCCAGGATCAGCACGCAAGCGATATCGCAGCGCGCCTCCTTGATGTCGAGCGCGGCGTCGAGCGGCCCGCCCGGACGCTTGAGCACGAAGCAATCTGTGTCGCTCTTGTCCTTGCAGGCGGCGACTTCAGTTGCACCTTCCATGGTATCGATGCCGCGCTCGTGCAGGATGCGCCCCAGTCCAACAGCGACATTGAGATTGGATTCGCCCCACGAATGGATGACGAGCGGAAGCTTGCGGCCCCCTTGGCGGTCGAGGATATTGATCAGCCGCTTGTAGGTGTCCCACTGCACGGTGCCTTCGGCGGCGATCCAGTCGGAGCAGCCCGTGCCGCAAGAACCTTCCGCGCCATGCGCGGCGTAGAAGATCATGGCATCCGCCGGCGAGCCAAAACCTCCGACCGGCGGCCGCGCGGTGGTTTGGGCGGTCGCGGTGCTGACGGTTGCGACGGCCGCGAGCGCGGTGAGAAGAAATGCGCGTAAAGCGTTTGCGCTCATGTCACAGGTCCCGTTGGTATCTTGTTTAGTCATCTTCCGTTCTGAAGCATCATTGTGCAAGCGGGATGACCGGACTTTAGCCACGCTTCAGCGTTCTCGCGGCTGATGTGCCCGAGTTATGGAAAAATCATCTGCCCAAAAACAGAGGGCGCAGGGAAAGCCAGGTGCCGAGCCGACACCCGCAGCCTCGCGTACGCAATGGTTTTAACGGCTTCCTTCGCGCTCTCTCTGGTGATCGGGCTTTCTTGCCACCATCCCCGCCGTGATGCGTCAGCATCATCGACCGGTTGATGCCAGCGTCGAGGCATCAAGACCACGCGACTTCGCCGTCCGCAAAGGCGTCGCTCGTCTCGCGACACCCCGCGTCCACCGCATCCCGCCCAACGTTCGTGACGACGGCCAACGCCCCACTTATCGGTGCGAAACGGGCGAGGCTCTATAATTGATTTGCCCGACGTCACAAGCGAAATATTTTTGGCAAGCCGGCTGGACATGCGGCGCGACGCGACATCGCGCAAAAGCGGCCCGATTTTCCCGTCCGGGCAAATCAGATGCTTGTCCCTCATGGTGAGGAGCGCATTTTTGCGCGTCTCGAACCATGAGGTCTGGATTTCGCTGCTCATCCTTCGAGACGCCGCTTGCGCGGTCCTTCAGGATGAGGAGAAGTCGCAAGCCGCATCCACCGCACGTGGCAGATCGCTGCGCGTACAGGCCGTCGGCCAGTCGCTAGTGGCGACTGGCCTTGACGTCTTAATCGACGATTTCGACGATACGATGCGTGCGGGGATCGACAAGCACCGTGCGGCCGTTGACCACGGCGTAGCGATAATCATGTGTGCCGTATTCCGGTGGCACGTCGTAATAGGTTACGCCGTCGCCGGGCAGGTCGACGCCAACCCGCAACTCTCCATTGTAGGCGTATGATGGATGATGCCTCTCGATGACGTAGCTGTGGAAACGGGGCCGTTGATCGATACCGAGCACGCCGTTAACGCCGCCGACAACACCGCCAACGGCGCCGCCGATGATTCCGCCGATTGGGCCTGCTTCTCGTGCGCCTTCACGGGATCCCTGTTCAATGCCTCCGGGGACACCCTGGGCAACAGCGGCGGCGGGAATAAACAGCGTCGCTGCAAGCAGCGAGGCCATGACAGTTCGTTTCATCGGATAATCCTCATGTGTTTGGGAGTGCATGACAAGTGAACGGCGCTTGATTGGTTCCCGTCGATCGGCTCAAGCGGAGAACTAATGGCAAACTGCCGATTTCTTCGCTGCAAATCGATCAATTCAGGAGATTATGATGATTAACGACCCCGATGGCCGGTCGTTGTTGCGGCTCGTGAGAGCGTGAAGACTTACTTGACCCTTCGGCCCTTGAAGAAGCCGGCGTTCGTTGTGTTCTGTTTGATGTTAGCCGTTTCGCCCTGTTCGTCGGTGTTTTCCGTGTGGTCTTTTTTGTGAGAGGTGTCTCTCGCCGCTTCGGCGTTCTGGGGAACGCCCTTGTTGCTGCGATTTGCGGGCGGAACAGGCGGCATGCGACCGGTCATTGGATTTCCTTTTGCGACGTTGAAGCGCTCGACCTTAGACCCAAACGTTGCATTCATCGCGAAATCTATTTCATCTCCGGCGGTTCGATCGATGGAACGTTGCAAGGTATCGCGAGTTCGTCCCGACTGGGAGCTGACAACCAACGAGGATTTCATGGCCAAAGACGAGCACAACAAGGCAGCCGAACATCACGAAACGGCCGCCAAGGCGCATCGTTCCGCCGCCGAACATCACGGCAAGGGCGACCATGCCAAGGGCAAGGAGCACGCGGCGAGTGCGAAGCAGCATTCTCAGACTGCGCACCAACAGTCCGACGCGGCGCATTCCAAGAGCCAGCAGCAGAAGTAGCTGAATCAAAGGGCCGGTGAAAACCGGCCCTTTTCATTTTTGCTGGCGACAGTTTTCCCCGTCAGTCGCCAATCTCGACGCGCCTCAAAGCCCGTTTGTCATTCCGATGTGGCGAATGGGCGCATGTCGTTCTTGCGGCTAAGTTTGCTACAGCAGGCAGATGCGCCAGCTTCTTATTGCAACCGTCGCTCTGTTGGTGCTCTCGGGCTGCCAAACCAGTGGCTACAATCCACTGAAGATCAAAAGTCACGATAGCTGGCGTCTCACTGACGGCGTTGAGCGGCTCTTCGATATGTTGACAGGTCGCGTTGATTAGCCGGACCTCGCTAGCCGCATCCAGTTCTCGGTGGCGCTGATCGCCATCGCGTACAGGCCTTCCGCCTGTTGTCCGCGATGTAGCGCCTTTCCGATTTCGCAAATCGCCAGGAACGCGCTGGCGCGAGCTTCTTCCACTTCCAGCCGTTGTTCGCCGCCGCCCTGCACGAGTCCGACCAGCCCGTTCAGGATCGGCAACGCTTCTTGCGGCGGCGCCTGTTCGGCCTGCTTCAAGGCTTCGAATACTTTTTGGGCAGTTTCGGAGTCGCTCATTTCGAATCCAGTTCGCGTTCGGGAAGGCGAAATATCAACCATCAAACGCCTAAGCGGCATTCCCGATCCGGTCACGCTGCTCGCTTCCTCGGTCAGCTTCTTCTGTCGAGGTTCGGACCACGCTAATCAAAACCGTACGCAGGTTGGAAATGTTTGAGGACACGCCTACGATCGCCTTCTGGACGCCGTCAGCGCAATCATTGACTGCTCTTGCATCGCGACTGACATAGGCGATCTTCGATGAAACTTCTTGTGCGGCCGTTGCGGCCTTGGTGACGTTGTGCGCAATCTCGTTGGTGGCGGTTCCCTGCTGCTGTATGGCAGAAGCAATTTCGCCCGCGACCTGGTCGATTTCCGCGATCTGCCCGCCGATCTCCCGGACCACGTTGACTGTCGAATCCGTTGCTGACCGAATTTCTGAAATCAGCCGGCCGATCTCTTCCGTCGAACGCCCGGTCTGATTTGAGAGTGATTTGACCTCAGCAGCCACCACCGCAAATCCGCGCCCGGCCTCGCCGGCACGGGCCGCTTCAATCGTCGCGTTGAGTGCAAGCAGGTTCGTCTGCTCGGCGATACCTCCGATCATATCGGTCATTTCGGCGACCTTCATGACCACCGACGACAATGATCGGATGGCATCCTGCGCTCGGTCACTGCGTTCAACCGCAGCCCTGGTGACCGTGCTGGCCCTGGCGATCTGGTCAGCGATCGCGCCGATCGACGCGGTCATCTCTTCGGCTGCCGCCGAGACCGTTTGGGCATTCGCCAGAGCCTGTTCGGAGGCCGCTGCGACTGCCTGCGCTTCCGCCGAGAGACCTTGGGCAAGCGATGCCAGCCCCCTTGCTGCTCCATCGACCTCCCGGGTCGCACCCGCTACAGCCTCCACCGATGAACCGGTCTCCCGCTCGACCGTATCCGCCATCCCAAGCATGGCTTGTTTTTTGGCTGCCGTCGCTTGGGCTTCGGCGGCGATCTGCCTTTTTTGGAGCCGTTCATTTTCCACGGCATTTTCCTTGAATACCTGCATGGCCCCGGCCATCGAGCCGATCTCGTCCCGGCGCTCAACAAAAGGAATTTCAATCGCCAGATCACCCGCGGCGAGCTTCTTCATGGCGGCCGTCATGCGGACAACGGGACGAACGACGCCGAAGGCAATTCCAAACAGGCCCAGCGTCACCATGAGAAGAACGGCGCCAGATACGGACCAGACGATCGCGGTGAAGGTTGCATCGCTTTCGCCGGCCGAATTCTCCAGCCTGGAATTCAGTTTGTTGGCTGATTCAACGATGCTGTCGATGATGGCTCGATGCGAATTGTAGGCGGAAGTCACCTTCGCATAGGCCTCCTCGGCGGCAGCCGTGTCCTTGCGCGCAAGCGCCGGCAACAGACCATCCTCAATATTTTTCCAGAAACGCTCAACCTCGGCGTCTGATTGGCTGGTCAGCATCGATTTCAGCGACGGAGAAAGGTCCGAACTGTTCCAGAATGCCTTTCGCTCGTCATACTCCTTGTGCAACTGCTTCAGGCGTGGCCGCCGCGTTTCCAGCGAGTCCGGATCGCGCAGCGCAAGCGTCGCTTCAAGGTAGGATTCAATGACGTATTCAGGCGGGGGAAGAATGTCGGCGACGAGATCGTTTGCCAGCCTGATCTCCGTATAGATCGGACCGCCGACCTTGAGCTCTTTCATCGCATGGGCACTTGTCAGTACGACGGCTGCAAACCCGACTGCCGTGACAAGGCCAAACAGCGCGATGGCCGAGGAGACCGAGAGCCGAATCTTCATGGAAGGAAATTCCCCAAAAGGCAGGTAACGGCTCGAAAGTCGCTTATTTTGGTGATTTAAGAGTTAAATCTCCGGTAGAGCGCCGACAGAATGATCGCCATGTTGGCTGAAAAGGGAGGCATGTTTGCATCTCGTAGGGTGCAGGATGAAAAGCGGAGTTCAACCCAAAGCTCTTTTGTACCACCGGCGAAATTCCGATATTGAATTGGGCTCCGAGCAAAAAGGCCCAGGATCTGCGAATGGAATTTCCAGCGCTTCCCTACGTCGCGGTTCCCGAATCTTTCAAATTGCCGCCAGGCGCGAATTTTGGCGGCACCTCGGGCGTCGCCTTCAACTCCAAGGGCAATATCTTTGTCATCCATCGCGGGCCGATGCCGCTGATGGAATTCGACGCGGACGGAAATTTCATCCGCGGGTTTGGTGACGGGCTGTTCGACCGGCCGCATGGTTTGCGGATCGACGGAGAGGACAACATCTGGACGACCGATGTTGCCATGAACATGGTCTACAAGTTCAATCCGTCGGGGCGGATCGAGATGGTGCTGGGCGTCAAGGGCCGCACCGGCGAATGGCACCCGGGCGGGCACCTGCGCCTGTTTCACGAGCCGAACGAGGCGGTGGTCGGTCCATCAGGGGATATCTACGTGCTGGAAGGGCACGGCAAGGCCGAGTCGCGCGTGGTGAAGTTCGACCGCGACGGCAACTTCATCAAGACCCTCGGCGGCAAGGGAAAGGGGCCCGGCGAATTCGACCTGCCGCATTCGCTTGTTTTCGACGCGCGAGGCCTGCTCTATATCGCCGACCGCAACAATGCCCGGATCCAGGTGTTCGACGTCGACGGCGCCTACATCCGCGAGTCCAGCCATCCCGGTACGCCGTGCGGGTTGTTCATGAGTGCCGATCAACACATCTGGCTGGCGCACGGCCACACCGGCCAGATCATGAAGCTCGACCTCGATGGCAAGGTGATCGGCGTGATGGCCGGGGGAGGGCCGGGCAAGACAACAGGCAAATACGGAGAGGCCCACTACATCGCGGTGAGCCCGCGCGACGAGATCTTCGTCGCCGACACGCTGAACTGGCGCGTGCAGAAGTATGTGAGGAAGTGACGCGGCATAGTTCGTAGGATGGGGGGAGCGTCCCATCCGCCGTTGTTCAACAATCAAAGTGCGGAAGCGATACCCATCGGGTGGTCAGGCATGCCGGGAAGCCGATGGGTTTCGCAAATGCTCAACCCATCCTACGAGCATGCGCAGCATCCGGGGAACGCGGAACTGTTATTGTTCGGACAACCGAACGACCTGCCGCCCGCCGTTGAGCGCCTTGAGCTCGTTGACATACGCTTCGGGACGCGTCCACCGCGACGGCGTTTTCAGTCCCATGAAGGCTGCGATGTCACCGATGAAACCCGTGCAGTTGGTGACCTCGGCGTTCCACACCGGCGAACTGTCTTTCAAATGCTGGATGTAGGCGAACACGCGCTTGGCGTCGGCTTCGCTCAGATACACCTTGTAATGCGCGGTCAGATATTCCGGGTCGAGATCGCCATAGCTTGCCCCGGTCTCCGACGGCACCCAGGTGATATAGCCGAGGATATACCGATCGACGTCACCGGCCGGCGTCAGGCCTGCCACTTCGACCGCCCGCTCGCTGGTCTTGCCGTACCAGACGAAAGCGTGTCCCCAACTCGCCGCGGTCCGCGCGCGGAAATCGACGTAATAGGGGCCGCGTGCGGATGATGTGGCCTGCTTTCGCGCCGGCGTCGCCTCAGCCGGTGTCGCGATCGAGGCCAACACTTTTGGTTCAGAGCTGCGCGCCTGGCTCTCGGTGGCGGAGGCGGCTTGAACCGCGCCCGTCAATCCAATCGCCAGTGCGCCAAAGCTTGCAAGCAGGCGCAGCGCCATGCGGTCCTGTTTGTTCGTCATGATGCTGTCATCGCGTGAAGAAAACGCGTCAAACAAAATCAGTAGCGAGCGGCAACCGGATACTTGCCAACCGGCGATTTGCCGACCGGGGACTTGCCAACCGGCATCTTGCCGACGACCGGGGCTTCGGAATAAACCGGCGCGGGCTGACGTTGCGGAAGGTCGGCTGCGAAGGCCGCGGTGGTCAGGGCCAGCGTTGCAGCGGTTGCGATCAACATTTTCACCACAGAATTCTCCTTAATTTGGCAGGAACAGGCACCATGAGCCTTCACGATAGGTCATGGACCTTACGATAGGTCACGGACCTTTCCGGTCAGTTACCTGGCACGGTCAAGCGTCGGAATGAGTTCACAATACGGCGGAATAGCGAGCGGGACCAATCACATCAGGCGACGCTGACATAATATCGCCGGGTGTTGCGGTTGGGCCGCAGTTTTCTCAGGGTTCCGCATGAGCTGTGACGCCACGCCGGCGCGGCCAATAGAGCACGAGCACGAGCGCGCCGCTCGTTGCCACCAGGTAGCTATTGAAGGCGTAGGCGGCGAACGTCGTCTCCTCGATCGAGAGGATGCCAAGGATCATGCCGGCGAACGAGATCAGATAGGCCAACCGGCTTTCGGTCGCCGGCGCAATCCACGCCTTGCGCAGGGTCGGAAGGGCGGCAGCGAAATCACCCAGAATCGAAAGCACGATGGCGGTGACGGGATCGCCTGTCATGGCCCAGAGCGCGAGTGCGGCGAGCGCGCAAGCACCGCAGATGTAATCGAACGGTCCGAGCCTCCATGAGCCTTTTCCCCGGGCAAAGGAGACCAGCACGATGCAGGCCGGACCGACCCCGATCGACAGCACCACCAGCGTCGAAATGCCGACGCCGGCGCGCAACTGCGCGAGACCTGCGATCAGTGGCACGAGCGCCCAGAGGGACCAGGTGACGCGGTTCGGCGTTGCCTCGCCCTTCAGGACGGCGCTGATATAACTGAGGCAGGCCGCGAAATTGACGGCCATGCCGGCGATGGCGAACAGGGTGTGCATGCGCTCTACGTTACTCCGCCGCGTGGACCATCGTCAGCTTTTCTTGGAAGCCGAAAATCGCCGGGCCAGCCCCCAGACGACGGCGGCGGTGGCCATCGTCGCGATCAGATGTTTCAAGGTGTGTCCGCTGACGAATCCGAGCGTGGTTGCGATCTCGTGGTCGAACACCTCGGCGACCTTGGCGAAAACATAGAGCACCATCGCAGCGGCGAAAGCGATGCGATCGGCGCGCGGCGCGCGATAGATCGTCTGCCATAGCGGGATGAGCACGAGCGGCAATCCCTGCAACAAGAGGTAGGGCCGCAGGTCGCCCGCGCCGCTTGTGTCGGTGAAGGCCCACCACGCGACGCTGGCGATGGCGAAAAGCCCGAGAACGATCGCTTCGATTTCGGTCTTCAATTGGCTTTTCGTATCGCCGCGGACGCCGACGAGCAGGCCAGCGCAGGCGAGCGCAATCGGCAGCCGGTCCCAGATCAGGCGGGCATTGTCGGGGGCGAGGTGATAGTAGCCGGACCCGAAAGCGGTGAGGAACAGTCCGATCAGAAACAACCGGTAGCCGGGCCATCCCGCGCGCAATTTCTCGCTGGCGCGGTGGGGGGTGAGGGTCAGCCAACCCCACAATGCGACCAGCGCGAAGCCGGCGTTGGAAAGAACATCGGCTGCGTGATGGATGCCAGACACCACCGACTGATCGGCGAATTCGTTGTAATGGACCGGTTGGGTAATGCGTCCATGCACCGCCAGGATCACGATGGCGCCGACGGTGATGATCGTCGGCGCGTGTTTGATCCAGGGATTCATCGAGGGCTTTGCGGGCTCACCGGAAGTGATCGGCGCGTCCAGACCGGCGGAGGTTTGCATTTCCTGCTCCATCAGATAAATGAACAATGTTCAAATTATCTAGATCGAAAATGAACGGTGTTCAAGTAGAACTTTCGACGGTGGGTAGACATAGCCGGGCGTTCTCGCGGCTGAGGCGCCCGAGTTATGGAGAAATCAATCGCCCAAAATAGAGGAGGGCGCAGGAAACGCCGGGTGCACGACCGCGCCCGCAGCCTTGCGTGCAAAAATAAAAAGCACGCAAGCAAGTCACCACAGGTTCAGCCGTATCATCCGGCGTTTCCTGCGCAATGGTTTTAACGGCTTCCTTCGTGCTCTTCCCGGAGACCGGGCCTTGTTGTCTCCGTCCCCGGCGTGAAGCGTCAGCTTCATCGCCAGGTTGACGTCAGCGTCGGGACGTCAGAACCACACGACTTCTCCGTCCGCAGCCGCCCGTCTTCGCCAAAAGGCTTCGCCGGGCACAGGCGCCGCTCGTCTTGCGTCGCTGCCGCGTCCATCGCATTCCGCGCCCAACGTCCGTGACGATCGCGATACGCCCCTCATGCGGGCGCGGAACGGGGCGAGGTCATAGAGATGATTTGCCCGACGGGCACAGCGAAATATTTTCGCGCGCGCGACTGGACAGTAGACTCAGCGTTGATCGGATTTGCGAAATTGGATTTTTGGCGCAATTGATTCATCGCCATTTCCGGGGCGCGGGCAAGCGGGTGAGCCCGTAAATCAATTCGGTCCCAGGATTGACGCCGACCTGATGTCCGCTTCCGGGGGACATCAGGACATCGCAAAGCCACGTTGAACCGGTCGAAAGCGACCCGAAGCGGAAGTCACGGCTTATTCGGCGTTGATGTTGTCCTCGCACAGCGGCCCAACTAATCAATCCGGTTTTGCACCGGCGAACTTGACTACCTTGCCCCATTTCTCGGTTTCGTCCGCAATCAGCTTGCCAAGGTCAGTGGGCGAGCCGGGAAGCATCGTGCCACCCATTTCAGCAAACCTCGTTTTCAGCTTTGGATCAGCTAGGCCGGCGTTGATCTCTCTGTTGAGCCTTTGGATGATTTCGACGGGCGTGTCCTTCGGAGCGCCAACGCCAGCCCAAAAGGTTGCCTCGAAGCCCGGCACAAACTCGCAAACTGCGGGAACCTCCGGGAGGATTTCCGAGCGAACGGTAGTCGTCACCGCGAGCGGCCGGAGCGTGCCGCACTTGCAATACTCAATCACCGCCGGGAACAAGCCGAAGTAAACCTGAACCTGTCCGCCTATCAAATCGGTCAGTGCGGCTGCTTCGCCGCGATAAGGAACATGGACCATATTGATGCCGGTCATCATTTTGAACAACTCGCCAGTCACATGAGGGGCTGCGCCATTGCCGGATGACGCCATGTTAATCTTGCTCGGATTGGCTTTGGCATAAGCGATAAACTCAGGGAGCGTCTTCGCCAGAAATAGCGGGTTGACTACCATAACGAGGGGCGTGCGCATGATCCCGGCGACGGGCGCAATGTCACGAATGAAATTGAAATTTAGCTTTTCATACAACGTCGCGTTGATAGCGCCCGCAGAGTTAATCTCGAGAAGGGTGTAGCCGTCCGGACGCGCACGCACGACGAACTCGGTGGCAATATTGCTGCCAGCGCCGGGTCGGTTCTCGATAATAAATTGTTGGCCAAGATGCTCCGATAACCATTGCCCCAGGAGGCGGCCGAGGACGTCTGCCGTACCACCGGCCGGAAAGGCAACCACCAATCGCACCGGCCTCGTTGGATAAGTTTGCGCCCATGCAAAACGCGATACAACCGGCTGCACGGCAGTACCCGCCGCGAGATGCATGAATTGACGACGCGGAAGCTTCATCGTTGCGCCCCCCAAAATTAGATGAGGCTACATTACGTCCGCACCCGGCGATAGGGTGGCTTGGTCTGCAACTGGCAGATTTTGTTGTAGAAATCGGCGTGCAGACGGCGCTGGACGGCTGGTGCATTTTTTGAAGCCGTCCGTTGCCACCCGCTGAATTGTGCGGGCGACTTACGCTCGATTTTACTGACGCTTGCAAC
>Ga0116129_1000178_pt1 | contig 45960 bp, 43 predicted proteins | sample June2015DPH_17_2_FD_89732 | JGI IMG/M metagenome (GOLD analysis project Ga0116129, IMG submission 89732) | Peatland microbial communities from SPRUCE experiment site at the Marcell Experimental Forest, Minnesota, USA - June2015DPH_17_10 | ecosystem: Environmental > Terrestrial > Soil > Wetlands...
CCGGCCTGGCGCGATTTTGCGACGGTTAGCCGGCCGATGCGTCATTTCCCCAAACGCCGTCTGGGGGCCAATTGCGAGGTCGCCGGGGCGGCGCGATCGATCTGAGCTTTGTGCGAGTGGGCGACGATCCGGCCGACGGCAACCATCGGGCAATTCGCCGCAACCGTTGTCGGAACCTGCAAGTGGCCCATCGTAATGGATCGTGAACGGATCACGTTTCACTCGGAGTCGCTGCCGCGAGCATTTCGTTGGCTGCCCACGTGCCCTGGCTGAAGGCGAGCCAATCATAATGCAGACGAACGCTTGAATCACTACACTCTATTCGGCTCGCAAAGCGATGATTGGGTCCGTATGGACCGCGCGCCAAGCAGGAAACATACTGGCCCCTAAGGCAACGAATGCCAAGATCGAAGGAACGGCGATGAAGGTTCCAAGATCATGGGGACTCGTCTCGTAAAGCAGGGAAGCGAAAGCGCGGGTCGCGAAGATGGATACCGGCAGGCCAACCGCGATACCTGTCCCGGATAATCGCAAACAACGCGTCAAGACTAGGAGCAAGAGAGCGCGGCGGTCCGCTCCCAAAGCAATGCGGACCCCAAACTCGTGTGTCCGTTGGGCAGTGTTGTAAGCGAGCAATCCAGCGATCCCCAGCATGGCCAACAGTAGCGCGGCAATTGCGAAACAGATCAGCAGCCAGGTCCGAAAACGCTCAGCGGACAATGATTTCTCGAGTGCCTGGTTGACCGTCTCAATCCTTCCCACGGCAAGACTGGGATCGAGCCTATTTATCTCGCGCCGGATTGCGCTTGCGAGCAAAAGCGGATCGCCTGATGTTCGGACGACCACATTCATCTGGTTGACCCATTCCGGCCAGGTCATAAACAGCAGCGACCGGGGAGTATCGCTGTTGAGCCGTGCCTTCACATCCGCTACCACGCCAACTACGGTCAACCATGCGGCGCCGTTATCCGGAATGTCTACACCGAATCGAATAAGTCTCCCAATCGGATCGCCGTGCGGCCATACACGCTTGGCCAGCGCCTCGGAGATCACAACAGCGTGTGGCTTCCCGATCTGGTCCTCCGGCTGCAAGAGACGGCCGCGCAACAGTGTAACGCGGAGCAATTCCAGTGCATTGCCACGGCAGAAGACGGTGTCCACTCTTTCGGTATTCTTGCCCTGGCCTTCAATCGAGATTATTACGTTGGAAGTGGATCCCATCGGCAGATCGGACATCGCGCCGGTTTGGCGAACGCCAGGCAGTGTACTGAGCCCGGAAAGCAGGCGGTCGAAGAAACCCGTAATCTGCGCAGGCGTCTTGTAAACGGCGGTCGGCAAGGTAATCTGAGCGCTGATCAAGTGCTCCGGACGGAATCCGGGATCGGCTTCGGTTGCCTTCAATAAGCTTCGCGTCAGCAGTCCCGCCGTTGTAAGCAGGAGAAAAGCAAGAGCGAACTGGGTAATCACGGCTGCCGACATCATCGCGCGTTGATGCCTGCCTTGCGTCGTCGTTCGTCCCTCACCGCGAAGCTGATTCACGAGGCCGGAGCGAAAGGTGTGTGCAATCGGTCCCAGACAGAACAAGAAAGGCGTTAGCAGCGCGACGACCGCCACGAATGCCATCATCCGCCAGTTCAAACCGATTTCGCTTAAACGGGGAAGATTGTCGGGAGCGAAGCGAACGAGCAGCGGCAAGGTCCAGAACGCGAGGCAGAATCCCATGGCGCCACCCGTTACTGAAAGAACGAGACCCTCAATTAGCGTCTGGCGGGCGAGGCGCCCGCGTCCTGCGCCCAGCGCAGTTCGGAGTGCAAACTCCCTCTGCCGCCCTACCATGCGGCTAAACATGAGATTCGCGACATCGGCGCATCCAATCAGCAGCACAATGCCCACTGCCGCCAAGAGCAGCAACAACGGGCGCTCTACATTGCCGGTAAACTCCTCCCGAAACGGAACGGTCTGCGATTCCAGCGCAAACTTCGACATGTGGCTGAGAGCCTCTCTCATCTTCGCAGGATAGTTCTCGACCACGCGCCTGAGTAAACGGTGCACATCGGCGCTAGCCTCTGGAATCGTCACGTTGGCGGCCAAACGGGCGACCATGCTGTAGTCAAAGCCGCTTACATTTTGTTGCCGGTCCTCGTTGCTCCAGGAAACGGGCACAAAGACGTCTGCCGGATGATCGTTGAATCGCGATCCGCCTATGGGAAACGAAAATGACCGCGGCATGATGCCGATGACAGTGTACGGAGTCCGGTCGAGAAAAATCGTGCGCCCGAGCGCCTGCGCCGTTCCGCTAAACGCACTCTGAGCGAATCCGTAAGTGAGCACTGCCACTCGCTTCGAGTGCTCATCTTCTTCCTGTGTGAACGCCCGGCCGTAAACCGGTGAGACTCCCAGAACCGCAAACAGTGAGGCGGTTAAGCGCGCGCCGGTCAGACGGCGCGGAAGGCCCGCGCCCAAGATCTCGTAAGATTGAGTGCGATAAGTTCCGGTGGCGGCAAAGGACTGGTTATTAGCGGCAACAAACAGATAGTCGGGGCAGGAAAAAGGCAGAACCGGGAAGCCCAACCCTGGAACGCCCTCAGTGACCGCGACCAGGCGATCCTGATTGGGGAAGGGCAGCGGCCGAAAGAGCACGGTGTCCACCACAGAAAGGATGGCCGTGTTGACGCCAATGCAAAAAGCCAAAGCGGAAATAACGGTCACTGTAAATACCGGCGCTTTGCGGAGTGTACGAACTGCAAATCGCGCATCGCCGAGAGTGTCTTCCAGCCACCGGATGCCCCAGGCGTCGCGACACGCCTCCTTGAGACGTTCGGCGCCGCCTAAGCTTGACAGCGCACGCCTCCTCGCCTCTTCGGGTGTCGCTCCGCCGCCAACTTCGCGCTCAATTTCACGGTCGATGTAGTCGCGCAGCTCGTCTTCAAGATCGTCTTCGACGCGGGAACGATCGAATAGAGGTTGAAAGCGAAGACGCCATTTCTTGAACCATCGCATACGAGTCAACCTCGGGCGGGAAGGACGATCTCGGAGATAGCTCCGGACAATCGCTTCCAATCGGCGGTCTGGGATGCTAGCTTCTTTCGGCCCACTTTGGTCAGGGAGTAGAACTTGACGCGGCGTTTGGTGTCGCTGAGCAACCATTCAGCCGTAATCCAGCCTTCCTGTTCCAGTTTGTGTAGCGCCGGGTACAAGGAACCGGGGCCGACCTGCAAGACGTCCTTTGACATTTGCTTGAGACGCTGCGAAAGAGCCCATCCATGCGCGGGCTCCAACGCCAGGATTCTCAGAATGAGCAGACTCAGCGTACCTTGAACGAGGGCATTCGGCTTTATGGTCTTATCGATATCCGATAACAGCATACCTCCCGACTGCTTTTGATGCAAGCGTAAGGAGTAGCGGCTTGCATCGGAAATTCAAGCTTCGCTGAAAACGTCACTTTGCTGTGCCAATTGCCTTGGAAGTGGGTTATCGGAAGCGAGTCGGCCATCCGAAGAGTTATCCACATGAGCGTACAGTCGTTTCATATCGTAGATCTGACTTTCGTGGAGGCATTCGGTTTGAGGTGATCGGCTTATCGGGCTAGGCATGCTTGAATCGGTTTACAGAGGGCATGACCGTTCGGTATAGGACGCTTCGTCCGTATCACGCGCTATCCGGACAATGGGCGCGACTTCCTCTTTTGCCCGGGTCGCAGCCCGACTTTGTATCGTGCCTGCCGCAGGTGGCTTGCGTTTGGTGAACCTGGGGACTATGATCGAGGCCGCGACATGGGACTGTCCGGAGGGCAAAGTGAGCGAAGTCAAACCCGACCTTTCGCGTCTAGCCGAGCTCGCACGCGGACTGGGCGCGCATGAACATCAGTGCCTTATCTACGAAACCCGGGAAGAGCAGTTCGCTGCGGCCTTGCCCTTTCTGAGATCCGGTCTTGCACGCCGTGAAAAATGTCTCTACATCGCGGATGAGAACAGCGCCGCCGATGTTCTGGGCGCTTTACGTAAGGGTGGGATAGACGTCGACGGCTACATTCGGAGTCGTGCGCTGATCGTGGCCGGCAAACAAGAGACCTACCTTAAACATGGACGCTTTGAACCGGATCGGTGGATGGATTTCCTGTCCCAAGCGACGGATGAGGCAGGCCATGGCAAGTTTTCTGGAATGAGAACGCTCCTTGGGGAAATGACCTGGGCGCTTGGGGAAGACACCGCACCAGAAATTCTGATCGAATACGAAGCCAGGCTCAGCGACTTTGTCCGCGATCACGAAGTCAGAATCCTCTGCCAATACAACCGCGATCGCTTTTCGCCGGAGCTCGCACTGGCTGTCATTCGTACTCACCCTGTCGTGGTTTATGGCGGCATGATCTGCCAGAATCCCTACTACGTCCCTCCCGACGAATTTCTGAAGCCCAATCAGGCATCGCGGGAGGTCGAGCGCCTCTTGAACAACATTCTGACAGGCCAGCGTTCGCTCGCTCAGTTGCGCGCGCTGGCAGCCCGGCTGCTGACGGTGGAAGAGACCGAGCGGAAGCGCCTGGCCCTTGAGCTTCATGACGAAATCGGTCAATTGCTGACAGGTCTCCGGTTACTGCTGAACCCCGATGACGACTCGCCGGCCGACGCCCTCAAGAACCGGTTGGAAGAGGCGCGGACCATCGTCGATGACCTTCTCGCCAGGGTACGCAGGCTCTCGTTTGACTTGCGGCCCGCAGACCTGGATCAATTTGGACTACTTCCAGCGCTTCTCTCGCTTTTCGAGCGCTATACTGCCCAGACCGGGGTTCTGGTGAACTTTAAGCATCAGGGGGTGGAGACGCGCTTCGAGTCCGAGGTGGAGACTGGTGCGTACCGAATTGTGCAAGAGGCGCTGACCAATGCCGCCCGCCATGCCGGCGTGGCCAGCGTAACCGTTCGGGTCTGGACTGACGCGGACAGCCTGAATCTTCAGGTCGAAGATCGGGGTCGCGGCTTCGATCCGGAGGTGGCCCTGAAAGCGCCGCGATCCAGCGGCCTTATCGGTATGCGGGAGCGCATCACGCTGCTCGGCGGCCACATGTCGATCGAGTCGTCCGCGGGGGCCGGGACGACGATCACCGCCGAACTGCCGCTCGATTATCCGAAAGCTGGAGCGGCAAGCTAAAATTATAGAGGAACAATCTGTGAACTGAGGAACCGTGGCCATTTCCATCGTGCTGGCGGACGATCACCCGGTAGTTCGCCGGGGGATGCAGGCCCTTTTGGAGTCTGAATCCGATTTTTGCATCGCCGGCATTGCGGCGGACGGCCTCGAAACTGTCCGTCTGACGGAACGATTGAAACCCGACATCCTGGTTCTCGACCTGATGATGCCGGGGCTGAGCGGCCTGGAAGCGCTGCGCATTCTCCGCGAACGCTCGCCGCGAACCAGGATCGTGATTCTATCCATGCACCGGAGCAATGCCTTCATCGCGCAAGCGCTGCAGAGCGGCGCAATCGGCTATATCCTCAAAGGCTGCCCTGAGGATCATCTGGTCCGGGCCGTGAAGGAAGCGGCCGCGGGGAGGCGTTTCCTCAGTCCGCCGGTCACCGAGATCGCCATCAATGCGTACATTGAGCAATCCAAGACGGGCCCATTCGATCCGCACGAAACCCTGACGCCGCGACAGCGCGAGGTGCTGCAATTGGCGGCGGAGGGAAAGACGAATCCGGAGATTGCCGCGCGTCTCAACATCAGCCCAAGGACCGTTGAGAACCACCGCGCCACTTTGATGCAGAGGCTTGGTTTGCAGAACCAGACCGAACTGATTCGTCACGCGATGCGCCATGGACTCATTTCGCCGGACGAATAGCCGCCGCGTTCTTCGCCGGTCTCGCAAGACCAAAAGTGAGTGAGCCAGGAAGCCCGCTCAGCCCACGAACTTGTCGCGGCATTCCTTCGAGCAGAAGTAAATCAAATGGCCCTGCACCGACCGGCTGACTCCGGTGGCGGGCGATACGTACGTGCCGCATACCGGGTCCTTCTTCAATTCCATGGAGGGGGACGGCTCGGCGCGGTTCTGCACACCTACGCCGCGGCCGCGTTTGAACAGGCTTCCCAGGATCGACCGGACGATCAGGAACAGCAGAAGCGGAAGGATGAAATCGACAAAGAAACCGCGAATCATTGAGTTGGGGCAGGGGCATTGCGCCTGCCCCGGAAAATCACGCCGTTACTTCTTCTTCTTTGCAGGTGCGTTGGGATTCTTGTAGCTCGAATCGACCGTCGAGCCCAACGTGGCCAGCATCTCCTTGGCCGATTCGGCGTAAGTGCCGTCCGGCTTGAGTTTCAAGTACGTCTGGAACGCTTCCACGGTGCCGGCGACGGGAACCATCTTGCCATCGGCCCCGGTGGTCACCTTGGCCATCAGGTTCACGCCCATCTGGTAATAGGCATCCGCACAGTTAGCGTCGGCCGCGATCCCTTTCTTGAAGGTCTCGATGGCCGGATCCACCTGCCCGGCATTGGTTAGCAGCGCGCCGGCGTTGTAGTAGTACTTGCATGCACTCGCCGGTTCCAGCTGCGCGGCTTTCTCCAGCTCCCCGAGCGCATCCTGGAACTTGTCGGCCTTCGCCAGGGCCAAACCGTAGTTGTTGTGAAGCGAAGCATCGTCCGGCTTCAACGTCAACGCCTTATTGTAAGATTCGAGCGCTTTCGCCACGGCGGCGTCGTGATCCGGGCCGGTCTTCGTGCCGGCGAGGCCCATATAAGCTTCCGCGAGATGGCTCCATACCGCGAGCTGGGCCGGGTCGAGCTCGCCCGCCTTGTTGAAACTCTCAATCGCCTGATCGTATTGTTTGGCTTCGAGCGCCGTCATGCCGCCATTGAAGGCGTCGTTGAGCGCGTTGTTCTTCTTGCGCTTGTCCACCTGCGAATCGATCTGCTTCTGCAACTCCTTCTTCTGCTCCGGCGTCAGTTGGCGCGCAAGATCGTCGGAAATCTGGCCCGTCTCCATGGCCTTTTGAGCCAGCGCCTGCTTGCCGCTGGTATCGGCTTGAGTGGCTTTCTCGTCGAAATCGTGGACTTGCGGATCGCCCGGAGAGGTCTTTACGCCCTTCAACTGATCGACCTGCTTGCCATCGATCCATAGCGAGACATCGTAGGTGCCGATGGGCAGGCCGTTGTAGATGTAATGGCCTTTTTTGTCGGTTTTGCACTTATAGTCGCCCTTGATATCGGTGCGGTGAATATGGATTTCGGCGCCTTGCACTACTTTGCCGTCCGTTCCCTTCACCACCCCTTCCAAGCCGGTGATTTGCGCAAACGAAGCGAGGGCAAACAGCGCCATCCCGGCAGCCGCTAAAGCCAGGTTGCGGATCTTCATGGAACCTCCAGATGTAAACTAATTGGTCAGAAATTTCAGTATACACTCTATGGCTCGTCAAACAAGCCAATCTGTTCCTTGACCCCCGGCTTGGCTTTGCGCCGGTTGAGCGGGCTGCCCACCACTCCCAACACCTCCACTGCGCGCAGCGCCTCGCGGGGAGCGAAGATGCGCTGTTGGTTGCTGGCGGAATCGGGCGGAACAATCGTGAACCCGTAGTGCTCCACCTGCAGGAGGTTGTTGGGCATGATACCCTCAAGAGCGTCGCCGTCGCGGAATTGCAGAACTACCCAAAGGCCCTCCATTTTGGGCCGGGTCTGAAAAACACGACGCTCCGGCTGATCCGACGGCGTAAAATCGCGGACAAATGCGATAGTTTTGATGTCGGCGTAAGGAATCGCCGCGATATTGCCCTCCACAGAGAGCAATTCCACCCCGCTAGGTTGTAGAAAAGAAATGGAGTTAACGTACCCGCAGAGCGGTTCCCGGTCAAAACGGCGGATAACAGCCTTCTTGGTGGTGGAAGCGGCCAAGGACTACCTCTTTTTCAGGGATGCTTCAGTTTTTCACAATCATGTTTCAAACATTTCGGCGATTATTGTATCATTGGCACGATGTCCGATTCGCTTTCGGCTGAATCTATGGAGCTTCGCGGCCAAATGACCGCGTTTCTCAACTTCTGCCGTATTGAGAAAGGGCTGTCGGCCAACTCGCTCAGCGCTTATTCCGCTGATTTATCGAAGTTTAACGCATTTTTGGGCGATTCGCCCAAGCTTCAGGATGCCGAAGAGATCCGTCATTATATCGATCATTTATATGCGGTTAAGCTGAGCAACCGCTCCATTGCGCGCCATCTCACAACTCTGCGGAGCTTCTACGGGTTTCTCCTGAGGGAAGGCGTCGTTGAGAGCGATCCCACGCAGCTCCTGCGCAGTCCACGGCAATGGCAGACCATCCCTAAGTTCCTGAATCTGGAGGAGATCGAGCGGCTATTGGATGCCCCGGACAAAACCCGCCCCACGGGGCTGCGCGATTACGCTATGCTGCAATTGCTGTACGCAACCGGTTTGCGGGTTTCCGAACTGTGCCGGGTAGGCGTGAGCGATCTGAACCTGGAGGTAGGCGTTCTGCGCACCACCGGGAAGGGGAACAAGCAGCGGCTGGTTCCGGCCGGCCGGGAAGCCATCCGCGCCGTCGAGGATTACGCCAGGAACGGGCGCCCGGCATTGCTGAAGGGCCGGGCCAGCCGGTATTTATTCGTGACGGCGCGCGGCGGCTGCCTCACCCGGCAGGCGTTTTGGAGCCTGGTGACCATCCATGGCAGGAAAGCCGGCATTTTCCGCGGGCTCACGCCGCACGTTTTGCGGCACAGCTTTGCCACCCATCTGCTGGAGCACGGGGCCGACCTGCGCAGCGTGCAGGCGATGCTGGGGCACGCCGATATTTCAACCACCCAGATTTATACGCACGTGATGCGTTCGAGACTGCGCGAGACGGTTCAGAAACACCATCCCAGGGCCAGGTAATTGGAATCCTGAGTAGTTGGGAAATGTCGATCCGAGAGGGATCCACGAAATGAGCGATTACATTTACATGTTGGAGAACCACCTGAGCGCCGACCAGAATCGGGTGGTGCAAGAGGTCCAGGCTGCCGCCGGGCAGGCGAACGTCAACGTGTTCCTCACGGGCGGCGCCATGCGCGACATGCTCGCCGGCTTTCGCATCCGCGATCTGGATTTCGTCGTGGAAGGGCCTGCGCCAAAGGTCGCCAAGGCGGTCAGCGACCGGACCGGCGCCGCCATTACCTCGTCGGACGACAACCGCAAGAGCGTCGAGCTGCTGTTCCCCAGCGGCGTGACCGCCCAGATCGCCATGTCGAGGCAGGAGAAATACGCCCGCAGCGGCGCCAAGCCGCAGGTCTCGCCGGCGACCATCCAGGAAGATTTGCGCGGCCGCGATTTCACCTGCAACGCGGTGGCGCTCTCGCTCAACAGAGCCTCGCGCGGCCTGCTGCTCGACCCGATGAACGGCCTCGCCGATATTGAGCGCCGCGAGCTGCGCTCGGTGAGCGCGTACGGCTTCTACGACGATCCGTCGCGCCTGCTGCGGCTCATACGGCTGCGCGTCCGCCTGGGATTCACCATCGAAGCGCGCACCGAAATGCAAGTCTCCAATGCGCGCGAGGCGGAGGTGGAGAAGCTGATTCCGCCGCGCGTATTCGCCGAAGAGATACGGCGCATCGCGGCCGAAGACGCGCCCTCGGAAATTATTAAGGGACTGGAAGAGGCGGGCGTGCTGAAGCTCTTCGCGCCCGCGCTCACCGGAGCCAAACTGAACCTGCCGGGCTTGGCCAAGTTCGAAAAACTGGCGCATCTGCTGCCCGACGAAGCGCGCACGCGCGCCGCGCGGTTGGGGCCATTTCTATGGGTGCTGACGGAGAAGCTGACGGCCAAGGAAAAGCAGGCGCTGATCAAGAGCGTGGAATTGCCGAAGGCGGAAGCCGACGCGTTTCTGAAGCTGGAAGCGCGCGCCAAGAAATTGGAGACGGCGCTGCGCTCGGCGCGGATTCGCAAGCCGTCGCAGGTCTATCAGATTGTGACGCCCGCGGCGCCGGAAGAAATTTTACTGGTGCTTTACCTGTCGGCGCTGAAGCCCGTGCAGGAGCGCTTGCGGAGTTATTTCCAAAGGTACCTGCCGGCCGTGCAGGAGATCACCCCCGAGGAATTTGCAACCATTGAGGTGAAGCCGGGGACGCCAAAATATCAGAAGGCGCGCGACCAGTTTATTGCGAACCGGCTGGACCGGCGGCCGCCCAAGAAGCCGGCGGATGAAGAGGAGGAAGTTGCTCCGGCGCCGGCAGTGGTTCCGGAGCCGGTCTTGGCGCGAAAAAAGTAAAGGTAGGAGAAACCATCGTCTCTCCTACCTCTGGCCTTCAGAGGCCGGACATCGTCCGGCCCCCACGTCCTCCGGCATACCTTACTGCTTTGCGGCGGCGCTGGTGCTGTCGCTTTTCTTCACAGTAGTGGATTTCTTGGTCCCTTTCTTGCTCTTCTTCACGGTCGACTTCGACGCGGCGGTCGAAGATTGAGCGGCAGCAGGCGCGGCGGCCGGCTTAGCAGCCGTCTGCGCGGCGAAAGTCAAAGGCAGCGAGGCTGCCATCAGGGCGATTGTCAATAAAGTCGTTTTCATTTTTTTTCTCCCAGCGGGCTTTTTCTCTTTCCCCGCTCACAATCCCATGTTGCGCTTTTACGCCGCGGATTCCGATAGCCTGCGCAGGCTATCTTATGCGCCCATTTCGGGTCTATCTCGATTAACGTTTATTAGCCTGCGGCCATAGCCATAACCGTGGCGCGGGGCCATGCCCTGCGACGATCTCATAGCGATTAACGTTCATTAGCCCGCGGCCATAGCCCGTTCCAGGGATTTCGCTCCGGCCCCCGCCCGCGCGATACTGGAATCGCCATGAAAACGCAGCAGATCACGCACCAGAACATTCTCCGCGTGCTGATCTCCGGCTTTGCGCTGGTGATCCTGCTGTTAGTGGCCGCGGCCGTCGTGGGCGCATTTAATATCCAATCGATTCAAGAGAATGCAGCCAACCTGGTACGCGACCAGTCGGTGACCAACGGATTGATCGATGAGCTGAACAAGCAGCAGACCAGTTTGAGCGATGTCTTCTCCATCATGGCGCGCGACCCCGATTCGCTCGATTACATCCAGATTCTCAAGCAGCTTGACGAAGCCGACCGCGACATCGACCGCATCTCCGCCGAAGGCGCCGAGACCCCCGATCGCGACCTCTGGGCGCGCTTGAAGCGATCGTCCATGCAGTTCTCACAGGAGGCCCGCCGCATCCTGGCCGAAGACGAGCCGGAAACCTTCGCGCCCGCCGAGTTGTTCCGCGACCACGAAGCGTTTATCTCCGTGGTGGCGCGCCTGGTGGAAGCCGAATACCGCAAGGTGAACGCAGCACAGGGGCAGATCGACCGCCGCTCCTCGCGGTTGCTTGGCCTCACCGTCACTTTCGCCGGCGCAAGCGTGCTGCTCGCGCTGGTATTCGCCGCCATCACCGTCAAGATGGCGTTGCAGCTCATCCGCCGCCTGGAATGGCAGACCGCCGAGCTGAGCCGCGTCTCGTTCCACATGCTGGAAGATCAGGAGGCCACCGCCCGCCGCTTCTCCCACGAGTTGCACGATGAGCTGGGCCAGCAGCTCACCGCCATCCGGACCAATCTCACTGCGCTCGATTCGAACGGCGAAATAAACCGCTCGCGCCTCGAAGACAACCTTCATCTGGTGGACGAAGCCATCGGCAATGTGCGACAGATGTCGCAGCTTTTGCGCCCCATCATTCTCGACGATTTCGGCCTCGAGGCCGGCCTCCGCTGGCTGGCGGAGGGGTTCTCCACCCGCACCGGCATCGAAGTGAGCGTCGATTCGAACCACCCGGGGCGTCTGCCCGACGAGACCGAGACGCACCTGTTCCGCATCGCACAGGAGGCCCTCACCAACGTGGCGCGTCACTCCGGCGCCAAGCGCGTCCTGATCAAGCTCGACGCCGGGAAATCAGGCGCTACTGCGAAACCGCTTGCGAACGCGCCGCCCACTGGGCCCCTCTCCGATCGGAGCCACGACCGTAAGGGAGTGGACGCTAAGCCCGAGCCCGGTCTCAACACTGCCACCGGCCAGGTTTGCCTCACAGTCCAAGACGACGGCCGCGGACTCGACGCCGACGGCTCGAGCGGCCGCGGCATGGGCATGATCGGCATGCGCGCCCGCGCCCGCAGCTCCGGCGGCGACGTGGATGTCCGCCCCGCTCCGGGCGGCGGTGTTCTAATTGAGGTGCGGGTCCCGCTTCATAATGAAACGCATTCGCATCCTGTTGGCTGACAGTCACTCGAAGCAGAAAATGGGCGCGAGAAGTGTGACGGTGATTTGGTTATGTGGATTGACGATGCTTCGCGCAAGCGCGCAATCAGTGGTTCCTTCCAAACCGAAGTTCGAAGTTGCCTCTATTAAGCGTTGCAACAACGGTGAGTCTCCGAGCGGAGGCGAGCCTGTTCCGGGCAGGCTGGATTTGGCTTGTGTGACCACTGCTAATCTCGTCCGTCTGGCCTATCTGATTTTTCCGTCGGGCCAGGCGAATGCCCCGGTGTCTCCCAGTACTTTTCAGATTGGCATTGCGGGCGGACCATCGTGGGTTGATTCCGATCGTTATCGGATCGATGCCAAAGCCGGGCAGCCGGTCAATGTGGAAATGATGAAGGGGCCAATGATGCAAACGCTCCTCGAAGATCGGTTTAAATTGAAGCTTCACCGGGAAGCCAAATCGAATAGTGTTTACGAACTGGCCGTGGCTAAAGGCGGAGCCAAACTAACGCTGGCAAGAGAGGGTGGGTGCGTCGTATTCGATCGAAATCATCCTCCAATCCAAACCTCGGGGCAGCCGGATCCGGTTTTGTGCGGATCTGTTCGGGCGAGCCCGGGCGGCGGACTCGACATTTTGGGGGTTACGATGCCCGATCTTTGCCGGCAGTTATCCGCTTATGTTGACCGGGAGATTCTCGATAAGACAGGCGTCCAAGGAATTTTCGATGTACATCTCGATTTGAGTCTGGCCGACCTTGCATCCTCAGGCGCTGCGCCCGACTCGTCGTCGCCTTCTATTGTCGGCGATGGGGGATTAATTGCCTCCGCTGTGAAGAAGCTCGGATTGCAAATGCGCTCCGGAAAATCGACAGGGGAAATCCTTGTGATTGACTATGTGGAGAGACCCTCTGAAAATTAAAGATAAAGGATACATCAGCCCGGCTGTTTCGAACGCGGCACTGGACGACTGCCGCGAGCGCGTGACTAACCCGAATCGACATGAAACGCATTCGCATCCTGTTGGCTGACGATCACGCGGTAGTGCGCCAGGGTTTCAAGATGATCCTCGGCGAGCAGCCCGATATGGAGATCGTGGGCGAAGCCGGCAACGGCCGCGAAGCCCTGCAATTGGCCGAATCGCTCAAGCCCGATCTGGTGGTGATGGATGTCGCCATGCCCGAGCTGAACGGCATCGAGGCCACGCGCCGCATGATCGACGTGGCCCCGCACGCGCGCGTCCTGGCGCTCAGCATGCACAAGGATTCCGTATATGTCCGCGAAATCCTCCGCGCCGGCGCCCGCGGCTACCTGCTGAAGGATTCGGTGGCGGCCGATCTGGTCTTCGCCGTGCGCGCCGTGGCGCAGGGCGAGGGATACATCAGCCCGGCGGTTTCCAATGCCGTGCTGGACGACTATCGGAAGCATGTAACCAACCCGATCGACTTACTCACCAGCCGCGAGCGCGAGGTGCTCCAGATGCTGGCCGAGGGCAAGACCAACAAAGAGATCGCCGTGGTATTGAACCTGAGCGTCTACACCGTGGAGGCCCACCGCGGCCGCATCATGGAGAAGCTCAACGTACACAGCATCAACGAACTGGTACGGTTCGCCGTGCGCAACGGTCTGATCGACTGACCCATGTGGGGCAGGCAATCCTGCCTGCAGCCGCCTTTCAGGCGGCTCTTTGGGCCCTTGCGCGAATCTTCGCACACGACCCGGCGCCAGGTTGAAAGCCGGCCGCACGGTCAGGACTCGCTGCCCCACAATGGCGGCACAGGAATCACATGCGGACCCGCCCGCAATCGCCTGGACCTGGACATCACACGCCACAGCAGGACAGGCCTCCCGGCCTGTCTCCGGCGTGTATCCGGCAAGTTTCCAGCCGGCCTCAGCCCCATCTCAACCGCACTCAACTCAAAGCCGGTAATGCCGGCCTCCGAGTCGAGAGCCTGCGCCGCGGAATCACATTTGCGGGACGGCAGCACCAGCAGTTTCCAATGCGGCGCGATCACGTTCACAACTGGCAGCATCATGTGATGCCGGACGCCGAACCCTTAGCACGCGAAGCATCAGCCAAAGAGTTCTCCGAGGGCTTCTCGATATGATCGATAATCAGCACCGCTGTCCAAACCGCATGCTGTGAAGCCGGGTGCCGGACCCTCAGCGCGCGAAGCATCAGCCAGGCGGTCGCCGCCAACCCGAACGGCCGCACCAGCGACGCCGTAAGCAACGCGATCCCCTCGGATTCCCAGCTCATGCCTTCCTCCTCTTCTTTTCCTGCACCTCGATCTTCTCAGCCAGGCGCCGGAGCTCCGCGCTATCCACCACCCGATGATCCACCAGCCCGGTCAGTAACTCTTCCAGCGAGCCGCGGCAGAAGTTCTTGAGCGCGCTGCGCACCGTTTCGGCCGCCACCTTCCGTGGCTCGTGCGCGCTGCAATACACGACCTGACGCCCGTCCATCTCATGCCGCACGTACTGCTTGGCTTCGAGGCGCCGCAGCACGGTTCGAATGGTCGAATCTGTCAGGACGCGCTCCTTGCCGACCCCGGCCCGTACGGCCTCTCCAGTCGCCGGGCCGTGCTCCCATAGGAACTCCATCACTTGCTGTTCCAGTTCGCCCAGACTCTTTTGGCGCGCCATATTTCCTAACCGTGACCGTCCGTAACGTAAGCGGCGTGTCAAGAGCTGTCTTCAATGGCGCCAGCGCGGCGTCGAGGGCCTTCGCGGCAACCCGCCCGTCCGCGCCCTGCAATAACGGGCCCCCTACCGCGTCTTCACTAAGAGGACAAACAGCCGATGCGCGCGATTTTAACGACAAGTTTATTGATTTTCAGCATTTGCGGCGCATTCGGCCAAGCTGCGGATGCGCCGGCCTTCGAGGTGGCTTCGGTCAAGATAAGCGCCGCCGGGTCCGGCGAGGGCCGCGGACGGGAAATCGTCACCCCATCCCCGGCTGGCGTCACGATGAAGAACGTCCACCTGAAATCCGTGGTGCAGTGGGCCTACCACCTGCAGGCCATCCAAGTCTCGGGGCCTGGCTGGATTGACGACAACCGGTATGACATCGTGGCGAAGGCGGCCGGTGAGACGCCAGGGGAGCGCCAGCGGGTGATGATGCAAACGCTGCTCGCCCAGCGATTCAAGCTGACTTTCCACCGCGAGACCAAGGAAATGCCGGCCTACGTATTTACCGTGGCAAAGGGCGGGCACAAGCTCAAGCCGTCGGAGGGCGAGGGCGAGATGGAGCTGAAACCCAGCGGCAGCGGCAAGATGGCCGCGGCATTCACCCACGTCACTCTGGCGCAACTGGCGGAATTCGCGTCCTCCCCGCTGCAAGGCGTGGTGGTGGACCAGACCGGGTTGAAAGGCAGCTACGATTTCACCCTGGATATGTCCCCCTTCATGGGCGGCGGCGACTTCCGGCCCACCGGCATTGAGGACGTCATTACCATGATCATTCAGGCTGCCAACGAACAGTTGGGAATCAAAATCGAGCAGAAGAAAGTGCCCGCCGAAATTCTGATCGTGGACCATGCCGAGAAAGTCCCCGTAGAAAACTAGGTAGATTCTTTATTTTCAGCCATATTGGTTCATGCCGCCTAAGGCGCCTCCGAGCGCGGCATCCGCAACCGCAGTTCCCGCGAAGTTGGATCACAGGGCCTCAAAAATAGTTAACTGTTTCATTCCAAAAAACTTACGAAAATAGTCTGGCAGCTCGCTACCACCGCCTCTGCTACTCTTTAAGCAAGAGCTCTTATGGCAACCATCAAACGTCTCCCGGCGAAGCGCGGCAAGGCACAGAAGACCACCATCCCAAGCACCGCGGAGCGCACGGCCACAGCCCCCTTCAATACCTCCAAGCACGGCGTCCACAACAAAACCCAAATCATATCCGAAGAATCCGCTGAAGGCCTCGCGCTGCTCTCCGCCGAGTATCACGAGCAGTATCTCCCGGCCAATCCAGTCGAGCACGCCCTCGTCGAGACCCTCATTAAGTGCGAATGGACCCTGCGCCGCCTGCGTCGCACCGAAGTCGAAATCTGGGAGCAGGTCAGCGACAAAATCCTTGCCGATCGAGGCCCGGACGGCGTCGTCACTGCCGGCGAAACCTTTGCCGCCGGCTCCGACCAATTCCTCCGCTTCCAACGCGTCGTCGAGTCCTACGAGCGCAACTATCACCGCGCCCATAAGGAACTGCAACGCCTGCGCGCCGCGATGCCCCAGTCCGGGAGTGCCTCCGGCCGGCGAGGTTCAATCCTTCAATTCCCGCAACCGCCGCGGCGCACAGAACCACCGAGCGAATAAGGCGCGGGTTCGGGTCGATCAGCTTCGGTTGTTTTGGTCTTCTTGGCTCGACGCGTTCCGGCTATCCACTGCCAGAATCGCCACGCCACGCGGCTGGAACCCAAGCGCCGCGCTAATCTTTTCGTAGCGGGAGATCGCAAACGAAGCGGAGCCGCCGGAGCCGCCCCTCCACACCAAAGATTTCTTTCAGCGCCGCGCCGGCTTTCCCCGCGTGCCCCGCCGCCATCCATTCGTCCGCCTCGTCCCGGAGACTTCCGGTTACTTGACGCATCGTTCCAGATACTCCACTAATAGTTGATTTCTGGTGTACGTCCACGTGATCCGGCGCCCGTCAAACGCTGCCGCCGGCTGCGGCGGGCGCACTATCAAATCCCGATTGGCCCTGGTCCGCTCCAGTTGTTGTTCCAGCGAATCCACCTCGTAACAGATATGGTGCAACCCTCCGCCGCGCTTCAGGAATTTATGGACCGCCGATCCGTTTCCTTCCGGTTCCACCAGTTCGATCACCGCATTTCCCGCCAGGGCAGGTTGAAAAAAGGAAACGTAAACGGTCTGCAGCGGATCGTGAATGATGCGTCCATCCCACTCCAGCGCCAGCGAGCGGACGAAACCGGCCGCGGCGCTCTGAATCGACGCAACCACAAAGCCGATGTGATGAAGAGTGGCCCCGTTCTCCATCATGCCGTTCCGTAGCGGATTCTATGCATCGGCCGTTTGTGTTCCTGTCCCCCACGCGCGACCGTCTCCGTCGGCGCGAAATGGTATCGAGAGGCATCGAAACGGGCACGAACCATCGGTCGCGTTTGGCTGGCCGCTCCATCGGCGCGCGAAAATCCCATGCCGGCGCGAATCGCGGGGCGACCGTGGGCTCCGCCAGGAAATCCTGCGGCACAACACGATGGCTCTCGTGCGGGGTGACCTGAATTCGCGTCTAGCTTACCGTTCAACCATGTCCACAATTTCCCCAATGCTATCATCTTGTCCATCTGTTCCGATGCGAAGTGAATTCCCGAACTTCTCCTCAAGCGCCAGAACCAGGTTGAGGCTGCACGGAGTCCTCCAACCGGAAGCCATGGCTGGAAGAGAATTCGCTCGCCAGGGCGTTCTTCTTCGTCGGCAGGAACCACGCTTCGTTCACGCTCGCTCCGGCATCCGCCGTCTCATCGATGAGATATGCCAGAGAAGCAGTCTCCACAGTGCGGCCAATTACCCGGCAGCTCAGCAGCAGCCTGTCGATCTCCCAAGCATGGCCATTGCGCCACAGCGCCGCCACGCCTGACAGACCATTATCGCTGAACCGGTCGCGGGCCCGGATCCAATACACCCGCCAGTCCCGCGAATCCGACGTCCGCGCAATCTCCTGCTCCGTGTATCGTCGTGTGGTCAGGTTGAACTGGAACCAGCCGGGCCTCCATGCTGCGTGCACAATGAGTTAAGTTAGCTTGACTTCCGTGTTGCGAAACCCCACGCCCGGCCTCCCCCTGTCCACCAGCCCTTCCAGTGCCTTGCCGCTCTGGGGCCCGCCTGGAGACCGATACCTGCGTCCGCTTAAAACTGGAAGTAGATGAACTGACGGTCCTGGTCGTCAAAGATCAGGAATAGAAAAAGACCTGCCGCATACAGAGCCGCGCGCAACAGATACGGATAGCAGACAGCCCGCCTCCATGAATCCAGTTCCGGCTTCACACGCAATACACTGAGCTTGCCGGCAAGCCAAGGCTCGACGACGCAGTACAAGGCTACCATCGCCACAATCAGGTACGAGTTGAAGTTGTAGGAGAGGATGAAGCCGCGGAACAGGAACATTCGCTTTAGCATCACCAGGCTTTGGCCTAAGCTTGACGCCCGGAATGGGATCCAGGCGGCAATGACCGCGACCAGTGTGAATAGCCGCCAGCCGAACTTGCCGAGTGCGGCATTCGACAGCTTCGGACGTTCGGCTGTGAAACTCTCCCAAACGCGGTAAAGCACGAGGTAGACGCCGTGCAGCAGGCCCCAAACGATGAATCCCCATCCGGCGCCATGCCAGAGACCCACCAACCCCATCGTGCCAATCAAGTTGACGTAAAGCAAAGCCGGCCTCGAAGAGTATTTCGCAGCGATGGGGAAGAACAAGTAGTCGCGAATCCAGCGCGACAGCGTCATGTGCCATCGTGACCAGAAATCGGGAGGCGTCGCGGCCCAATAGGGGAAGCGGAAGTTCTCCGGCAGCTTGATGCCGAGCAGCAGCGCCGCACCGATGGCCATGTTGGTGTACGCGGCGAAGTCGAAGTAAATCTGCAAGCCGAAGCCAACGGCGAGAAACCAGTTGTCGATGAACGAGTTGGTTAGTTCGGCGCCGGGGAGGAAGCCCGCCTCGATCAGCCCTCCGAGCGTGTTGGCAAGCAAATTCTTCTGGACCAGCCCCAAGAACAGTCGATCCAGGCCTTCCAGCGCAAGCGCGGAATCGAAGGCGGCCTGCTTACTAAACTGGGGGATGAGCTCGCGGAAACGCACAATCGGCCCGGCGATCAAATGCGGCCAGAACAGGATAAACGCGGCCAGGTCCTGTAAGCGCGACTTGGTCACACGGCCCTGGTACGTGTCCAGCAGGTAACTGATGGCCTCAAACACGTAGAAGGAAATGCCGAGTGGCAGAAGTAGTCCGGGGAAACTCCAAGGCCGGGCGCCAAAGAGCCGGAGCGGATTGACCATGCTCAAGAGAAAGTCGCGGTACTTGAAGACGGCCATGACCAGGAGGCCGAATGCTATGCCCGCCCGCAACCAAAGCGTCTTGTGCTTGGAGCCACCCGCAATCTTCTTGCCGCAATAGGCCGCAACGCAGCAAACCACGATCGGAAGCGGGGTGTAAGCTACGTTCCAGCTCGCATAGAACGCAAGACTCGCCGCGATAACGTAAGTCATGCGATGCCGCTGCGGCAACTGCCAGTAGATGACGACTACGGGGATCAGGGCCAGCAGGTAGCTGTAACTATTGAACGACATGTGGGTCTCTCTGCCGCTCTTGCCGCCGGGCGGCTGACCTCCGCAGCGCCTCGGCGATCGGGGGGGCCATCAGCTCGGCGAAACGAGCATGCCCCTGCCGCCCCATGTGTAGCGGGTCCGGGCCGTCGAACTGCCGGCCCCACAGCCGCGCCGGGATGGCGTCCTCCAGACGTAAGATCCGGGTTCCGGATTGGGTCTCCATTTCCCGCAGACAAGCGTCAAACCGTTCGCGGTCCGCATTGGTGCGGTACAGATGCACCAGCGGGTTCACCGGCGCCGAGAAGAACACGGGCTGGATGTTTCGATCCTGACAGAAGCTCAAGATCCGCAGCAGGCAGGCCCTGGCCTGCTGGAACCGGGTGCCGTCAATGGTCCGGGCGGTGGTCGGTTTCAGGCGCAGCAGATATATGCGGGCCCGATACAGCAATTCGATCAAGGCGCCCTTTTCCTCGTGCCTCGCCTGGAAGGCGGGAATGCGGTCCAGCAACGCGCGCGCATCCTTCTCGAATCCCGGCGCAAGCGCCATCCCGGCCAGCCTCACGCCGGATTTCGCCTTGGAGTCCTCGCCCGCTTGCTCCGGGCTGGAAGCGAAGTCCCTCAACGCCTGGGCAAAGGTCTCATCGTAAGGCGCTTGGGACTCGCTTTCCTTATGGATCGCCGCCCGAAAGGCCGGCTCCTGAAGCAGCTCCAACATACCCGGCCGGATTCCTCCGTTCCAGAAGGACTGGTAGTTGAGCTGTAATACCAAAACGTCCGGCCGGATCTCCCGATGAAGATCCAGGTATTCGACGTACCATAGCGCCTCTGCATAGCTCATACCGGGCGCAGCCAGGCGGTAGCAGAGCGCCTGTGGATATGGTCCCGCGCGGAGATCCTGCGCGACAAGATCCGGCCAGGTATACTCCAGACTTGTTGGCTTCGCCTCTCCGGGCGCCAGGCTCATCGCCAGGGTCTGCGAGTTGCCAATGATTAACACATGTCCTCGATCCGGTTCCCGGCTCCAGGCCCTTGCCAGGATACGGAAGCTCCTGAGAGGCTTCTCACCCTGGCTTAGTTCCTGTGTCTCCGGGTCAATGGCTAGCGAACTCACCTGCGTCCACTCGGGCGGCGCGCCAAACAGGTAGTCGAGCGCAGCGCTGCCCTTCGCAAACGGGCGCGCGGCAAACAGGCATGCCAAGAGCGACAGGCTCAGCGCCAGCACCACGATCACGGGGAGAACAGTCTTCATCGAGGACGCGCCACTCGCACCACGGTCTCAACGATCAGGTCTATGGTGTCGAAATCCTCGGGCTGGACCTGCGCTGTGGGAATCGCTATGTTCAGAGCCCGCTCCAGCTTCGCTATCAGTTTCAGAATCGACAGGGAGTCGATTCGTCCGGAGAGGATCAGACTCTCGTCGTCTGCCAGTTTCGTTCCAACCATGCCCGCGACAACTTCGCGCGCCGCTGCAACAATAACCTGTTGGTCCATGGCTGCCTCAATTCGTTCCGTTCGTCTCGATCCTGCGGCGTTCCGCAAGTTCGTCCAGGACGCGGACGCGCGTTTCGCGGCGGGAGATCTTGCCCGCGGTACTCTTCACGATCCAGCGCTCCGGTTTCACCAGGACATAGCGGGGCGCGATACCGACGCCCGAAACAATAAGGCTGCGGATCTCCAGCGCCAGTTTGTTCGCCGTTACCGGATCGTAGTTCCCGCGCATCTCCGCCACCACGCAGATCGCTTCCGTTGCCGCTTCCTCGTCCTCGAAGCCAAGGGCAACCACTCGGCCGGGGTAGACGCCCGGCGCGGAGTTGGCGATCGCCTCGATGTCCTCCGGGAAGACATTTTGCCCGCCAACGATGATAATGTCTTTCGAGCGCCCGATCACGAAGAGATCGCCGTCGGCCAGGAAGCCGTAGTCTCCGGTCTGGTACCAGGCATCCGGCGTCAAATCGCTGGTCTGAAAGCCCTTGTTACCCCAGTAGCCGGAGAACATGGACTCGGTTCTGATTTCTATTCCTCCCGGCTCCCCCTCTTCCACAAAGTGGCCATCCTGGCCCCGAATGCGCACACCCATGCCGGGGAGAGCCGGCCCGCTCGAGACGTAAACATCGTCCAGGAGGTCGAACGACAGCGCAGCGGCGTTCTGGCGCAGCGCGCTTCTGGGGTACGTCTTCGGTTCCTCGCCCAGGGGCGTCTGCGTGACGGCAAAAACGTTCTCCGCCATTGCGTAACTCGCCTGCAATTGCCCGGGGTTGACGCCCCACTCGCCAAACGCCTCCGCGAAGCTGCGCATGGATCGAAGCCGCACCGGCTCCGAGCAGTTGATGAAGGCGCGCACATGCTCCAGCGAATATCTGGCGCGCATCCGTTCCCGCGCGCTTGCCAGATACGAAAACGCGAAGTTGGGAAGCCAGCAGAAGGTTCCACGGTTACCATCGAGGGCTTGGAAGAGCAGGTCCGGCTCCAGCAACCAATCGGTCGCGGAGAAGTGAAACGACGGGGCGCCAATCCAGAGCGGCAGCCACAGACAGGCGATCAGGCCCATGTCATGGTACAACGGCAGCCACGAGGCCACTCCGTCGCAATCGTTGAATTTCAGACAGTCCCTCAGCCGCGCAAGCTGGCGCTCTAACATGGGCGCAGTCACGACGACGCACTTCTGCGCACCTGTGGTACCGCCGGAAAACTGGAGGAACAAGCCATCGCGCGGCGTGTCGTCCGCAACCTGGTAGGGGACCTTAGCCCAGGCCTCGTCCTCGATTGGAACCGTCAGGGCGCGTTCCATCGGCTCGGCCCCGCTAATCGCGCACTCGGTAACCCGGTAAGGCAATCCGCCCTCGAGATTCCTCACCAGGGCCGGCAATGTAATCAACTGCCCCGCAGGCAGATTGCGCAGCTGATAAAGGAGGTTCTGGTGGTATTTTCTCGGGTCTACGCGCGTAGTGGGCCATGCCAGGACCGCCGGCAGGCGCCCGGAAAGAACCAGCCCGATGTGCAGTAGGAATAACTCGACGCTGTGGGGCAGCAGGAGCAGCACTACGCCTCCTTCGGGCGTGGCCGCGGCCAGTTGAGCCAGTTCGAGGCTCCGCCGGAGTATATCGGCCCCGGTCATCTCAACCGGGGCCGGGCATGTCCGCGACACCAGAATTCGCAACAGAACCTGGTCGGAGTGGCCTTCGAGGCGCCCTCTCAGCCAACTTCGGAAGTGTTCAGCCCGCATAAGAATCGAGTCTGTGGGGAGCGTACTTCACTACAGGGCGCCAACAGTCCCACTTTAAACGGTACCATTGCCAGGCTTCGAGGCGGCGGAACGCTCCAGGCTGCTTACATGTCTTTGGGGAGCCGCGCCGGTAGTAGCTTATCTACTACAAAGATGAAAAACAATTGCCGCTCCGTTGGTGTGCGGTGTACCCGGCTACACGCAGAACGCCGAGGCCGGAACCGATCTCGCCCTTTGATGTTCTCCATCGCGGCCTGCTTGATCTTCCCGACCGCTTGCCGTTGCGCGATCAGTCACCTCTTGGCTATTTTCAAGGCGATTCGCGGCGGATCGCCAGGCTGGCGCTGGCGAGTTAGAATAAGGCTTAGATATGGTTTCATGATTGCCGCTCCAAGTTATGCGCTGCCGATCGTCGTATTTTGCGCGTCCGCCGCGCTGGGGCTGTACATCGTACTCGGCTATCCCCTGCTGCTCGGTCTGATGGCTCGGCTGCGGCCGAAGCCGGTCTTCAAGAGCAGGCGGCGGAAAACCGTCTCGGTCGTAATCCCCGCCCACAACGGCGAGCGATTCATTGGCGCCAAGCTCGACTCCGTACTGGCCCTCGATTATCCGCGCGAGCTGATGGAAATCCTGGTGGTTTCCGACGGTTCCACCGACCGCACCGATTCCATCGTGCGGGAATTCGCCCCTCAAGGAGTGCGTCTGCTGCGGGTTCCCCGCGGCGGCAAGTGCGCGGCGCTCAATGCCGCCATCCCGCAAGCCCGCAACGAGATTCTTCTGCTCACCGATATACGCCAGACTGTGGCTCCGGAGAGTCTTCAGGCGATGATGGATTGCTTCGCCGATTCCTCCGTAGGCGCCGTTAGCGGCGAACTGGTGATTCGTAAAGGCGCGAGCCACGACGAAGCGGATACCGGTCTGTACTGGCGCTATGAGAGCTGGATACGGAATCGCTTGAGCGAAATCGATTCCATCTTTGGCGCCACCGGTCCGTTTTATGCGCTACGCCGCGAGTTGGCCGTGCCCATCCCGGTGGACCAGCTTCTGGACGATATGTACCTTCCACTGGCGGCTTTCTTTCGCGGATACCGCTTAGTTGTTGAGCCGCGCGCGCGAGCTTTCGATTACCCTACCTCACGCGGGACGGAGTTTACACGGAAAACCCGGACTCTGGCGGGAAACTATCAGATCCTGCGCTCTTACCCGGCGCTGCTTGGCCCCGCGAACCGTATGTGGTTCCACTATGCATCCTACAAGCTGGGGCGGCTGGCGCTTCCCTGGGCGCTTGTCCTCTTGTTCGCAAGCAGTTGCTTTCTGCCGGCGCCCTGGCGGTATTTCCTACTGGGGGGCCAGGCGCTCTTCTACGGTTTGGCCGGGATAGACGCGTGGCTCCCGGCCAGGTTTCCGGGGAAGCGGCTCTCCTCGTTTGCCCGGACCTTTGTCGCGTTGATGTTGGCGGCGGTGTGCGGGCTGTCGGTATTCTTTGTATCTCCGCGAAGGTTGTGGAAGGAATCGAAGGTGGGGCTCGTCAGTGATGTGGATTCGGGAAACGGCAGGGCCGCAAAAGAACTGGCCGAAACCGAATAAGACTGAACTAAGACTGGCGCCGGTCACCGCGCTGGATCAGGCGCGTTAGAATGAAAGTCTAGACATGGTTCCATGATAGCTACTCCAACTTATACGCTGCCGGCGGTCCCGGAAATCGAACCCGCGCCTCTGCTCAAGTTTTCGTTCTATTGTTTTTGCATTTTTAATCTTGCGTTCTACAGCCGGTTTTTCGAATGGCAGCTGTCGTATCTGCATGTGCCGCTGGTCACCAGTTCTATCGCCTTGCTGGGCGCCGCCATCGAAGGAAAGCTGCTCTCGACTTTGGGAACCAAGATTGGAATGTGCATGGCGGCGCTAACAGTGCTGTATGCCATCAACATCCCACTTAGTTCCTGGAGGGCCGGCAGCTTTCAGACTTTCACGCAGGATTGGTTGAAGTCGCTCACCGCCTTCCTGATTGCCGGAGCGCTGGTGACCACTGTCCGGCACTGCCGCACCGCGCTGAATTGCATTGGATTCGGCTCGGGGTTGGGAGCGGTGTTGGTGAATTGGAAAGGCCACATCGCCGACGGAAGACTGGTGATGGGCCGCGGGAGCTTCGCAAACTCGAACGAAATCGCGTTCGATGTGTTATTGGGGCTGCCGTTCCTGACCCTGATCGTGCTCGATGGGAAGAGCGGGAAACTGAAAAGACTGCTGGCGTTCGGCCTGATCTGCAACTCGGTTTTCACGCTGCTTCGCACCGGATCGCGCACCGGAATCATCGGCTTTGCAGTCTTGTGCTTCCTTCTGTTTCTGCGAACCTCGATTGTCGGCAAGGCCGCGATGGCCTTGGTCGCAATGCTTTTTGTGGTGTCGGTTATCACTGTATTTCCGAATTCGCTAAAGGAGCGCTACCTGAGCATTGTCCTTGGATCGGATGTAAAAGAGATGGCGCAAAACAATGCCGAAGCAAGACAACTCGATGAGGCCGTGAGTTCGTCCGCGGCCAGGCGCCAACTGCTGATAAATGCCGTAAAGGTGTCCATTTCGCACCCGGTTTTCGGCGTCGGCCTCGGCCAGTTTGGGACCTACATGTTCGGCGTTGAAAGGTTGGAGGGGCGCCACAGCGGATGGCAGGGCACCCACAACACGTATTTGCAGGTTTCCTCGGAGGCGGGCACGCCCGCGCTGATCGTATTTCTGATTATGATGTGGCTCAGTTTTAAGGGTCTGCGGCGTCTCTACAAACGAGCGGACCTTATAGCCGCTCCCGAAAGCCGCGAAGTCGCGAACATGGCGTTTGCTCTCGATGCCTCCCTGGTCGCCTATGCCGTTTGCGTATTCTTCGATTATGTGGCTTACTCCGCGACCCTGCCCGTGCTCGCGGGATTTACGATTGCGCTGGTACAAGCCGGCAAGAATTCACTGGACGTCCTGGAGCAGCGGAAAAACGGGACGCCGCAGGTTGTTCAAGTGGTGAAACTGATGCCCGTCAATCCGGCGCGTCGCTGGGTGCGTCCCAGCATGGTAAGTCACGGTGGGGTGCGTCCCGCGGGTCCAGCTTACTGAGCGCGCCACGTCCCGTCGGCAACGATTTGCGAGGGTCTGGAACGTAACGGGCATTGGCGCCCGCGGTCCATATTGCGCCGCCTATTGTGGGGCAGGCAATCCTGCCTGCAGCCGCCTTTGAGGCGGCTTCTTCGGAGCCCGCGCGAGTCTTCGCACGCGACGACGCGCCATTGAAAGGCGGCCACCAGCGTCGGCCACCCCACAAAATCAAGTTACGCTTACCGCAATAGTAACTCCCGCCGGACTGCTGGCGCCGCCAACTTGCACGGTGACCGGAACCGCCGCGCCTGCCGGAATGCCGAACGGAACCTGCACCTGTACCGCCGTTACGCCCGGAGCGCCGGGGGCGGCAGCAGTGCTTACGATGGTCGCCTGCTGGCCTTCGATGGTCACCGACAGCGCTCCTGCCAGGAATTGCGAGAGCACGCCATTTACAAACAGCGTCAGCACGCTGCCCTGGGCGGCCGGATGCGATGCGGCGTTCGCGGAGCCATCGGCATTCGCCGCCAGCGCCTGCCCGGAGCCGCTGGAATCCGCCGTGAAGAGCGCCGGCGAAGCTATAGTCAGCGGAACAGTCACCGGTGCGCTGCTTTGACCTTGATATTGCACCACTACTTGCGCATTCGCCCCTGTAACTCCGTTGGGAATAATGGCCGACAGCTGGGCCGCCGAAACGTAGATCAGAGACGCGGGCGTTCCGTTCACCAGCACGGTCACGCCGTCCAATTGTTGCGGCGGCTCGGGTCCGGTTCCGGGCGCGGCCACAAGCTGCGCCGGTCCCAATCCGCTGCCGTAAACCACTACAATCTCGCCGCCCGCTACGGCGCCGGTCTGGTTGCTGGCGCCGTTAGCGATGGCGGCAATGGCGGGCAGGCCGCCGGTAGGCGCGGCCTGGATCAGCCGGATGGCATTGTTGCCGGAATCGGCCACGAACAAGCGCCCGGAAGAATCCTCCACCAGGCCCCAGGGCGAATTCAATAGCGCCGCGGCGGCCGGGCCGCCATCGCCCGCATAGCAACAGACTCCCGTGCCCGCGAACGTGTTGATGGTCCCGCCCGAAACCACGCGGATGCGATTATGGCCCGAATCGGCGATATACACGTTCCCCGCCGCATCGAGCGCCACCGACGTTGGCGCGCTCAACTGTGCGGCGGTAGCCGGGCCGCCATCGCCCAACGCATATGTCGCGGCGCCGGCGAACGTCGAGATGGTCCCGTTGGTGGAAACCAGGCGCACGCGGTTGTTACCCTGATCGGCGATGTACATGTTCCCCGCCGCATCCATCGTCACGCCGGCAGGCAGGTTCAGTTGCGCCGAAGTGGCCGCTCCGCCGTCGCCCGCCACGCCCTGCGCGCCGCTGCCGGCGACCGTGGTAATGGTGCCATCGGGCAGCAACTCGCGGATGCGCTGATTGCCCGTATCCGCGATGTAAATGTGCCCGCCGCCGGCGGAATACAGCGCCTCGGGGCCGTGGATGGACGCGGAGTTCGCCGGTCCGCCATCGCCCAAATAGGCGGCGTTGCCGTTGCCGGCGATACCGATGATCGTGCCGTCGGGAAGCAGCTTGCGGATGCGGTTGTTCTTCGTATCGGCGATGTACACATTGCCGTCGGCATCCGACGCCAGCCCCTCCGGGCCGTTGAGCATGGCGCTGGTGGCGGGTCCGCTATCGCCGGAATAGCCTGCCACGCCGTTGCCGGCAGCCGTGGTAATGACACCACTGGACGACACCTTACGCACGCGGTTATTGGCGGAATCGGCGATGTAGAGGTTGCCCACCGCATCGAAGACCATGTTGGCCGGCGTGTTCATCTGCGCCGCCGTGGCCGGTCCGCCGTCGCCCGAGTAGTTCTCGATCCCATTGCCGGCCGCGGTGGTAACAATGCCGACGCCGTTGACCTCCCAGATTTTGTAATCGCCCAGGGCGAGGCCGCTGCCGGTGCCGATTCCTCCCTCGGCGATGAAGATATCGCCCGAGGCATCCACAGCCACGCCCGTGGGGCCGTTGAGGCGTATCGTGGTGGCCGGCGCTTGGTTGAAAATGACGGATGTCGCACTGCTGCCCACCACGGTCTGGATTTTGCCCTGGGCAACCTGGCGAATGCGGCTGTTGCCGTAATCGGCAATGAACAGATCGCCGCCGCTATCGGTGGCAACGTCCGTGGGCAGGAAGAGCGCCGCGGTTGTGGCGGAGCCGCCATCGCCGGAGTACGAAGAAATGCCCGTTCCCGCCACGGTCTGAATGATTCCACCGGGCGCCACCAGGCGCACGCGATTGTTGAACGTATCCGCGATGTAAAGCAGGCCCGTTGGGTCCACCGCCACGCCCTCCGGTTGATCGAGAGCGGCGGCAGTGGCGGCGCCGCCGTCGCCGCTATATCCCGGAGAACCAATGCCCGCGACGGTGGCGATGGCGCCGCTCTTCGAAACCTTGCGGATCGCGTGGTTGCCCGAATCGGCGATATAGAGATTGCCCGCGGCATCGAGCGCCAGTCCCATGGGGGCGTTGAGCTGCGCCTGGATAGCGGGGCCGCCATCGCCCGTGTAGCCGGCCGTTCCCAATCCCGCGTAAGTGGAGATGGTCAGGTTGGGCGCAATCACGCGCACTACTTGGGCCGTCAGATCCGCCACGTAGATGTTGCCTGCCGCATCGATCGCGATGCCATCGGGGTATTCCAATTGCGCCGCGGTGGCAACTCCGCCGTCGCCCGAGTAGCCGGATTCGCCGTTGCCGGCGATGCGGGTCAGGTTGCCGGTGAGATCCGCCTTGAACACCGAGTGCATGCTGCCGAAATAGAAATTGCCCGCGGCGTCCACAGCCACGCGGGGAGGATCGCCAATCGAAGCGCTGACCGCCGAAACGGGAGTGGGCAGCGCGGCGCCGCCCGCGATTGTCGAGATGACGTATTGCTGCGCCTCCGCAAAGCCGGTGCAGAAAAGGAAAACCTGAAGGATTGCAAACCGCATGGGCCCTCTAAACACGAACCGTAAGCAAAAAAGAACTGTAAGCAGTTATACCACGCGGCGAACCGGTCGCTGCGATATTCCGAGCATGCCCAGCCGCAATTTACGAAGGTCGCGCAGGAGGAAATCCGGCTTTAGAGCGGCGAGATCTTCGCGGGGAGTGATGCCGGTTTCCACCGAGATGGCGCGAATCCGGTTGGCTTGCGCGGCGATGATGTCGCTCGTGGCGTCGCCGATCAGCGAGATGGGGGCGGCCGGGTCGATCCACCGGCGCCGGCGCGCTTCCGCGATGGCGAGTTTGGCGAGCCCCGCGCGCGTTTTCGCCATTTCCCCGAAGGCGCCGTAGCGGAAGTAGCGCCGCAGCCCCGCGCGGTCCAGCTTGCGCCACCCGATGCGCGTCAGGTTCCCGGTCACCAGCGCCAGCAGCACGCCGCGGCGCGTAAGGCGGTCGAGCGTCTCTTCCACGGCGGGGCAATGCTTGTCGTGAAGCGCCGGGCACTCGCGCAAGTAGAAACGCTCGGCCGCGCGCTGGACCTCCGGAAGCGAATCGTGAATCAGCGCGCGCCTGGCTCCGCCGTTGCGCATCATTACGGCGATGATGTCGGGATCGAGCATGCCCTGCACGGGAATGCCCTCGGTGGTGGTCTCAAGGCCGGTGACGCGGCGGACGCCGTACACCAGCGCTTCGCGGTGATGCGCTCCCGCGCGGCGCACCAGCGTGCCATCGATATCGAAGAGCGCGAGCGCGGGAAAAGTCATGGCGAATGGAAATGATAACAGCCCGCGGGTGGCTACAATGTTCTTGATGCATCAGCGAAAATTCACGCTTGGCCTCATCCAAATGGCATGCTCGAAAGATCCGGCCGAGAATCTCGCCAAGGCCGAATGGCGCATTCGCGAGGCGGCGGCGCAGGGCGCGCAGATTATTTCGGTGCAGGAACTGTTCCGCTCGCAGTATTTCTGCCGCGAAGAGAGCGCCGAATTGTTCGATCTGGCGGAGGCGGTTCCGGGGCCGACCAGCGAGACTTTCGAGAGGCTGGCGCGTGAGCTGAAAGTGGCGATTGTCGGCTCTATCTTTGAGCGGCGCACGGCGGGCGTGTATCACAACACGGCGCTGGTGATCGACGCCGATGGCCGGCTGCTGGGGCTCTACCGCAAGATGCACATCCCAGACGACCCGCTCTATTTCGAGAAATATTACTTCACTCCGGGCGACCTGGGTTTCCGCTGCTTCGACACACGCTACGCGCGCATCGCGCCGCTGGTGTGCTGGGATCAGTGGTATCCCGAAGCGGCGCGCTTGGCCGCGCTGGGCGGCGCGCAGGTGCTGATCTATCCTACGGCCATCGGCTGGCATCCTGCGGAGAAGGCCGAGTACGGCGCAGCGCAGCACGACGCCTGGCGGACCATTCAGCGCGCGCATGCCATCGCCAACGGCGTCTATGTGGCGGCCGTGAATCGCGTGGGGTATGAGGGCCCGCCGGAGCACGGCCTGGAATTCTGGGGCGCATCGTTCGTGGCCGATCCGTTCGGCGTGGTGGTGGCCGAGGGCGATCACGCGGCGGAAGAGACGTTGATTGTGGAGTGCGACCCGCGCCGCATCGAAGAAGTGCGCCGCAACTGGCCGTTTCTGCGCGACCGCCGCATCGATGCGTATGCGCCGATTCTGAACCGGGTGACGGATTGAGGCCTCGCTACATAGAAGTGAGGCGGCCAAGCCGCCATGGCGGGGCAATGCCCAAATTCCCGTTCATTCTTATCCGTGTTCATCTGTGTTCATCTGCGGCCATATCTTCTTTGCTCATTTCTGTACTGCCAGCCGAAAAGCTCAAACAAAACAATATGGCCACGGATGAACACAGATGAACGCAGATAAGAGAAACGGGGAACCGCATCCGGTCAAGCTAAGAGTACTCCTAGGCAAAGACTCATTCGATCGGCGGCATCTCAATTGACGTCGCGCACGCCGCGCAGCCGCGGCTTCCGCATGCCCGCCGAATGGGAGCCGCACGAGGCCACCTGGATCGCATGGCCCCACAATCGCGACGATTGGCCGGGCCGGTTCGCGCCCATTCCGTGGGTCTACGGCGAGATTGTCCGCAAGCTGAGCCGCGTGGAGAAAGTGCGGATTCTGGTGAGCGGCGCTACGCTCGAGCGGCAGGCCCGCGGCATTCTGAGCAAGGTTGGCGCGCAAATGGAAGCGGTGGAGTTTTTCGAATGCCCCACGGATCGCGTGTGGACCCGCGACTATGGCCCGCTGTTCGTCAAGCGCCGCCGCCAGGTGGCCGCGACCGCGTGGCGCTTCAACGCCTGGGCCAAGTACGACGATTGGAAGCGCGACTCCGCCGTGCCGGCATTCATAACGGAGCGCTTGAAAATTTCCAGTTGGACGCCCGGCATGGTGCTCGAAGGCGGCAGCATCGACGTCAACGGCGCGGGCTTGCTGCTGACCACCGAGGAGTGCCTGCTAAGCGATGTGCAGGCGCGCAATCCGGAATTGACCCGCCGCGATATCGAGCGCAAGCTGCGCGATTACCTGGGCGCCGACCGCGTCATCTGGCTGCGCAACGGCATCGCCGGCGACGATACCCACGGCCATGTGGACGATCTGGCTCGGTTCGTGGCGCCGGATGCCGTGGTGGCGGCCTCGGAAGACGACCGCTCCGATGCGAATTACGAGCCGCTAAAGGAGAATTACGCTTTGTTGAAGGAGGCTGGGCTGCGGGTAGTGAAGCTGCCGATGCCGCGGCCATTGATTTTTGCGGGGCGGCGTCTGCCGGCGAGCTACGCGAATTTCTATGTCGCCAACGGGCTGGTGCTGGCGCCGACGTTTAACGATCCCGCGGACCGCGTGGCGTTGGCGAGGCTGGCGAAATGCTTTCCGGGTCGCGAAGTGACGGGGATCGATTGCACCGGGTTGATTTGGGGATTAGGGGCGCTGCATTGCATGACGCAGCAGCAACCGGCGGGCGTCTGAGTTTCGCCGATATTGGTATGAAGACCGTATACAACCGGATCGCCGGCGAGAGTGTGGAACGCCTCGCGGCGCTGAGCGACGGCATATTCGCGGTGGCGATGACGCTGCTGGTTCTCGATCTGCACGCTCCCGCGCGCGACGCCGTCCACTCCGAGCGGGATTTGTGGCGCGCCCTGTGCGCCATGGCGCCGCAGCTCACTACCTACATGATGAGCTTCCTGACTCTTGGCATTTTTTGGAATGGGCAGCAGGCGCAGCTCAATCGCTTCGCCCGCACAGACCGGCAGCTCACCTGGATCCACATCGGCTTCCTGTTCTCCGTATCCATCATGCCGTTCTCCACCAAACTGCTTTCCGAGTTCATCGTCTTCCGCACCGCGCTGCTCTGTTACTGGATCAACATCCTGGTTTTCGGCGCCTTACTTTACCTCAGTTGGTTTCACGCCAAGCGAGCCGGCCTCTTGAAGGAAGGCATGCCGGCCGATGTGGGGAAAGCGATCGATCGTCGCATCGTGGTGGGGCAGGCGCTCTACGCATTCGGCGCCGCACTGTGCGTAGTGAACACTTACGTGAGCATCGCTTTTATCGTTCTGGTACAGCTTAACTTCGCGATTGCGCCGCGGGTCCGCTTCTTGAATCGGTTCTAGCTTACTAGAGATACATCTGTCGTTGACACCGGTTGAGGGGTCAGGGCTCGATGACCTTCTTCACCTCTGGGGTGATGTCCATTCCCGCTCCCCATCCGCTGTGGACGTAGCGCACCACACCGTCTTTGTCGATAAGGACGACTCTGGGGATGGATTCGGCGCCGTAATTTTTCGTCACATCGCTTCCGGAACCGAGCAGACTGGCGAATGAGTATTTCTGGTCCACGAAATACTTCCTGGCTTCTTCAGCCGACTCGTTGATGTCGATTCCGAGCACCATCAGGCCTTTCTCCTTGAATTGATCGTACAGCCCCTGGATATGCGGCATCGATTCGCGGCATGGCTCGCACCATGTGGCCCAGAAATCCAGCAGGACAGGTTTGCCACGCAGACTCGCCACCGTGATTTCGCGGCCGGCAATGTCCTTCAAAGTAAACTCGGGGGCGGGTTTGCCCACCAGTTCCGCCTCCGAGAGCGGTGTAAACGGTCGACCGGTCAATAGGCGGTTCGGGGCCGGCGAAGGCGCTCCCGTTTCGGCGGCCGGCGGCAGCTTAGCCAGGCGGTTGCTCCATTCGGCCAGGGCTTTCACAGCATCCGGAAGCTTCATTGCCTGTGTGTCGATCAGCCACAGCGCCGCGCCCGGAACGGGACTGCGGAAAATTCGCATCGGGGGAGGCGCGGTTCCCCGCGACTGAAAGCCCCAACTGGGACCGTGAGTGGCCAAAGGTCTCGCAGGCATTCCTGCCGGCATCTCGCTTTTTCCCCAGTCCGTCAGTTGCTGCATAACGGCAGGTGTATCGGTCCCATTGGAAATTGCAGTGTTGAGTATATCGGTGGCCTTGGCAATTTCCCGATAGGCTTGTCGCCGATCGGCGACAACGGCGTTGATCCAGCTGAGGTCGCCGGATACAGTACCGTCGGCGAAGACGGCGGCGATCGCGTGGAAGTCCGTGCAAGTGCCGTTATCGGCCAACTGCTGCGTCATTCGCGGCGGCGACGACGGAAACGTGAACTCAATCTCCTGACCCGGAGCGACCGGTTTGGTTTCGAAGCTGAGCTCCTGGTCGTTCCAGTAGTGGCGCGATCCGCCCTGCGGCGTTTCGCATTGCAGGATCCAAGCCGTAGCGGGCGAGGAGTATTCATTGCGAAGGTGGATGGTTTCGTCCTTCCCTTCACCCGTCAGGGTGACCGCAAGGTTACGGCCGCCCGGCTGACCGGCGAGGCAGACGCAAAACACGAACATCACCGTGGCGCAGCGCATATGCACAATGTAACGCCGTCCGGCACGATTTTATGACGAATAATTTCAGGAGCGGGATCGACTCGGCGCATCGTCCGCTCATCGGGCGATCGGCCTTCGTCGCCCCGCGACTGGGTGGACAGTTTCGAGACGCCGGGCTGGGCAGGAACACGCCCATCGTGGCTAACTCGTCGGATTTGCTGGTCGCGCTGGTGAACGGGGAAGTTCGTGACTCTGCGCGTGCCCTAACCCCTCGGCTTCTTCGCGAAAGGGATGTAGGGCCGGGTCGACGACTCGAAAGCCGGCTGGACAGGCAAAGGACTCTGGACAAACCTGGGGTACCCGAACGCCTTTCTACAGCGAAACCGGCAAAGGGACGACCGCCAAAGTGGTGCATAAAAGCGCGGCATATCGCCGGAAATGGCCGTGCGCCTGTCCAAGGTTTTCGGCGGCAGCGCCGAAAGCTAGCTTTTTCAGCAAGCGCATTACGACCTTCCGCAAGTCCGTACCGACCGGATGAAGCTGAAAAAGTTGGAACTGGTTTAACAAGCCGCGACCGGGCTACAATCCCTAGAAAATGGCCGCCGCTTAATCCCTGTTATTCAGCTACTTGCGAATTTGAGAGGTCTTCCCGAAACCGGGTTCGGAAATGCCCGTTTTCATCTCCACTCGTGTCAGACCCGTAGGGGCTGAAATTCTGAGTCACAGCACTTTGCAATAAAGTCCGACCTCGCCGACCGCGAGTTCGCAAGCTCCTCGGCGCTGCCACGAAATTCCCTACCGCAGCCGCCAACTTACCCCCGCCATCCTACTGTGATAATGCAACTTACATGAAATTGGCTTCGTTCCGCACTTTTCCGCGACTCGCCAAGGGTCGCCTTCCCACCAGAAGCCCGCCGTCGCGTTCCCCGCTCTCCAAAACACCGCCCTCCACCGAGTCCTCGTGCTAAGGTCGAATCGGGTCGGGATTCCGGTGCTACGCCACCCCATTTCCGGCCATCGAATAACGAGACAAGAAAAATAAACTGTGGCCGGAGCCACCCCCTCAACCACGAAATACCAAACGACCCCAGTCCCAAAAGCGGACACTATTCCCGCTGTGCGGCGGGCCCGGCCGACGCCACCGGGGTAAGCCGATAGGTCTGCCCCTTATCCTCCACTAGGTTAGTCCACGTTTCGGCCCTCGCGTGCGTCAAATGTATTGTGAGAGTCTTTCGGCTTGCGATAGCCCTGCTTGCAGTGTCGGCATTTGCCTCCGACGCCCCGCTGACCACCGTTCTCAAGGACGTCGAGAGCCGCTACAACCACGCCAAGACCTTGCAAGTCCTTTTTACAGACCAATATACGCCGAAAGGCGGAATCCAGCGCACAGAAAGCGGCATCCTCCTGCTGCGCAAGCCGGGGCGCATGCGCTGGGAATACACGCAGCCCAAGGGCAAGCTGGTGGTTTCCGACGGCTCTTTCCTGTACATCTACACGCCTGCCGAAAACCGCGGCCAGAAGATGAAGCTCAAGGATAGTCTGGCGGAAGAGATGGAGGCTCCGCTGGCCTTCCTGTTGGGTAAGTTAAACTTCGACAAGGAGTTCAAGAACATTCAGGCGCGTCCGGACGGCGGCGATTTGCGCATCACCGGCGAGCCGAAGGACGAAAATCTTCCCTATTCTGCGGTAGACTTCGTCGTCACCTCCCAAAATCAGATTCGCAAGCTGCGAATCACGCTGCCGGACTACACCCTGGAGTTCGCTTTTACCATGGAAAAAATGGACCCTACGCTCGACGCTAAGCTGTTTCTGTTCCAGCTGCCGCCGGGCGCCCAGTGGGATGAGGCTGCGCACTAATATGGCTGAATTCGTTCTCAAGTACGCGGATGGGCGCGGCCAGATCCACCAGCAGGTGGCCACGGCCGGCACTGAAAAAGAGCTTCGCGAGCGCTATACCACCCAGGGATTTCTGATCTATTCCGTCAAACCGCGGGCGGCCGGGGCGCTGGCCGCGACCGGCATGTTCGGCGGCCGCAAGAAGCTCAACCTGGAAAAATTCCTCATCTTCAACCAGCAGTTCGTGACCCTGATCCGCGCCGGCCTTCCCATCCTGAAGGGTCTCGACCTTCTCGCCGAGCGGCTGACCGATCCCAAACTGGAGCCTTACATCAAATCGGTGCGCGACGAAGTGCGCGGCGGCACGCTGCTCTCCGACGCTTTCCGGCAGCAGAGCATCTTCCCCAAAATCTACATTTCGTCGGTGATGGCGGGCGAAAAAAGCGGCAGCCTGACCGAAGTGCTCGACCGCTACATCCACTATCAGAAACTGGCGCTCGCGGTGCGCAAGAAGGTGCTCATCTCGCTGATGTATCCGTGCGTGCTCATCGTGCTGGTTTGCGTGCTAATGGTCTTCCTGGTCACCTACGTGGTCCCCACCTTCGCCACGCTCTACAGCAGCATGCAGGCCACGCTCCCGCAGATGACCGAGATTCTGATCGCCATCGGCACCACCGCCCGGAATTACATCGTGGCCGGCGTAGGCGGGCTGATTGCGGCGATATTCGCGTTTCGCTGGTGGGCGCGGCGCCCGGCCGCACGCGACCGCATCGACCGCGTCAAATTGAAGGTCCCGGTGCTGGGCGAAATCTGGCTAAAGTATCAGGTGGCGCAGCTTGCCCGCATCCTGAGCACGCTGCTGACGGGCGGCATCCCGCTGGTGCAGGCAATGGAAACCGCGGCCGATTCGCTCTCCTCGCCTCTCTTGCAAAAGGCCGTAGAATCGGCCGGCAAGAGCGTGCGTGAAGGGCAACCGCTCTCCGGCTCGCTGCGGGCGTTGAAGCTGTTCCCCGACCTGGCCATCGACATGATTGAGGTAGGCGAATCCACCGGTGCGCTGCCCGCGATGCTCAACAGCGTAGCCGAATTCTTCGAAGAAGATGTGAATACCCGGATGCAGGCGTCGCTATCGCTGATCGAGCCGGCCATCATGCTGATGATGGGGTCGATGGTGGCGTTTGTGTTGATCGCGCTATATCTGCCGATCTTCTCATTGGCCGATTCGATTCACTAAAAGGGAGAGATCTGAGAAAAATGTTAGCGTTTTTCGACGCAGAGACGCAGAGACGCAGAGACATCGCAGAGAAGACATGGAATGTTCTCTCCGCGAAACCCTCAGGCAAGATGTTGATGCCGAAGCGCTTTGTGGGGCAGGTTGTTAACCTGCGGCCGATTGGGGGCGCCCTCTGGGCCCGGCCTGTTTTGTGGGGCAGCCAATCCTGGCTGCAGCTGGCTTTCAGCCGGCTCTCTTCGTCTCGCGATCGCCGGTCTCTGCCGCAAGAGAAGCTCCCGAAGGCATCGTCTATCGCTCGTGTGAACGCGCTTAGCTCTTTGCCTGAGATCACTGTCCGGAACGAACGAGTTGTGCTTTCCGACGCAGAGACGCCGACACGCAGAGGCAACGCAGAGAAGACATGGAATGCCTTCTCCCTCCGATCTCTGCGCCTCAGCGTCTCTGCGTCGAAATCTTAGTTTTATATGGCGACTCTCGAAAAAGTCCGTCTGTCACCGCTCGAAGAGACCGACCAGGCCAAGGCCTTCGCCGCGCGCTATCGCTGCGAATTCGTCGACCTGCGCGAAGCTCTTATCGATCACGACCTCTTCCGCTCCGTCCCGGTGGACCTGATGTTCCGCTATAACTTCGTGCCCATGCAGGCGCACGACGGCACGCTCGATATCGCCCTTGCCGATCCGCGGAACCTCAACCTGATCGATGAGCTCACGCTGCTGCTCAACAAGAAGCTGCGCGTCAAGGTCGCCACCCTCTCGCAGATTGCCGAGCTGCTGAAGAAAACCGAGCAGTCGCAGCGCGTGCTCGAAGAAGTTACCGAAGGCTTCACCCTCGATGTGGTGGTCGATGAAGGCGATACCGACGAGACTCTCTCCATCGACAAGCTCACCGCCACCGATAGCGACATCGCGCCGGTCATCAAGCTGGTGGATACGACCATCTTCAACGCGCTTGAGCGGCGCGCCAGCGATATTCACATCGAATCGCGCGACCAGGAAGTGGCCATCAAGTACCGCATCGACGGCGTGCTGCACTACGCCATGCCGCCCATCGCGAAAGATTGGCAGTCCACCATCATTTCGCGCATCAAGGTAATGAGCGAGCTCGATATCGCCGAAAAACGCGTCCCGCAGGACGGTCGGTTCCGCGTGCGCTACAAGAACCGCCTGATCGATTTCCGCGTCTCCATCATGCCCACCATTCACGGCGAAGACGCCGTGTTGCGCGTGCTCGATAAGGAATCCATGAGCGAGAAGTTTTCCAAGCTCTCGCTTGAGGTTGTCGGATTCTCCGAAAACGATCTGGTCAAATTCCGCCGCTATATTATGGAGCCCTACGGCATGGTGCTGGTAACGGGGCCCACGGGATCTGGCAAAACCACCACGCTCTACGCCGCGCTCAGCGAAATCAAGAACGACGAAGACAAGATCATCACCATCGAAGACCCGGTGGAATACCAGGTCAAAGGCATCACGCAAATCCCGGTCAACGAGAAAAAGGGCTTGACCTTCGCGCGTGGATTGCGCTCGATTCTGCGTCACGATCCCGACAAGATCATGGTGGGCGAAATCCGCGACCAGGAAACCGCGCAGATCGCCATCAATTCGGCCTTAACCGGCCACCTGGTGTTCACCACGGTTCACGCCAACAACGTGCTCGACGTGCTTGGCCGCTTCCTCAACATGGGCGTCGAGGCCTACAACTTCGTCTCCGCTCTGAACTGCATTCTCGCCCAGCGCCTGGTGCGCCAGATCTGCGAGCACTGCAAGAAGCGCGTGCGCTATCCCGAATCGTTGTTGATCGAGAGCGGCCTGAATCCCGACGAGTGGCGCGACTTCGATTTCATGGAAGGCACAGGCTGTTTCGAATGCGGCGGCACCGGCTTCCGCGGCCGCTCGGCGATTCACGAGCTGCTCGATCTCACCGACCGGATCCGCGAAATGATTTTGGACAAGCGCCCGTCCTCCGAAATCAAGCGCGAAGCGCGCGAGCACGGCATGACATTTCTGCGCGAGTCGGCAGTCTTAAAAATGCGAAGCGGCATTACCACTTTGAAAGAAATCAACAAGGTGACGTTCATTGAAGGCTAGTGTGGCGACAAGTAGAGGCAGTGAATTCGACGCAGAGACGCTGAGGCGCAGAGTTCGGAGGGAGAACACTTCTAGAGCTTTGCGCAATTGGTTGACAGCCGATGTGGGGCAGGTTGTCAACCTGCGCGGCGGTTGCCAACCGCCGCTCTCCCGGCACTCATCCAAGCTCATTGAAATGTCTTCTCCGCGCTTAACTCCGCGTCTCCGCGTCTCCGCGTCGAAAGTTCCTTCCCCATGTTCCTAGACAAGCTCAAGTCGATCCTCAAGGAACTCCCGCCCGCCATGGCCTTCGAGATCTCCGAAGCCGGCATCGCCGCCGCCCGCATTGGCGCGCGCGCCGAGATGGATTTTGCGCCGCTGCCCGCGGGCGCGCTCTGCGTCTCACCCTTGAAGGAAAACGTGATCGACGAAGACGCATTCGCCGGCGCCGTACGGCGGATGGCGGCTGCCAAAGACCGCAAGCGCCGGGATGTCGCCGTAATTGTGCCGGATTTCGCCACCCGCGTCGCGGTGCTCGATTTCGACGGCTTTCCCACCGACGCCAAAGAGCAGGACGCCCTGGTCCGCTTCCGCCTGAAGCGCGCCGTGCCTTTCGACGTGGAGTCTGCCGCCCTCAGCTATTACGCGCAGGCGTCTTCGCAGAAGCATATCGATGTGGTAGTTGTGGTAGCGTCGCTCGAGATCGTTTCGCGCTACGAGGCCCCGTTCCGCGCGGCGGGGATGAATCCGGGCCTCATCACCACCTCGTCCATGGCGGCTCTGCAACTGGCGCCCGAGGCCGGCCTTTCGGTGCTGGCGAAATTGACGGGCCGCGTGCTCACGGTGCTGGTCAGGGATAAAGCCACGCTGAAGCTGGCGCGCTGCCTCGAAATGCCATCCAGCGACTTCGAGGATATCGCCGCGGTGCTGGCCCCCACCCTGGTATACGTGGAGGATAATTTCGGAAGGCGGGCGGAGCGCCTGCTGATTTGCGGATTCGACGGCTCGCGCCTCGAAGAGGAATTGGGCGTACCGGTGGAGGCTTTGCGCTCGCCTCTCGGCGAGCCCGGGGAAAACAACGCGGGGCTGCTCGGCTATTTGCGGTCCCTAGGTCGAAACAATTAGGCCAGGAACAATGACATGAAGATTCCCATCAACATCGCCAGCCAGCCGTTCCGGCGCGACCGGCCCATGATAGCCGCTTATCTCGCCGTAAGCACGCTGCTGGCAGCCCTGCTGGCCGCGCTGATAATATTCATCCAGCAGAACGGGCAGCAGCTCGTGGGCATGCATCAGGACATTGCGCGGTTGAACCGCCAGATTCACGACGTATCCATCGAGAAGGCGCGCCTCGACGGCATTATGCGCCAGCCGCAGAACTCGTCGGTGCTCGAATGGAGCGTCCTCATCAACACGCTGATCTATCAAAAAGCCATCAGTTGGAGCCTCTTGTTTGCGGATCTGGAAAAGACGCTGCCCTACGACGTGAAAGTGGTCGCGCTCCATCCGCAAGTGGATACGCTAAACCACGTGAAGCTCGACATCACGGTGGGCGCCGATAAGTCGGGGTCCATTGTGCTGGCGCTCAAGGCGCTCGAAAGCTCGCCCTCGTTCGGCACGGTGAAGCTTGGCTCCAGCTTCCCTCCCACGCAGGCCGAGCCGCTCTACCGCTATCGCTTTACGGTGAACTATGCTCAGAAACTCTAACCCGCATTCCTCACTACCAGCCAACCTTGAGCTGAGGCACTTTGTGGGGCAGGTTGTTAACCTGCGGCCGATTGTTAATCGGCCTCTTGTGGGGCAGCCAATCCTGGCTGCAGCCGGCTTTCAGCCGGCTCTCTTCCCCTGCACGCGCGTCGGTTTCCGCCTGCACACCACAAACCCGGAGACCCATGCGGCATAACCTGTCATCCTGGAAAGAGCCGCGCTTCCTGCTGCGCGGCGTCATGGGCGCGCTCCTGGCGGCGAATCTGGTGGCGGCGGTGATTGCGTTCAAGCCCTTCGGCGGATCGGCCGACGATTTGCAGCGCGAGGAAGCGACTCTGAACCAACAACTGACGGGGTTGCGCGACCACGTCGCCAAGAGCAAACAATTGGTTGTAAAGCTGCAAAACGCGCGCAAGGATACCGACCAGTTCATGGCCAAATACGTCACCGACGAGCTCCGTGGCGCTTCCACCATGGCGGGCGAGCTGGACCGCATCGCTACCGAAGCCGGCGTCCGGCAACTACCCGTGAGTTACAACGAGCAGGACATTAAAGGCAGCGACGGCATGAAGATGGTCTCGGTGACGGAAGGCTGCGAAGGCAATTATGCCAGCCTTGCGAAGTTCATCAGCCTGCTGGATAAATCCCCGCGGTTCCTCATCATCGAAGGCCTGCAGACCGCAGCGCCGCAGCAGAATGGGGCGCCGCTCACAGTGCAATTGAAGATCGATACGTTCGTCAATGGCGCGGAAGGCACGCCATGAACCTGAATAGACAGCAAAAAGGCTATGTCGCCTTAGGCGTGGCCGTGGCATTTCTCGGGTACATGTTCTATTCGAATGTACTCTCGGATTCGTCCACGCCAGGCTCCTCTTCGGGGGGTGCGCGGGTAGCCGCGCCGGAGACCGCTTCCGACGACGCCGCGCCCACGCGGGAGCAGATCGCATCGCGCGGCCGCGATGACTTTCTGCCGGTGTTGCGCGCCCCCCATGCAAAACCGCTCGACCCCACAGCCGTGGACCCGACGCTGCATGTGGAGCTGCTGGCTAAGTTGCTCGAGGTGCCGCCGGCCGGCAGCGGGCGCGATTTGTTCAGTTTTGGCAAGCCGGCGCCGGTGCTCAAGGATGCGGAGCCTATCGTGAACGTGGCTTCCAATATAGTTGGGCCACCGTTGCTTAAGCCGAAAGTCGATCCCGGTCCGCCCCAGCCAGCCCCGCCGCCGCCGATCAAGCTGAAGTATTATGGCATCGTCACCACCCTGGCCAATGGCCACAAGACGGGGTTTTTCATGGACGGCGACGAAATCCTGCTGGAGACCGAAGGCGTCACCTTCAAGGGCCGCTACCGGCTGGTGCGCATCGGCGTAAACTCAGCCGTAGTAGAAGACATCCAATACAAGCACGAGCAGACGCTGCCCCTTACCGAGGACGCACAAGGATAATATGCCCACTCTCCAGAAACCCTCCAGCTTTGTGGGGCAGGTTGGTAACCTGCGGCCAATTGTTAATCGGCCTGGTCGTTGCGCACGCACTTATGCGTGCAGCGTTCACACTCGTGTGAACGCGCTTCGCCCCCCCACCAACACCTGTCGAGATGGAGCGTCCCCTCACCGCAAAGATTCCGGATTCGCGCTCTTGCTGGTCTTCCTGATGGCGTCGATGATTGCCATCTCGCTCTATATGGAACTCCCGCGCGTGGCCTTCCAGGCCGAGCGGCAGAAAGAGCAGATGCTGATCGAGCGCGGCGAACAGTACAAGCGCGCCATCGGCCTTTTTCTCCGTACCAATAAGAACGTGCGCTGGCCGGCCAGCATCGAAGAGCTGGAAAGCTACAACAACCACCGCTCCCTGCGGAAGCGCTACCTCGACCCCATGACGGGGAAGGATGAATGGCGCCTGATTCACATCCAGAACGGCGTATTGCAGGATTCCGTCACCAATAAGAAGACCAACAACGCGAACCAGCAGGCCGGTTTGTCCAACGACGGGTTCATCACCGAGCTGCAGGGCTTGGGACAGCAGGCCCCGGATTCGCAGGCCACTAACCCCGCGCTGCGCCGCCGGGCGAGCGATGGCGGCCCCCCCGAGTTGGGTCCGGATGGCCAGCCGCTGCCGAACGCGGCAACCGGTTCCACGGGAACCTATCCAGGCGCGCCGCCGGCTCCGGGCTCTGCTCCGCCGGGATTCGTACTGCCGGGAATGGCCGGGGCGCAAGGCTCGTCCAACGGCCAGGCCGGAATTCCAGGATTGCTGGGGATTCCCACCATGCCAGGCGCCGCCGGTCAACCCAGCGCATACGGCGGAATAGGTGCGGGCGGTTCCCCGTTGGGCCCGACACTCGGGACTCAGCCGACCACTCCCGGCGCGCCGCCCGGTTTCCCTGGCGGGCTCAGCGCCGCCCAGAGCAGCGGCCAGCCGGGCGGCGTCCAGATCAATCCGTCGGCGCAAGCTGCGGCCGCCGGTTTGCTTCAGAATCTGCTCACCCAGCCGCGGCCCGGTGGTTTGGCCGGCATCACTACCGGGGGACAAAGCGGCGCCATCATGGGCGGAGGCATCGCCGGAGTTGCCAGCAAGGCGGAAGGCGAATCCATCATGGTTTATGGGGACCGCACCGACTTCTCCGAATGGGAATTCATCTACGATCCGATGAAGTTCCGCGTCCCGGCGAATCCCAACAGCGGCAGCGGCGGCGGCGGAGTTCCGGCTTCGCAGTTGGCATCGAACGCAGGGACGTCGGGACCCGGCACGCCGATCGGAACCGGACCGGGCGGCACTCAGGCGCCCAGCCAGGGACCCTCCGGCGCAGGCGGCGCAGGCGGCATTGGCTCGGGAGGCTTTGGCCAATCATCTAGCCAGTCCAGCCAAACCGGCGCGTCCGGCGCTACCGGCGCATCTGGCTCGGCTCCACCAGCCGGCGGCGGATCGACCGCGTTCGGTCAAGCGGGCGGTCCGGACATACGCCCCGGGAAGAAGTAGCCATCCATTCGTCCGCGCACGCTGCTATCCTGACATTACTTGTAGGGCGGACCCCCCGGTCCGCGGCCGGCCCCCCGGCCGGCCTGCCGCCGCTGAACAAAAAAGCCGCCCAAAAAAGGAAAGCCTGTGAACAAGGCTAGGACTGGAGCCTGTGAGTTTGACGGATCAAAAAAGCGTAGTTGTAGCCATCGACGGGCCCGCGGGCGCGGGCAAGAGCACCATTGCCAAAAGGCTGGCCGGGCGGCTGGGCTTTACCTACATCGATACCGGCGCCATGTACCGCGCGGTAGCGCTGTGGGGCTTGCGGCAGGGCGTCGACATGGGCGACATGCACCGCATGGAGCAGCTTGCAGCCGCGTGTGAGATCGACCTCGCGCCCGGATTCATCGCCCTCAACGGCGAAAACGTCACCGAAGAGGTCCGGCGGCCGGAGGTATCGAACGGCGCCTCGAAGATCGCCGTCATTCCGGGCGTGCGCCGCGCCATGGTGGCGCTCCAGCGCGCCATCGGCGAGCGCACCAGCGTGGTGATGGAAGGCCGCGATATCGGCACCGTGGTGTTTCCCGGCGCCGCCGTCAAAATCTATCTGGACGCGGAACTTGGCGAGCGCGTCCGCCGTCGCCTCGAAGAGCTGCGCGCCAGGGGGCAGGAGATGCCCGAGGAGGACCTGCTGGCGCAGATGAAGGAACGCGACGACCGCGACAGCACGCGCGCCGACGCACCGCTGGCGCAAGCCCCCGACGCCGTCTATCTCGATTCCACCAGGCTGACGCTGGACGAAGTGGAAGAGGCGATTTTGAAGATAGTACGGGCTCGAGTGGCCAACGGCAAGGAGTTCCGTTGAAGATTACAGCCGGGCAAAGGCGGAATTTGACGCAGAGACGCAGAGACGCGGAGAACACTATAAATATCTTCGATCCGTTGCCTCAGCGTCTCAGCGTCTCTGCGTCGAAAAACATTTCGCGATCGAAAAATATCTCCGCCAAGGAGTTCCATTGAGCGGCCTCTTAGTCATGAAATTCGGCGGCACCAGCGTCGGCTCGGCCGATCGCATGCGCGCGGCCGCGCGGCTCGCCGTGGAAGAGAGCCGCAAGCGTCCCGTGGCTGTGGTAGTCTCGGCGATGTCGAAGATCACCGACCTGCTGCTGGGCACTATGCGCCACGCCGAGGCCGGAGACCACGCGGGCATGGAATCGAACCTCGCCGCCCTGCGCGAGCGCCACCAGCAGACGTGCCGCGACTTGCTGCCTCCTGCGCGGCAGCCCGAGGCGATGAAAAAGATCGGCGGATTGATCGACGAATTCGAACGCATCGTCAACGGCATGGCGATGCTCAACGAGCGCCCGCCGCGGTCCGTCGATGAAGGCGTCGCGGTGGGCGAGCGTCTCTCCGCGCTGCTGGTTTCCGAACACCTGCGCGCCGAAGGCGTGGACGCCGAAGCCGTGAACGCGTGGGACGTGGTGGTGACCGACGCCGTTTTCGGCAACGCCTCGCCGCTGATGGAGCCCACGCGCGTCAAAGCGCAGGCGCGCCTCCAGCCGCTGCTCGACCGCGGCGCCATCCCGATCGTTACCGGCTTCAACGGCGCCACCGCCGACGGACGGCCCACCACTTTGGGCCGCGGCGGGTCGGATTTTTCAGCGTCCATTGTCGCTGCCGCGCTCGATGCCGCCGAGTTGTGGATCTGGACCGACGTGGACGGCATCATGAGCGCCGATCCCCGCCTGGTACATGATGCCGAGGTGATGGACGAGATCACCTACGCCGAAGCCGCCGAACTGGCATACAACGGCGCCAAGGTTCTGCATCCGCGCACCCTTGCGCCGCTGGCCGAAAAGAAGATTCCCGTGTGGAGCAAGAACAGCTTCGCGCCGGAGAAACCGGGGACTAAGATCGTACCCGTGACTAAAGCGGAGGCTGGCGTGCGCGCCGTGGCGTCGATGACCAACGTCGCGGTAATATCCATCGAGCCGGCCAGTCCTGAGGTCAACGGCACGCTGGCTATGGCGCGGGCTCTCGAGGCGATCGCGCGGGCGGACGTGGAAGTGCTGGTTGTGTCGAGCTCCAGCTACCGTCAGAGCTTCTGCTTTCTGGTCCGGTCTGAGGAATTGGACCGGGCATTGCAAGCGCTCGAATCGGCGCTGGCGCTGGAACTGGCGCATGGATATCTGCGGCCTATCGCAGTGGATAACAACGTGGGCCTGCTGGCGGCGGTTGGGGAAGGCATGCAAGGCAAACCGGGCCTGGCGGGTCGAATCTTCACCGCCATTTCCCGCGTCCAGGTAAACATCATCGTCATCGCGCAAGGGTCCAGCGAATTGACCATCGCTGTGGTGGTGCGTCGCGACGGACTGGAAAAGGCTGTGCGCGCCGTACACGCCGAGTGCGGTCTGGGGCGCAGGCCTCCAGCTCCAGTATTCCCGTCGGGCCGGTTGACGCCCCGCCCCGGATGCAGAGGGTAGGCTCGTGGGACAGACGTTTTCGTCTGTCAGTCCCGTCTCGTGGCGCACGCACCCTCGAAAACACC
>Ga0116129_1000179_pt1 | contig 45695 bp, 43 predicted proteins | sample June2015DPH_17_2_FD_89732 | JGI IMG/M metagenome (GOLD analysis project Ga0116129, IMG submission 89732) | Peatland microbial communities from SPRUCE experiment site at the Marcell Experimental Forest, Minnesota, USA - June2015DPH_17_10 | ecosystem: Environmental > Terrestrial > Soil > Wetlands...
CAAGCAGATCCGCGATTGATAGGGCATTCCGAAGGTCATTCAACGTTGGGCGTGGTCCGAACAGGTCTTCCGGCCACCACTTGATAATCGCTTCCCGCATCGTCAACCGCTGCCACTTGGCAAGGTCGATTGTATGCCCGTTGAACTCCGTGACCGTCGTTCCGTTCACTTCCTGCGCTACGAATGCAATCAGCTTTTCGGTCAGGTCCATCATGTCGTGGTAGTTCGCGTAGGCCTGATAGAACTCCAGCATGGTGAACTCAGGATTATGCTGTGTACTGATGCCTTCATTGCGGAAGTTGCGGTTGATTTCATAGACGCGATCGAGGCCGCCGACGACGAGGCGCTTGAGATAAAGCTCCGGGGCTATGCGCAGGAACAGGTCCATGTCCAGCGTGTTGTGGTGCGTGACGAATGGACGCGCCGCTGCGCCGCCGGCGATGGGTTGCATCATTGGTGTTTCGACTTCGAGATACCCGCGCGTATCAAAGAACTGGCGAATGGCGCGCAGCACCTTGGCGCGCTTGACGAAGACTTCGCGGCTATCGAGATTGGTGAACAGATCCACATAGCGCTGGCGATAACGTATCTCGACGTCAGAAAGGCCGTGGAATTTTTCAGGCAGTGAAAGCATGGCCTTGGAGAGAAACGTCAAGGTCTCCACGTGTACTGTCAGCTCGCCGGTACGGGTGCGAAAGAGGTAGCCAGAGACACCGATGTGGTCGCCAAGATCGAGAAGCTTGTACAAAGCAAATGCCTGCTCGCCCACAGCGTCCAGACGGACATAAATCTGCAGCCGCTGGCCGTCCTGCTGTAGCCCGGCAAAGCCTGCTTTGCCCTGCGCGCGGATGGCCAGGATGCGGCCCGCAATGGCGACCTGCGGCTTTTCAGCCTCTAGCGTCTCTCCGGCCGTTTCGTTCCATTTAGAGCGGACGTCCGCGATGGTGTGCGTGAACGCGAACTGATTGGGATACTTTGCCTGACCGAGCGCCTCTATCTGCTGCAGCTTATCCTGCCGCAAGGCGAAGAGTTCGCGCTCAAATTCCGATTCAAAATGCACGGGAAATCCTTCTCTTTTGTGTCAAATGCCTACCCGTCAGTATAGCGGCTGGGCAAACACTGGCTCGAACCGTGTATAACGGGCATGCATGGCCTTCAACAAGCCCATCCCGGACTCAAATCGAGACAGCGGCGAGAAGAAGCGCGACTCGGGCGCCCTGGCCACCCTTGTGCAGGCCGAGAAGATGATGCAGATTGCGCTTCTGCTCCCCTCAGCGGCCTTTGTCGGATGGCTTATGGGAGCGGGACTGGACAAGCTGTTCCACACGACATGGATTGCCGCGGCGGGCATCGTTTTCGGCGGCATAGCGGGCCTGGTTTACGTCATTCGTCTCGTGCTTTCCACAGGCTCGCAAACTAACGGCAAATCCGGCGATAATAAGAACAAGCAATGACCGATTCCAACCCTCCTATCGCAGACCTCACAGACGAGGCGCTGCAACTTGTACTCAAGCGCGCAATCCGCAACACGCTGATTCTGGGCGCTATCGGTGCAGCAGGCATCTGGATCGCCTCCAGTTGGCGCAATGCGGCGATGCTTGCCGTTGGCGCGATGATTTCCTCTGCCAGCATCTTTGAATGGCAGAGGCTGATCCGGCTCTTTAACGCAAAACTCGACCAGCAGAAGACCCCTCGCGGCGCTGTCACGGTGGTCCTTTTCTTTCTAGCGCGGTTGATCGTCTATGCGGCTGCCATTTATGGTAGCCTGAAGTGTTTACAGGGTTCTCCGGTCGCTCTCCTTTGCGGTTTGGGGCTGGCCATGCTGGTCCTTGCCTGGGAAGCGCTCCGGTTACTGCGAAACTGAGTTTGAACTCACTTACCTGAAAACAGAAAGACTTGTTCCCTGACGATGGAAACACTCGCCATCACGCGCCTGTTGAATGCCCTGTTCGGCCCTGCCGTGACAGCCGTTATGAATCTCCTCCATGTGCATCCGGCTAACCCTGCCGCGCCGATTAACAACACCTTTGCGCTGGAGTTTCTGGTCTTCGCGATTCTGATTGCGTTCTTCCTGCTGGTGCGGCTCACGCTCTCCGTGGAGAAGCCGAATCCGGCGCAACAGCTTGCCGAAATAATCCACGAGCGCGGCGGCGAACAGGCGGACCAGATCATCGGCCACGGCTATGAGCGCTTTCAGGCGTTCACCACGTGCGTATTTCTCTTTGTGCTGTTCAACAATCTGCTGGGTCTCATCCCCGGTATTGAGACACCTACCGGCGTGCCTGTTGTGCCGCTCGGCATTGCGCTGTGTACCTTTGTCTATTACAACTTTTATGGTTTCAAGGAGCAGGGCGTTGTCGGCTATGTAAAGCATTTTGCCGGGCCGGTGTGGTGGATTTCTCCACTGCTGTTTCCCATTGAGATCATTTCGCATTGTGCGCGCGTGATGTCGCTGACGATTCGTCTCTACGCGAACATGTTTGCCAGCGATCTGCTGACGCTGGTGTTTTTCTCGCTGATTCCGATTGCGATTCCGGCCGTCTTCCTGGGGCTGCACGCGGCGGTTTCGTTGATTCAGGCGTATGTGTTTATGCTGCTGGCGATGATTTATCTGACCGGCGCGGTTTCGCACGAGCACTAAAAAGATTCTGCCGGAGAGCGCTTCCGCTCCGGGACAACAGAGGGCTGCAAGCGTGAGGGGGCCAAAGGGACTCGCGAGAGTTTCCGGCACGGTGAGCCTCAACCACCCACTGGCAGCTAATTTCAGGGAAGCTGGAGAACTATGAAGAAGCTTCAATATATGTTCATGGCACTGGCGGCGCTGTTCCTCGCTTCGCCGGTCTTCGCGCAGGGTTCCGGTTCGGGAACCATCAGCCTGGTGCCAATCGGTGCCGGTATTGGCATGGCGCTGGCAGCAGGCCTATGCGGCCTCGGCCAGGGCAAGGCCACTGCTTCGGCTACCGAAGCGCTTGCTCGTAACCCCGGCGCACGCGCCGGCATCCAGCTCCTGCTGGTGCTTGGTCTGGCGTTCATCGAGTCGCTCACGCTGTTCACCCTTGTAGTTATCTTCCTGCAGGTCAAGTAACAGGTTTGCAGAAACAGAGTCGGCCTCGCTCGGATGGGCGGGGCCGATTTTTTTGTTGATTGCGGCCAACGCCCAGAAAGATTTTGCGCGCTTCTACGCCGGAAAATGAAACGACCCGAATCCGCGATGAACTCTGGAGTATTTGCCGTAATCGCGGCGCCGGCGTTCATCTGGATGAATCTGCGCCTGTTCCATAGATCCGTCTCAATCTCGCGAATGGCTTCCTCTCCGTTCCAATGGACGTTATCGTTCTTCTCTCATCCCGATGGCATAGCTCACAGCCTGCCGGCTGCAGAGCCGCAGGCATGGGAGTAGCGCGCCAGCACTCTCCGAATGCGATGACGTATCATCGCGTGCGGATCGTTGAGGAGTTCCTTGCGGCGAATTGCCTCTGCCTCAAAAGGAAGATACTGTGCGATCAGTGGTAATGGAGCGGGCTGGCGGAGAAGGTTTTGCGTCAGCACGGAGAGCGCATTCACAACGCCGGCATTGGGCCAGTAATAACGAATCCGGTCGCTCAGGCTGTAAGCTCTCGCTATCTTGAGGTGATGGGAATCTCCCCTGTAGTAGCCCTTCCAGTTTTCGGGGTGCTCAAGCATTTCCTGCTCCAGCACAACACGAATGTCGGATCGTTTGGTATCGGCAATCCACTCCTCTTCAACGCGAGCCAGGCCGAAAACAGCTTCACGCATGGCAAACGTGAGCTCGGGTCCGACCTTGAGAATCGCAAAATGCCCGCGAACAAGCTGCTTGAGCGAGTGCGCGGCCTGGTAGTCAGTCGAATGAGCTTCAAAGATGATCCTCTTCTCACCCAGGATCCACTCCGACAACTGCTGCGCATCCTGTGGCACATAATCGGCGATGCTCTCATCGCCGAACTCTACTCCTGGCTGCACTACGACTCCGACAACCCGCTCCCAGGCGGATGTCAGTCCGCGTCGCTCAAAGGCCTCGCGATGCACATCGAGCGTCCGTTGCACGCTGCTGACACTGGTGACCGCAACCTCCAATTCGCCCTGCGCGCCTCCCGGCGTGGGCACTTCCGTACCCACGATGTAGACCGGGAATTGTGCAGTATCCGCCGCAACGGCTTCAGACAACTCGCACATACGGGCAGCGCGCTCCGCGATCGCGGTATCGCTCAACACTTCCGGATCGTCAGCGCACCGCATGCTTGCATCCAGGTGAATCTTTGTAAATCCGGCACGCGTAAAAGCCTGAATCATGACAGCCGCTTTTTCCATGGCCTCGTGCGCAGGCTTTGATCGCCAGGGATTGGGGCCCAGATGATCGCCGCCGAGAATCAACCGGTCTTCCGGAAAGCCAGCTTCGCTTGCAAGAGAGTGAACATGATCGCGAAACTGCTCAGGTGTCAGGCCGGTGTAACCCCCATCCTGATTCACCTGGTTGCAGGTGGCCTCTATCAGCAGCAGGCTCGTGTCCGATGCGGCCTGGGCAAAGGCCGCTTCAAGCACGAGTTGATTTGCGGAGCAGACCGAGTAGATGCCGCGCAGTCTGCCTTCTCGGTTTTCGCCCAAAAGATGCCGCATCGCATTCACGGCGGAATTTACATTCGCGGCCTGAACATATCCTTCAATTTGTTTCGTCATGAAGCGCAAACCTCATTCTTATACTCGCTGGAGATTCTTGCCACGGCAAAAAATGAAATGGCCCGAAGTCCAGATGGAATTCGGGCCATTTTTCTTTGATCTGAAACCGGTATGACAGATTCATTTTCGAAAAAGACCCGACATGCTTCATCGAGGGCGCGGCGATGAAATCTTTGGTTCAACTTGAGCGGCGGCTTTCGCTGGTTTAAACGTCATGATCGGGGAAAGATAGTTCTGAATGTCCTTTGCGAGACCCTGGACATTTTCCTCCGCCAGCAATGACATGTGATCCCCATCCGCATCTACAACCTGCAACCCATCCACGAACATCCCGTCCCAACCCATGTTCTCAAAGTGCAAACTTGGCCGCATATCCCTGGCGCGAACCAGAATTCCTCTTCCAGCGCCGCGGCGGCATTGGTACCGGTCACGGGCAGTCCAGTTAATCTTTTGACGAATATCCCACGGCAAATCGACGAGCGCGCCCTGATATTGGCCTACTTCTTCTCTAACGGCAGCTGAAAGTTCCGGCGTATTGGGATTTGAGCCGTTCCCAAGCTTCGTGGTGACCAGATTCACAGCGCTTGTAATGCGCCACATGATCGCTGACTTCGCTCGGGAAAAGGTCAGGTTTTTCAGTCGATACGAAATTGACAATGGGGCCGTCGTATCGAGGATTACAACCGCATTGATCTCTCTTCCAGCTAACCGAAGTTGACGCGCAACCTCAAATGCGAGAAGGCCGCCGAATGAGTGTCCGATCAGGACACAGGGGCCGTTCGGTTGTTCCTGCAGAATGAGGTCTACACATGGCCGTGCAAATTCTTCCATGCCTGGGAGATCTTGCACGCGATTTTCGACGGAAGCATTAACGACGGCCTGGTCCAGTTGGACATCTGTTGCAAACACTGCTGGCCCGGCATCAAATGCATGAGCAAGCCGGCATAGCCCAACGGCTGCATCCATGAAGAAGATTTGCCCCGTGGAGTGAGCCGGACGCAGGTTGATCAGCCGGGATTTTTGTTTGACCCGTGTTTTGAGCGCTTCCATTACCCCTGGAATAGTTGGGTTCTGAAAGAATTCGGCAACTCGCAGATCGACTTCGAACCGCTTATTGATCTTCTGAACCACCTGGAGAACAAGCAGGGAATGGCCGCCCAGACTAAAGAAGTTATCCTTCCGTCCCACCCGCTCCAGTTGAAGCACCTCAGCCAGGATGGAAGCTATCGCCATCTCCATCTCGCCTTGCGGAGCTTCGTAACCTTCTGTGGCAAGAGTTTCCATTGCCGGAGCTAGCAGCGCCTTGCGATCGACCTTGCCGTTTGCAGTCAGCGGCATTTTTTCGAGAATGGAGAATGTGCTGGGAATCATGTAAGCAGGCAAGTGCTGCTTGAGTGCATTCGAAAGCTCATCCAGGCTCGGAAGATCATCGGGGTCGTCCAGTACGATGTGGGCAACGAGGCGCTGCTCGCCGGAACCGAGTTCCTGAAGGGTCATGATGCACTGACTGACCCCAGGCTGACCGCCGAGCACAGCTTCAATCTCTCCAAGCTCAATTCTGAAGCCACGAAGCTTGATTTGGTGATCGAGGCGGCCAAGGAATTCGATGGAACCGTCTGAAAAGCGGCGAACAAGATCGCCGGTCTTGTATATCTTTTCGTTCTGCTCGGAAAAATTGTTCGGGATGAAGCGCTGGCTGGTCAATTCGGCGCGCCCAAGATACCCGAGGGCTAGTCCGCGGCCGCCGATGTGAAGTTCTCCTGGAATGCCAACAGCAGCCGGTTGATTGCAATGGTCGAGAACATAGAGAGACGTGTTCGCGATTGGCTGTCCAATACGAACAACTCCCGATGCCTGCACTTGTGAAGCCGCTGACCAGATGGTTGTCTCCGTGGGCCCGTACATATTCCAAAGTGACTTGCATCGCGGTAGAAGCTGGCCGGCAAGCTCAGAACTCCAGGATTCGCCGCCGCAGAGGATTGTCAGATTTGGCGCGCCGTACCATTCGGCATCGAGCAGCATACGCCAGGTGGCCGGCGTAGCCTGCATCATGCTTGTCCCTGTACTTTGCATCAGCGCCAAAAGCTGCTGTCCATCGCGTGTGACTTCGTTTGGTGCTATGACCAGATGTGCGCCGACCGTGAGCGGCAGGTAGAGTTCGAGGCCCGCGATGTCAAAGGACAAGGTGGTAATCGCAAGGAGAGTATCGTCTGCTGTGATTCCTGGCTCGCGCTGCATGGCAAGCATGAAATTCGCGAGGGCGCGATGCTGGATCTGCACTCCCTTTGGAGTGCCAGTGGAACCGGAAGTATAGAGCACATAGGCCAGGTCATCAGGCCCGTGTTCCGCGGCAACCATGGGCGTGGTATCCGCGGAAGGCGGCAACGTGTCGAGCGCAACCACCTGGGCTTGAGATTGCGGAAGTAGTGTGCGCAGTTTTTCCTGAGTCAGCAAGACGGATGGTTGCGCGTCTTGCAGCATGAATGCGAGGCGTTCCGGCGGGAAGGTGGGATCGAGAGGCAGATAGGCAGCGCCGGCCCGCATGATTCCGAGCAGGCCCACGATCATATCGATAGAACGCTCCACGCTGATCCCTACCAGATCGTTGCGCTTGACGCCAAGTTGTTGAAGCTGGCTTGCGAGCCGATGGATACGGTCGCCGAGCTGACGATACGAAAGCTGTTCGTCTCCATAGGAAACCGCAATTTTTTCAGGGACACGTCTAATTTGCTGATCGATGAGCCGATCAAGAGATTCTTCTTCTTGAAAATCAACCTGAGTCCGGTTCCAGTCGACGACGGTTTGTTCGTATTCTGCTGCGGTGAGCAAAGGAATATTTCCGACAGTTATACCTGGATCAACGACCACGGACTCAAGCACAGTCTGATAGTGACCCAGCAGGCGGGAGATCCTGTCTTGATCGAAGATGTCGGTGTTGTATTCCAGTTCCAGCCAGACTTCCTCGCCGCCATCGGTCACGAAGAAGTAAAGATCAAACTTGCATGTATCGGCAGTCGCCATCAGAGATTCAATGGCAAGTCCTTCAAGGCCGATGAAGGTAAGCTGCTGATCGCGGTCGCGCCAGTTCAGCATGACCTGAAAGAGAGGCGAGTAGCTCTGATTGCGCTCTGGCTGAAGCTTGCGCACAACGTGATCGAATGGAACGGCGCGGTGTGCGTAAAGATCCAGCACTCCTTTTTGCACGCGGCCGAGGAGATCGCGGAAGGGAATATCGCCTGAGAGCGTTGTGCGTAGCACGTGGGTGTGCAGCAGGAATCCGATAATAGACTGCAACTCGGGCAGATCACGGTCGCCGATAGGGAGGCCGATAAGAATATCGTCGGTGCCCGTGTAGCGATAGAGCACCGTATCCAGCGCTGCGGTAAAGATCGTGAAGAGGCTGGTCTTTTCCCGCCGGCTGATTCCGCGCAGTGCTTCCGTTAGCTCGGGACTGAGCTTTCTGCGCACACGCTTGCCCTTATAAGATGCCATTGCGGGACGAGGCCGGTCAGCAGGTACCTCAAGAAGCGCCGGAGCGCCTTTCAGGTTCTTGTCCCAAAAGGCGAGGTCTTCTGAAAAATCCGTCTCCTCTAAACGTTTCTCGTTCCAGACTGCATAATCCCGGTGCGTAATGGGAAGCGTTGGCAAGTCCGCCTGTTCTCCGTTCATGTACGAGCGATAAAGAACAGACAACTCGCGCCAGATGACGCCTTCGGAGGCCCAGTCGCAGATGATGTGGTGCATGCTCAGGATGAGCGCGTGCTCGTGTTCGCTGAGGTGGACGAGAGAGATGCGAATGCCGGGTACGGTTTCCAGGCTATACGGCATGCGCGGTTCGTCGATGAGCAAACGGTCAAGCTCTGACTGGCGCTTGGCGGCTGCAAGTTGGCTCAGGTCAAATTCTCTGAATTGCGGCGGCCAGCTCTGGTGAATGACTGCGTGGGGCACTCCATCGATCACATCAATCGTGGAGCGCAGCGCCTCATGCCGCGCAACGATGACATTGAAGGCATTTTTCAGAGCCGTGACATTCAGATTGCCTGTTAACAGGACAGCTTCTGACTCGTTGTAAACCGGCACATCCGGATTGAGCTTCTCCATAAACCAGAGTCGCTGCTGAAGCGGGCTGAGCGGATGAGGAAGAGTGGAATCGAGATGTGGAATGGACTCCTGATCCGCCGGCACATATTGCCTGAGAAAATTTTCTTCCCAGTTCGATGACTCGGTCAGCGGTCCATCTGGTTTGACGTTTGCACTATGAAGTTTTTGCCGAACCAGGCGCGCCTGCTCCGCCACTGTGCTGTTCTCAAAGAAATCAGCGAGCGTCAGAACGACAGGCAGCTTTGTGCGCAGCTTCGAGATGCATTGAATGGCAAGCAGGGAGTGGCCGCCCAGAGCGAAGAAGTTTGCTTCCGTGTCGATCTCAGGTACGTTGAGAACTTCAGCCCATGCGGCTGCGATGATTTGCTCAACGGCTGCCGCCGCGGATGCATTCGAGTCATCTCCAGCCTGGTTGTTGTCACTGAGCGAGGTCGTTTCAACTGAGTTGGCAACTGCAACCGTGGACAGAATTTCCGGATCGAGAAGACGAAGCCGCTGTACTTTTCCGGATGGTCCTTTCGGCAACTCCTTCAGAAAGTAAATTCGTGCCGGCGTCTTGAAATGCCCCAGGCGAGTTTCGCAGAATGTGAGCAACTCTCGCTCGTCCGCAGCTGATCCATCGCGGAGAACCACAAATGCGACAGCTTCCTCGCCAAAGTACCGGTCCGGGATGCCGACCGCAGCGGCTTCAAGTACAGCCGGATGGGTTTCAAGAACTTCGTCGATCTGCCGGGGCGCAATGTTGACGCCGCCCTTGATGATGAGTTCCTTGGACCGGCCAACGATAAAGAAATATCCATCCTCGTCTTGCCGGGCGAGATCGCCTGTATGCAGCCATCCGTCGCTGTCAACCACGGCAGCGGTGCCTTCTGGGTCCTTGTAATAGCACTTCATCAGGGCCGGACTGCGAAGCAGCACTTCGCCTGGGTCGCCCTGAGCAACGTCGATGCCCTCACGATCGATAATGCGGGTCTCAAAGCCCCATGGCAGGCCGGGAGATCCAAGCTTGTTCTTCGCGGGAGGTACGGGATTGGAGAAAACATTGCCGCCTTCGGTGGACCCCATTGCCTGGATCAGTGGCAGATTGAACTTATCGAGAAACTGCTGCTGCAGTGATGGGGACAGAGGCGCGGAAGAAGAACGAAAGAACCGGATGCGCTGAAATGCAGCCTGGCGGTGTTCCTTTCCCGGGTCGTCCCAATTGACTAATTCAGAAATAATGGTCGGGACCAGAGCGGACCATGTGATGCGAAACGCATCGATGCAGTCCCAGAAGCGGTTGACTGCGAACCGGTGAGCAATGACTACGGAACCACCGCTCAGAAGAGTGGGAATCAGAGTTACGCATTCCGCATTGATGTGATAGAGAGGCAGTACCAGCAGGGAACGGTCGGCTGATGTTAATTGGTGCCCCTGAATGGAATTTCGTCCGTGAGCCAGAATCGAACTGTGTGTATGAAGAGCGCCCTTTGGTTTGCCGGTGCTGCCGGAACTGTACATCAGCATTGCGATGTCATCGGCGGATGGCGGGAACGATGGAGCTTCAGAACTCAGCGCTTCATTTTCGACGGCCAAGGGACCGTCCACGCTGGCTTCAACGATGCGTATATCCCGGCGGACACCGGCAAGAGCCTCACTCAACAACTCTTTGTACTCCGGCTGAACAAACACAATTTTGGCGTCGCAGTGGTCCATCATGTAGGAAAGCTGCATGGCGCCGGCACGAACATTTAGCGGGACCGCAACAAACCCGCCGTACATCGCTCCAAGGAAGAGCTGGGCAGGGAGCAGCCCGTTGTCCATCAGGAACGCGACTTTATCGCCCGGCTGAACTCCGTAATGCGCAAGGAGTCTTGAGAGCAAAAGCGAATGTTCCTGAAGCTCCCGAAATGTCACGGATGTTCCGGACTCCGAGCTGATAAGAAATGCAACATCCGGTTGCAACGCAGTTAGCGCATCGAGCGCGGCGCGCACACTGACAGCACCTCCGCAGAGATCCATGGAAGTTCTCCTCAAGGTTAATGAATAGTGGCCCACGAGAGCAAAAGTGCAAAAAATCTCGGGCTTATTCTGTCGAAACCCGGGAAAACAAAAGACAGTCGAAGGGGAACCAAGGTTAATTTCTATTGCGATAGTATCAAAACAAAATTTATTCCAGTAGAGTACACAGGTAACTTTTTTAATCAAAGTCACCGGTAATGTAGTTTGAGTTACGAATTGGCTATCCTCTCCCACCTTTTGTGGCAGCACTAACACTATATGTTGCTACAGAAACGTTTTATTGCGCGCTATACTGACACGTCTCTGCTAATCGCCTGCTATGCGGGCTTGGGCCATGTAGTAAATGGTTTGCCGCTATTAGAGCTCGATAAAGAGCCGAAATGCGGCTCTCTTCCTCGGTTGAGATTGAGTTTTCCGGTGTCGCTTCATCGACGCCTGCTTAGTTAGGAGACCTATGTCTTCAAATCGCCTTCGTTTTCTGGATACAACTCTGCGTGATGGGGAGCAAGCCCCTGGCTGCAGCATGAACATCGATGAGAAATTGCGGATGGCTCATGCGCTGGAAGAACTTGGCGTCAATGTGATCGAGGCTGGCTTTGCTGCCGCATCGCCGGGAGACTTTCAGGCGATTCAGTCAATCAGCCAGGAGGTGCGAGGTCCAAACATTGGCTCCCTTGCGCGAGCAAAGAGAGAAGATATCGAGGCTGCCGCACGGGCGCTCGAAAAAGCGCGCCGCTCCAGGGTACACATTGTGCTTTCGAGTTCCGATATTCATCTCGAATACAAACTGAAAATCTCGCGCAGCCAGGCGCTCGAGCAGGCCGATGCTGCGGTAAGACTTGGCTGCAGCATGATCGACGAGGTTGAGTTTTCACCGGAAGATTCAACGCGCAGCGACCCGGATTTCCTCTGCCAGATGGTTGCCACTGTGATCGCCGCCGGAGCCACCATCATTAATATCCCGGATACCGTGGGCTACTCGGTACCGCATGAGTATGCGGGAATCTTTACCATGCTTCGCGCGCGCCTTCCGGAGGTATCAGGAGTGACGCTGTCGTCGCACTGCCATAATGATCTCGGGCTTGCGGTCGCGAATACTCTGGCCGCGGTTTCCGCCGGTGTGCAGCAGGTGGAGTGTACCATCAATGGCATTGGGGAACGAGCCGGTAACGCCGCATTGGAAGAGGTTGCGGCAGCAATGCAGGTGCGCAGAGACCAGTATCCGTGTACGCATTCGCTCGTGCTGGATCGCTTATTTCCCATAAGTGAACTGCTTTCGGAGATTATCCAATTTGCACCTGCGCCGAACAAGGCCGTGGTAGGAAAAAATGCATTCGCGCATGAAGCCGGCATTCACCAGCATGGAGTGATGGCGAACCCGCTTACTTACGAAATCATGAATCCCGTTGCGTTTGGAGTTCCTCAACGCCGCATGGTGCTGGGTAAGCACTCGGGCAGAAGCGCGCTAGCTCTTCGCTACAGGGAACTGGGAGTGAGTTTGGAAGCTTCTGAGCTGGATGCGGCTTATCGCCGTTTCACTCTGCTGGCAGATCGACGGAAAGCAATCTTCGATCAGGATTTGCTGGCGTTGATACCGGCAGACCAGCTTTCGCAAACGCAGAGTGTTTGAGGCTCAACTTCGATCTTCTCTGTGCTCTTTTGTTCTGGATAGCTCTACCTTAGCCGGAAGTTGATTGCGATGGTTATATAGACCGGCACCGGTTTGCCATCTTTCCTGGCTGGCTTGAACCTGTAGCTCTTTACTGCTTCGATTGCCATTTCATCCAGACCATAGCCGAGCGGTTTTACAATTCGCGCGTTCTGAATTATGCCTTGAGCGTCCACAATGACCTGCACCATGCATTCTCCCTGAATGTGCTTCTTGCGACCTTCCTCCGAATAGTGCGGATCGACGGTATAGACGGGAATTGGAGGAGTAATGCCTTTGGCTATATACTCGACCGCTGCGTCATTCTGAGCAGGTTTGCTGGCTGTATCGCTTTGAGAGTCGTTGCCGGAGACAAAAAATTGTATCTCGGGCGGCGCATCTTTCCAGGGAGAAATTTTATGAATCGGTGCGGAATTGAGATGCAGGCGAGTGATTGGGTTCCCTACCTGGTCTGTTTCTTTTGCGTAACAGATGCCAACCTCGATACGATCGGATATACCTGCTGCAATCGGATTGCCGTCCCGTAGAGCGGGCTTGAATTTTACAGCCGCCATCCACTGCAGCAAGAGTTGAGCTACGTCAGGGTCGGTGGATTGATCTACTGAGACATCTTGTGGAAAGCCTGTTGGATCGACTACCAGCTTCATGTCACTTTTGACAGGCTTTGTTCGATCGCATGTGGAGACAAGAACCGCAGAGTAATCTTTTGGAACGGGCTCCGGCGTGGTTACATCTTTACCGACCCTGTAAACCTTCGTCATGTTCTGCGGCTTCTCTTGCGGTGCTGAGAAGCCGCATGTGCATATCAGCGCCAGGCAAAGTGCGCTGCTGGATCTTAACTGCATTTTGTCTCACCTGATTGCAGGGCAAATGTATCACACTACTTTCAGTTCATTCAGCAGGAACGCGTAATCGAACGCGATCTCTTCCAGGTAGTCATACCGTCCGCTAGCGCCGCCGTGGCCGGCCTTCATGTTCGTTACGAGCAGCAGTGGGTTTGCATCCTGCTTCAGTGTCCGCAATTTTGCGACATACTTCGCGGGCTCCCAGTACATGACCTGGCTGTCATGCAGGCTGGTTTTCACTAACATCGCCGGATAGCTCGCGGCCTTCAAGTTATCGTAAGGCGAGTAACTCAGCATATATTGAAAGTAAGTTTCCTCATTCGGATTGCCCCACTCCTCATATTCAGGCACAGTCAGCGGAAGCGATGCATCCAGCATCGTATTCATCACATCCACAAACGGAACGTGAGAGAGCACGGCTCGAAATCGCTCAGGCTGCATATTTGTCACCGCACCCATCAACAGTCCGCCCGCAGATCCGCCTTCAATCGCCACGCGTGACCGATCGCCATATCCCTCCGCGATCAAATGGTCCACACAGGCAATGAAGTCCGTAAAGGTATTACGCTTCACTAACATCTTGCCCGCATCGTGCCATGTCTCGCCCAGGTCGCCCCCGCCGCGGATGTGCGCGTAAGCCAGCACCAGGCCGCGGTCCAGCAGGCTCAGCCGGTTTGAATTGAATCCCAATGGAAGGGCATAGCCATAAGACCCGTATCCGTACACATACAGAGGATTGCTGCCAGCCTTGCGTGTGTCCTTTCGATACACAATGGAGACGGGCACCTGCACGCCATCCTCCGCCGTGGCATTCAAGCGCTCGCTGGCGTAGAGCGTGCGGTCAAATCCTCCCGGCACCTCCACTTGCTTCAGCAGCTCTGAAACTCCGGTTGCAAGGTCGTACTCATACACTGAACTCGGGCTAACCAGTGACTGGTAGGAATAGCGAAACGTCTTTGTATCAAAGATGCGGTTTACATGCGGATAGGCGCTGTACGCCGGCTCCGGAAAGCTGATTTCACCCGCGGGTGCACTCTTCGGCTCTTTTCCCGCAAACTTGTAAATGTGAAGACGCGGAAGCCCATTCTCGCGGTCGCAGGCAATGAAGAAATCCTGGAAGAGGTCCACATCCTCCAGCATGGTATCGGCTCTGTGCGGAATTTGTTCGGTCCAGTTTTCCCGTTGTGGCGCATCCACAGGCGCCGTTACGAGCCGGAAGTTGCGCCCCTTGTCGTTGGTTCGGATGAACCACTGCTCATTGCGGTGCTCAATGAAATACTCGTGCTCATCCTCGCGCGGCGCAATTAAGCGGAACTTGCCGTCTGAGTCGTCGGCTTCCAGAACATGACACTCGCTGGTGGTATGGCTGTGTGACTCCAACACAAGAAACTTGCCGTCACGGGTGCGTCCTGCGCCGACGTTAAAGCGCTCATCGTCATCCTGATATACCAGCGCGTCCGCGGCGTATGGCGTTCCCCGCAGATGCCGCCATAGCTGATGCTGTCGCTTCTGCTCTTCGTCCTCCACTGTATAAAAGAGCGTCATATTGTCTGCCGCCCACACCACGGAACCCGCGCGCAACAGCTCACCTGGAAGATCATGGCCGGTTTCAAGATCCCTGATTCGCAGCGTGTATTGCCGAAAGCCGGTGGTATCCGCGGTCCAGGCCAACCAGCGTCCATCATCGGAAATATCTGTTGCGCCGATTGCAAAGAACGCATGGCCCTTCGACAAAACATTGCCATCCAGGATCACTTCTTCTGGCGCGTTTTTGTCCGGTCCCGATTTGCCGCCGCGCTTGCGGCAGTGGATGGCGTACTGCAATCCCTCCTCCGTACGCGTGTAATACCACCACGCGCCGTCGCGGTGAGGAACCGAAACATCCGTCTGCTGGATGTGGCTCAGCATCTCCTGATACAGTTCACCCCGGAGTGCTTCCTGCGGAGCCATTACTCCCTCGGTGTAGGCATTCTCTGCCTCCAGATAGGCCACAACTTCAGGATTCTCTCTTTGCCGCAGCCAGGCGTACTCATCCGTGAGCGTAACGCCGTGAAGAATGGTTTCCGTGTGTTCGGTGCGAGCGATGGGCGGCGAAGGAAGCGGATTCTCGATCATTTCAGTATTAGTTTAGAGTCTTGCCGCCGCGAATCGGTTCACGGAACTTTCTGCTGCGCGGCAACGTACAATGGAGAGCGATGAACGCCTTTTCGCGCTCCTTCAAGTTGGGAGCCCGGCTGCTTGCAGCCGCCATTCTGATCTTTTCCGCCCTCGTTCTTCACGCCGAGAGCGTCGATAGCCTTCCCAAGCCAACAGACTATGTCAGCGATTTCGCCCACGTTCTGTCTCCTGCGGCTATCGCTCGTATCGACCGTATTTGCAGCCAGTTAGACCACTCACAGGCCAATGCTCAGATCGCCGTGGTGACGGTGAAGACGCTGGACGGGGAAGACCCCGCCGACTGGGCGGTTCAGCTTGAGAGCAAGTGGGGGATGGGCAGGCAAGGCACGGATGCCAATGCGAGAAAAGGTGTCCTGATTTTGCTTGCCGTTAACGATCGCAAGTATCGCATCGACGCCGGAGTTGGTTTGCAGGGCATTTTGCCGGATGGGTTGCTGGGCGATATTGGCCGCGAGATGCAGGTGAGCCTGCGAGCGGGCGATTACGACTCGGCGCTGTTGGGCGCGGTGGGCCGGGTTGGCGAGATTATCGCCAAGGACGCCAATGTCACGCTGCAGGATGCGGGAAATGGCCAACTGGCCGTGCAGCCGGGGCGTCGTGTACACCATAGCTCGGGATGGGGCGGGATTCTCTTCGTTCTCTTTTTGCTGATTCTCTTCGGCGTTTTCGGCGCGGGACGTGGCATTCTGGGTTGGCTGGGCTGGGGACTTTTCCTCTCGGGCATTGGCGGACCCCGTGGCGGCGGAGGCTGGGGTGGCGGCGGTGGTGACAGCGGCGGAGGCGGCGGATCGGGTTTTGGCGGCTTTGGCGGCGGTGGTAGCGACGGCGGTGGGTTTGACGGCGGCGGATCGGGCGGTAGCTGGTAGGAGTACTGGCCGCCAGGCGGCTGCGCCGGCGGTGCCATTTGTGGATTGCAGAGTTTTGTAGTTCGCCCCTCAGTGGGCGGAAGGAGAATGTAACTGTATGGGCAAGGGATGTCTGGTATCTCTTGGAGTGGTTGGAGCTTTGCTTCTGGCGGGGCTGTTTGTTTTCTTCAGCTTTAAAGGCGCACAGAATCAACTGGTGCAAAAAGACGAGGCAGTGAAAAATGCCTGGTCCAATGTGGACGCGGACCTGCAGCGTCGCGCCGATCTGATTCCTAACCTGGTGGAAACCGTCAAGGGTTACGCCAAGCAGGAGACCACGGTCTTTGGTGACATTGCCAATGCTCGCGCGGGCCTGCTCAACGCGCACACGCCGCAGGATAAGATTGCCGCCAACAACACGCTGGACGGAGCTTTTGGTCGCCTTCTTGCGCTTACGGAAAACTATCCGCAGCTCAAGTCGAACGAGCAGTTCATGCGCCTGCAGGATGAAATTGCCGGAACGGAAAACCGCATCAAGGTCTCGCGCACACGCTATAACACCGTACTGCGCGATTACAACACCTACGTTCGTTCCTTTCCCAATAGCATCTGGGCTGGAATGCTCGGCTTCCAGGCTCACGAGGACGCGTATTTTGAAGCAAACGCCGCCTCGCGCAATGCGCCCCAGGTCAAGTTCTAAGACCGCGGTCGAAAGATTCGAGCAGCGGAAAAAGGCCATCCATTCGGATGGCCTTTTTCAATGCAAGGGTTGTTGCTACTTGTAGGAGGCGATGGCGCTGGCTTCGTCGTCGTAGATGTCGAAAACGGTGTACAGCTTGGTCAGCTGCAGCACATCCTTGACCTTCTTGGTCAAGCCCAGCAGCTTCAGGCTCGCGCCCTGATTTTTGGATGTCGTGTAAGCGCTCACCAACTCGCCCAGGCCTGAGCTGTCAATGTAGTTTACGTCGCTCAGGTTCAGCAAAGTGCTCTTGGAACCCTTGCTGATCAGATCGCGGATGGCCTCGCGCAACTGCACGCTGCCTTCGCCCAGGGTGATGCGACCGCCAAGATCCAGAACTGTTACGCCATCCACTTCACGGGAAGCAATCGTTAGTGCCACGGAAACTCCTCCTTAATTCTGTACATAAGTTATAGCATCCGGGCGAGGCTTTCCTTGTTGGAAAATAGTTACGGCGCGCCCGGCGCCGGGTTCAGGCCGAGGCCCCCGTCTGCGGCCGGTGCTTCACCAGCGTCATTTCCGTGCCTGGATGCAATTGTCGAAAGTGTACCTCATCCATGAACGAACGGATGAGAAAGATGCCTCTTCCCGTGCCGCGAAGCAGGTTTTCCGCGGCCAGCGGGTCGGGCAGGGAATCGGGGTCGAGCCCCTTGCCTTCATCGCTCACTTTAAATACGAGTGAAGTGCCGTTGTCTTCAAATGCGACCGTTACCTTCTTTGCCGGGTCATATTCATTTCCATGCAGCACGGCGTTCACCGCGGCCTCGCGCACGGCCATTGTGATGTGGAAGGCATCATCCTCGTCGAAGCCGGCTGCGCTGGCCATCTTCTCCGCTGCGGATTCAATCTCAGAGACGCTCTCCATGGTGGAGGCGAGCTGGAGGGTCAGGCGGCCTGCAATTGGTTCGCTCAAGTCAGTATGGGCCCTTTTCGTTTGCTCAGATCGTGCAGGCACTAGCCGCCTGACGGAAGTTTCATGGTTGGGAGGAATTGTGTCAAGGATAGCAGCGGGATTACCTCAAAAGCATCCGTCATTTCTTCCGGCACAGAAAGCGCGTGCTCAGTCTACACTCTCATCATGCAACTCCGCGCCACAAGCCGCGTCAGCCTTACTGCGCTGCTTGGCACGCCTGTTACAGACGCGCAGGGAACGCTTCGAGGCAAGCTGAAGGACATAGCCGTTGCGACCGGCGCGGATGCGGGCCGCGTGGCCGGCCTTGTGCTCAAAACACGTTCCGGCCTTGCCATTGTTCCCTCAGAGGAGGTCATGGAGACGCCGGCAGGCACACTTGAGCTGCGTACCTCCGGTGCCCTTGTGCCGCTCAAAGACCAGGGCAGCTACCTCTATCTTCAGCAGGACCTCATTGACCGCCAGATCATCGATGTCCATGGCCGCAAGGTGGTCCGCGTAAACGATGTGGACCTTGAGTGGCTGGGCCGTGGCTCTGCTCACCTGCTTCGCGTCGCGGAAGTAGAAGTTGGGCTGCGGGGAGCTGTCCGTCGCATCTTCAAGGGCCTTTTGCCCCGCGCCACGCTTGAAACTCTTTCGCGCCGGTTTGCCGCAAGCGGCATTCCCTGGCAGTTTGTCGATGTCATCGAGGTCGATCCTGCTCGCCGCGTCAAGCTGCGGATTGAGCATGAGCGCTTGAACGACATACATCCCTCCGATCTGGCTGAGATCCTCGAAGATTTACCGCCTGCCGAGCGTGAAGCCATCTTCACTGCGCTCGACGAAGAGGTTGCTGCTGAGGCTCTTGAAGAAGCCGATCCCAAGCTGCAGAAGGCTCTGCTTGAAAAGCTCGACGATGAGAAAATTGCCGACATCGTTGAGGAGATGGATCCGGCGGCTGCGGCTGATCTGCTTGCTGAGCTATCGGAGGAGCAATCTGACGCCATCCTGGAAGAGATGGAACCGGAGGAGCGCCAGGAGGTTGAGGAGCTTCTCGAATTTGATGAGGATTCTGCTGCCGGCGCGATGACTTCGGAGTTCGTTGCTGTGGCGTATGAGGCTACGGTTGCGCAGGCGGTGCAGGCGCTTAAGGACTTTGACGGCGATCCGGAAACTGTTACGGAAATTTACCTTCTCGGCGAGCGTCGCGCTCTGCGTGGATCGGTTTCGCTGGCGCGGCTGGTGATGGCGCAGCCGGAGACCCACATCGGCGTACTGGCTGAGTCGCGTGTTTTGTCGTGCCCGTTTGACCGGCGGCAGAATGAGCTGGCGGAGATATTTGATAAGTACAATCTGCATTCCCTGCCTGTTGTCGATAGTCTGGGGCGGATGGTTGGCGTGGTTCATGCGGATCACGTGATCAGCTTTTTGCGGGAGAGGCTGTAGATTTTTAATTTTCGAACGATTTTTCCTGCGCGGAACAATAAATTAAGGAAAGTATCCCAGCTAAGCAAGTAAGCATCCAGTCGGAGGGAGCAGTGGCCTTTAGGCCACTGAAAATAGCCGGGAAGAGAAATTAAGGGGCTTCAGCCCCGGGCTTTTACACAGCATGTGAACCTTCATACTTGTCGCGCGGGGATATTTGCCTAAATTGATTTGTTGAAAGCATCTCTCCCGAAGATATAAAGTTCGGGTGCCCCACCGATGAATCCATGACTGGAAAAAAGGGTCTGACCACCGTCAACGTTCGCGTGCCCATGCAGCTTCTGCGCACCGGCGTTCGGCTGGCTGCGCTGATTCCCCAGCAGGCTCACGGCCAGTTTGATGAAGCGCTGAGCAGGCATGGCGTGCCGTTGACGCTCTCGCAGATCAAGCCGGAAAACCTCGAGGAGTTAGTCGATCACCTTGAGTATCTGACCGTGGAAATGAACGGCGCGGAAGGCAACAAGGCCAAGGTCCGCGTCTTCTGCGAGTAGGCACGACGACTTAGCAGCGCTGTCTCCATCGTTTGTTGGATGGTGGTTCGCGATTGGCAATCTAGCGAAGCAGAAGCTAAGCAGTAGCCTTCGCGCAATGCTCGTCAAACGCGCGGATCAACTCGCCGGCAATCTGCTGCGCCGTTGCCTGCTCAATCACAAAGCGCGGCATCATGTACACCAGCTTGCCATCGCGCATAATCGCAACGGAAGGAGACGTCGGCGGATGACCTTCAAAGTAGCCGCGCGCGCGATCCGTGGCCTCGCGATCCTGTCCGGCAAAGACGGTAATCTTCTGATCCGGCTGCGTGGTGGCATTTGCCAGAGCCAGCCGCACGCCGGGGCGCATCTTGCCCGCTGCGCAGCCGCAGATCGAATTCACCACCACCATCGTGGTTCCGGACTGAGCAATCGCCGCATCCACATCATCTGCCGTCTTCGTTTCCACGATTCCTGCGCGAACCAGTTCCTCGCGCATCGGAATCACCATTATCTCTGGGTACATTGCTGCCTCCGGGCAAGGGTCGTTGCCTGTCTCTATTCTACCAACTTCGCCGGTGTAGCCTTGAAACGATGCATCCGATCGAGAACAAGCCATTAGCTCCACTCACAACTTTGGGAGTCGGCGGACCCGCGCGCTACTTTCTTGAGGCGCACTCAGAAGAAGAGATTCTTGAGGGCAGCACGTGGGCACAGCAGAAGGGAATTCCACTCTTCGTGCTCGGCGGAGGCAGCAATCTCGTCGTCTCCGACAAAGGCTTCGATGGGCTTGTTCTTCACATCGCTCTGCGCGGCGTGGAGGTCATTGAAAGCGAGAGCGCAGATCAGGTTCTCTTCCGCGTCGCTGCGGGAGAAGATTGGGACGCTTTCGTGCAGCAGGCTGTTGAGGCCAACTGCGCCGGCGTTGAATGCCTGGCCGGCATTCCCGGCACGGTCGGCGGCACGCCGGTGCAGAATGTCGGCGCGTACGGGCAGGAAGTAGCTTCAGTCATCCAGCGCGTGCGAGCTTTCGATCTCCAGCAGCGGGTTTTCGTCGAATTTTCCGCAGCGGAGTGTGCGTTTGCCTATCGCCGCAGCCGGTTCAACTCAACAGACAAAGGCCGCTATATCGTGACGCGCGTTGATTTCAAGCTGCAGCGCGGAGGAGCGCCAACGCTCAAATACGTCGATCTGCAACGTATCTTTCCAGCAGAAGCCACACCAACACTCGTCGAAGTAGCCGCCGCAGTCCGCCTCATCCGTCAGAGCAAAGGAATGCTGTTGGTCGAAGGCGACGCGGACTGCCACAGCGCGGGCAGCTTCTTCAAAAATCCCGTTGTGCCCGTGCAAGCCGTGCAGGCAATCGCGTCAGTTGCAGGCGCCCCACCGCCAACCTACGACGCAGGTCCTGAACATAGAAAAATTCCCGCGGCATGGCTCATCGAGCAGGCGGGATTTACCAAAGGCTACACGCGCGGCGCAGCCGGCATCTCCACGCGCCACACGCTGGCGCTCGTCAATCGCGGCGGCGCAACGGCTGTGGAAATCCTCGCGCTCGCGGAGGATATCCGCGCGACAGTGGCCTCTCGCTTCGGCGTCACATTAGAGATGGAGCCGATACAGCTCGGCTTTTAACTTGCAGGCCTCTGAGCCACGTTCAGGCTGCGCGCCAGCCGCTCCCGCTCCGCCTGCAGCACTTCAAAGCCAGGACCCTGCGCCACGATCTGCCCATCGCGCAGCAGCACAACTTCGGCATGGGTCAGGAACGCATCCGTCGCATCATGCGTAGCTTGAATCACCCTCACTCCTCGCTCGCGCAGCCACGGCTGCAAACGCGCCAGCAACTCATCGCTTGTCTTACCATCCAGCGCCGAGAAAGGCTCATCCAGCAGCAGCAATCGCGGCATAGGAGCCAGCGCGCGAGCCAGAGCAATACGTTGTGCTTCACCACCAGATAGGTGCGAGCTGCGGCTGCCCACAAGATGCTCTGCGCCAACAAGCCGTAGCATCTCCAGCACGCGCACAACACGCGCGTCGCGCGCCATGCCGTGCAATCCATATCCAACATTCGCGTTCACGCTTAAGTGAGGGAAGAGCGCGGCCTGCTGCGTAACAAAGCCAATCCGCCGTCTACCCGGCGGCAGACTTGCAACGTCCTCGCCTTCCATCGCGATGCGCGCCGCTCCGCCGCGTTCGAGGCCAGCCAACGCCCGCAGCAGCGTTGTTTTACCAGCACCGGAAGGCCCAAAGATCACCGTCCACTCCGATGCAAAGCGGCATGCAATCCGCAGATGAAATCCGCCGCGCCTGAGATCGAGCGAACAATCAACCACGGCGATCTTCCCGTGCCATTTCTCGCCCTAATCCGCGCCCCGCCCCAGTCGCATAGATTGCCACAAGCGCCACAATGCTCATCGCCAATAAAGCCACCGCCGTCCGCGTAGCTGCCGCGTAATGAAAGCTCTCCACCTGGTCGTAGAGCACAATCGAAAGCGTCCGTGTTGCGCCAGGAATATCTCCGCCCAGCATCAGCACCACACCAAACTCACCTATTGTATGCAGAAAGCTCAGCACAGCAGCTACAACAATGGACCGCCGCGCCAGCGGCAGCAGCACGGTGCCCACAAGCCTTGGCATGTCCGCGCCCAAAAGCCGCGCCGCATCCACCAGCGCGGGATTCACCGCCGCAAAGCCCGCGGTAATCGGCTGCACAGCAAACGGCAGACTGTAAATCACGCTTCCAACAAGAAGCCCCGAAAACGAAAACGCCAGCGGATGGCCGAGTGTGGCGATAATGCCACGACCAACGGCGGTGCGCGGTCCCAGCAGTACCAGTAGAAAGAAACCCAGTACGGTCGGCGGCAACACCAGAGGCAGAGCAGTTATCGCTTCAATAAGTGAAAGCCACCGTGAGCGGCCCAGAGCCAGCAGCGCGGCCAACGGCACTGCGATCACCAGCAAAATCGCAGTCGTCAGCGTCGCCAGCCGCAGCGTGAGTAGAAGTGCCTGCCAATCCATGTATGCAACAGAATACGGCTTCCGCGGCTACTTCGCAGGTGTCGATAATGGGGCAGTTTGAATTGGATTTGTATCAGGGCACGACTTTAGTCGCGCCGAATCAGCGCCGAAAAAATGGGGCTTTAGCCCCCGCGTTAAAACTGACCCACTACTTCGGCGTCAATCCACTCTTCGCCAACTGCGTCTGCACCGCGGGTGAGAGCAGATAATCGAGGAACTTGTGTACTGCTTCGCGTTGCGCAGTCTTGCTGACGATCACCGCGCCCTGCTCAATAGGCGGATACAGATCATGCGGAATCACGAAATAACTTCCGGTCGAAGACATCCGCGGCGTCAGCGCCGAGGTCAGTGAAATCAGCCCGGCATCCGCATTTCCCGAATCAGCAAACTGTGCCGCCTGCGCGATATTCTCCGCCGTAATGAGCTTCGATTGCAGCGCATCATAGAGCCCCAGGCTCTTAAGCGACGCCACCGCCGCGCGGCCATACGGCGCGCGATCCGCATTGGCAATCGCCAGCCGCTTCAGTGCCGGACTCCGCAGCAGATCAAGCGATGGCTGCGGCAGTCCGCCATCCTTGCGCGCCCACAGCACCAGCGTTCCCTTCGCGTAAGTAATTGGCGTAGATGAGTCCGCCGTACCAGCCGCGTCTGCAAGTCCCGCATCAATCAATCGCTGCGGGTAGCTCAGGTCCGCGGACAAAAACAGATCAAACGGCGCGCCATTTTCAATCTGCGTTGTCAGCATTGCTGACGCCTGATAAGTCGCCTCTGCATGAATCCCCGTCGCCTGCTGAAATGCAGCCAGAATCGGTGGTAATACAGGCTCCAGATCGGCAGCGGCAGCCACGCGCAGCGGCGTCTGCGCCACTCCACTGAACCATGCCACCATTCCCACGATGAAAATCAGTGCAATTCGGGCTGTTCGCGTCACTCCTCTATCTCCCTGTAAAGGCAAATCCGCAGCGGCGCTGATAGGCTAACACCAGAGATGAACGACAACCTGCATCAGTTACGTTGTTTCGGCTGCGGTGCGCGCATCGCGGGCACTGCGGCCCGTCCGGACTTTCGCTGCGAGGCCTGCGGGGATCTGTTTGAGGTGGAGTATCCCGGCTGGGCGCAGAAAAGCTCTTCGAATCGGCCTAACCCAGGCGCGCTCAAGTGGCTCTGGCGTGAGCGCCGCTCCTCCTCTGAGACTCTCGATCACTCCGGCGTCTGGCGCTTTCGCGAACTGCTGCCGTTTCTCGATAGCTACGGCAATGCCGTCACGCTCCGCGAAGGCAACACGCCGCTCTATCCGCTCTTTCGCGCTGCAAAGTCTCTCGGCATCGATCAACTCTTCGCCAAGCATCAGGGCATGAACCCCACTGGCTCTTTCAAAGACACCGGCATGACGGCCGCGCTCAGCGTAGCCCGCGAGCGTGGCTTTGAGTGGGTGGCCTGCGCCTCCACCGGCAACACATCCGCCGCAATGGCGGCCTATGCCGCCCGCGCCGGCCTGCGCAGCCTTGTACTGATTCCTGAAGGCAAAATCGCATGGGGCAAGCTTTCGCAGGCCATGGATTACGGCGCCGTCACCTGCCAGGTTAAAACAGACTTCGATGGCTGCCTGCGCCTGCTCACCCAGATTGTCCAGACAGAACCAATAAGCCTTCTCAATTCCGTGAATCCGTATCGCCTGGAGGGTCAGAAGACTCCCGCCTTTGAGATTGCCGAGGCGCTCGACTGGAATGTGCCCGATCATCTCATCGTGCCCGGCGGCAATCTCGGCAACAGCTCCGCGCTTGGCAAGGGCTTCAAGGAGCTGAAAGACCTCGGTCTTGTCGCTCGCATGCCACGCATCTCCATTATTCAGGCAGAAGGCGCCAACCCCCTGGTACGCATGCTTGCACAAGGCTCCTCGGTGCTGGAGCCGGTCGAGGCCAACACACGCGCCACCGCCATCCGCATCGGCAGCCCAGCCTCGTGGCGCAAAGCCGCTAGAATTATTCACGACACAGGCGGCTGGTGCATCGATGTTTCCGAAGCTGAGATCGCCATTGCCAAAGCGGAGCTGGGTGCGGAGGGCCTGGGATGTGAGCCAGCCTCCGCCGTTACGCTGGCCGGCTTGAAAAAACTGCGCGCCAGGAAGCTGATCGGTTCAAGCGATGTAGTGGTACTGGTGCTCACAGGGCACACGCTCAAGGACGCCGACTACACAATCGATTTTCACCGTGGCACGCTGTTGCGCGAAGAGGAAAAAGCCGGCCTTGAACAGTTCATCGAGCCGCTCCGCCGCAACGCAATCTCCATGGATGCCGATCCGGCGGCCGTGCTGGCGGCCATCAAGGACGCCGGCGCATGAGTGAGCCCTTCTTCATCCGGCTTCCGGCAAGTTCCGCAAACCTTGGGCCGGGCTTTGACGCCGTTGCCGTGGCGCTCGATTTCTATCTTGAAATCGAGGCCGCGCCGGCAGCGGAGTTCTCGATTGACGCAACGGGCCGGGATGCGGAGCGCTGCGCGCGCCTCACAGACAACCTGGTGCTCGACCTCTATCGCGATGTGCTGGTGAAAGAGGGCCGTCCTGTCGTCCCGCTGGCCATCCGGATGCGAAACGAGATCCCACTCGGAATGGGCTGCGGGTCCTCAGCCGCGGGCCGGCTTGCCGCGCTGTCTCTGGCCGTCCACTTCGGTGAGCTTGGCTGGTCCGCCGAGCGAATCCTTGAGGAAGCAGCGCTTCTTGAAGGTCATCCGGACAATGCGGCCGCCTGCTGGCACGGAGGCTTCGTGGCTGCGGCGCAATTCGCCGGCAGCGCCCGGCCTGAGCGCGTCTGGTTTACGAGCATAGCCCCTCCGGCGGCATGGCGCGCTATCGTCGTCCTGCCATCCGAGCCTCTGGCCACCAGCAAGGCTCGCTCGGTGCTGCCGGAAAGCTATGGGCGCGCTGACGTTGTGGCCAATTTGCAGGCTGCGGCGCTGCTTTCCGCCGCCTTTGCGCAGGGAAGAGGCGACCTGCTTGCGCACGCCATGCGGGATCGCATCCACCAGCCGTACCGAGGCGAAATATGTCATTTGCTGCCGCCGCTCCTTCCGCTTGCCGGGGGGCAGGGAATCCTCGGCGTCTCTCTCAGCGGCGCCGGACCGGCTGTACTTGTCATTGTGGAGAGCCAAGAGAGCATTCAGACGGCAACCGCCACTATTCAAGCGGCGCTGCAAGGGCTTCCATCCGCGGAGTTGGTTGTCGCGCAATTCGCGGCCTCGGGTACAACTTTCGGGCCAAAAATTGAGCAGTAATCGATTTACTATTACGGAAGGAAGAGGGCATAAAGCCGTTAAAAGCTTGCTATTTCTTTCTCTTTTCTGAATTTTGAGCGTTTCAAATTTTCAATAAGTGTTCCATATTATGAAACTTCGATTACTTTTGGATTACTTAAGATAACTTGCTTCTCAGTCGCGGAAACCATACTCTACGCATCGTGGGCAGTTCTGGGGGAGGGCTGCTCTAGCGCCCGAGATTCCATAATAGGAATCCGGGCGCTTTAATTTTGCGCCCGAATTTTGCGCCTCGCCCGGCTTTCACTGCTGTAGTGTCAGGTTCCCCGGCTTGCGACTTTCCGTCAACCTTATGCATCCCATGAGAGACTGAATATGCAGAGAAACCGGCAGAGCTGGGGCCTGCGGGAATTAGGAGCGAGAGAGAATCATGGCGGGAGCGGGTGTTTTTGAGTTTACCGATGCGAATTTTGACCAGGAGGTGCTCAAGAGCGAGCAGCCTGTGCTGGTGGATTTCTGGGCCGGCTGGTGCGGTCCGTGCAAGATGATTGCCCCCTTTGTGGACGGCGTAGCCGCGCAGTATGCGGGCAAAATCAAGGTGGGCAAGGTCAACGTGGATCAGAACGGCGCAACGCCCTCGCGATACGGTATCCGCGGCATTCCGGCGCTGCTGTTGTTCAAGGGCGGCAAGGTGGTCGACCAGATCATCGGCTATGTTCCCCAGGAAGCGATCGCGGAAAAGGTAGAGAAGCTGATCGTGTAAAAGCGGTTGCCTGTGAGCTGGTTACCGCGAACAGTGAAATGCCCGGCATGAATGCCGGGCATTTGCTTTTTCTAATCCCTGTTCCCTTGTCCCTGTTCCCTGTTTTTAGTGATACTTTCTCAGCACTCCCAGCACGCGGCCCTGAATGGCAATCTGCGAGGCGGGCACATAGATCGGCTCCATCTCGATATTCGCAGGCTGCAGTCGCACCACGCTGCCCTCTGAGTAGAACCGCTTCAGCGTTGTCTCCGCTCCATGCACAAGAGCAACCACGATCTCCCCCTGCCGCGCCGTTCGTGTGCGTTCCACCAGCACATAATCGCCGCTGATAATGTGTTCGTCGCGCATCGAGTCGCCGCGCACCTCAAGCGCAAAGACGTCGCGGTTGCCCACCACGTCGAAGAGGGAAATCGACTCGATGGACTCGCTTGTTTCCACCGGCTTGCCGGCGGCAATGCTTCCGGCCAGCGGCAGCCGGTCGCTCGAACGCGTGCGCGTGCCGGGAGGAAGTACATCGATCGAGCGGCTGCGGTTATGTACGCGGTCCAGCATGCCCTTGTTTTCGAGATTTGTGATGTGCTTGTGTACCGTGGCCAGGCTCTTGAGCCCCATGCCGCGCGCAATCTCCTCAAAAGAAGGCGAGTAGCCATTGCGCGCCACAAAACCTTCCAGAAAATCGAGAACTTCCTTTTGCCGTCGTGTCACTGCCATCCGCTTTACGCTCCCTGCCGGCGCGTGCCGGCTTCGGCTTCGGTTTGCCGCAAGTTGCAGCAACCCTGCGCGCATTATAGCGAATAAAAAGCGAATCGCAATAAAAATTGCTTCTTATTGCCAACTTTCTGCGGCGATTGTCAGGCAACTCTCCCGATCTACTGCACTTTCTTAAAAAGAAGTACATTTTCCACTCAGGATTCCGCCGCAACCTGCCGATTCTGTAGCAAGGGCCCCCCGCATCCAGGTACGGAAATATGCATGAGAACGGAATGATCTTGATCGGTGAATATCTCCGCGGACGAAAGTCCGTTGGCGCCTCCGGCCCCGGCCAGGACGGCCCCGGCGCGGCACACGCTCCCTCCGCGCTGCTCGCGGCCTACCGGGATGCCATCGAAACCATGGGCCGCTGCGGAGTGGAGATCTCCAGCGCCGAAGGAGCCGCCCTGCTCGAAGTCATGGAGACAGTCTCCGCGAATCTCGAACAGGACAGCACGGAAGAGTCCGTCTCCCGTGCCGGTAAAAAAGTTCATGATCAGCTCATCGCCTGGGGCCATGGAATGGCCAGACACCTCGAGCACCGCACCAGCGAGGTCAAGGAGATGCTGCTCGTGCTGGCCCGGAGCACCCAGCGCGCAGGGGAGCGCGATCAACGCTGCGCGCGGCACATCGAGGCCATCACCCACAAGCTTCATGCCATTGCGAGTTACGATGACCTTCCGCTCATGCGCGAGTCCATCCTCGCCGCCGCCGAAGAGATAAGAAAGTCGATCAGCACGATTCTCGATGAGAGCAACGCCGAGCTGTCGGAGCTGCGCGCGCAGATGGCCGCTTCCAGGGACCGCCTGCAGGAAGCCGAGCGTGTTGCCTCTCTCGATTCGCTGACGCAGTTGCCCAACCGTTTCGCCATCGAAAAGGAGATCGCCCGGCGCATGGAAGAAGGACGGCCATTCAGCATCGGCCTCATTGACATCGACGACTTCAAAACCGTCAACGATAATCACGGCCACCTCATCGGCGACGAGATCCTGCGCCAGTTCGGCGGAGAGCTGCGCAACTCGCTTCGCTCAACAGACGTCGCCGGGCGCTGGGGCGGCGACGAGTGGGTGATGGTTCTCGATTGCCCTCTGGCTGCCGCGCAGAAACTCGTCGAACGCGTCAGTACATGGGTCTGCGGCAACTATCTTGTCGGCGCGCTGCGCCTATGCGTCACGGCCTCCATCGGCGCGGCCGAGTACGTCCCCGGCGAGACCATGCAGCAGCTTCTCAAGCGTGCCGATGAGGCCATGTATCGGCGCAAGCGTCCGCAGTGAAGTCTTGCCCATTTTGACACTTCATCTTCTCTTATCCCACTTACGGAATCCGCTCTCACTCTTTCATCTCTCTCATCTTGCGCTTTAAATCCTCTCACGCAATCGTGGAGATGCAGCACATGAAAGCTCTCTAATTCAGACGGCTCAAATGTGGACAGCATTCTGCAACAGATCGGGACAGCAGGAGAGCAAGCATTCATGAGATTGCTAATTGCCGAAGACGATCCGGCGCTGGGAATATTTCTTACACGCGGCCTGGAATCCGATGGTCACAGAGTGCGCCTCGCGCAGAACGGCGCGGCGGCTGTTGAAGCCTTCCGCGAGGAGATGCCCGAGCTCACGATTCTCGATCTGAACATGCCGGTCAAGGACGGCGAGCAGGTGCTTGAGGAGCTTCGCCGCCTCGACACCGATCTGCCGGTGCTGATTCTTACCGGACGCAACGAAGTAGAGACGCGCGTGCGCTGCCTTGACCTTGGCGCCGACGACCTGATGACCAAGCCCTTCAGTCTGCATGAGCTGCGCGCGCGCTGCCGCGCGCTGATGCGGCGCAAGCGGGAGGCGCGTCTGCTTCTGCGCGCGGGCGATCTCGAAATCGACCGCATGGAGCATACCGTGCGCCGCGCGGGCGAGCACATACAGCTCACGAATAAGGAATTCGCGCTGCTTGAGCAGTTGATGCTGAACCGCGGCCAGTGCGTCTCGCGCGTCGAGCTTCTGGATACGGTCTGGAAGATGGAGCCGGCGCAGACCACCAACATCGTCGACGTGTATGTGAACTATCTGCGCCGCAAATTGAAGGATCCCGCGCCGGGACATCTGATTCGCACCGTGCGCGGCCAGGGATACAAGGTTCCCTCGGATGCCGAGCTGGCTGTCGTGCTGGGGCCGGCCTTTCATACCGTCGCCTTACCCGCCGCGGCACGCACCGAGATGCTCTGACATCGACAGAACGCAAACGTCAGGCGCAAACAGCAAGAGCGTAAACAGCAAGAAGGAGAAGGAAACGTGGCCTCACCCGCATCGCATTCCACATTCGGCCCTCTTTCATTTGGCCCTCCGCCGGCCTCCATTCCGGTCTCTCGCGCGCGGCAGCGCATCGCGCTTCTGATCAGCGCCGATGCCAGCCTCCGCGAACAGTTGCGAGGGACGCTTGCCGGCCTGCGCTGGCAGGTGCGCGAGGCATCCTCCGGCGCGCAGGCCTGGGCGGCCGCGGACGGTGTACCCATTGAGGCGGCTATCGTCGATTCCTGGCTTCCCGATCTCGACCTGGGCGAGTTTCTCGCGGAGTTTCAGCGCTCCTTCGCCGGTGTCGATGTGCTGACGGTTGAGGGCGCGGTCAACTCGGAAGGTCCGCGCAGTCCCTACCGTCAGGAGCTGCTCTACGCCCTGCGGGTCAGTCAGGATGGCGCTTCTCGGAGTGAAGTCCTCACCGATACGGCGGCATGGAATACGGCACCCGAGATATTGGAGGCGCCGGAGCCATTCCCTTCGCCGGCCATCCCATCTTTTTCATCCACAAAGACAGAAATCGTCTCCGCGGCGCAGCCTTTGGAGCAGCGTCCCATCGATCACCGGATTCTCGATCACCGGGTTTCGGACCAGCGTCTTCCAGATCATCGCCTTTCGGATCACCGCCTCCCGGACCTAATCGGCAACGCGCCCGCAATGCTTGAGGTCAGCCGCCGCGTCCGGCTCGTCGCGCCGCGTTCGACGCCTGTGCTGATCGAAGGGCCGACGGGCTCCGGCAAGGAGCTTGTGGCTCAGGCTCTGCATCGTCTCTCGCCGCGCGCCCGCAAGCCCTTTGTCGCGATTAACTGCGCCGCCATACCGGAGGCGCTGCTTGAAGCCGAGCTCTTCGGCCATACGCGCGGGGCCTTTACCGGGGCCACGCATGGCAGAACAGGCCGCATTGAGGCTGCCGATGGCGGCACGCTTTTTCTCGACGAGATTGGCGAGATGCCGCTGGCGCTGCAGGCCAAGCTCCTGCGTTTTGTCGAGTGCGGCGAACTGCAGCGCGTCGGCGAGAACGAATCGGTACGGGTCGACGTGCGGATCATCGCAGCCACGCACCAGCATCTGGCGAAGAATGCCACGGAGGGCAACTTCCGCTCGGATCTTTACTACCGGTTGGCGGTCTTTCTCATCCGCACTCCGTCGCTGGCCGAGCGCGGCGAAGACCTGCCTCTTCTCATCCAGCACTTTCTGGACAAGATGGGCCGAACCGAGCCTGTCAAACGCATCGATTCAGCGGCGCTTGCGCGCCTGACGGCGCATGGCTGGCCCGGCAACGTCCGCGAGCTTGAGCATGTGCTGGAGCGCGCTTCCATCCTGGCCGGCGAAGCGCCGGTCATCTGCGCCGGCGAGATCGAGTTCGGCGCGATTGCGCACGCCTAACAAGAGAGAAGAGCGGAGAAGATCATGCAAATCGAAACGATGATGAGCGATCAGTTGGCCCGGTACCTCGATCTGGCCAACGGCCAGGTGAAGCTGACCGCGGAGAACATGGCCAATATCGACACGCCCGGCTTTCGCGCCATGGGCATGGACTTCGAGGCCGAGATGCGCTCGGCCATGTTCGAGGTCGAAGAGGGGCTTCCCGATCAGAAGGTACGGCTTCGTCCGGAGGAGAACCTGATCACGCGGCCCGACGGAAACAATGTTTCGATGGACCGCGAAAGCCTGAACCTGGCCGAGGCGCAGTTGAAGTTCAAGACCGGCGTCGCGCTCCTCAAGGGTGAGTACCAGGCGGAGATGAATGCGATACACGTGGACGGCAAATGATGTGCCGGGTTCAAAAGCGGAATTCGCTTTTCAGGTTTGAGTGCGTTATCAGGAGAACATCATGAATCTTTTTGGACTGTTGGAGACTTCGGGCAGCGCGATGCAGGCCGAACGGATGCGGGCCGAGGTGGTCGCGGCCAATATGGCCAATGCCGAGACGACGCGTACTGCCGACGGGGGCGCCTATCACCGCCAGCATGTGATCTTCGCGGCCAATGCCGGCGATATGCAATTGGATCCCAATTTTGCCCTGGCGATGAATGGGGCCATCGGCGCGCCGCAAAGCCTGATTGCGCCTCCGCCGATGCCGCTTCTTGGCTTTCCCGGCTCAGAGGGCGAACCCGCCGGCGGCGTGCATATCGCGCAGGTTGTCCAGGATCCGGCGTCGCCGTTGCGCCGCTACGATCCCGGCCATCCGGATGCCGGTCCCGACGGCTACGTTGAATATCCCGACATCAACCCGCTCACCGAGATGGTGGATCTGATGGGAGCGACCCGCGCCTATGGCCTGAACGGCTCGGCCGTGCAGGCTGAGAAGAGCATGATCGGCTCGGCGCTTGATATTGGCAAGGCTTAGAGCAAAACCAGAGGACGAGTGCTCTGTTGAAGATGAACAAGGTTGCCGCTCCCTGATGGTCGCGTCAACTCAGATGTTGTGGCCTCGGGATGCAGCATCTCTGGTTTTGCTGTAACCCGCAACGCCTCAAATAAGGAGAATCGAATGTTGCCGGCAATTACCGCGATTACAAACACAAGCGCTTCCGCAGTCATGAACAGCCTGCAGACACAGTTGCAGTCCCAAACGCCTGCGCAGCTTACCGGACTTTCCCCGATGACGGACGCAGCCGGAATGGATGCTGCGGGGTCGGTGCCGTTTGGCGATCTGCTCACCGACGCGGTCGGCGAGGTAAACCGGTTGCAGGATCAGGCGGGCCGCGCCGTCAGAGGGCTCATCACCGGCACCGGCGTCGATGTGCATCAGGCAATGATCGCCGGCGAGAAGGCCTCGATGGCCTTCGATCTGACGCTTGCTGTCCGCAACAAGGCGGTGCAGGCCTATCAGCAGGTTATGAGCATGCAGTTCTAGGCGGCTCTTCTCATAGAAGCGGCCCGCATTCCAGCGGCCCCGATTTGGACCACCTCGACGAACCGGAAGATAAAGGCATACAAGCATGGCAACGGGAACACAGATGGAGATGAATACGCCCCCTATCCACAACCCGCCCGGCAGCGGAGCGGGATCGGCACAGTGGACCGATGGGCTGGCGGCGCTGAAGACGCGCGCGCACCTGCGCTGGGCGGAGATGGAGCCTCGCCAGCGCTTCTGGGCCATTGCGGCCGTGGTCCTGCTCACGGCAGTTGTGGGCTTTGTCGCCTGGTATGGGCTGCATACGGACTGGCGCGTGCTCTATACGGGGCTCGACGCGGACGATGCCCGGCAGATGGAGCAGACGCTTGCCGCGGCGCAGATTCCCTTCGATGTCGGCGCGAAAGACGGCACGATCCGAGTCCCCGCCGCGCAGCTCGACAAGGCACGTCTGGCCACGGCGGCCAAGGGCGGCGTCAAGAGCGGCAGAATGGGCTTTGAGATCTTCGACAAGCCGAACTGGGTCGGTTCGGAGTTTGACGAGCAGGTGAACTACCAGCGCGCTCTCGAAGGCGAGCTTGAGCATACCATCGGCACACTGGCCGATGTGGAGTCGGCACGGGTCAACCTGGTCATGATGCACGACTCGCTCTTCCGCGAACAGGAGCGTCCGGCCAAGGCGGCCGTGGTGCTCAAGCTGCGTCATCCAGCTCTTGCCGATGGCGAGGCGGAGGCCATCCGCAACATGGTTTCCTCAGCGGTGGACGGCCTTACGCCGGACCATGTCTCGCTGGTCGATGCCGCGGGGCATCTGCCGCTCGGTCCCAAGACACCCGAGGCGCTGCGCCTCACCGCCGAGCAGGCTCTCGAAGAAAAGATCGTCGCCACGCTTGAGCCGGTTACGGGCGCAGGCAATGTGCGGGCCTCGGTGACCGTCGATTACGATCCTTCGGCAACCGAAGTCACGGCTGAATCCTACGACCCGGCCCAGAGCGCGCAGCTCTCCATGCAGCGTACGGAGCAGACTGCGGGATCGCAGCCTGCGCCCGCGGGGATTCCCGGCACGGCTTCGAACGCTCCCAATGCCCAGGCGCTGCCGGTCTATCCGCAGGTGAATACGCCGCCGCAGTCGGCCAAGAGCGAGACGGCCACCTACGGCGTCTCGAAGACCGTGCGCCACACCGTTGAAAACTCCGGCAAGGTTCGGCGGCTTACGGCGGCGATCGTCGTCAACGACCGCATGGTGCAGCCGGCCTCGGGCGCAAAATCCGCGGTCTGGCAGAAGCGCTCGCCGGAAGAACTCAGGAACCTCACCGCGCTGGCTCAGGCCGCCGTTGGATACGATAACGCTCGCGGCGATATGGTCGCGGTCGAAGACCTGGCCTTTGACGACAATCGCGGTCAGGCGGCGGCTTCGCCTCTCGAACGCGCGCTTCGAGGCGCGGAGAACTCGCCAGTGCTGATCCGCTACGGCGCGCTGCTTGCAGCTCTCGTTCTTGTCCTGGCGCTTGGCGTGCGGCCCGCACTGCGCAGCGCGGGCTTCGGCAAGCAGAAGCCGGGTGGATCTAAAACCGCGGAGCTTCCCGCGCCGCATGATTCCGCGTTCTCCGCGCTGGACTCGGCCGACTTTCACGCTCTGTCGCCGGAGGCGGCGCGCACCCAGGAGATTTTTACGCAGGTCAGCGAAACGCTGAAGCGTGATCCGGCGCAGAGTTCGCGCCTGCTGCAGAGCTGGATTCACTCCGAGTAACGCGGGCGCGCCGATATGTCCGCCGCCGGGCCCCAACCATCACAGGACACACAGAGGAAGGCACACTTGACGACGCAATTGGATTTAGAAACTCGTGAGGCGCGGCGCAGAATGACCGCGCAGATCAAGGGCGCGCGCAAGGCGGCAATTCTTCTTATTGCTGTGGGCGAGGAGATCTCGAAGGAGATTCTGCGCGCTCTGCCCGAAGCCGATGTGCAGCGGATCACCGAGGAGCTGGCAGATCTGCGCGGCGTCCCGCCCATCGTTTCCTCGCAGATTCTCGAAGAGTTCTGGGAGTTGCTGGAGACGCAGAACTTCGTCATGCACGGTGGCTTCGATTACGCCAACCGGCTGCTCATCGAAGCCTTCGGTAAGGAGCGCGCCGACGATCTGATGCACATGATCCGGCGCACGCAGGAGGCCTCGCACAGCGACCTGGCCAAGCTGCAGCGCACGGACCCCATACAGCTCGGCAAGCTGCTCGACAGCGAACATCCGCAGACGATTGCGCTGGTGCTTGCCCATCTCGATCCGCGCCGCGCCGCGATGGTGCTCGACAATCTCACCCCGGAACACAGGGTGGTCGCCATCCGGCGCCTTGCGGAGATGCGGCAGTTCTCGCCCGAGATGGCGCAGAAGGTAGCGCTGATTCTGCACCGCCGCCTTGAAAACGTCGGCGACACCAAGCGCAAGAGCTACTCCGGCTTCAAGGCGGTAGCCGATCTGCTGAACCGCCTGCATGTCGAGGAGTCCCGGCACATCCTCGAGAGCATCGAGGAGGGCCAGCCCGAGCTTGCGCTGGGCATCCGCAACCTGATGTTCACCTTTGAAGATCTGGTGACGGTTCCGGCTGCGACGATGCGGGAGATCGTCTCCGGGATCGACAAACGGCAACTGGCGCTTGCGCTGCGCGGCGCCAAGGAAGAGCTGCGCGCCCAGGTGTTCAAGGCCATGAGCGCGCGCGCCGTCGAAATGCTGCAGGAAGACATGGAGGTGCTTGGCCCCGTTCGATCGCGTGAGGTGGCGCAGGCGCAACAGGAGATTCTCAACCTGGCGCGGAAGCTTGAGGCCGAGGGCAAGGTTATTCTCAAACTCGAAACCGGGGACGAGATGCTGGTCTGACGATCGGGCCGGACGAAGGGGAAGAACGTGGGAGGAACATTGGCGATAGCGGCGATGAAGAGCGCATGGATCATTGAGGAGTTTGCGTATCGGCACGGGCCGGAGGCTCCGGAAGGGATGGGCTCGCGCTGGGCGTTTGAAGAGCAGGATGACGCGGAGGATGGTTCTCTCGAAGCTCAGCATTCCTCCGCATCGCCCGAGTCAGCCTCTTCCATAAGAGATGAATTGCTCCTGGAGGCCGAGCGGCGCGCCTTCGCGGCCGGCCGTGAGCAGGGACGCGAGGAGGGCCGTACGGAGCAGCGCGACCACGAGCGCGAGGCCAATGCCACGCTCGCTCATACAACGGAGGCCCGGCGCAAGGAAGAACGTATACGGTCGATCGAGAGCTTCGATGCGGCCTGCCAGCAATATATGCACGACATTGAGCCGGAGGTAGTGCGCCTCGCGCTCGCGGTTGCGGCGCGCATACTTCGGCGCGAAGCACAGATGGATACGCTTCTGCTTTCAGGAGCGGTACGTGTCGCGCTCGGGCAGCTTGCCTCTTCCACCCGCGTCAAGCTGAGAGTGCCGGCGGGCGATCTTGAGTTATGGCGCGAGGCGATTGCTCTTGTTCCCAATCCCGGCTCGCGTCCGGAGGTGACCACGGGTGAGGGAATGCGCCTGGGAGACTGCGTTATTGAGACCGAACTTGGTTCCGTGGATCTGGGCGTCCGCGCGCAATTAAGTGAAATCGAGCGCGGATTCTTTGATCGCCCCGGCTCGCGCGCATCGGCATACGCGGCTGCGAAGGCGTCCACACAGGACTCTGAGGAGGAAACCGCATGACCGCTTTGAAAGCCGGCATCAAGGTTTCCACTACGCTCGATGGATATTTCAGCCGCCTCAGGCGCAGTCAACCCTGGCGCTGGCGCGGAGAGGTGCTGGAATCCGTCGGCCAGACGATTGAGTCCGCAGGACCGCTGGCCTCCGTGGGTGAGTGCTGTGAGATTGTCGATCGCAATGGCCGCGCGCATCGCGCCGAGGTCATCGGCTTTCGCGGCTCGAATGTGCTTTCGATGCCCGTCGAGAGCACCGAAGGTATCCGCTATGGGGATGAGGTGCTGGCATCGGGCACGCACCCGGAGATTGAGATTGGCTCGGCGCTGATGGGCCGGGTTCTGAATGCGCTTGGCGAACCCATCGACAGCCATCGTCCGATGGCCGCTACCGGAACAGCTTCGCTCGACGGAAAAGTGCGTCCGCCACTCGACCGCGTCCCCATCAAGCGACCCCTTGGCACCGGCATTCGCTCGATTGACACGCTGCTCACGGTAGGACGCGGGCAGCGCGTCGGTATCTTTGGCGGATCGGGAGTGGGCAAGAGCACGCTGATCGGCATGATGACGCGCAACACCGAAGCAGATGTCACGGTTGTCGGGCTGGTCGGCGAGCGCGGCAGGGAAGTCGGCGAATTCCTTGAAGACGCGCTCGGCGAGGAGGGCCGCAAGCGTTCCGTCGTTGTCGTCTCCACATCGGATGAGTCTCCGCTGCTGCGCATGCGCGCCGCGCTGGCCGCAACCACGGTGGCTGAGTCCTTTGCCGCCGAAGGCAGGCATGTGCTTCTCGTCCTCGACTCGCTCACGCGATTCGCGATGGCCGCGCGGGAGATTGGTCTTGCCGCGGGCGAGCCGCCTACCGCGAAAGGCTACACGCCTTCCGTCTTCACGCGGCTGGCCAAACTCGTCGAACGCACCGGCCAGTTCCGCACAGGCTCGATTACGGCCTTCTATACCGTGCTCATGGAAGGCGACGATCAGCAGGACCCGCTCGTCGATGCCGTGCGCTCGCTGCTCGACGGTCACATCGTGCTTTCCCGTGCTCTGGCCGCGGAAGGCTGGTATCCACCCATCGAGGTTCTCGATTCCATCAGCCGTCTCATGCCTGCTGTTGCCTCGCAGGCGCATCGCGAACAGGCAGCGCTGGTACGCCGTCTCATGGCTGTTTACGCGCGCTCGGAGGATCTGGTGCGAATCGGCGCATACCGTCCCGGCTCCGACCCCGATCTCGATCGAGCCTTGCGCGCCCGCCTTGCCATCCGCAACTTTCTCACCCAGGACGCGCGCGAGCAGGTGCGCTTCGATGCGGCTCTTGCGCGGCTTCAGTCGCTTGCCGGCGAGGTGTAGCGCATGCCGGTCTCAAGCGCCCTCAAACGCCTTCTCCGCATCCGCGATCTCGAACAGGAGCAGCACCAGCGCGCGCTTGAATCGGCTCTGGCAGAACTGCGGCAGCTTGAAAGAGCGCTGGAGCAGGCCGCGGCGCGCCAGCGAGGCGGCCGCACCGGCTTCACCGCAAGCGTTCTCGATCAAAGTCTGGAGATGGATCGGAATCCAGAGCAGAACTCTTCTCGCAAGCCGCTTGAGCGGCAATCGGCTCTCACCGAGACAACCATCGGCAAACGCCATGCGCTGGCGCTCGCTCCGCGCCTCTTGCGAGCGGCGGCACAGGCCGCACTCCGCCGGCAGGAGTTTCTATCGAAGCGCATCGAGCGCCGTCAGGCCGAGACTCTCATTGAGGAGACGGAGGCCGCCGATGCCCTCGAAGCCAACAGGAAAGGCCAGAAGAGCCTCGATGACTGGTACCTGTCGCGCCCGCGTACTGACCGCCGAGACTCTGTACTTCCCAATGCATTTTCTGATGAGTCTGAGGATTTCTCAAATCTGCCATAGCGCGCATGAAGATTGTCCAATAGCACTGAGATTTCTCACCAATTTCCATCCTCAAACCTGACACTCTTCTAACCCTTCGCCCCATTCTTTGGCACGCCATCTGCAATTCCTCAAGGCATGACTGCAGCTGCGGCATTTCCGATTGCATCCCTCATTCCCGGCGGACAGAAGGTGCAGACCCAGTCCGACGCCTCCACGGCATCTTCCACCAGGGCCACTGCCGGCTCCGCAGCCATCAGCTTCCGTGCAGGTATGGAGGCTCTGGTGAGCGCAGGCCAGACACACGCCTCGGATGCAGCATCGTCCGAAGCTCTGAAGGATCAGCTCAAGGATCAGTTCGAGGATCACTTCAAGGATCAGCTCGCAGATGCCGGCACGGGCGTCGAGAGCGATACAAAGAGTGGCTTCCTCAACGAGACAGCCTCCCTGCCGCGCGCACTTCAAACACCGCAGGCATCCGTTCCTCCGGGTCTGGCAAAAACTGATCCGGCAGAAACCGGTCCCGCAAAGAGCGATAGCGCAGCTTCCATGCGATTGCAGGCTGTCCGGCAGCCGATCTCCGAGTCACCTGCGCTTCCGGCTTCCATTGCGGCCAGGGCTACTGCCGGCGCGACTGCGGGCAAGTCATCGGAGAGCGAGCGCCCGGCGCAGACAAAACCCGCGCGCGATAGCGAAAAAACCTCCGCACAGACCGGCCTCCCATCCAATCAGGGCTTCGCGCCGGCCCCGGTTCACGTTTCCAATCTCAACCTGCCCGCCGCGCCGCCGCCGCAGCATACGCAGACGATTCATGCCGGCGTGGAATCCGGCTCAACCTCCGCGACAAGAGCATCCTATACATCCTCCGCGCTCTCGGCATCGATCGGAACAGAATCCGAGTCGCAGGGAAAGGATCTTTCCGGCGCATTGACCGTTGAGGAATCGGTTCGTGCCACCAATAGCGTCTCCTCGGCGAATGCTCAGACCTCGCATGCCGCAGCAGCGAGTACGGCAGCCACGGCGCAGTCCGCGCCGCGGCGCGCGGATGCTTCGGCTCAGTCTCCCGCCGATGACCCCGCGCCGCAGTCCCAAATCAAGTCCGCCTCCGAGCAGTCTCTTTCCGGCAACGCGACAAATGCGTTGCCCAGCACCGAGCCCGGCACTGTGGCCGAGCAGACCCGCGCAGCTTCCAGTCACGCCGCCGCAACGCGCGAGCATGACTCGCTCCAGCATCCGATTGCCGGCGATGCGGCTTTGCAGAGCCCTGCCGTCGCTTCGCATACGATGTCGTCGCGCGATGCCGCGGGGATTTCAGGGCTTCCCGCGGAACGCGGATCATCCACAACCGGCACGGCGCAACAGGCCGCATCCAACTCGCCGACAGCGCGCGACACCTTTGCCGCGCTGGACGCCGATCCCGGCCAGCCCGCCACAACATGGACACATACGGGTCCACGCCAGGTCGAGGCAGGCTATCAGGACCCATCGCTCGGGTGGGTGAGCGTGCGCGCCGATCTCTCCTCTGGCGGTCTCCATGCCTCTGTTGTGCCCAACTCGCCGGAGGCCGCGCAGGCTCTGGGAAACCATCTCGCCGGCCTGAATGCCTACCTGGCCGAGCATCACGGCAGCTCCATTACCGCATCTCTGGCCGCGCCGGAGGATCGCTCCATGCAGCAGTCTGGGAACTCCGGCGCCCAGCCCGGAGCGCATCAGCAGGATCGATCGTCGCAATCGTCCGCGGATCAAGCCTCCGGACAAACATCCATATCCTCCGCGCTCCACACAGGCAGCTCCGAGCCGGAAGTCTACACGCCAACGCACAACGGACGAATTTCAGTCCTCGCATAGATCAACACAACACACGCAGGGAGGAAACATGTCAGCAACATCGGGAATCTTGAATCCGGTCACGGCGCCGCAGGCGAATCCGCTGATGAGCGCACAGGCCATGGACACTTCGACCAGCTCCAGCAGCAGCAGCGATACGACCATCTCGGCCAATGACTTTCTTACGCTCCTCGTAACGGAGATGCAGAACCAGGACCCCACATCCGACACCGATCCGAACGAGTACATCGATCAGTTGGTGAACGTAAACAGCCTGGAACAACTGATCAACATTAACCAGACGCTGACGACTGCCTTCCCGAGCGCGAGCGCCGATGCGAGCGCATCGCTCGCATCCGGCTCCTCGACTGCCTCTGCGCAGACGAGCACGGAAAGCACGAAAGCCGCATCCGCCCATGCCAATTCAACAAGCACCCTGGCCGCAATTACTCCGCCGCCCAACGGCCCGCATAGCGGCGTGTCATTCGATCCCACCAGGCCCACAGGCCATCCCCTCCCGGTGCGGACCGGCGGCCCGATCACATTCACGCCGCCCACAGGCCATCCCCTCCCGGTGCGGCCCGGCGGCCCGGTCAAATTCACGCAAGGCAATCTAGGCGCTTCCTCCACCAGTTCCAAGAGTCGCGCGGCGCTTCGTGTCGCGCGCTCGCTCGACGGCCAGCGCATTACGCGCTGACATCCCGGCAACCAGCGATCGGGCTCTCCACGCACGCCTGGATGCCCCTTGCACAACCACAACGAACCATGAATTCCCAACGTTGGACTTCCCAGCGCTGAACCACAGAGGAGACACACAATGGCAAGTTTCTACATTCCGTTGACCGGGTTGAACGCCGATACGACGGCGCTGAACACCATCGCCAACGACCTGTCCAACATGAACACCACTGGCTTCAAGAACCAGACGGTGAACTTCTCCGATCTCTTCTATGATCAGCTCGGCTCCACCGGTTCCGGCGATCCCATCCAGTCGGGCGCGGGCACCCAGGTGGCCAACATTGAGACCGACTTCAACGCCGGCACGCCCGATTCAACCGGCCTCGATACCGATGTGGCTCTTCAGGGCAACGGCTTCTTCGTCGTTGCAGGCGGAGGCCAGCAATTCCTCACCCGCGACGGCAATTTCTCGCTCAATTCAAGCGGCCAGCTCGTCACCTCCAACGGCCTCGATGTGATGGGCTACTCGGCAACCAACGGCGTCGTCAACACCAGCGGAGAGCTTTCGCCCGTCACCATTCCGGTTGGCGGAACGGAGCCTCCTTCCGCAACTACGACGATGGGCATGACGGTCACGCTCGATTCCGAAGGCAATTCCTTCTCCGCGCCGGTCACGCTCTTTGACTCGCTCGGCAACTCCTATCAGGCCTCGGTTGACTTCAGCAAGACCGGAACCAACCAGTGGTCTTACAGCATCTCGGTGCCAGACACGCTCACGGCGAACACATCCGCCGCAGGCGGCATCAACACGGTCAACTATAACTTCGGATCGAGCGGCGGCACGCTCGCCACGGTCGATACCGGCACCAACATGACCATCACCGGATTGAACGCCGGCGGCGTATCCACCACCATCTCCGCGCCCGGCATCACCGCCGGAGAATCCGTATCGAGCTACGCCACGGCTCTGCAAGGCGCGCTCACCACGGCCGGCATTACCGGCACAGTCACCGCCTCGGCCACCGGACAGCTTTCCATCTCCGGCGCCAACATCACGGTTGCAGGCTCCGTGATTCAGGACCCGGTCGCGACCAACAACACCGGCACGCTCAACTTCAACTCGAACGGCAACCTGGTCAGCCCATCTGCCAACGTCAGCGGCATCTCCTTTGCCGGCCTCTCGGATGGCGCATCTTCGCTGAACTTCAGTTGGAATCTCTTCAACTCGAACGGAACCGGCACCATCTCGCAGGTCGATGCCGCCTCCGGTGTCTCCTCGACTGCGGGGACGAACGGCTTCGCGGCAGGCGATTACAGCGGCTTCAGCATCGGCTCCGACGGCACGGTCACGGCCAGCTTCTCGAATGGCCAGAACCTCAATGTCGGCCAGATCGCTCTCGGCAACGTTGCCAACCTCCAGGGTCTCACCGCCAACGGCAACGGCGACTACTCCACCACACAGGCCAGCGGAGCTTCCTCCGTCGGCGTCTCCGGCTCGGCCGGCCTCGGCACCATGCAGGATGGCGCGCTCGAAGCCTCCAACGTCAACATCTCCCAGGAGTTCAGCGACCTCATCATCGCGCAGCGCGCCTTTGAGGCCAACTCCAAGGCCATCACCACCTTTGACACCATTACTCAGGAAACCATCCAGATGATCCACTAATCCCGATCCGCGAATCCGGGTCCGCAACCTGCACGCCAATCAGCGCGCAGCCGTAAACGCCCTGCTTCCTTCCTGCTTCAGGAACGGAGCGGGGCGTTTCCGCGTGTACACTTCCCCCATGCGCCCACTCATTTTGTCCTTTGCTGCAGTAGCTGCTTTCTGCCTCTCCGCGGCCGTGCAGGCTCAGTCTCCATCCATCCCCACCGCTATCTATATAGATCCTCCAGCGGATGCGGCGCACCCGGCAGGCATGGCCGTGCTGCACATTCCCATTCATGGCGTCGAGATCAACGGCATCGTCTACACTCCCTCCGGCGCAGGCCCGCATCGCACCATCGTCATCTGCCACGGTCTGCCCGGCAATGAGAAAAATCTCGATCTCGCGCAGGCCGCGCGCCGCTTCGGCTGGAACGCCGTCACCTTCAACTATCGCGGCTCCTGGGGCAGCCCCGGCCATTACAGCTTTGCCAACGATCTTGAGGACGCCGACGCCGTTCTCGCCTATCTTGAAGATCCCGCCAACGCCGCCCGGCTTGGCATCGATACAAAGCACATCGTCCTCGCCGGTCACAGTCTCGGCGGCTGGGTCACCACCCAGGCAGCCGCTCATCATCCTGAGCTAGCCGGAGCCATTCTCATCTCCGCCGCGGACATGGCGCGCGCAGCCAGCCAGCCGCGCGAAAAAGTTGTCGCCCTGATGAGAGAAAACATGGAGTCCCTCAACGGCACTCCCGAGGGCATCGCAGACGACGCCATCGCCACCGTCCGCGCCCGCACTTTCACAAGCGCAGCTCCCGGCCTCGCGAAACTCCCTCTATTAGTTCTCACATCGAACGACGGCCTGGCCCCCAACGCGGAAGCTCTCGCACAAGCCGTCAAAGCAGCAGGGAACTCGCGCGTCACCGTCATCCACGCCGCAACCGATCACGGCTGGGACGATCGCCGCATCTTTCTTGAAGCTGCGGTTCTCGACTGGCTTCAGAAGCTGCCATAAAACTTACGCGCGGTGCCGGATCTCAATAAACAGCCCCTTGCCCGCAGCCAGCTCAATGCCGCCGGCGTCCACAATCCGCGCCTCCACCCAATGCTTGCGGCCCTCGCTGCGCGCCACTCGGCCCTCCAGCCGCACCGGCCTCGGCTCGCCCGCGGCAGAGGAGGGAATCGGCCGCTTGTACTCCACCTCCAGCTTCGCCGTCATCGCCACCACGCCGCGCGAGCGCACCGCCTTGCTCATCGCCTCATCCAGCAGCGTGGCAATGATCCCGCCATGCGCGTATCCCTGCGGCCCTTCATAGCTGTCAGGAACCACCGCATCGCACACCACGGTTCCGTCTTCGGCAAGAAAAAACTTCAAGTGCAGTCCCACCGGGTTTGCCTCGCCGCAGCCAAAGCACCGGTTCTGCGCCGCATGCGCCATCGGAGTCAGGTTTTCGTTTGTCGCTGTCATAGAGGAAGATAAAAGCATCGCGCCTGTTCGAATTCTATCGGGCCGGATCGTACTTTATGAACCCCAGAACCCTTTTCATCCTGATCCCCGCTCTCATCTTCACCGGCTGCCGTTCGCACTCTCAACTCACACCGCAACAAGCGGGAGGCCAACACCTCTATCAGGAGCGCTGTGCGCACTGCCACGAGGAAAACGATCTCGCTCTCAAGCCGCCCCCTCCGAATCTCAGCAACCTTTTTCGCCGCTCCACGCTTCCCAGCGGAGCGCCCGCCACCGACGCGCAGATCATTCGAACCGTCCTCGGCGGCAAAGGCAAGATGCCATCCTTCGCCGGACGCTTCACGCAGGAACAGATGGATGCTCTAGTCGCCTACCTTCACACAGGCATCCAATGAAACAATAGGCATTGCGCCTGTGATACCATCCACGCCGTATACGTTATTCGACTTCCCCATGGAGATTCCAATGCGTCCCAGACTTCTTCCGCTCGCATCCGCGCTGATCTGCTTCGCCGCAGCCGGCTCTGCTCTTGCCGCCACAAAATCCGCTCACGCCGACCTGGTCAACGCGCAAGGCGCAACCATAGGTCACGCCAAGCTCATGGCCACCTCAGCCGGCGTGAAAATATCCGTCGAAGCCTCTCAACTCACCCCCGGCGATCACGGCATTCACATCCACAATGTCGGCAAGTGCGAAGGTCCCGCCTTCACCACCGCGGGCGGCCACTTCAACCCCACCGGCGCGCACCACGGCGTACACAATGCCGCCGATCCAAAACCGCATCTTGGCGATCTGCCCAATCTCACCATCGATGCCAAGGGCAAAGGCAAGCTGAGCTTTGTCGTACCCGGTGCCACGCTCGACCCCGGCCCCAACTCGCTCTTTCACGATGGCGGAACCGCGCTCGTCATCCACGCCAAGGCGGACGACCTGACGAACGACCCCTCCGGCAACTCCGGCGACCGCATCGCCTGCGGCGTCATCCAGCAGTAAGAGCAGGGAAGCTGGGGCGGTGTCTCAATTTGAATTGCTTTGTAACAGGGCACGACTTTAGTCGTGCCGAAACGGCCATAAAAATGAAATTGGGCTTTAGCCCCTGAGGCAGTTTCTTCAAACTGAGACACTACCCGCTTTTCCGCCGACTTGCCAGCTCGCTACGCGCAGCGCTAACCCGCTGCTTTTCTCTGCTAATTTCGCCAATCCTTCCAGCTTCGCTTTCCAGCCCTTCGTCCCTCGTCATTCGCCCTTCCCTCATTACCAAAGTCCACCACCCTTTCGTAACCCCACGACCTCCAGAAACTTTGCATGCAATTAACCCCATTTATGCTCTACTTAGAATCAGCAGTACAAAGGCCCGATCCTCACCGGAATCGGGCCTTTGTTTTTTCGACGCCATGCCGGCACGGAGCACAAACCGCACCGCCCGCAAGTCATTGATTTCATACAACTGGGGAAAGAAAAGGCGAACAAAACTCTGCACACTGAAATTTCATCGCAACTGGCTGCATAGTCAATTACTTACAGCCGAATGTGCAGATTTTGTTATTTTTTTGGTAACCACATTCCGTCGGAGGAAGCAGTGGCCTTCAGGCCGCTGAAAATAGTCGGGAAGAGAAATTAAGGGGCTTCAGCCCCGGGCTTTGACATAGCATGCGCCCCGTCATACTTGCCGCGCGGGGATA
>Ga0116129_1000180_pt1 | contig 45453 bp, 34 predicted proteins | sample June2015DPH_17_2_FD_89732 | JGI IMG/M metagenome (GOLD analysis project Ga0116129, IMG submission 89732) | Peatland microbial communities from SPRUCE experiment site at the Marcell Experimental Forest, Minnesota, USA - June2015DPH_17_10 | ecosystem: Environmental > Terrestrial > Soil > Wetlands...
ATAGCCTTCGCCGCCGTGGATGACGATTCTAATCGACGAGCGCCCCCATGGAAAGGCGCTGCCGGTTAAGCGGTCTCGCCCCCAAGCGTGCTACAGTGATAGTAGATCCAGATGAGACCAGGAATCCGCCACTTCGTTTTGTGGCTCATTGTGCTATTACTTGCCGCTCCACTCGGGCAAGCAACTAAGCACTCTCCACGCGAATACCGGCTTCGCTTCTATCATACCCATACCAATGAGAGACTCGATATCGTTTATCGGGTCGGCGAGAATTACGTACCGGAAGCGTTGGCCAAACTCGATCGCTATCTCCGCGACCATCGTACGGGGGAAGTCCATCACTTCGATCCTCGCCTGTTCGACCTGCTCTACGATCTAACTGCGTCCCTCAACGATCCCGACGGCGAAATCGACGTTATCTGTGGCTACCGCACGCCGTGGAGCAACGAATTCCTGCGCACCCGCAGCGCTCATACGGGCGTCGCCGTCCACAGCCTTCACATGCAGGCGGAAGCTATAGACATTCGCTTACCGGGGGTTGCTACAACCGCAGTGCGGGATGCGGCGCTGCGCCTGCAACGCGGGGGAGTTGGTTACTATCGCGATTCCAATTTCGTCCACGTGGATGTAGGACGCGTACGGCGCTGGTAATCTCCCTTCACCAGGGATATGGTCACCAGGGATATGGGTAGCCTTTCGCCAGAACCTGCTGCAGCGCTATGTCTTGCTTGTAAATATCGTCATAGAAGTGAACTAACCCATCCTCCAGCACAATAACTGTTGCATATACGATTAAGACCGGAATCGGGTGCGCGAGATTCACCTGCTGCGGCGCGCTGCCGTTCATAGCTGCGTGAATGCGTTCCGGGGTCCAGCCGGGATTATCGCGCAGGACCCACGCGGCCAGGTCCGCCGGCTTTTCCAACCGGATACAGCCGTGGCTGAAATCCCGCCGGGACTGCGCGAAGAATTCGGTGGCCGGAGTATCGTGCATATATACGTTGTAGCTGTTGGGAAAGAGAAACTTCACCAAGCCGAGGGAATTCTTGGGACCCGGTATTTGCCGAACGAATAGCTTACCTGCGTGGAGTTGTTCCAGCATGTCGCTCGATACCGCTCCATTAGTCACCACTTTTTGACGGGCGTCCACAACCTCGAATCCCTTCGCCGCCAGATAGCTCGGGTCTTTGACGATGTGCGGAACGATCTCTGCCCGGATGATGGAAGGCGGCACCTCCCAGTACGGCCGGAAGACGACATACTGCATCGTGTTACTAAAGACTGGAGTGTTGTGACCGTACGATTTGCCGACCACAACTTTCATGGTTACGCCGATGTTGAAATCTTTGTCATAAGCGCGCAGACGGAACTCGGGGATATTCGCCACGATGGGCGCCTTCTGATAGGAGTCCGGCAGCCACCGCCATCGTTCCAAGGTCAATTGCATTTGTTCGACCCGCCGGCTCAGAGGAACGTTCAAGTCGGCCAGCGTTTGAGCGTCGATTCGCCCGTTTGGGTCGCGGCCATGACGGCGCTGAAAATTCTTCACGGCGTCTACCAAGGCGCCTTCGTAAGCCGGGCTGTCCGCGGGGACATTGGCGCCGGCGGGAAGGTCGCCAACCAGCCGGAGCAGTCGCGTGAGGCGTGGGACTCCAGGGTACGGGTCGCCCGGTACAATCGCCTTCTTTACCGGCGGCGGTAACTGCTCCCCGTCATCTTTCTTCGCCAGCTCCGTGTAGGTTTGAAACGCCTGGATGGTGCGGCGGTAACCGGGATAGGGGGGCTCAACCTGCGCCAGGACGCCGGCAACGTCATTTCCATCTACTACGTAGTCTTTGAGAAACTCCGCCAGATCGTATTTTTTGGACTCCTCGTCGAAAGCAAAGGCAAAGTGTTTCGGATTCACCCGGCCGATGTGGAGGTCGGAGATATACCGCATAGCGCAAACCGTCAGCGCGAGGTCGAACCCGACTACGTCTGCCTCCGCAGGCTGCCGCGTCGCAGGTTTGAGTTTTGCCAGGCGATCGCCCCAGCGCGGGCCGTCATAGTCTTCCGCGGAGAGCCCTTTCTGCCCAGCCTGGAGCATCACCGCAATCAGCTGGCGCGCCTGCGCGGTTGGCTCCATTCCCTTTACCCACCACAAGGAATTCCCGTTGAATTCGTAGAATTTTTGTACGTGCTTACTGTAATCGCTGAAATTGGGCCAGCGCAATAGATCGGCGCTGCCGCTGCTAATGGCAGTTCGCTGCCAGCCCTGACCTTCGGGGCTGAGCGGAACCTGAGCTTGAGTACCGCTCGCCAGGTTGAATAAAACTCCCCAAAATAGTGCGATCGGGGTCAGCCGTGCTGATAGCCGGCGCCCTCGTCCCAAAATCGGCGATTGCTTCATTCAGTCCTCCCTGCTAATGGTCCTATATTAGATGCAATTCCCGGTTCGATTGTTCTACAAATACTCATGCCGTCAACCGAAAAATCCGCCGCAACCTTGAGAGCAAGCCTTGCGGCGGCGCCTCCGCCGATGCCGTTGTCGCGAACCCGCGCCAAGAGATCGCGGGCATAATTCAGTTCCACATCGAGTCTTGTACCGCGCGAGTGCGAGCACGCGTTGCGCAACGTCGGGACCGGCATCCGGCCAGTTTCCGCGCGCAGCAGATCCCCAAGCATAGGTCTTGACAAAATATCACATTAGATATAATCTAAATACTTCATGGACACCGAGGCGATTAAACAGTCCTTGGAAAGTGGCGGGTTGCGGTGCACGCCGCAGCGCTTCGCCGTGATGGCATGCCTGATGGAACACAACGGGCATCCCACGGCTGCGGAAATCTTCGAAGCGGTGAATCGCGTGGATCCGCGCTCTTCCAGGGCCACGACTTATAACAATCTGAGGGACTTGGTGCAGGCGGGTTTGGTGCGTGAAGTTGCCGTCGAGGGCCGTGCCGCGCGATTCGACGCGAAAGGCATGCGGCACCACCACTTCATCTGCGACCGCTGCGGCAATGTTGAGGACATTGAGTGGTGCGACGTGCCCAAGCCTGCCACGGGCTCCCTCGGTAAGCGGATTCTTCGGGAATGCGAACTCATTTTCCGGGGGCTCTGCGCGAAGTGCGCTCCGCGGCGCGCTTCCGGTTAACTATGGCAGGCGTGTGAATACCGGCTGACTGACGCGCGTCGGCGGCGATTGCGCGATTGGAAAGCCAAGACCAGTTCGTAGTTCGTCACAGTTTTTTAACTAAATTCGAAGGAAGAGGAACATATGGAGAAACAATTCGCCATCGCAGTGGGGGACCCTATCCCCGATAATCAGGAGCAAAACTCGTCAACCAATAAGTGCCCGTTCGCGGGCGGCGTCCGCAAACACGCGGCGGCTGGGGCCCCGACAAACGCAGACTGGTGGCCCAATCAACTGAACCTGAAGATCCTGCACCAGCACTCCCCGCTGTCGGACCCAATGGGCGAGGCGTTTAACTACGCCGAAGAGTTCAAGAGCCTTGACTTGGATGCGGTGATTCGGGACCTGCATGCCTTGATGACGACATCGCAGAGCTGGTGGCCCGCGGACTACGGCCATTATGGGCCGCTCTTCATCCGTATGGCCTGGCATAGCGCGGGCACGTACCGAATCGCCGATGGCCGGGGCGGCGCGGGTTCCGGAGAACAGCGATTTGCGCCCCTCAACAGCTGGCCGGACAACGTGAGCCTCGACAAGGCGCGCCGGCTGCTCTGGCCGATCAAGCAAAAGTACGGCCGGAAAATCTCCTGGGCCGACTTGATGATCCTCACCGGTAACGTCGCTCTGGAGTCGATGGGATTCAAGACCTTCGGTTTCGGCGGCGGGCGCGTAGACGTCTGGGAGCCGTCGGAAGACATTTACTGGGGGCCTGAGAGCAAGTGGCTGGGAGACGAGCGCTACCGGGGCGACCGTCAGCTCGACAATCCTCTCGGCGCCGTTCAGATGGGCCTGATTTACGTGAATCCGGAAGGGCCCAATGGAAAGCCGGATCCAGCCGCTGCGGTACGGGATATCCGGGAGACGTTCGCCCGCATGGCGATGAATGACGAGGAGACGGTGGCCCTCATCGCCGGCGGACACACGTTCGGCAAAGCCCACGGCGCTGCCGAACCGAGCACGTATGTCGGCCCCGAACCCGAGGGCGCCTGCATCGAAGATCAAGGCCTGGGCTGGATAAATAAGTTTGGCAGCGGCAACGGCGCCTCCGCCATCACCAGCGGGTTGGAAGGCGCATGGACCACCAACCCGACGAAGTGGGACAACAACTACTTCGACAACCTGTTCGGCTATGACTGGGAACTCACAAAGAGCCCGTCCGGCGCTAACCAATGGAAGCCCAAGGACGCGGCTTCTGGGGGCACTGCGGCGGCCACGGTGCCGGATGCCCACGATCCGTCGAAGAAGCACGCCCCGATGATGTTCACCACGGACCTCGCACTGAAGGTGGACCCAAGCTACGCGAAGATTTCGAAGCATTTCCACGAGAACCCGCAGGAATTCGCAGACGCGTTCGCCAAGGCCTGGTTCAAGCTGACCCACCGCGACATGGGGCCGGTTTCGCGGTACCTTGGCCCGCAGGTTCCCGCGGAACACCTGCTGTGGCAGGACCCCGTTCCCGCCGTGGATCATGAATTAATTGGGGAGCAGGATATTGCCGCGCTGAAGGCGAAGATCCTCGCATCCGGACTTTCCATTTCCCAACTGGTCGCGACGGCCTGGGCGTCTGCTGCAACATTTCGCGGCAGCGACAAGCGCGGCGGGGCTAACGGGGCGCGCATTCGGCTCGCGCCGCAAAAGGCTTGGGAGGTCAATCAGCCGGCCGAGCTGGCAAAGGTCCTTGGGGCGCTGGAGACGATCCAGAAGGATTTCAACGGGGCCCAGGCCGGCGAGAAAAAGTCCGGTGGGAAGGTTGGGAAAAAGGTATCGCTTGCCGACCTGATCGTGCTGGGCGGGTGCGCCGCCGTCGAGGCAGCGGCGAAGAAGGCCGGCCACTCCGTGAAGGTTCACTTCTCGCCGGGGCGCACGGACGCGTCGCAGGAGCAGACCGATGTGCATGCGTTCGCCGTACTGGAGCCGGCCGCAGACGGGTTCCGCAACTATCTCCGCAGGGGACACGAGGGATCGGCGGCTGAGCTGCTGGTGGATCGGGCGAACCTGATGACCCTGACCGCTCCGGAGATGACGGTTCTGATTGGCGGCATGCGCGCCCTGGATGCCAACTTCGGGCACTCCAAAAACGGTGTTTTCACTAAGCGGCCCGAGACGTTGACGAACGATTTCTTCGTCAACCTGCTCGACATGAACACGAAGTGGCAGAAGTCCGCCACATCGGAAGGCGTTCTGGAGGGGCGCGATCGGGCGACGGGCGAGCTCAAGTGGACGGGCTCCGTCGTCGATCTCGTCTTCGGTTCCAACTCCCAGCTCAGGGCAATCGCGGAAGTCTATGCAAGCGACGACTCAAAAGAGGCGTTTGTGAAGGACTTCGTGGCTGCGTGGAACAAGGTGATGAACCTCGATCGCTACGACCTTGCGTGAGCCTCCCTGGAAAAGAGAGCAGTCAACCTGGTACTAACCCCCGTTCCAGTTGTTTCGATCGGCAAAGACGGAGGCGGCGCTTTTCTTGGCTCGCGTGCGGGCCGGATCGCGCCCCCTCCGATTCGGGCGGGGTTCTTGATTATAATCGCTGAAGTCACCGAGTGGCTTGGAAGGCAGATCAGAAACGTAGTGGGGCACAGACCGCCGCCTCGTTCGCCATCCGTCTATTCCCCTGCAGCCATTTCTATCTGCGCACGGTCGAGCCCGAATTCCTAACCGCACTCCACGAGGACATCCATGAAAATTACCGTTCTTGACGGATACTGCCTCAACACCGGCGATCTATCCTGGGACGCGCTCCGCGCCTTCGGCGAAGTCGAAGTCTTCGACCGCACTCCGGCCGATCAGGTCGTCGAGCGCGCCGCCGGAGCGGCCATCGCGCTCACCAATAAGACGCCGATGCCCGCCGCCGCTCTCGACCAACTGCCCGATCTGCGCTACATCGGCGTGCTGGCCACCGGGTACAACGTGATCGATATCGAAGCCGCGAAGCGCAAGGGCATCGTGGTCTCGAATGTTCCCACTTACGGGACCGCCTCCGTTTCGCAATTCGTCTTCGCGCTGCTCCTCGAGTTGTGCCACCGCGTCCAGCTCCACGCCGACGCCGTGCGCGCGGGTGAATGGACCGCCAGCCCCGACTGGTGCTTCTCCAAATCGCCGCTGATCGAGCTGGAAGGCAAGACCATGGGCGTCATCGGCTACGGCCGAATCGGCCGCCAGACCGCGCGCATCGCCGAAGCGTTCGGCATGTCCGTGCTCTGGTGGGACAAGCCTCCCGGCGTGTCTTCGTTGGAGGATCTCCTTCAGCAATCCGACGTCATCAGTCTCCACGTCCCGCTGACCGCCGAAACCCGCGAGATGATCAACGCCCGCACATTAGCGCTGATGAAGCCCACCGCCATCCTCATCAACACCGCGCGCGGTCCGTTAATCCAGGAAGCCGATCTCGCCGAGGCGCTCAACCGCAGCCGCATCGCCGGCGCCGCGCTCGACGTGCTATCCATGGAACCGCCGCCGGCACGGAACCCGCTGCTCACAGCCAGGAATTGTCTGATTACGCCCCACATGGCATGGGCCACCACCGAGGCGCGCCGCCGCCTGATGACATCCGTTATCGAAAACGTAGCGGCATTCCTAAAGGGTCAGCCGAAAAATGTGGTATTTTAACGGCGGAGGTCGGTTCATGCAACGTAGGCATTTTCTGGTTACTTCGGCGGGCGCTCTCACGGCCGCTTCGAGCGTCTTTGGCAGCCCTAACGACACATTGCGGATGGCGGTTGTAGGTGTGGGAGGCCGCGGCGCAAACCACATCAGCAGCTTCAGCGCTCTTCCCAACGTCGAGATAACCGCGATTTGCGATATCGACGATGCGCACCTCGCCAAAGGCGTGAAGCAACTGGCGGGGCTCGGCAAGAAGGAACCGCAAACCTACAAGGACGTTCGCAAGCTGCTTGAGAACAAGGATATCGATTTCATCTCCATCGCCAGCCCGAATCACTGGCACACCCTGATGACCATCTGGGCGGTGCAGCACGGCAAAGACGTTTACGTGGAAAAGCCCTGCTCGCACAATATCTTCGAAGCCAAACAGATTGTGGCCGCGGCGCGCAAGTACGATCGCATCGTGCAGCAGGGAAGCCAGATTCGCTCTTCCGAGGCCGTTCGCGACGGCATTCAGAAGATGCGCGATGGATTGATTGGCGACGTCTATATGGCGCGCGGCCTGTGCTTCAAATGGCGCGACACCATCGGCCATAAGCCGGTCGTGCCGATACCCGACGGCGTGGATTACGACCTTTGGACCGGTCCTTCCCCGATGCACCAGTTCACCATGAACCGCTTCCATTACACCTGGCACTGGTTCTGGGACACCGGCAATGGCGATCTGGGCAATCAGGGCATCCACGAAGTGGACGTTGCGCGTTGGGGTTTGGGCGTGAAGTATCCGGTGAAGGTGAGCGCCATCGGCGGCCACTTCATGTTCGACGACGATCAGGAAACACCCAACACGCTGAATTGCGCTTTCGAGTTCGCCGACAACGGACGGCGCCAGATGCTGGAGTTTGAAGTGCGGCACTGGATGAGCAACGGCGAAGCGACCGTGGGGCCGTCGCCGCAGCGCGCAACGCCCGCCGCCGCGGCTCCCTCCGATGGCGATGGAGCGCCGCCGCCAGCCGGACGGAGTGGCGCCGCCCGGCCGCGGAACACGGATTCCATCGGCAATCTGTTCTATGGCTCCAAAGGCTATCTGGATGTGGATAGCTACAGTAGCTACAAATCGTGGCTTGGCAAGGAGCAGGCGGAAGGTCCGGCCGCGAAAGACTCCGACCCGATGAAGAACCACGTCACCAATTTTGTCGAGGCTGTCCGCGCGCACAAGAAGGAAATGCTCCACGCGGAAATCGAAGAAGGCGCCGCTTCCACGGTCCTGGTCCACTTAGCCAACATTTCGTACCGCGTCGGCCGCACCATCAACTTCGATTCGAAGACCTTCACCTGCATTGGCGATTCGGAAGCCAACAAGCACCTGTCCCGCGAATACCGCAAGCCGTTCGTGGTGCCGGAAAAGGTCTAGTTCCGGCATTTAACTGGTGGGGCGGGGCCATGCCCTGCCCTGCCCGCGCGGAGTCATAAGCAGCGCCAGCAAGACCACCGCCGCACCCCACAAGGCAGGTTTGAGCGTGGCTGCTTGAGTAGTCTCTGTATACCCAATCACGCCCGGCCTCGTCAGTTCGGGCCCCCTTACCGCCGTCGTCCACAGTATGTTCCTAGCGGGCGGCGCGAGCTTGTTCTACCGGGCGAGCGGAACAATCTCGCTGGCAGGCGTGCAAGTCCACGGGGGAACGAAGGCCGAGCCTGCCAACAGTCGCTCGAATAGCGCTTGGGCGGAATTCCTCTAAGTCTGGCTCACTAGCTTGACGAGGAATACGCAGGGATGAAATGCTTTCGCGCATTCCACTTATTACAGTGGGGGGGCGAATCGTTCTTCAAACGAAAGCGCCGGACTGCGCACCGCGCCGAGAGGATAGCAAAGACGCACCTTCGCACTCGCCGCTCCGTCGGCACGAAGGTTCGTATCTAATCGGGCGAACGGCAGAATCCGCAGTAAAAAGCGAAAAGGAAAACATGCATCATGGCGACTCTGAGCAAGGAAATGGTGAGCTCGTATCTCGGTGAGATGACGAATGTCCTCGATAGGGCCATAACCCTAGAAGCTAAAGGTGAAAAAAAACACAAAGGATTGGACAACAATTCGATGATTTATTTCATCAAGGCATGGACTAAGATCTCGATAGGCGCCCGGGATCGCAGCTACAGAAGAAGCTCTTCGGCCTTTTTGGACAGCGTAGGCAGCACCAATGCCCGCGTTCTAACGAAAAAGTATCAGAACCTATCGTATCCGGAAAACGCGCAAAGGCTTTCCAACGCCTACTCGGAATCTCTCGACAGACAAGATTCGACTCTCGACGGAGGGTTTTTCCAGGACGCCGACGACGCCATGATGGCTTTCTTTGTTAATTACTGGCGGCAAATTGTGGGACAGAAGGACGAAAAGGATTTCGCCCAAAAAGTAAAGGACTGGACGAGTAAGAGCCCGGACCAAGTGTTGAACGACAAAACGATCTTCAAGATGGATCAGTAGCGGGCCGCGATCTTCTCCCGTGGCGTGAGCGCAAGGGGAAATGTGGCGACGGCCAATCCTGGCAAAGCCGCCTTTAGCCGTGCCTTATCAGCGGAAATCGACGCTCCTACAGAGCCGACATTCGCCAGCCGATGCGTTTGCGCAGAAAGTGCGTCCGCTTTTCCGGCGGCAGCGCCACCAACCGGCGGATCTGGTCGCGCAGCGCCAGTTCGCTTTCCTTCTTCAGCGCATCGAGTCTAGCTTTTCTGGTCAGGCGAGGCTTCGGCAAGGGCCTCTCCGCAATCTCAAACGCAGCCAGCTCTGGCACGCGTTCGGCCGCTTTCTTGCTCTTGATGATATCAGCCAATGGCGCCACTCTCAGGCTCGCCGCGCCCATTCGGATCCGCATCGACCGGCGCCGCAGCCCTCAAATGAAGGTACGCCGTCGATGACGTTCATGAAATCGAGCTGCAACCCGTCCTCGTCCCGCATCAGCCGGATCAATCCACTTGCCGGGTAGTAAGGATGCAGCGCAATCGCGCCCAGGTCGGCCGCAATCCGCTTCAGCTTCTTGAGATTAGCCGGCGTCTTGGGGAAGAAGAAGTCGAAGTCCACGGTGGTGACCGGCGCCCCTTGCAGCGCCGCCGCGGCGTTGCCGATCAACACCGCCTCCAATCCGTGTTTCTCCAGCGCCTCGGCGATTTTGCTCAGGACTGGCGCCGCGTCCATCGCTCACTCCGCCGACACAGGCGTCACCTCGGGAGCCGGCGCCGGCGCCAGCACCCGCTCCTCCATCGCGTGCTTGAGCGCATCGATGCCCTGCCCGGTGGCGCTCGATATTTCAAAGAAGGCGAGGCCCCGCTCGGACGCCAGGTTGCGCAGCGAGGCGACGCGCTCCGGGTCCTGCGCCACGTCCATCTTCGTGGCAACGACGATCATCGGCTTCGCCGTCAGATCTTCGCTGAAGCTCGCCAGCTCACGCAGCACAGTCTCGAAATCTTCCACCGGATCGCGCCCGCTGCTCTCGGAAACATCCACCAGGTGCGCCAGCAGGCGCGTGCGCTCGATGTGGCGCAGGAACTGTACGCCCAGCCCGTGCCCCAAGTGCGCGCCTTCGATCAAGCCTGGAATGTCGGCCACCACGAAGCTGCGATAACCGGCAAGCTGGACCACGCCCAGGTTCGGTTCAAGCGTGGTAAACGGGTAGTCGGCGATCTTCGGCCGCGCCGCCGAAATGCGCGAGATCAGCGTCGATTTGCCGGCGTTCGGGAAGCCCACCAGCCCCACGTCCGCCAGCAACTTCAGTTCCAGCCGCAGCCGTTTCTCCTGGCCCGGACGCCCCGGCTGGTGTTCCGTCGGCGCCTGGTGCGTGGCGGTTGCGAAACGGGCGTTGCCCTTGCCCCCGCGTCCGCCGCGCGCCACCGTAAATCGCTGGCCGGATTCGGTGAAATCGTAGAGACGGTCGCCGGTAGCCTCGTCGTAAACCACCGTACCCACCGGGACGTCAACGTCCAGCGATGCGCCATCCGCGCCGGTCCGGTTGCTGCCTTCGCCGTGCCGGCCCCGCTCGGCCTTGTGCTCCGGATTAAAGCGAAACTTCAGCAATGTGTTCTCATGTTCATCAGCCACAAGGATTACGTCGCCGCCGTGGCCTCCGTCGCCGCCGCTCGGACCGCCGCGCGGGACGTACTTCTCCCGGCGAAAGGCCAGGCAACCATTGCCGCCATCGCCCGCTTTGACCAGGATTCGGACTTCATCGATGAACATGTTACACGCCCAAAATGCTACACACCCAAAATAGAAAAGCCGCCGGTCCCGAAAGAACCGGCGGCCTTCCGAAACTGCCTCACCAGATTTACGCAGGCGACGTTATTGCCGCGACGTTGATGCAGACGAACTTGCCCATCCGCCCGCGGTCTTTGAACTCCACCACACCCGTCACCTTGGCGAACAGCGTATCGTCCTTGCCCCAGCCGACGTTCGTGCCCGGCTTGATCTTGGTGCCGCGCTGCCGCACGATAATCGAGCCACCTGGAACAAGCTGGCCGCCGAATACCTTCACGCCCAGCCGCTGCGCGTTCGAATCGCGCCCGTTTTTGGAACTGCCTAAGCCTTTTTTATGCGCCATACGTCACCTAAACCAAAATATCGCCCACCTTCACTTGCGTGTAGGATTGGCGGTGTCCAATGGTCTTCTTGTACTGCTTCTTGCGCTTGAACTTGAAGACGATTATCTTCTCGCCGCGCCCGTTGCCGGTGATCGTGCCCTTCACCGTGGCGCCCGATACCAGCTCGCCGCCGTCGCCAAACGCCATCTTGACGGGGAAATCGATTTCCGAGCCCACATCGCCGTCCACTTTTTCCACGCGGATCACATCGCCCGCAGCGACGCGGTACTGCTTTCCGCCCGTTTCAATAATCGCGTGCATCTTGAATTCCTCTATTTGGGAGCCGGAACACACGAAGTGTTTCCGAACCACTGGAGTAAATAACGAGTGTACTACAATCTGGCGTCCGCTTCAAATGCCGGTTGCCGGGTATGGCCGCGGATGTCGACGCACCCCTTTTCGTCGTGGCGCACGCACTCCTGCGTGCAGCGTTCACACTCGTGTGAACGCGCTTCGATCCTCCTGCGCCACCCTGAAATGGCCCCATATCCCCACCATGTCGGACCGAAACTGCATTAGAGTAGAATCTAAAATGAAAATCAGCGGAACCATCACCGCCGCCGCGCTGGTGGCTCAACTTATAAACCGCGCATCGGCGCAGAGCCCGGACGCCGCCGCCATTCTGGCGAGGGATGCGGCCATTGACGCCCACCTCGTGAAAGCCCGAAACGCCGCCGGCTTCGATTTTACTGGCACGCTTGCCCGTCTCTGCGTCGCCCCGGCAAGAATTCCGCTGGCCGTTCGCGACGCCGCGCCCGGCGGCCGCGTGCCTCCGCGCGATACGTGGTACATCGATCCCGCCAAGGTCTTCGACAACCTGTACTTCGTCGGTTCGAAGATCCACAACTCCTGGGCGCTCGTCACCAGCGACGGCATCATCATCCTCGATACGCTCTTCACCTACAACTCGGAAGAAGAGATTGTCGGCGGCCTGAAGAAGCTGGGCCTCGATCCGATGAAGGTGAAGTACGTCATCATTACGCACGCGCACGGCGATCACGTCGGCGGAGCTAAATTGCTGCAGGATCTGACCCACGCCAAGATCGTGATGGGCGGGCCCGACTGGGACGCGATCGAGAAGTCGGTTAATGGTTATCCGGAAGGAAAGCCGAAGCGCGACATCACCGCCGACGACGGCCAGCAGATCCGTCTCGGCGATGCGTCGGTCACTATCCTCACCACTCCCGGACACACGCCTGGCACGCTGTCGATGATCTTTCAGGTGAAGGACAACGGCAAGCCGCTGACAGTCGTTTATTCGGGCGGAACGGCGTTCAACTTCCCCAGCACCGGCCCGAATTTCGATATCTATATCAGGTCGCAGGCCAAACTGGCGGCTGCCGCTGCGGCGGCGGGGGCGACCGTGTTTATGTCGAACCACAGCGAATTCGACAATGCCGTGCCGAAGATCAAGATGATCGCTTCGCGGAAGCCCGGCGAGCCGCATCCGTTTGAGATCGGCAAAGAAGCCATCGCGCGCTATTTCGTGATTGGCCAGGAATGCGGCGAAGCGGCGAAGCTCAGGTTCGCGGACGTGAAGTAACCACCGGGCGCCCGGCGACCAAATTCGTGGCGCACGCACTTATGCGTGCAGCGTTCACACTCGTGTGAACGCGCTTCGAATCGAAGGCGCTAATTGAACAGTATTGCCCTTAGACCGCTCGCCGCAAACGTCAGGGCAGTTCCACGGAATTGCCTTTGCCCCAGTTGCCGTTGTACGAATTCCAACGTGCGCTCGCACTGCCCAGGTGACGGAAACGTTTGGTCCCTCACATGCTTTCAGTATTGATAGTGATGCATTCACGGTGACGCGTACAGAAAGAGTCATTTTATGAAGATCAGAACCATGGCATTTGCAGGGGTGTTGTCTCTAATGGCCGCCCTGGCCGTAACGCCGGCGAGGGCTCAAACAACGGCAACCGATGCGTTTGAAATCACTTTGTCCAATCCGGTGACGATCGGCCAACAAACGCTCCAGCCCGGAGATTATACGGTGGAACCGCTCGACATAGCGGGCGGCGAAACCCCCGTATTGCTCTTTCGGGGAAGCAATGACGCAAGGGTGCGGCTGGTAGCTAAAGTAATTCCCACGGTGGAAAATCGCATACAGCCTGAAACCCGCGTCCTGTTTCACCACATCGGTAACCGCTATTACTTCGATCGTATCTGGGTGAAGGGCGCCGCTTACGGATATAAGTTCGAGCTGCCCAAGAACGTGAAATCCGACGGATCAGAACGCTAAAGACCGCTGGATTTTAATCCCGCTAAAAAGCCGCGTCCGATTTGCAGAACCAGTCTTGCATCGGAACGCGGACGCATAAGATTCCGTCGTACACTGCGGGCATGTTACTGATGCGCGTAGTCGCGACTTCGCAGCGAATCGCTGAGGCGAGCAAACGGCTGGAAAAAATCTCGCTGCTGAGCGCGTTGCTGCGCGAATTGCGGGGTGATGAAATCGAAATCGTCGCGGCGATTCTTTCGGGGCGTGTGCGGCAGGGACGAATTGGTGTCGGCTCCCGGTCGGTCCGGGACGCCGGGACGTCACCAGCCTCCGAACCGGCCATCGCGCTGCTGGAGATGGATCGCACATTTGACGCCATCGCGCAAACCGGAGGCAGCGGATCTGAGCGGAGGAGGCGGGATCTGCTGCAGGATCTGCTTCGCCGCGCCACGGCGCCCGAGCAGCAATTCATCGCGGAAATCTTGCTGGGCGGACTGCGTCAAGGCGCGCTCGATGGCATCATGCTCGAGGGACTGGCATCGGCAACCGGCATCCCGCTCGATCGAGTGCGGCAGGCGGCCATGGTCGCGGGCGATCTGACCCGGGTCGCGCGTGCGTTGCTGGAACGAGGGGAAACCGGCGTTGACGAATACGCTGTCCGATTGTTCCAACCAGTGCAGCCGATGCTGGCCCAGACAGCCGAGGACGTCGTCGAAGCGTTAGACGATCTGGGTGAAGCCTCTCTCGAATACAAGCTGGACGGGGCTCGCATTCAAGTGCATAAGTCGGGCAATGAGGTGAGGGTGTTCTCACGCGCATTGAACGATGTGACGGGCGCCGTGCCTGAGATCGTGGAAGCCGCGCGCGCCCTGCCCGCCGACAATGTAATTCTCGACGGCGAAGCGCTGAGCCTGAAAACCGATGGCCGTCCGCAGCCATTCCAGATCACGATGCGCCGATTCGGCCGCAAGCTGGATGTGGAAAAAATGCGCGCCGAGCTGCCCATTGCGCCGTTCTGGTTCGACTTACTGTATCTCGATGGCGGCGACCTTCTGCAAGAGCCGCAGTGGCGGCGATTCGAAGTATTGAAAAAGCTCGCGCCGGCTTCCGTGGTCCCGCATTTTTCCACCGGCGAGGCGAGCGCCGGACATCGCTTTCTGGAAGAAGCGCTCGCGCAGGGACACGAAGGCATTATGGCCAAGTCGCGCGATTCGCTCTACTCGATTGGCGCGCGCGGCGGCGCCTGGCTAAAAATCAAGCGCGTGAAGACGCTCGATTTGGTCATACTCGCAGCCGAATGGGGCAGCGGACGGCGCAAGGGCTGGCTCAGCAATTTGCATCTGGGCGCGCGCGACATCGAGAAGGGAGGCTTCGCGATGCTCGGCAAGACCTTTAAGGGGTTGACCGACGAGATGCTCGCCTGGCAGACAAGCGAGTTACAGAAGATCGAGATTGCGCGGGATAGCTACACCGTGTACGTGGAACCAAAGATCGTGGTCGAGATCGCATTTAACGATCTGCAAGTGAGCCCGCGCTACCCAAGCGCCCTGGCGCTCCGCTTCGCCCGCGTGAAACGGTATCGAGCCGATAAGACCGTTGACCAGTCGGACACATTCCAAACCGTCAAGCGGATCGCGGAGATAGGAGCGCATGAGTAACCAACGTTTCCAAGCTTCCGCCTCGATTTGGGTTGGCGAGGGGCCTTCGCGCGCTGTGCCCCTCGATGCCCATCCGCAGACCGCTCGCGGCCCTCCTAACCTACAGTTATAATTGAACTTCCGCGAAATTGGCTTCGTTCCGCACTTTCTCCGGGCCCGCCAATAATCGCCCGGACGGCGGCCGTCCCCCAGCCTTTCAGCTCTCCAAGCGTCGACGTCGAGCGAGAAAATCCCGAAAAACGTTTAACTACCCCTCCTTTTGGTCAGTAACATTTGCTTCAAATCCTGTACCATAGAGGAATAGATGAATAATAGATGAGGATGAGTCCCGTTATGCGACTTCGTGCTTTACCCGTCATCCTTGCCGTAGCGGCCCTGCCCGCGGCCGGCGCCACCCCCGCGCTCGACCGCCAGTTCGAGCAAACCGTCAAGCCTTTTGTCACGAAATATTGCATCGGGTGCCACAGCGGCCAGATGCCCGCCGCTCAGTTCGATCTCAAGGCATACACCAGCATGGATATGGTGACCCGCGATTATCCCCGCTGGGCGCTGGTGATGCAGAGGCTGACGGCGAAAGAGATGCCGCCGAAGCCGATGCCGCCCCCGCCCGACGAAGCCCGCCAGCATGTGATCGACTGGATTCAGGCTCTGCGGGCCGAAGAGATAAAAAAGTCCGCGGGCGATCCCGGGCTGGTGCTGGCGCGCCGTTTGAGTAATGCCGAATATAACTACACTGTGCGGGACCTCACGGGCCAGGATATGCAAATCACGCGGGAATTTCCCGTGGATCCGGCCAACCCCGCGGGGTTCGACAACTCGGGCGAATCGCTAACCATGTCGCCGGCGTTGCTTAAGAAATACCTGCAGGCCGCGCGTGAAGTGGCCGACCATATGGTCCTCACGCCCGATGGAATCGACTTCGCGCCCTATCCGATGCTGGTCGAGACCGATCTCGAGAAGTATCCCATCCAGCGCATCGTAAACTTCTACGCCCGGCAGCCTACCGATTTTGCGGATTATTTCCAGGCCGCCTGGCGCTTCAAGTATCGCGCCGCTCTCGGAGAGCCGCACGCGACGCTGGCCTCCATAGCTGCGGATTCGAAGGTGAGCGCGAAGTATCTGCCCATGGTTTGGCAGATTCTGGAAGAGAAAGACCCGGCCGCCGAAGTTGGTCCGGTTGCCAAACTGCAGGGAATGTGGCGCGCTCTCCCGCCGCCGCCTGAAGCCAAGCCGCTTGGAACCAATCAGCCGGAGGCGCTGCGCGCCAAGTGCGTCGAGATGCGCGATTTCGTAGTCAAGATCCGCGCCCATACGGCGATGCAGTTCGCCGCGCCGGTGGTGCGAGGATTGCCCGCCGGATCGCAGCCCCTGCTGAACTGGAAGCTGTTCGCCTTCGCCGCGCACCGCCGTGAAAGCGATCCCAAGGATCTGCTGAACGATACCGACCCCACCCCGCCGGTGCCCGAAATCCCGAAATATCCCGGGCTTCATCAGGAAGCGGCTCCGCGCTGGGCCGCTCTCTCGGCGAAAGCCCGCGCCGGCGATCCCGATCTGGTGGTTCCGGCCGCCGAGCGCAGCCGCTATGAAGCCTCCTTCGCACGCCTCGCTTCCGTTTTCCCGGACGCCTTTTATGTCAAGGAGCGCGGCCGCTATTTTCCGGACGATTCGGAGGACAAGGGCCGCCTGCTGAGCGCCGGCTATCACAACACCATGGGCTACTTCCGCGACGATACCGCGCTCATGGAGTTGATCCTCGATGAAAAGGGCCAGAAGGATCTCAACCGCCTCTGGGAAGAATTCGACTTCATCGCCAGTTACACGGCCCACACATGGGTTCAGTACTACGTCAACCAAAGCGGCGAGGTTCTGGGTAAGGGCGCCGAATCCGGCTCGCCGCGCCCGCTCGATCACGAGATCACCGACACGGCAGTCATCATGCAAATGCGGGACCTCTATCTGGCCAAGGCCGCGGCCAACCCGAATAACGATCCTGTCGCCCCCCAGGCCATCCGCGAGCACTTCGAGCGCGTGAACGCCACTCTCAGGACTTTGGAAAAGGAGCATGCCGATGCCGAGCCGAAGCATCTCGATGCCCTTCTCCGCTTCGCCGCGCACGCCTACCGGCGGCCGCTTACCAAGGCGGAGCGCGACGACTTCGTGGCGTATTACCACACGCTGCGCGACAAGAACCAACTGTCGCATGAAGATGCCATCCGCGATTCGATTGCCAGCGTGCTGATGTCGCCCGATTTCCTCTACCGCATCGACCTCCTCGACGCTACCCTGGCTTCTGCGGGACCCGGCGCCGGCGGCCTGGTGACCAAAGCTGCGTCGAAGACGTCCGCGGGAGCCCCCATCCGGCCGCTATCCCCTTACGCTCTGGCGAGCAGGTTGAGTTACTTTCTGTGGTCCAGCATGCCCGACGATGAGTTATTGCGGCACGCGGCATCGGGCGATCTGCGGAGACCGGACGTGCTGCTGGCGCAGACTCGCCGCATGTTGAAGGACGACCGGGTGCGCGGCTTCGCTACCGAATTCGGGGGCAACTGGCTCGATTTCCGCCACTTCGAAACCAACAACTCGGTCGATCGCCAGCGCTTCCCCAGCTTCGACAACGATTTGCGCGAGGCGATGTTTCAGGAGCCGATCCACTTTCTCGAAGACGCTATTCAGAACGATCGCTCCGTGCTCGACATGTTGTACGGTCACTACACGTTCGTGAATCCGGTACTGGCGAAGCATTATGGCATGCCGGAAGTGAAAGGGGATAACGACACGTGGGTACGCGTGGACGATGCCGGCGCCTATCAGCGCGGCGGCCTGCTGCCCATGGCCGTCTTCCTCACGCAGAACTCGCCCGGCCTTCGAACCAGTCCGGTAAAGCGCGGATACTGGATAGTTCATCGCGTGCTCGGCGAAATCATCCCGCCGCCGCCCCCGGTCGTGCCTGAACTGCCGGCGGACGAAGCCAAGTCCGATCTGCCGCTCCGCGATGCGCTGGCCCAGCATCGGGCGAACCCGGTGTGCGCGGCCTGTCATGCGAAGTTCGACACGTTCGGCCTGGCTCTCGAAGGGTACGGACCGGTGGGTGAGGCGCGGACCAAAGACCTGGCCGACCGTCCGGTCGATACCAGTGCGGTTTTTCCCGGCGGCAGCCAGGGCATAGGGTTGGAGGGCATCGAGAACTACATTCGCGAGCATCGCCAGGAGGGCTTCGTGGATGGTCTCAGCCGTAAATTGCTCGCCTACGCCCTGAATCGCTCGCTCCAGCTTTCCGACGAGTCCATCGTCGAGCGTATGGAAACCAAACTCCCGGCGAAAGATTATCGCTTTGATTCCCTGGTGGAAGCCATCGTCACCAGCCCGCAGTTTCTGAACAAACGCAATCCGGCGCCGCCCGAAGCGCCTGTAGTACAATCCCGGAAAGGTGATTAAGAATGTCCCGATCGACAAAGACGTCAGCTCGTCGCATATCCCGCCGCACCGTACTTCGCGGGGTTGGCTGCACCATGGCCCTGCCGTGGCTTGAATCGCTTCCCGCTTTCGCCGATACGCCGTCGGCGGCCGCCTTCCCCAAGCGCTTTGGCGTGGTTTTCCTGGGGTGCGGCGTCAACGAAGATCACTGGAGCGCCGAAGGCGCGGGCGCCGCCATGAAGCTCAGCAAGACGCTTGAGCCTCTGGAGCCGTTGAAGCAGAAGATCAATGTGATCGAAGGCCTCTACGTCAAGGCGCTGACCGGCCAGGGCATTCATCCCGCGCAAACCGGAAGCCTGCTCTCGGGTGCGCACATTTCGAAAGGCGCCATCATCCACTCGGGCATCAGCGTCGATCAGATGATCGCCAATCGCGTCGGTGAAGACACGCCGCAGTCCAGCATCGTTCTGGCCTGCGATCAGCCCATGACGGGCTATCATGAGTCGAACTTCTCCCTGGCCTACAGCTCGCACATTTCCTGGCAGAGCCCGGATTCGCCCGTCCCGGTGGAAGTTTACCCTTCGCTGGCGTGGGACAACCTGTTTGACAACCGCGGCAGCCTGCTGAACGTCAGCATCCTCGACCGCGTGAAAGGCCGCGCCGAAGACCTCAGCCGCAGGGTCAGTTCCACCGACAAGAGCAAGCTGGACGAATATCTGACCAGCGTTCGCGAAGTGGAGAAACGCGTCGAGGGCATGCGCGCCAGCAAGAACGATGCGGACGACGCGGCAAAAGCGAAAAACACTGTCGCCACCACGATGGACCGGCCGGCGAATGGATTGCCCGAGGACCTGCGCGAGCACTCGCGCCTGATGTGCGACATCATTGCCATCGCGTTTCAAACTAACAAGACGCGTGTCGCGTCGCTGATTATCTCCCGCGACCTATCGGCGATGTATTATCCTTTCCTCGACGTCAAGGAAGGCCACCACGCCGCCTCTCACAACAATAACTCGGATGGATACGAGCGCATCGCCCGTTTCCATGTGAGTCAGTACGCTTACCTGGCGTCCAAGCTGGATAGCATGAAGGAAGGCGACGGCACGGTGCTCGACAACACCTGCCTGATGTTCCTTTCCAATCTCTGGATTGGCCGCAAGCACGACAACTTCAGACTGCCTTTAGTGCTCGCCGGCGGACTCGGCGGCACGCTCGAAACCGGACGTACCTTGAGCTATCTCGATGCGGGTCCGGACAACCGCAAGATGTGCAGTTTGTATCTGTCGCTGATGGATCGTTTCGGCATCAAACTGGAGCAGTTCGGCGACGCCCAAACGCGGCTGGAACGGCTGTAACTAGTAACTCGACTCTGGAGTTTCTACATTTCGGGAGCGATCGGGCCAATTGTGGGGCAGGCGCTTTCGCCTGCCAACCGCGCGCTCGACCAAGGCCAGGCACGGGGATTGGCTGCCAGGCTGGCGCTTACCGGGTTGTACTCCACATAGCTGAACCAGACGGTCCAGTTCCGCTTCATCCCGCACACGATGGTCGAAGGATTCATCCTGCCAGAAGGCCTCCCCGGTTCGGCCAAGAATCAGGTTGGCTTGTCGCGCGGTGCAGCCTTTCAACCAACGCATGATCACCGGTAGTGACATCCTGGGCAGCCGCAGTACAGGAACATGGTTGGGCATAATCACCCAGGCTCGGAGTGGATAAAAGTGCCTTCCGCTGTGGCCATACAAGAGAGCATCGGCCACTCCACGGGCTACTCGGGCATTCTGCAGCCATACCGGCCCGAAGCAGCTTTGTCCGCTTCACGGTCCAAGACGAGGAAGGCTCGGCCCGCGGATCGATTTGCGCCTGTGGGCGCCTGAAGCGGCCGGGCTCGCGGGATGGAGCCAGCTAAACGCCAAGTGACAAACAGGAAGGTCGCCTCTGTGAGATCGGGATGCCAATGGGGAAGCTTTCTGCGGCAGAAGATAACGAGTTGGCAGGCGAAAGCGCCTGCCCCACATATAGTGGGGTGGACACGTGGAAAATCGCAGGAAAATGTAGAAACTCCAGCGTCGAGTCACTAGTCACTAGTAACTCGACTTAGATATAAATATCCTCAAAGAAGAACGCATCCAGCACACGGACCGCCCTGCCTTGGATTCCCATCGGGGTCTCCTCGCCGCCGCGCAATTCGGGGACCGGCTTCCGCCATTCTTCCGCCGGCAGTACGGCGATTCCACACTTCTCCAGAATGCCCGCGATCTTCGCGCGCAGCCCTGCCAGGATCTTGTACGCCTCAGCGCCCTTCATTTTGCGGAATTGTTCTTCCAGGTCGATCCGCTCGCCGTCCTCAGTCTCGGCGTAGGATTCAATTTCCGCTTCGTCTGTGCTGCCGTCCTCAAAAACCACCACATCGCCCAGTTCAATCACCGCAAACGGCGCAAGCAGAGACACTGCCACTACCCAGCCGGTCCTGCCTTCGCCGTGTACCAGGCTTACCTCCGGATCGTCTTCCCAGTCGGGTTCCTCGAACTCTTCGTCTATGTCCTCGGGCTCGTTTATGGTTTCGGCTTCCGTTTCGTATGCGAAGGGAGCGCCATCGGGGCTGACGAAGAACACATGGTATGAGCGTGACTGTTCCATGTTGTTCGGCGCCTCTTCTTCACGGTCCGAATCATCCCACCAGGCCGGCTCTACTTCCGCTTCGCGCTCAAGCAGCCGGGTGCGCGGGATGCGGTCGAAGGCCCCCGATAGCTTCGTATAGACTCCATGGAAATACGAATCGTCCCAATCGAAGGGCATCTCCACGATACCGGCCGGCCACATGCGATCAATCGCCTTCTGCACATCTTTGCGCAAGCTTGCAGTCTGCTTCTTGGGACTGCCCGTGTCTCGCTTCTGTTCCTTGGGACTCATGGCTCTTTCAATATAAAACGCCGCGCGTCCGGCTTGCGGTCTAGAGCGGCGCGCTCACACGGCCCCGGTTGGCCAGTTCGCGTCCGCTGACCCATCAGTCACTCGCGACCAATTCCCATTACCATGAGTCCCCCGGCTTGCGCGCGGGCGCCTCTACCAACGAGAATACGAATCGGAGATGCCCCTATGAACAGAAGACAGCTTCTTCGCTCCGTGGCTGCCATGCCCGCAGGCGCCGCGCTTTCCGCGGCAGCCACCCAGCAGAAACAGATCAAGATTACGGGACTGGAAACGGATGTGCTGAGGCGTCCCGCCGGCGCCCCTTACTACGATGCCATCCACACGTTCGGAACCGGCAGCGGCTCGGTGGCGCTGCGTATTCGTACGGATGCGGGAATCACCGGCTGGGCTAGCAGTTCCTTCGGCATGATCGCCGGCGGCCCGCGCGTGGTTCAAACTATTCTCGAAGAAGAAGTGAAGCCCGTGCTGCTCGGTAAAGACCCCGCATTTCCGCGCCGCATCCGCGCCGACTTGTGGAAGGCGCTGGAGTATCAGGGCGTGGGCGGCGCTACCCAATTTGCCATTGCCGCCGTCGATATTGCCATCTGGGACATCCTGGGCAAGAGCGCGAACCTGCCGGTATACAAGATGCTCGGCGCGTTTCGGGACCGCATGCCGGTCTATTCGATGTGCGGGTGGTATTACGACAACGACGGCGATCTATCGCACTTGCGGCGCGTCATCGGCGACGCGGTGGAACAGGGCTATGCCGCGGTGAAGATCAAGGTCGGGCGGGGCTCTCTCGACGACGACATTCGCCGCATCCGGGCCGCGCAGGATGTCCTCGGCAAAGAGAGGCGGCTGATGGTGGACGCCAACCAGGTGTTCAACCGCAACGATGCGCTGCGCCGCGGCAGGGTGTACCAGGAGATGGGCTGCTTCTGGTATGAAGAGCCGCTGCCGCCGCAGGAGATGGAAGGCTACGCGGAGCTGGCGCGGGAGCTCGATATGCGCATCGCCACGGGTGAGAATTTGAACACCAAGTATGCGTTCGCCGACCTGATCGCCCGCCGCGGCGCGGACGTGGTGCAGCCCGATAACCGGCGCGCCGGCGGCGTCACGGAATGGATGGAGATCGCCGCCGTCGCCGACGCCTATGGCCTTGAGCTCGCGAGTCACGGAGGCGGCGCGGCCGATCTCAATATGATCCTGGCAATGCCCAATGCCATTTACATGGAGACCAGCGGTCCGCAGAAAATCAAGAACGGCGAAATGGCCGCGCCGGAGGAGCCCGGCATGGGTAGTGAGATTCCGGAAGCGGAGATCAAGAGGTACAAGGTTTGACCTTTCGCCGGGACTGGGGCAGCCTAAGCTTAGCGTCTCGCGGCGAAGTCTGTTCTCTGTACCGTAGCCATTGGCGGGGACTGTTGCTTCACAATAGCGCCGTCGAGCCAAACTTCATCGGGCCGTGCTGAATCCGGCTGTTGCTGCCCAGCGTCCAGGGCGATGTCGGGCTGGCGCGAACCAGATGAAGGCTGTTGTGCCACTGCACCTGGATCGATACTATCTCCCACACGCTATCGAAGCAGCGCGAGCCTTCAACCCACGTTCGAAACAGCTGCTGCACCCACACCTCCGTGGCGTCGGCCCGGCTGGAGACTCCATTGGCAATGAGTTGCCGGGTGTTCGGCCCGACGCCCAAATACGCGGACCAGCCCGGAGTATCGTAGGCCCTGAGGAAAGGCGGATCCCACGACTGTACGCCGGGGTCCGGATTGTCCGCTGTCCCGGCCTGTTTGTTCGACCAGTCCAGCCAGCCGTTCACGAACTGAAAATCGTGCTCCTCCAAAGACTGGCGGACCCGGTAACTGCAGTATCCTCCCCGCGCCAGAGCGCGCCTCCGCGTTGCGGCGTCATCATCCTCGCGAAAAACGATCTCCATCGCGTTCAGCAATTGCCCTTGCGGCATGACGCCGAGCATCACCGCCGGATTCACCACGCTGGCGCCGCTGTTCAGAAATTGCGACCAGCTCATTGCATTTGGCACTCGAACCTTCCTCCTGGCGCTTGCCTGTTAGTCTATCAATGCTGTCCTGGCGTCGAATTCCCGGTCCGGTTACGTTGCCGATCCCATCCTCACTTCAGTTTCTCTTCAGCCCTCCGCCGAATCTCCGGACCGGATCCTTCGCCGCCTGCAACAGGTGAGCCCTTGCCCCGGCCGCATCCCCGCGCGCAGCCAGAATCGCAGCCGCATTCAGGTGCGCCAGGCCAAAATCCGGACGCAGCTTCAGCGCTGCCTCGATCTCCCGCAGCGCATCGTCGGGACGGCGAAGGCCCGTCAGCGTCGCGGCGAAATTGACGTGTGCCCCCGCATCGTTCGGACTGCGGCGAACGGCGAACTCTTCGATATTCCAGTAGCGATAGTAATCGTCGATATAACCGCTCGACTGATCGAAAGTCTGATAGACGCCATACAGCATGTTCGAATAGCCGTAGCCGGTATCGATGGGGTTGCCGTGGTATCGCCCCAGTGTAGCTGCCGCTGTTGATATGCAGCGCAGCCGCAAGAACCAGACTCGTTCAACGATACACCTTGGTCAGGTTGTTGCTGATATCGATGGTGGTGTTGTAGTTGACAAACGGGGCATCGGCGCTTCCAAAAGAGGGGCTGTTCGCGAGGTGCGATCCGTCCACGTCGATCTGCGGGATGAGTCGTCCTGCACGGCGTTGGGACAGAGACTTGGAAGATTCACTCACGAACCAGTGGTGGTCAGAGTGTTACCCATTTCGAAGATGTTGATGCTGTTCTTGGTCATGCCGGTGTTGATCTCGTCGGTCATCGTCGGGTTGATGATGTAAGTCGCGCCGCCGGCGACGCTGTAACCGGGCGTACTAACGTTTTATCTTATCGAGCGGAATGTTCTTGCCGAGCACGAACGTCCCATACACGTTCACCCTGGCCGTGAGCTTGGAGGCGCGCAAGGAGAATAAGGTAGGGCGGATCCCGTGCCCCTCTGCAGGCCCCTTGGCCGGCTTGGCGTGGGCACGCAAGAGCGGGACGAGGGCGTCCGGGCCCAGGGCGCCCCGACCTGGGGTCCGCCCTAGAATCCTCGCGCGCCGCAACGACTTTCCTGAACCCAACTCACCAAGACGCCGGCAGCCTCGATCCTTACCCCTTTTGCACCCTCGGCCGTCTGGGGAACTGCCGATCTTTTTTAGTGTCTTTTTAACTTGCAGATCCACCGAATCGGGTGTAAGATGACTTTCATTCAGAGAGGGAACTCTGATGCTTGTTTGCTCGTTGGGCTGCGCCCAAAGTTACAAGGTGGGCTCCAATAAACTGTGTAATCGGACGCGTACGGGTGAATAGCCTTGTCTCATAGGGTAGACAGGGTTAGCGCAAAGCTGAAGGTATCTCCGCGCGGCGCCGAATCCCGATCCACGAAGTTCGGGGAATGAGAAAGCACGATACGCAGCACTTGTAGTAACATCGCCGGCCTCGTCGTGGCCTTGTTACTGGCGCCGGCTTTGGCACATGCGCAGATCACGGTCGGCACGGTGACAGGACGGGTCGTCGACCCATCGGGAGCCATCGTTGCTGGCGCGCGGGTGGACCTGATCGGCGAGACGCAAGGTACCAAGACCGCCGCGGTCATCACCAACGCAACGGGCGACTATGTGATCCCGAACCTCGCCCCCGACACGTACACTCTCTAGGTCAGCGGCAATTTTGCAGGCGCAAATAGGCATTCTCTATGGACTACATAAAAAATGTCTTGACTCTGACCTCATTTTTAGAATATATTTGCTCAACGCTTGGGGTTTCTCTCGGTCAGTTTGATGCTGCCGCTTGGTTAGAGGCATCGCAAAGGCACATACTGGGGACCTCGCAAATGTGAATTCGGGAGTCCCGATCCACGGAGATCGGGGGAGGAGAAAGCATGATACGAAGCACTCGTAATCACATCGCCGGTCTCGTCGCCGCGATGTTTCTGCTGGCGCCCATGGCACTGGCGCAGGTCACGACCGGCTCGGTAACAGGACGAGTCGCCGATCCATCGGGGGGCGCCATTACCGGCGCGAATGTAGTCCTCATCAGCGAGGTGCACGGGAACAGGATCGCCCCGGTCAAGACCAACAAAGAAGGGGACTACGTGTTCCCGGATATCACGGCTGACACGTACACCGTCGAGGTCAGCGCCCCGGCGTTCAAGACCAGGCGGGAAACGGGGATCCTGGTTACCGGCGGCGATCACGTGGGCGTCCCGCTCATAACGCTCGAAATAGGCGCAACCACCGAAACGGTTACGGTGCAGGCCGAAGCGACGGCCGTACAGACCCAGAGCGGTGAGCGCTCTGCCGCTATCGAACAAGTGGCGATCGAAAGCATGCCGATCGCCCACTCGAACTTCGCAGGTGCGATACTCTTTGCTCCCGGCGTTCAGCTGAACTCGGGTGGCTACTACGTCCGGATTGGCGACCCGACCAACGAGAGCAACTTCATGATGAACGGCGTCTCGGCCATGGACACGGGCAACAACGGACAGATGCTGAGCCTGAACATCGAGTCGATCGGTGAAGTGAAAGTTCTCACGCAGGGCTATCAGGCGGAATTCGGCAGATCGAGCGGCCTGCAAATTACGGCCGTGACCAAGAGCGGCACGAATCAACTCCACGGGGCGGCCTACGGTATTTGGACGAGCTCGAACTGGAATTCGAGGACGTGGTTGAATCAGAAGAACGGCACCCCACAGGCGTATAGCTACTCGGACACCTACGGCTTCACCATAGGGGGGCCGGTTTACATCCCGAAAGTTTTCAACGGGAAAAATAAACTGTTCTTCTTCGTCGCGGACGAGTTCCGGCCGTCGACTACAGTTCAAAACGTAGGCAACTATTTGCGTTTGCCGACGGCGCTCGAACGGGCAGGCAACTATTCCCAGAGCCTCAACAATCAAGGCGTACCGATCGGTCCGATCATTGACAATACGACCGGCAACCCTTTCCCGGGCAACATCATTCCGACCAACCGTTTGTATGCTCCGGGCGTAGCGGTGCTCAACCAATACCCGCTGCCGAATCTGACGCAAGCGCCTGGGAGCCCTTTCAACTATGCGGAACAGGCGGCCTCGTACTTTCAGTTAACAACGCAGCCGGTTGTCCACCTCGACTACAATATGACGCCGAAACTGCGGTTCAACGCAGCGTTATCCATGCAGACGGCCCGCCCGGTGGTGATTCCGGGCTCGATCCCCGGCTTCAACGATAATTACACCCCGAAGCCCATCATTTACAACGTTACGGCCACCGTCGACTACATTATTTCGCCGACGTTGGTCCTCGAGGGGACCTACGGCACCATCAAGAATCAGTTGGCGGGCGGCGGGTCGCCCGGCGGCGTCCTCGCGGATGCGGCGGCCAACAAAAACAATACTCTGAGCGCCTTCCCGGACTTATATCCGAATGCGGGCAAGCTGGATTCAGGTTATTACTCCTACGGGATCCTGCAGCAGCAAGGAAGCAAGGCCCCGGAGTATAGCAACGGCCAGCTTAACATGCCGCCGGCCTGGGGCTTTGGCAGCTTAGTCGGAGATGCCCCGCCGAGCCTGATATTCCCCAGCTACCTGAACGTCAACCACACGCAGGACGTCGCAACCAGCTTAACGAAGGTCTGGGGGCAGCACACCGTCAAGGGCGGGTTCTACCTTAACCACAGTTGGAAGGCGCAGAACACGGGCGCCGGCGGTGTCTCGAACCTGTACTGGCAGGGCTACGTGAGCTTTGCCAATGACACGAACAACCCCCTCGACAGCGGGTTCGGTTTCTCGAACGCGGTCCTGGGGGTCTTCGATCAGTACCTGCAGCAGTCGACGTACGTCGAAGGCAGCTTCCTCTATAACAACGTGGAGGGTTACATCCAGGACAACTGGAAAGTGACCAACCGCCTGACCCTGGATTACGGGATACGGCTGGAACATATGACGCCCCAATACGATCAGTTCGACCAGGAGTCGAACTTCTTCCCGATTGGAAGCGGCGCCAACGCATATAACCCGGCAAACGCGCAGGTGCTCTACACAGCGGGGTGCTCCAACGGCGCAGCGGTGTGTTCGGGCAACACCCGCGACGCAAAGAATCCGATCACCGGGCAGGTCCTCACGGCCGGGGGCGCGAACACGCAGGTGTTGATCGGGACCCCGATTCCGGGTATCGGCAATCCGCTGAACGGGATCGTGCAGGCGGGCCACGGGATCGCCAACACGAATTACACCTGGGCGCCGCTCGTAGCGGCGCCGCGGTTCGGGTTTGCGTACAACGCGGGCAGCGGAAAATCCAGTTTTGTGATCCGCGGCGGGGCCGGACTGTACTACGACCGTCCGGATGGGAACACGGTATTTTCGACGCCGGGCAATGTGGGCGTGACGGCGGCCAACGGTACACCCGTTACGGATCAGAGTCTGTACTACGGGCAATTGCAGACGGTCGGTACGGGGGGGCTGAGCCCGCTGCCGGTGGGGCAGATGGTGGTTACCCAATACGACGCGAAGATCCCGTCGACCTTGCAGTGGAATGTAGATTTCCAGAAAGAGCTGCCCGGCCAGATGGTGGTCGATGTGGCCTATGTGGGCTACTACGCGTATAACCGCTTTGGGGCGACGCAGGGAGGATCGCAACAACTCGAGAACCAGGTGCCCCTCGGCACGGCCTTTTTGCCGCAGTATCAGGACCCGACGCTCGGCACGTCGACCGTTCCAGGGGCGACAGCTTACACGACGAATCTGCTCCGGCCGTACCCAGGCCTTCAATCCATCGCGGAGAATGCGACGAAGTTCTATGACACGTATCACTCGATCCAGTTGAGCCTGACCCGGCGGTTGAGGGACAACGTCTCTTTCGTGTTAAATTATACGCGCGGACTCTCGCTCAAGGGCAACACCGGCCTGATCCAACGGTACACGCTCCAGAACGGCGCGCTGGTACTGCGGTCCGATGAGGCGGCATACGAGGCCCTGAATTCGACCTTGGATGCGATACCGAATTTCCTGAAGGCCAATATCACCTGGTACGCTCCGGGCATTACAGGCAGAGGCGGTTTCGTTCACCAGCTCACGAAGGACTGGCAGCTTTCCTCCGTTCTGACGGTGCAATCGGGAGCGGCCTATACTCTCGGTTACTCCTACCAAAATAACGGATCCAATGTCAACATAACCGGTTCTCCGGACTTTCAAGGCATGCCGGTTCTGGGCTCCGGCGTCGGCAGCGGGTGTGGCAGCCGGCTTGACGGGTTCAATGCTTCGGCTGTAACGGGGCCGCTCCCCGGCAGCGTCGAAATGGAGTCGGGCCGCAATAACATGCGATACTGTCCCACCGCGATCCCCGACCTGTCCGTCGTGCGAAGGTTCCACTTCTGGAAATTCCAAGAGTCCAGAACCTTCGAGTTCCGGACGGACATCTTCAACGCAGTAAACGCCGAGTTCGTCACTGGCCGGCAAGTTACAGCGACGTTCAACAACCCGACCAGCATGACCCTGGAGAACCCCGAGTACTCTGGCACCGCCATAAACGCCGGCCGCTCAACGCCTGCGAACGCAGGCTTCGGCGCCGCTACCGCCGCCAACGCTCAGCGCACTCTTCAGCTGGAGGTCCGCGTCGGTTGGTGAGTTGGAGCTATCTGCTCTTCACGCCCGAGGGGGATGTGGCATCGTCCGGCAATATGACGCCACATCCCCCTTCAAACAACTCAGTTTCGAACCGTCGAGTGCTTCAAACCGGAAGGGGCGAGCGGACTTATCGAATCGCCAGCAAGTAGCATCGGCCCCGCCTGCCCGCCGCGGCAGGCTTTTTGGCTTTGTTGAGTCGATGGTCCCTCAGGCCTGGCGGCCGCCCGGTAGCGCAGGCGGGCCACTGCCGACTCTGCCTGCTCCGACGCCGACTGCGGGGACGCCATGAAATCTGGCAACCGTCAGACTTGACGAGCGTGGTTGACCGGAAATGGTCGCAGGCAATCGGCAATCAATATGCGCCATGCAGAGCTCTTGCCAGATTTGCTTGTGCCGTGCTCAGCGAAGGATTGAGGCGGACGGCCTCCCGGAATTTGGATACGGCTTCATCCATTCGGCCGAGTTTGGCGAGGGCAACGCCGAGGTCGTTAAGCAGTTCCGCACGGGAGGGCCCTTGTTCAATCTGGAGGGCGACTGTGTACTCTGCAACAGCTTCGTCTAACCGGCCTAACGCCTGGAGAGCATTTCCGAGACTGCCGCGAATTCCCGCGTCTCGTGGGAGCGTGCGAGAGGCTTGGCGCAGTTCGCGTTCCGCTTCCGGCGCTCGTCCCAAGCGCCAAAGCACATCGCCGAGCATGCCCCGCACCTCGGCTGCGTCGGGCTCAAGCCGCAGCGCCTCTCTGAACTCGGCGGCAGCCTCTTCGAGATGTCCGGTCTCTATAAGTCTCTCTCCGAGGTTTGCGTGAGTTTCCGCATCGGGGGAACGAGCGATTGGTCCGCCGGGTTGACCGTTCTCGCCTGCACTCGCGAGATCCCCCTGCAGGCGACGCGCCTCGGTGTAGTCAGGCTGGATTCTCAGCGCCTCCTTGACTTCAGCGAGAGCTTCATCGCGCCGGCCGAGGTACGTGAGCGCCACCCCAAGGTCGAAGTGAGCTGCCGCAAGCCCAGGCTTGATGGCCAAAGCTTCTCGGTACGCAGCTTCCGCCTCCCGATATCGACCAAGGTGTTGAAGGTCTGCGCCCATATCCAGGTAGGCATCGCTGTATCCGGGCGCCAGACGCACAGCGGCCTGGTATTCCTTCAGCGCGTCGTCGTAGAGGCCCATTTCCATGCAAGCTGTGCCAAGATTCGCGTGCACCTGCGGCTCATCGGGGTTGATTGCCAGCGCCGCTCGATAATGCGCCATGGCCGCCGCCTTTCCTTCTAACGGGTCTTGATTCGCCAAGAAGCCCAAGTTCAGGTGCGCCAGCCAGGCGGAGGGATTGCGCCGCAGCGTTTCCTCGTAAAGGAGACGGGGGTCCGCGTATAACCTACTCTGATACCATGTCAGAACACTGAGTATCAGGCCGAGGGTCAGCGCCGCTGCCGTTCTCCTTAGTGCCAGGGACGGTGCTTTGAGCCGGCAAACCAATCGGTCGACCATTGCCGCAATCAATGCGATCACTCCGACGCCAGCCAGGTACTGGAAGTGGTCTGCGACAAATGAAAACCGGAATGGATAGACGTTGACAAAACCGAGAGCTGGCCCAAGAGCGATCCCGAAGTAAAGGAGGGATGCAAGAGGTGCGCGTGTGCGAGCCCGGAACATCCACGCAATTAGAATCAATGCGGCGACCGAGAAGGGGTAGAGGTACTGCCACCAAACCGCGGCATCGACTTTCCAGCGCGAATATATGAAGATCAAATCCGCGGGCCAGAGAAGTTGATGCAGATAGAACATGAACGAACGGCCTGCAATAAGAAGCCGTTCGATCGGAGAGAAATCGAACTCGGCGCCCCGGGCGCCGATCAGCGACCGTTCGTTCCACGACGTGAAGAACCCCGCCATGGCCGCAAGTGCGAAGAACGGGATCAGGGGCTTGACATCGCGGTCCCAAGAGAGAGCGCCCCTCTTCCACCAGAATATGACCAGAAGGCCAACCGGGAGCGTCGCCGTCACACTCTTGGTAAGAAGAGCCAGAACAAAGAAGAGGGCCGCAAGCAGGTAGGGTCTGGAGCGGCGGGTTTGATCGAACGAGAGATACGCCAACAAGCCGGCGAAGTAGAAAACTCCGGAAAGAGTGTTCTTCAGTTCGCTCATCCAAGCGACCGATTCGACCTGAATCGGATGTAAGGCGAACGCCACGCCGGCGAGCACTGCGCCAGGCGCCGAGAGGCGTCTCAGGATGACGATGATCAGAAATGAGGAGAGCGCATGAAGAACAATGTTGACCAGATGGTAACCCAACAGGCGATCACCCCACAGTCGTGCCTCAATCCAGAAGGCCGAATGGGCAAGTGGATAGTACTGTTGGGTCGCGCCGAGCTCAAACCAGATACGCCAAAGGCCGCCCCAGGAGCGCAGTTCCGGCCGGGTAATGTGGGCGTCATCATCCCAAATCTTTCCGCCATACCAAGCTGGCTGATACGCCATCAGGACGGCCAGGAGCAGGACCGCAAAGACCAGCACGTCTTGTCTGTGCGACAGACCCGGGCCCGCTGGCGGTTCTAACCTCGGCGCGACGCTGCCGGTGTTCTTCCTGTTTGTCTTGCCGCCCACCTTGGCCACAGACCCACGATAATAGCAGCAAGGAGCGAAATGGCGACCACCTGTCTCGATGCGGACCGCAGTCCCTTCGACCGCCCAGTCTGCTCTTCGTCCAACGCTTCGAGCGCTTGCGGCGAGCGGCCCAGATCGATATCCAACTGCCAGAGTTCGTTCCACGCTTCGGGATTGTCGGGGGCCGCGTGGGCTGCCTGTTCGAAAGCATCCGCGGCCGCCCAGCCGCGTGCCGCCGGCCGAGTTGCCGCCGGTCTGGACGCCCGGAACAAAGGGCGCCACACTCGTGAAGTTCCAGTGTGCAATCGGCAGTTCACCGATCTGTTTGCTTTCGATGGCAATCGACCGCTCGGCGCAAGCCTGCCATCGCCTGCCACTGGCGTTGCGCTGACGTACGAAACGCTCGTGGTAAACTCCGCTTCAGTCTATCATCCGCCGAATCGGCCGGAATCGACAAACGCGTCAGATCGAGCAGCGCATGTCGGGCGCGTCTTGGCGCCGGCTGTTAGAATCAGACTGTGCCTTACCCTGAACAACTCATTGCGAATATGCGCGCGGATCTGACTCGATACGGCGTGGAAGAGGCCAGAACTCCCGGTGATCTCGATCGGCTTCTTGGGCCTGGAAGCGGCGAAGTGCTGGTGGTGGTGAATTCGGTTTGCGGGTGCGCCGCAGGCCGGGCCCGCCCGGCGATTGGCTTGGCCCTTCAGCATCCCGTGCGGCCATCACGCGTGGCCACTGTGTTCGCTGGCGGCGACGAAGCCGCCGTGGCCCACTTGCGCGATCTTCTCTCTGAGTATCCGCCATCCTCGCCGTCCATGGCGCTATTTCGCGACGGCAAACCGCTGTATATGATCCACCGTAGCGATATCGAGCGCCGCGAGCCAACGGAGATCGCCGAGTTGCTCACGGCGGCGTTTGACCGCTTCTGTTCTTAGCCTTCTTAGGCCCACGTTCGGGCCTGAATCAGGCTTAGCGGGTTCTAAATAAGCGTTCCGCGCGCAGGCGGCGTTACTTCCCCGCTTTGGAAGCTGCCGCCTTGACCAACGCCCACCGCTTCTTGGTGGCCTCGCTGATTCTCTTCCGGGCAGCCGCACTCATCTTCCGTTTGGGCTTTTGGCCCGCGGCTTCCGGCCCCGCGGCGGATTGCTTCTTGGCCGCCCATCTCTTTCGCTGCGCTTCGGCCATCCGCTTCCTGCCGGCTGCGCTGACCTTGCGGCGTTTGGGCCCCGCCTCCGGCGTAGCCGCGGATTCGGCGCTGGCGCCGCTCAATTGTTGCCGTATCTCTGCAATCTGCGCGTCGATGCGCGTCTTCTGAGCCTCGAACCCTTCGATGGCAGCAGCGAGAATGTCATTGTCTAGTTTAGTGGGCATATAACTCCGATGTTTACTGAGTCTCAGAATCGGACTCGCGTGTCCAATTGTAGCAGTAACACAAGCGGCCGAAACGTGATAGTAACACAATGTTGCTAATAGCCGGGCCAAGACGTGCCGTCGACCATTGAGCCTTATGTCACGGGACTTATGTCAAACTTGCTCATGTCATGTACCGCTTGGCCCTCATCCTCTTCGCCTGTGTCTTCGGCTTCAGCCAGCCATCCGCCTACAACCAACCTTACCGTCCCCAGTACCACTTCTCGCCGCGTGAGCATTGGACGAACGATCCCAACGGCCTCGTCTACTTCGATGGCGAGTACCACCTGTTCTATCAGTACAACCCGTTCGGCGATGTCTGGGGTCACATGAGTTGGGGCCACGCAGTGAGCCGCGACCTGACGCACTGGCAAGAGCTGCCAGTCGCGCTGCCCGAAGAGAACGGCATCATGATCTTCACCGGCAGCACCGTTGTGGACACTCACAACACCAGTGGCTTCTGTGCGGACCGCCAACCGTGCATGGTGGCGGTCTACACCGGCTACACTCCGCCCACCCCGGCTCGGCCCGCGCTTCAGACGCAGAACCTGGCCTATAGCAACGACCGGGGACGAACCTGGATCAAGTACTCGGGCAACCCGGTGCTGAATTTGAACCTGGCTGATTTCCGCGATCCTCAGGTCTTTTGGGCGGAACAGGCGCGCCGATGGGTAATGGCTGTCGCCCTGCCGAACGACCACAAGGTGCTGTTCTACGGCTCGCACGACCTGAAAGCCTGGGAGCGTCTGAGCGAGTTCGGTCCCGCAGGAGCTATCGGCGGCCAGTGGGAATGTCCGACGCTGACCCAGGTTCAGGTTGCGGACAGTTCGCAGACACGATGGGTGCTCAAGGTAGGACTGAATCCTGGAGGCCTGCAAGGTGGATCTGGCGAGCAGTATTTCGTGGGGAACTTCGACGGCTCGCGGTTCACGAACGACAACCCATCTTCCACGACCTTCTGGACCGACTACGGAAAGGACTGCTATTGCGCCCTGACTTACAACGCGATGCCGCGCGGCAAACCGCCCATCATGATCGGCTGGATGAGCAACTGGCAGTATGCAGCCAGGGCGCCCACACAGCCCTGGCGCGGGCAGATGACCGTCCCAAGGCGGCTACAACTGCGGCGGCTGCCTGCAGGCCTGCGGCTGATGCAGGAGCCTATAGAAGCAATTCAAGGACTCCGCGGCGGCCATTTTGCATGGCGCGGGACGAACGTTGCGGAACTCAACCTGGCGCTAAAACAGAAAGTCCCCTGGACAAGTTTCGAATTGCGCAGCACTGTGCTACCGGGCGCGGCCGGGGCGTTTGCGTGGAGGCTGCTGGCCAGCGGCGGGAAGTACACGGCCGCGGGATACGCCAACGGCGAGTTGTTTGTGGACCGCACGCAGTCGGGCGTCACCGGTTTCAGCCCGGACTTTCCGGCGCGCACCTCGGCCCCACTCGCAATAGGCAGTGCGCCGCTGGAACTGACGATCCTCGTCGACCGATCTACGTTGGAAATTTTCGCGCAGGGTGGGCAGGTGGCGATGACCAATCTGGTCTACCCGCCGGCCGGCGCTCATGGGATGGAGTTCTCTACTGACGGGGTGAAGGCGCGCATCAGTGTGGACGTGTGGGAATTGAGGTCAGCGTGGAAGTAGCCGGCTTGTGTCTGGCTGAAGCGCGATACCGGCCCGTCGGCGATGCATGCCGAACCTTAGCGGACGCCGATGGTCGCCGCGTTACTCGCCATGCTGCTCGCGAAAATCTGCAACGGGTAGTTCCCGGGCGCTAGTTGCGGCGCCGTGACATTCACCTGATGGAGAGATAGAGCGGCTGTCCGTAGATGTAACCGTCCGCTTGGTACTCGAACAGTTTGCCGGACTGGTTCGCGGTGACGTTAGCCTTAGTGAGTACGGATTCGCTGAGGTTGGCCCCGTCGCGGGAAGTGTCATATTGATACATGAGCACGCTCACTTGCGCGGAAAGCGGCGGAGCGGCAAGTAAGACTAACGCCAAGTTTCGGAACCGGGAATGTACCTGACCCTGTATCGGCCCTGGGGTCAATCGTAGCAGTGGCAGCCGCCAAAAGGATCTTAACGATTGGGTAGGTGGCGATTCGTACGGTCGTCGCAACTGCGGAACACCCGCGCCCACGTCGTTCCTTTCCACGGTTGCCCGGCAGCCGCCGGAGTTGCAAGATAGGGCATGCGAGAAATCGCGCCCGGCGTCGCTGTCATATCCACGCTGATCGCCAATGCATATCTGATCGGCGACGACGCATCATGGATCTTAGTGGATGCTTGCGCGCCCGGAAACGAGAGTCTGATCCAACGTGCAGCGGAACGCCGTTTCGGCCTTGGCAGCCGGCCCCGCGCTATCCTGCTCACGCATGGCCATTTCGACCATGCCGGGTCGGCCGGTCCGCTCGCCGATTCCTGGGGGGTCCGCATTTACGCTCACTCGCTGGAACTCCCGTACCTCACAGGTCACTCTCACTACCCGCCCTTCGATCTAAGCTCACGCGGATTCTTCACACGGATTGCGAGGTTCTTCCCTACCAGCACCGTCAACCTGGGAACGCGCGTCAGCGCCCTGGACCCGAAGCAAGTCATTCCGGGTCTCCCCGATTGGGAGACGATCGAGACTCCCGGCCACACGCCGGGCCACGTGGCATTCTTCCGCCGCAGCGATGCGGTGCTGCTGGCTGGCGACGCTGTGACAACCATGAACCTCGACAGCTTTTGGGACACAGTCGCCAGACGTAATCAAGTGTGCCGGCCGCCTGTGCCCGCTACCTCGAACTGGAAAGACGCTCGACGGTCGGTGGAGCTCCTGGCAGGTCTGCGACCCACGGTGATTGCGGCAGGCCACGGTCTACCCATGCAGGACACTGCCGATGAGTTATCGCGTTTGGCCGAAAATTTTCATTCACCCGAATCAGCGCCCGCCGAACAGCCATAGCTTGATCGGCTGGTATAGCAAATAGATCGTCCCAGCCGCCAACCAGAGCATGGAGCTGACTGAGAACGTTCGCGCGGTGATTCGCACCTCTGGCGTGCGGTCTAACTGCAGCAACGGAGCACCTTCATTAGCGGCAGTCCGGTCATACAGAAACAGCGGAGCCCCTGCGAACAGCGCAAATAGCGGAAACCAGGTCGCGGTGATAACCACATTCCCCTGCTCGATCGATCCGCCTCGCAAAAGGAAACCGAGAGACTTGACAGCCTCCGCAACCGCGAATGCCGCAAGCGCCAGATGACGAATCGCCAGGGCGCGGCCGGCCGACTTCAAGCCAGTCATCAGAGTGCGCGACCGCTGAACGGCGGCTTTTCCCGATAACTTCTCCACCACGCAGATTACCGGCCACAGGCAATCGCCGATCACCCAGCCGGGCCCAAAGAATATCACCGATTGCGCCTGTGTTATCGCCAGAACCGGTATCATCCGCACCAGCCTCCAGAAGACCCGGAACGATAAAAACCTTCTGACGCGGACCCGCTCGTCCATCGCTATTAACGCCGCGGCGGCGCGCAACAGGTTGTCGGAAAAAATGAAAAGCATCGCCGCCGCCAGCGGGACCAGCACGAATCGGACCGCGGTGAGCGGCAGCAGTCTCCGGCTGAATGAGACCAGCAGGGCTGTCACCGATAACACGGTTGTGTAGATGGGCATCAACAGAAGCGCATACGCGGTGAGATGCTGCAGCAAAAATGCCTTCGACCTCCGCAGCGCCAGAAATTCAGCGTCCACGGCATTATGGAACCGCTGCGTAAACTCGATTGCAGACGCCGGGCGATCCGCGGGATTTCGCGCGAGTCCGGCGAGAATGACGTCCGATACGTCCGCCGGAATCTTGCAAATACTCGCAGGCGAACGGGGAATATCGCTCCGATGATAATCGAATAATTCGTTAGACTTCCCCGTGAAAGGAAGTTCGCCGCACACCATTCCATACGCCACCACGGCCAGACTGTAGATATCCGAGCGGAAATCGATCTCCTTGCCAAGCGCCTGCTCCGGCGACATATACGCAGGAGTTCCGAGCAGGCTGCCCGGCATGGTTTGCGCGCCTGCGCCGCTGTCGAACGACCCAGAAGACGCGCCGAAGGGGGTTGGCGCAATAGCGACAGTCTCGATCTCCTCGGCGCGGGCTAACGCGTTCGACGATCGCGCTTCGTGTGGCATGTCGATCGCCACCGTTTCCATTTCGTCGCCCGGCAGAGCGGGCCTGGGGGTGGCAATCCGCGGATCGGGCAACTGCGGCGCCTCTTGTGCGGACGCAGCCCAATCGCCAAGCAAATTCACCTTGGCCACTCCGAAATCGAGCACTTTCACTGTATATCCGCCGCGGCCGTTCGGTTCCAGCCAGATGTTGTCGGGCTTCAAATCGCGATGGACGATTCCGCGCCGATGCGCTTCGGCAAGGGCAAGGCCGATCTGATCCAGAATGTCGGCGACCAGCGGCAGTGCGATATGCGGATTCGCTTTCTGGAAATCCGAAAGCGTCTGTCCATCCAGAAACTCCATCACCAGGTACGGCATATCGCCGCGAGCGGCTTTCGCGATGCCGAAATCCGTGACGTTCACGATATTCGGATGACGCAGGCGGCCGCATGCCTGCGCTTCGCGCTGGAAACGGGCAAGAAACTGCGGTTCCGCCGCCCACCTCGGAGCGATCACTTTCACCGCGACCACGCGAGTGGTTCCGAGATGCGTCGCCAGGTAAACGTTCCCCATTCCTCCGGCGCCCAGTTGTTTGTCGATCCGGTATTTAGCGTCGAGAATTTCGCCGATCATCGATTGAGCGATCCAAGCCGTCCAGCCGCCATCATAACAATGGCTGGATCACCACATCTCACCATAGGATGATCGGCCGCGATCGGTGATATACTATTCGTCGTTTCGAAGCCAAAATGAAGATCGCGGCTTCCACGGTGAGTTGCACCTGAGATCAGAGTCCGGCCAAGGGGGATTCATGCGCTTCAGCCTCGCTACGCGTTGCGTTGCTGCTATCTCCCTGCTGTCAGTCCCCTTACATCTCGGGGCCGCCGAACCCAGCTATTTTCACGACGTCCGTCCCATTCTGAGTAGGAGCTGCACCAGCTGTCATCAGCCGGCCGTGAAGTCGTCCGGGCTCGATTTGACCACCTACGCGGGATTCCAGGCGGGCGGCGCGCGCGGTCCGGCATTCGTCGCCGGCTCTCCCGAAGAAAGTCTGGCGGTGAAGTTCATCACCGGCGCCATGAAGCCGTCCATGCCGCTCTCGGGGCCCGCGCTTCCCGCCGCGGATATCGACACGATTCGCGGTTGGATCAAGTCGGGCGCCAGGGACGACACCCCGATCGAGACCACCTCCGCCGAACCCACGGTCTACCATCAGCCTCCCGTGATCACCGCCCTGCGCTTTTCCCCCGACGGGAAGTTTCTCGCGGTCGGCGGCAATCGCGAAATCCTGTTGCACAACGCCGACGGAAGCGGGCTGGCGAAGCGTCTGCAAGGCGACGCGGAGCGGATTCTCTCGATCGCCTTCTCCCCGGATGGCAAGCTGATGGCGGCCGGTGGCGGCACTCCCGCTCAGTTCGGCGAGATCCAATGGTGGGACCCGCTCGCGGGCAAACTGCTGCGGACGCAGAAGGTGTCCAGCGACACCGTATTCGGCGCCGCGCTTTCGCCGGACGGCGCCAAGGTTGCCGTGGGGTGCGTCGACAACACTGTGCGCGAGTTTGAAACAGCCAGCGGCAAGGAGCTCTACAAGATCGGCGGCCATGAGAATTGGCCCCTGGGAATCGTTTTCGGGATCGACTCCAAGCGCCTCGTATCGGTGGGGCGCGACCGCGCGGCCAAGCTGATCGACGCCAACGCCGGGCAGTTTCTCGAAAACGTCAACCAGGCGCGCGGCGAGTTGACGGCGGTGGCCCGGCATCCCAATAAGGACGAGATCGTCATCGGCGGCGAAGACCGCGTGCCTTACGTCTATTGGATGGACCGTCCACGGAATATGAAAGTCGGCGAAGAGGCGACGCTGGTCCGCATGATCGAGCCTCAGGACGGCGTGATCTTCGCGCTCGATTGGTCACCCGATGGCAAGCGCATCGCCGTGGCGGGAGCCGGCGCCAGCGTGAATCTATACGACGCCGAAACGGGCGCGCTCACGGCTTCCTGCAAGGGCCATTCCGCGGGGATATATTCGGTGGCATTCTCGCCCGACAGCGCCCACCTGGCAACCGGGGGCTTCGACGGCCAGGTGAGGTTATATCGCAGCGCCGACTGCACTCTGGAAAAAGCCTTCATCCCCGTTCCCCTGGTCCCCAACCACGCAGGCGCCGGAGGTGTGAATTGATTCAGTGGCGCGGGGCCATGCCCTGCGACGTCCCGTGGAGGCGTCTAATTAGATGGGTCCCGTTGACACTGCTAGCAGCCGCGTCCCTCCACGCGCAGCCGGTCATCACCGACCTTCAGCCGCGCGGCATACAAAAGGGCCGCCCGTTCACCCTCACCCTCACCGGCAAGAACCTCGACGCCGCGAAGATCCGTTCCACCATGCCTGCCAGCTTCACCTTGCTCGCTCCCGAACACACCGGCCCCATGACCGAAGGCCGCACCGCCACGTTTTTGGTGGAACCCGCCGGCGATCTGGCCGTTGGCGCCTACCCGATTCGCGTGGAAACGCCCGACGGTATTTCGAATATCCAACTCTTAGCCGTAGGAACCTTCCCCGAATATGTCGAGGATGAATCGCGGCCGGGCGCGTTGCCCAACAGTAACGACACCATCGAAACCGCGCAAACCCTTCCGCGGGCGCCCTTGACGCTGAATGGCGCGCTGCAAGGGCCGGAGCGCGACGTGTTCCGGATTCAGGCCAAGAGCGGCGAGAAGCAGGTGTTCGAGGTGGAAGCGCGGCGCCTCGGTTCCGCCATCGATCCGGTGCTCGAGATTCTCGATGCGTCCGGAAAGACTCTGGCCCGCAGTGAGGATGCGCCGTTGTTGGGCCTCGATGCGCGCGTCGCGGTGACCTTCCCGCGCGACGGCTATTTCTATGTGGTCGTGCACGACTCGCGGTATTCCACGCAGGCCGCCAACTTCTACCGCCTCAAGATCGGCTCCTACGCCTATCCGCAGGAAATCTTTCCGTTGGGCGGACGGCGCGGCGAAGTGGTGGAAGCTTCGCTGGGCGCCCAGAAAATCAAAGTGGATCTAAGCAAGGTAGACGCGAACACTCACCAGCTTTTCGTGAATCTGCCCGACAGCGCCGTACTGCCCGTGCCTTTCGCGGTGGGGGACGACCCGGAGGTGACCGCGCCGGTTGCGGATGCCATCGGGTTGCCCGCGACCATCAACGCCCGGCTCGCGAAGCCAGGGCAAGTGGACCGTTACAAGGTGCGCGTGTCGTCGGGCGAGGCCCTCGCGTTCCGCATACAGGCTCGCGAACTGGGCACATCTAAGCTGATGGCCGTGATCACGGTCCTCGATGAGAAGGGCAAGATGATCGCGCGATCCGGCGATGAGCCGCTGGCCGACGATGTGTATAACGTGAACCAGAGCCGCACCGCCGGCGACCCCATGTTACGGGTCAAGGCGCCGGAGGGCGCGAGCAACGTCGTGGTCACGGTGGAGGATCTCGCGCTTCGCGGCGGCGCCAATTACGCCTACCGGCTAAACGTGGAATCGGTGGCGCAAGATTTCCGGGTGTTTTTGAACGCGCCCTACGTAAACGTGCCTGCCGGAGGATCGGCCATCCTGCCGGTTACCGTGCAGCGGCAAGGTTACGACGGAGAAGTGCAGTTGCGGATTTCCAACGCGCCGCCCGGCCTGCGCGTCGAAGCCGGCACAGTAGTGGCGGGCGGCCCCGTCAAGGAGACTCCGCAAAATCGAAACAGCCGCGGCACGCTGATCCTGACGGCCGACCCGGGCGTCACAATATCGGCGCCCGATTTAATCGTGGAGGGCGTAGGTAAGCTGCCGGACGGCTCGAGTCTCATCCGCCGCGCTGAAGCGCCTGCGATGATCGTGAATGTGGCGGGCGCCACCGAGCAGGGTTCGGTGGACCGGCAGCGGCCGCTCACCGCGCCGTGGCTGGGGCTCGATCTGCCCATAGCGCGGACCAAGCCAGGGGCCGCGACGCTCGAAGTGACCATGCTCGAGCGCAAGCGGATGGAAGAGGGCGATCAGTTGAAGTTCCGCTGGAAGTGGAACCCGCGCGACGCCTCTTTGCCGCTGCCCAAAACCGTGAGCGCCGAGATGGTGGGAGCGGCGGATATCCGCGTGATCGATATGAAGCAGGATTCCGACGACCGCACCGCCGGCACGTTTCTCGTCACCACCACCAAACTCACGCGCCCCGCCAGGTACGATCTTTACATCACGGGAAGGGTCACCGCCGACGGCCAGCAGGAAGAAATCGTATCGCGTCCGATCATAGTAGAAGTCGATGAGGTCAAAGCTGCCAATGTTGCTGAAACTGGTTCTATCCGCTAGTTTGGCCGCGGCCCCGCTTGCGGCGGCCGAGAGTGTCACGTTCCTGCGCGACGTCGCGCCCATTTTGAACAAGACCGGGTGCACGGCGGGTCCATGTCACGGCGCGGCGAAAGGGAAAAACGGATTCAAGCTCTCGCTGCGTGGATACGATCCGCAGTTCGATTACGAAGCTCTGCTTTACGATCTCTCCGGGCGCCGCTTCAACCGGGCCGATCCCGGAAAGAGCCTGATGCTCGCCAAGCCGGTACAGGAAATCGCCCACGGCGGCGGCCTGCGGTTCGAGAAAGATTCGGACTACTACAAGACCATCTACAACTGGATCGCGCAGGGTGTTCCTTTCGGCGATCCGGCCAAGGATTCGGTGGTCGAAATGCGCGTCGAGCCCAAGGAAATCTTCATGACGAAGCCGGGTGAGACCGCCGCGGTGAAAGTGGTGGTCCGCTATGCGGACGGCGCCATCCGCGATGTGTCGCGTGAGACGTCGGTGGAATCGAACATCCCCGACGTAGCGTCCGTGGATGTCAAGGCCGCCGTAAAAGGCGAGCGCGTCGGCGAGGCTACGCTGCTGGTGCGGTATCAGGGAAAATTCTCCACCATTCCGGTGACCGTGCTCAATCCCAAGCCGGGTTTCGCGTGGAAGCCCTTGCCGCAGCCCAACTATATCGATCAACTGATCGATGCCAAACTGGAGCGGCTGAAGATTCAACCTTCCCCCATCTCCGGCGACGCCGAATTTTTGCGGCGCGTGTCACTCGATCTGACGGGATTGCTGCCGCCGCCCGAGACCGTGCGCGCATTCCTGGCCGATCCGTCGCCCGCGCGCGTCAAGCGTTCGAAGACGATTGACCGGCTGATAGCCAGCCCGGCGTATGTCGATCACTGGACCGTCAAGTGGGGCGATCTGCTGCAATCCAGCCGCAAGTACCTCGGCGAAAAAGGCGCCTACGAGTTCCAGCAATGGATTCGCGATTCGGTGGCGTCGAACAAGCCCTACGACAAGCTGGTGTATGAGATGCTGACAGCGCGCGGCAGCACTTATGACGATCCTGCGGCGAATTTCTTCCGTGTCACTCGCGAAGCTAAGCCGACCATGGAAAAAACCACTCAGGTGTTCATGGGCGTCCGCATGGTATGCACGCAGTGTCACGATCATCCGTTTGAACGGTGGACACAGAGTCAGTATTACCAGATGGCGGCATTCTTCTCCGCGGTAGGTCTGCGCGCCGGCTATGAGGTGGGCGAAGAGATCGTCTTCGATCAGCGGTCCGATTATGAGATGAAGAATCCCAAGGGGCGGGTGGTCAAACCCGAGTTCATGGTGGCTTTGAACCGGCCGCTGCCGGTTCCGGACGACCAGCGGCGGCGCGACGCGCTGGCGCAGTGGCTGACCTCGAAGGACAATCCATTTTTCGCCAAGGCGATCGCCAACCGGATTTGGAGTTACTTCTTCGGCAGGGGTATCATCGACCCGGTGGATGACATCCGGGCATCTAATCCGGCGACTAATCCGGCGTTACTCGAGGCACTTACAAAAGATGTCCTCGATCATAACTTCGACCTGCAACAACTGATGCGGACTATCGCTAACTCCCGCGCTTATCAGGCGTCGTTCACCACTAATGAATGGAATCAGAACGACCGCGACAACTTTTCCCATGCCATGCCAAGGCGGCTTACGGCGGAGGAGTTAATGGACGCGGTTTCCTCGGCTGCCGGCGCTCCGGCGCATTTCCCCGAGGTTCCCAAGGACACCATGGCCGAGCAACTGGTGGACCCGCATATCGGCCAGGAGGGATTTCTGGACGTGTTCGGACGCCCGCCGCGCGAGTCTTCCTGCGAATGCGAGCGGCGGTCCGATTTCAGCCTGCCGCAGGCGCTCAACCTGGTAAACGGGACCACCATTTCGGACGCGGTCGCCGATCCCAAGGGACGCGTCGCGAAGTTGGTTCTAAGTGGAAAGGGCGACGCGGCCATCGTCGAAGAGTTATACCTTGCGTCGCTGAGCCGGCTGCCCACCGGGGCGGAGAGCGAACGGGGCGTAAAGTATCTCGCGGGCGGCGCGAAAGCCGGCCGCGCTCAAGATCTGCTGTGGGCGTTGCTCAACAGCAAGGGCTTTTTGTACATCTACTAAGTCAAAGAGATGAAGTGAATGTCTCGAAATAACATCGCCGAAGAAAGCCGTGGCGCACGCACTCATGCGTGCAGCGTTCACACTCGTGTGAACGCGCTTCGCGCCACGCCGAAGTGCCAAGCTTATCTCGAGACTAAGAGGACACCACCATGCTGAACCTTCCCGGACGTCGCTGTTACACCTGCGAGGGCCCCACCCGGCGCGAGTTAATGCGCATCGGCTCCATCGGAATGATGGGTCTGAGTCTGCCGCACTTCTTTCTATGGCGCCAGCAAGCCAAGGCCGCCGACATCGTCAGCAAGTACGCCGGCGCGCGCGGGTGGGAGAGCGCGCAGAGCGTGATCATGATTTTCCTGCAGGGCGGACCATCTCACATCGATATCTGGGATCCCAAGCCCGATGCGCCAGCGAATATCCGCGGCGAGTTCAAGCCCATCAAGACCAAGATCCCCGGCACGTGGATAGGCGAGCACATGCCCATGATGGCCGACCATCTCGACAAGGCGACGCTGATCCGCTCCATGAGCTACACCCCCAACGGACTGTTCAACCACACCGCGGCGATCTACCAGATGCTGACCGGTTATCCTCCGGACAAAGTATCCCCATCCGGCCAGTTGGAGCCGCCTTCGCCCGCCGATTTCCCCACTGCGGGCAGCCAGGTATCGAAGATCAAGCCGCCCAAAGATCCGGTCCTGCCGTTTGTGGAATTGCCGCGCCCGCTGCAGGAATCCGGCATCATCGGCAAGGGCGGCAGCGCCGGCTTTCTCGGCAAGGCATACGATCCCTACCGCATGTATCAGGATCCCGCCAAAGCGGTGAAGCTGGAAGATCTGTCGCTGCGCAAGGAGATTCCGCCGGATCGTTTAAAGGACCGCTTCGAGCTGCTGAAAGGCATCAACGGGTCGATGCCCGATCTGGAAAAAGCCGTGGGCGAATTCGCTGTGGACGAGTATTACGGCAAGGCTTACGATCTGGTGCTGTCGGGCAAGGCGCGCGACGCCATGGACCTGGAAAAAGAGCCGCCCCAAGTGCGCGAGCGTTATGGCATGCACACCTTCGGCCAGAGCCTGCTGATGGCGCGCCGGCTGATCGAAGCCGGGACCAGGTTCGTGCAGGTGAACTGGCCGTCGGTGGCGAATGGCGATCCGGAGACCACGGCCTGGGACACGCACGCCTCCAACTTCGGCCCTTTGAAGAACCTGCATTGTCCCAAGCTGGACCGCGGTCTGTCGGCGCTGCTCGACGACATGGATCAGCGCGGAATGCTGAAGCACACTCTGGTTGTGGCCGTGGGCGAATTCGGCCGCAGCCCGCGCCTGGGAGTCTCCACTTCGGGCAACTCGAATTCCCCCGACGGGCGCGATCACTGGCCGTATTGCTATAGCGCCGTGGTGGCGGGAGCGGGCATCGCGCGCGGAATGCAGTACGGCGAATCCGACGCCACCGCCTCGTCGCCTAAAGAGAAGCCGGTCCATCCGGCCGATCTGCTGGCGACGGTGTACTACGCGTTGGGGATCGATCCGGACATGCAGATCCTCAATCACCTGAATCAGCCTCGCGAATTGGTGAAGGGCAAGCCCGTCGC
>Ga0116129_1000183_pt1 | contig 44967 bp, 36 predicted proteins | sample June2015DPH_17_2_FD_89732 | JGI IMG/M metagenome (GOLD analysis project Ga0116129, IMG submission 89732) | Peatland microbial communities from SPRUCE experiment site at the Marcell Experimental Forest, Minnesota, USA - June2015DPH_17_10 | ecosystem: Environmental > Terrestrial > Soil > Wetlands...
CCATTCCGTGTTAATTTCCGGCGTATGTCCGGAGGAGGACACTGATCGAATGAAGGCAATTGTTGGATTTTGCGCGTTGGCGCTCTCGCTGGGGATCGCGGCAGAGGCCGCCACCATCAGCACCACTCTCACGGTGAGCGCGACGGGTAGTTTTACCAGCGCAGCCGCGACCGCTACCGGCACGGCGATGATGCCGGGCGTCTTCAGCGGCAACGGTACTTTTAGTGGCACTCTGCCATTCAGCAGCGTCAGTGGAAGCAACGTGGTCGGCTCCTTTACCATTACGACTGCGGGCGGTACGCTCACGGGGACACTCACTCTGCCCCTCACGCTACTAACAGAATTACTTAACAGTACTACGTCTAGCGGAGCCGGCTCGGCTACCGTTACCAGCGGCACCGGCAGCTACGCTGGCTATTCCGGCTCCTTTCCAGCAGTAAGTGGAAGCGGCGCCAGCACGTCGGCAACCGCGTTTACACTTACTCTCAGCGGCGCCGGAACAATCAATACGACGGGCGGCGGCACTACCGTTCCCACTCCCACCGTCACTGCCGTGCTAGATGCGGCCAGCTATACGGCGAGCATCGCCGAAGGCAGCATCTTCGTCGTAAAGGGCGCCAACCTGAGTGCGAGCGGTTTCTCCGAGTTCAGTTTTCCGCTGCCAACTTCGTCGAGCGGCGTCCAGATCGCTTTCACTCCGGCTTCGGGCGGCACGGCCACACTCGCGTATCTCGTCTATCTGTATAACCAGAGCGGCGTAAATCAACTGGCGGCGATTCTACCTTCCACCTTGCCAACGGGTAACTACAACGTCACTGTCACTAATAACAACGGCACAGTAAGTGCTCCGTTCGCAGTCAGTGTCGTGCAGCGCAAGCCCGGAGTGATCACGCAAGATAGCTCCGGCTCCGGACTCGCCGTGGTTCAGAATTACGTCTCGGCCACAGAATTAGATGTGGATCGCTTCACCACTGGCGCCGTGAGCGGAGTTACCATTTCGCCGGCCAAACCCGGCCAGCCGTTGATCGCCTGGGCTACCGGTCTGGGACCCGTGACTGGCGGCGACAACATAGCTTCCGCGGGCTTCAATTTTGAGGCCAACGGGGTCAACGTGCAGGTGATTGTGGGCGGCGTGAGCATCACTCCAGCCTACGCCGGCCGCGCGCCCGGACTCGCCGGAGCTGACCAGATCAACTTCACGCTGCCGTCAAACGTTCCTACCGGCTGCACCGTATCTTTCCAGATATCGGTAAATGGCACACTCAGCAGCAGCACATTCCTTTCCATCGCGCCCAGCGCCTCGGCCAACGCATGCGTCGCGCCGGGCTTGACCACCACGCAGTTGCAGAATCTCGACAACGGCGGGACGTTGACCGCAGGCGGTTTCGAACTGGAGCAATTCTCCGCCAACCTCGTCGTAGCCACGCTTGGAAATGTTTCCGAGACAATCGCCGAAGTGGCCGGCGGCTTTACCCAGGTCACTGGTTTTCAGTTGGCATCCTACTCGGCGGTTACCTACCAGCCGGGGGCGTGTTATGTGGTTCAAACGTCGCCGGCCAGTCAGTCGACTACCACTACCTCCGCTCCTGTTACAAGCATCACTTACCTCGACGCGGGCGCGGTCATGCTCAACGGGCCAGCCGGATCGAACATTACCAACGCTGCGCTCACTGAAACTTCTAATGTCTATAGCTTGAGCATCAGTCTCCAGGCCGCCGGCATCACCCTACCTCCTAGTGAGGCTGGGATTCCCAATGCCTCAGTTGTTCCCGGTACTTACACTCTGAAAGGTGCGGGCGGTAAGGATGTCGGACCATTTAGCGCCTCCCTCACCCTGGGAACTCTACTTACAATTACCGGTGGACTGCCCTCCTCTGTGACCCGGAACTCGGGTCTCACCCTGAATTGGACCGGCGGCAATTCCACCGACTTCGTGGAGATTATCGGCTCTTCGGGATCGACCTCCACCGGCATCGCCACTTTCGGCTGTATCACTACCGCGGGCCCCGGGACTTTCACGGTACCCGCTTCCATTCTGAACCAATTGCCTGCGGTGACTACGGCAGCCATCGCGGCAGGAACCGGCACTGGCTTCCTGGGCGTCTTCTCCAGCCCCAGCCCGACGTCCGGCAGCAGCCTGTTTTCGGCGCCGTTGACCGCCGGCGGATCCATCAGTAATGCTACGTTCCTGGCGCTGCTCGGCGTTGAGAACACCGCATCGTATCAGTAGGAGTCGATCTCCGCTCCGTTACGGACCCGACAGGCCGGGAGGCCTGTCCCACGCCGGGCTACAATCGGGTCAATGACCAAGCCTCTTGTGTGGTTATTGACCCTCTCGGCGGCGCCGGGCCTGGCCGCCATCACCGATCAACAATGTACCGATCTGCTGCAGCACGCGCTGACGGCGAACAATCCCGAAACGCGGAAAATGGCCGTAGTCGCATTGAGTCTCGCGGCTACCCGCGGCCCGCTGTTTACGCAGCTCCAACAGATGCTGCAGGATAAAGACCTCGACGTGCGCCTGGCAGTAGTGGAGGGCCTGGCCGACATGAAGACCACGGCGGCCACGACGGCGCTGCATGGCGCGCTTGACGATCCCACGCCGGAAGTCGTTTTCGCCGCGGCCAAGGCGCTTTGGGCGCTGAACGATCCGGCGGGAAAACGGGTGTTGCTGGCGGTGCTCGAGGGCGAAAACAAGACCGCGTCCGGCTTCATCACCAAGGAAAAGCGCCAGGCGCTGCGCATGATGCATACGCCGCGGACCACTATCCTCTACGCCGTGCGGCAGGGCGTGGGCTTCGCGCCCGTGCCCGGATTGGGCATGGGAATCTCATCCATGCAGCAGATACTCACCGACCCCAGCGTCTCCGGGCGCGCCACGGCCGCCTTGCTGTTGGGCAAGGACAAGGACAAAGCGACCGTGGACGCGCTGGAGGACGCGCTGGTGGACAAGGATTTCCGCGTGCGCGCCGCGGCGGTGCATTCGCTCGCCTTGCGCAACGACCCGGCGCTGCGCGAAGATCTGGAGCCGCTGATCCAAGACCAAAAAGAAGAAGTTCGCCTGCGCGCCGCCGCCGCGTTGTTGCGGCTCTCGGCGATTCCCAAGCCGAAGCCCGGCAAGCCGGCGGTCAAGCGCTAGCGCGCGCACTGGAATACCATGGGCACACGCGCGACTTCTCAATGGTGGCGATGGGCCGTAGTCCTGGGGCCCGCCGCGGTTCTCTATCTTTTCCCCATCCCCATACTGACACCGCAGCAAAATCATCTGCTGATGGTCTTCGTCGCCACCATCGTGGCGCTGGTAGCGCAGCCGGTGCGCATGGGCGTCAGCGTCCTCATCGCTATCACGGTGCTGGCGCTGACGCGGATTCTCACGCCGGCGCAGGCGCTCTCCGGATTCTCGAACGTCACCGTCTGGCTGGTCTTCACGGCGTTTCTTTTCGCCCGCGCCGTCACCATCACGGGGTTCGGAACGCGCGTCGGATATCTCTTCATCCGCCGCTTCGCGCGCACGCCGCTCAGCCTCAGCTATTCGCTGGCCGCGGCCGACCTGGTGCTGGCGCCGTTCATTCCGTCGGACACCGCGCGCGGCGGCGGCATCGTCTTCCCGGTGGTACACAGCGTGGCCGCCGATTTCGGCTCCGAGCCCGGACCCACGTCAAAGCTGATCGGCGAGTTCCTGGTGCTGGTTTCCTACCACACCACCTATACGGCGTCGGCGATCTTTCTGACGGGCATGGCCGCCAACCCGCTGATCGCCGAATTCGCGCATAACATCGGTCACGTGGAGCTGACGTGGATCACATGGCTCAAAGGCTCCATACTGCCCGGTCTGATGACTCTCACCCTGGTCCCGCTGCTGATCCGCAAGCTCGCGCCGCCGCAGATCCGCGACACCACGCAGGCGCGCAAACTGGCGCACGCCGAACTGGAGCGCATGGGCGCCATGAGCGGGCGCGAGAAGTGGCTGGTGGCGATACTGCTGGCGGTGATGGCGGGCTGGATCTCGTCGCCCTGGCACGGCATCTCGAACACGTTCGTGGCGCTGGCGGGAGTGTGCTCACTGCTGCTGGCGCGCGTGCTGGAATGGGACGACCTGCTGGCCGAGCACCGCGCCTGGGACGCGCTGGTATGGTTCGCGGGCCTGGTGATGATGTCCGACGCGCTGGTGAGCGGCGGGGTCATCGGCGCGCTTTCCTCGCGCTGGTTTCATGTGATGGCCGGATGGCCGTGGCCGGTGGTGATGGTGGCGCTGACGGTGTCGTATTTGTATATCCATTACAGCTTCGCCAGCATGACGGCGCACATCACGGCGCTGTATCCCGCGTTTCTGGCGGCCGCGCTGGCGGGCGGAGTGCCGCCGATGATCGCGGCGCTGCCGCTGGCATACTTCTCGAATCTGGATGCGGGCATTACGCACTACGGAACGGGTTCGGCGCCGGTGTTTTTCGGCTCGGGCTATGTGAAGCAGACCGACTGGTGGCGGATCGGGTTTCTGATCTCGGTGATGAACCTGGCGATCTGGCTGGGAGTCGGCATGTGGTGGTGGAAGCTGGTGGGATTGTGGTGAGTGAGTGGCGCGGGGCCATGCCCTGCGACTCTGGCCCGCTAGCTCGCCAAACCGCGCGAGACCCACCTACACCTCCAGCACTATGCCGCGCGCGGGCAAGTTGGTAGCGCGCTGCAGGGCCAAGGCATATGACTGCACCTGGGCGACGTTGCGTTTCTCGCGGCGGTCAGTCTTGTAATCGATCACGGTCCAGCAGTTCTCATCGCGCCAGGCGAGATCGATGCGGCCATCCACCAGGGCGCCGTTTTCCAGACGCACTAGCACAGGCAATTCGCGATGGCGTTCCGCTCCACTGGGCATGGCTCGATCCGCATACGCAAGCGCCTGCCCGGCCGCTTCGGCGGCGGCGGCGCGCTCTTCGTCGCCGGCGCCGTGACGGCGTCCCCAGATGTCCGCCAGGGCGGCGACTTCATGGGCCGAACCGGCATGCTGCAGAATGTCATGCACCAGGCGGCCGAATTTCCGCCCCGTGGGCCGGCCGGCAACCACCGGCAGGGTGACCGTTTCCACGGGAATATGTTCCGCTTCCACGGCCGTCCCGAAGGTCTCGGCGGAGGTCACCAGATAGCGCGGAACTGCGCCGCTCTCAACCCGTAGTGCGCGCCCGGATTTCCACTCCTGGTAATGGCGCAGGCCCTCCACCGCCTGTTCGGTTGTGCCGCTCAGCACCTGCTCGTTCTCCACTCCCTCAGCTTTGGCCGCGCGCAGGGCCAGCGCGGCGGGGTCGAACCACACCACTGTGTGGCTGCCGGTCTTCGGATAGTGCAGCCCCGGCTTGACCGACACTTCCTCGGGCTGGTCCATATTAGGCTGATCCATCGGTCGATTGAGCACAGTGGCGCTTCCGAACCTGGGACAGCCCGGCGCATTGGCCGACAGGCGCCAGCGCTCACGCGGCGGATAGAGCGCATCATGCAGCGGGCTCAGCCATCCGCCCTGCCGGTCTTCTTCGCCGATCGCGGCAATTACCAAAATGTCGCGCGCCCTGGTGGCTGCCACGTAGGCGATGCGCAGCGCCTCTTCTTCGTCGGCTTTGGCTTCCTCCGCGGCGGCATCGAGCAGCTCCCACGGCGCGCACCACAGCAAGCGTTGGGCGCACAAGCGCTTGTCTGGATCGCTGAAGCGGTCGCCGCCCTGAGGCCCGGTAAGCTTCGCGGTGAGATCCGCCAGAATCACGACTGGGAACTCCAGCCCTTTGGCCTTGTGGACAGTCATCAGCCGTACGCCGCCGCCTTCCTGTTCGAGCACTGGAGCTTCGCCGGCGTCGCCACTCTTGGACTCAGCGTCCAGATACTCAACAAAGGCGCGGAAAGAAGTGGCGCCGCCGCCGGCTTCAAAGCTGCGCGCCAGATCGGTGAGGCGGTAAACATTGGCCAGGACGCGCTCGCCGCCTTTGCGGAAGGCGAAGCCGGCATGGGCGCGGGTGGCTTCCAAAAGCTCGTTGATGGTGTCGGCGATGGGGCGGTAATTGCGGCGGCGATGCATCTCGCGCAGCGATTGGAAGGCCTCGCGAATGGGCAGGAACTCGGGGTCGAGATCCTCAGGCAACTCGCGCATCGGGTGGAAGTGTCCGTGCGCATTACGGAACTTCAGCAGCGTGTGGTCCGGAACGGCATACAGGCTGCCGCGCAGAACCGCGAAGACGCTTAGCTCATCGTCCGGCCACTCGACGGCGCGCAGCGCGGTGCGAATCGTGCCGACTTCTTCGCGGCGATGGAACGATTTCGAGCCTACCAACAAATGCGCGATGCCGCGCGCCTCCAGCGCCCGCACATATTCCTGAGTCAGATCGGTCCCGAAATTGGTAAAGCGCCGGAACAGGATGCATACGTCCTCCGCCTTGACGGGCATCCACTCGCCGCTCGAGCGGTCGCGCACCTTCCATCCGCTCTCGGTGCACAGCCACTGAATGAAGGCCGCCACGGCGTCGGGCGAGCACTGTTCAATCCTGGCATTAGAGAGATTGCGCGTGCCATACGGCTCGGGCATGGGGAGGGCGATCACGCCGGGCTGCGACTTTAGATCTTCCACGCCGCCCTCCAAAGGCAGGTAATCGGGAATGCTTCCGGCAAACGCGGCGTTGACGAAATCCTGAATCGAGCGCGTACTTCGCGTGCTGCTGGTGAGTGGGTGCGAGGCGACGCCGACGGCTTTGAGCTCCCGGCAGACGCGGCGGAAAAGGCGGGCATCGGCGCGGCGGAAGCGGTAGATGGATTGCTTGGGGTCGCCCACCACGTAAAGCTTGCCGGCAGCGGGTATGGCTTTGCGCCAATCGCGCTCGGCCGGGTCGGCGGCGGCGAGCAGGAACAGAATCTCGGCCTGCAGTGGATCGGTATCTTGAAACTCGTCCACGAAAATACGCTGGTAAACCTGCTGCAATTGGGCGCGCGCGCCATCGTGCTGCAGAAGGTCGCGGGCACAGAGCAGCAGGTCCATGAAATCGAGCTGCCCGGCCAATTTCTTCTGTTGCTGATAGAGGCCGACCACATCCCACAACTCATCGCGCAAGTGTGCGGCCAGGTCGGCCTCGGCTTGGCCGCGGAAGTTTTCGATAGCCGCCCGCAGTTCTTCCCACGAGGCGACCACGGCTTCCCGTGAGACGCCGTCTCCGTATTTGCCGGAGCCCTGTTTGAGCCAGCGCATCTCCTGGGGAAGGCGAAGGATTTCGTTTTCGATCACGTTGGCGTCCCAGCTTCCGGCATCGCGAGCGCGCGCGGCGCGTTCCAGCAGCTCGGCAAGCGGGCGCAGACCCTCGTGGAGGATGTCGCGATTTCTGGAGCAGCGATTACGCAGCTCCAACGTGGCCTCGGCTTTTTGCAACAGATCGTCCAGCCGGCTATCGCGGTCGAAGTCGCGCTTGCCCCAGGGCGCGTTGAAATCGCGCCATTCGGTAAGCGACCAGGCGGCCTGGCGCAGCGCATCGAGCGGCTCGGCGCCATCGCGCTCTTCGCGCCAGGAAAGGCGGGCCAGGGCACGCACCAGGGCGGGCGATGGGGCAGCGAGGCGGCGCTCAATCCAGCGCTGAAAAACGCGGCCGAAGACGCGGAGCGCTTCCGGCTGCGCCAATTCCTGGAAGACCGGATCGACGCCGGCTTCAACCGGACGGCGCCGCAGCAATTGCGCGCAAAAAGCGTGGATAGTGCCGATGAAAGCGCGGTCCAGGGATCGCGCCGCATTAGCCAGACGGCTCTGCACCACGGGATCGAGTTCACTCGCGCGCCGCTGCTCCAATGCATGGCGCACGCGCAACTTCATGTTGCCCGCGGCGGCGTGAGTGAACGTGACGGCCACAATATTTTCGACGCTCGCGCCCGCGGCGATCACTTCGACAATGCGGCCGACAAGGGCGGTGGTTTTGCCGGTTCCCGCCGAGGCCTCCACCACCCAGCTCTGGTCCAGTTTGGTGTGGTGCAGTCCGGTGTGGCCCAGGCTGGTGTGGTGCGGCCCGGAAGTGAAAGCGGCGTCGCTCATCGCCATACGCGCAGCTCCTTCAGCGCCTTGAGCTCGGGCTGTGATTTTTCGCCGACGCGCTCTTCCTCATAAGGACCGCAGACCGGCAGATACTCGCAGCGCTTGCATCCGTCTTTGCGCGGCGCGGCCGGCAGGAATCCGTCCCGCATGGCGCCGTCGATGGCGTGCAGCACCTGCGCGGCGCGGCGCCTGGTCCACTCGTTCAGAGCGATATCCACCGTGGTGTAATTTTGCGCAATGGTGGAGTAATGGAGACGGCCGAAGGCGACGGGTTCGCCTAGCATTTTCTCCGCCGCCATGGCATATAACGCAGGCTGCAATACTTCGCCTCCGCCAACCATTTCGGGACGCGGTTCCGGGACGCGGCCGGTCTTATGATCCACCACGCGCAGGACGCCGCTGCCGTGGCGTTCCACCATATCGATAGAACCTTGTAAGAGCGCACCGTCCACTTCGATGGGTTCGGTCCGGCTGCGCGGATCGCGGCCGGCCGGGTCCTTCAGACCGAAGCTGAGCTCATAGAACTGCGGCGTCCAATCCGGTTCGAGAGCCGCCCTTTGCTGCAGCCAGCCACGGAGATCGGCGCGCATGGCCTGCAGTTCCGCGCGCCAGATCTGCGGAATGGCAGGAGCCAGATCGGCTTCAAAGCGCTGCGCCACCTGATGGAGCACGGCGTCGAGCCGGTCGAGCGCAGCGCCAAGAGTGTCCCGCGTCACCGGGAGCAGCGCGTTCTTTGCGAGGTCGCGAAGAAGCTCGAATTGTACGGCGTGGTAGATTTCGCCGCGCGTGGCCGGGTCCATTCGCTGAATGCCCATCGGCTCTTCGGCCGGACGGAGGCCATAAATTCCGCGCAGCGCGAAGCGGTAAGGGCAGCGCGCATATTGCTGCAGCACGGAAGGCGACCAGGCGTGTTTCGAAAGCAGATATGGAGCCAGTGCATCGCTGCCGATTTCCTCGATGAAGAGCCCATCGGCGGCTTTCCATGGCTTGTGCCAGCGGGCCCAGCGAGCGCGCAGCGAATGGACGGAGCGGCCGGGAAGACTCTTCAGGTATTGCCCGCAACCTTTGGTGCGCGGCTCCAAAGTGGCGAGGTCGAATTCGGAATCGTCGATGGCCGCGGCGGCATCTGGCGGAGCGGGCCAGCCGATGCGCGTCTTGGTGATGGATCGTGCGCGCGATTCAAATTCGAGAACGGCCATCTCGCGTCCGCCAGCTGCGCGGTAAGCCTCAAAGGCGTAGAAAGAGGGCACGCGCTCGCGCCCCGTCAGCAAGTCCAGCCGCGAGAAAGAAAGCGTGAGCCGCTCGGAGGCGCAAGCGGCGGCGATCCGCAACAGTTCGGTATCGTCGGCGCGCAGTTCAATTCCCAACTGGTCGCGCTGCGTATGCAAAAGCAGCGGATCTTCGGCAGGCGGCCGCGGAAACAAGCCCTCATTGAGGCCCGGGACGAAAACGTGGCGGAAGGCGAGGCCGCGCGCATCTTCCACTGCGCCCACCCAGACCTTGCCGAATCGCGATTCCTTCGGCGCCGCTGCCAGCGAGTTCAACCGCGGGTTCAGCACCAACAGAACCTCGTCCAGCGAGACCGGGCCAATGTCCGACATGGGCTCCAGTTCTTCCAGCAGCTCGATGATGCGCTCCGGCTCGCGCACCGTAAATTCCGCCAGACCGGTCAGCGCCGCGATCCATTCCCCCCATGAAGCGCGCTCGGGGAGCGCGGCGAGTCTGGCGATCACAGGCAAGGCCAGGCCCGTGAGATTTTCCACGGATTCGATGCGCCGCGCCAGGGACAAGCGTGCCTCTTCATCCTGCTCCGCGGCGTAGCGGCGGTGAAACTCTTCGCGCAGCCCAGCGAGGCGCGTTTCCCAGCGTGAAAGGCCACCGATCACAGCCGCGTCCACCAGCAGCCTCTCCCAGAGCGCGGGGGTGGCGGGCTCGCTGTCCTCGGGCATCTGGCCCAGCGAAAGGTACTCGGCGAAGCGCGAGGCGGAGAGCCGTTCCGAGGCGCAGTGCAGCAGCGCGAGCAGGCTGCGTCCGGCCACATCGGGCCGGCGGGTGGCAAGCGAGCATGTCCAGGGAATCCCGGCGCGGCGCAAGGCTTCGATGATCAGCGGCTGATGGCGTTCGGGAGAGCGCAGCAGAATGGCAATCTGGTCGAAGAGCACGTCCCCGGCGACCGCCGCGTGAATGGCGCGGGCGATCTCCACGCACTCCAGGGCCTCCCCGGAGGTGGAGCGGATCACCACGCTGCCATCTTCCTCGCGTACCGGGACCGGGTCGCCTTGGGAGAAGAGATGCCTCTGGAGCGAAGCCAGCGAAGACGCCGGCGCCGCGCCACCCGGAGCGCGGCGCAGCTCCAACGACACGCGCGCCGCACCCATCACCGACTCCAACAGTTCGCGCTCGAGGCGCGTACGCGGCTCGATATCGAGAGCCACCACGGCCGTCTGGCGTATGCGGTTGTAGCTGGCGGAGAAGGCGTCGCGGGCCATGGCGACGCGCGCGGCATGATCCGCAAAGCGGCGCTCAGAAAGCTCGCGCGTATAGGCGGCAAGCAGTTGCGCCAGGTCGGGGCCCGATTCCCCGCAGGCGCGCAGACGCTCGGGATCGACGCCGTTGAGACGCAGTTCTTCAAATGTCGCGGTCAACGCGCGGGGAAAGCCGGGAAACGTAGCGACGGGCCGCAAATAGGTGAGTTGGCTGGCGCTCAGAGCTTCGGCGGTGACGCGCGCCGCCAGCGCTTCGCGCACGAATCCGCCGATGGGAACCAGCCCGCGGCGGTTCATCTCCGCGGCCGATAGATCTATAACAAACTCGCGAAATGCGAATCGGCCCACCGCTAGCAGAGCCGTCCCGCAAGCCTCCAGCGCCACCTCGTCGGCCGCTGCACGGACGGTTGCCAGAACCAGGACTGGAGCTGCGGCGGAGTATTGCGAAACGAATTCCACAGCGCGGCGGCGCAGATCGGCGTATGAGGTCAGAAGGGAACCTCCTCGTCGCCGCGCAGAACCCGTTGCCTGTTGTCCCAAGACTCCATATCGCGACGTTCCATATCTCGATCCTTTTCCTGCTGCCGGTCGTTGCGGTAAGCTCGAACTTTATCGATCGGGTTACAGCGGACCTCGCCAGGCTCCCAGGCCGATTTGGACCAATTGTTGCGCGCTGAGGCGGTCGCTGGCAACAGCCCCTGAGAAACCAGCGACGAAACGAGTCTCGTCAACGGAGTTGTCATGTGGACGGGCGGCGACGTGAATGCGACACGGGCTGGTTCCGATCCAATTCGTTCTTCCGCCGCACCAGTTCGGCCAGTCCGCATTACTTGCGCCATCTACGACGTGGCTACCGGAACAGCTTCAATCGCTTAAGATCGTCCTCCGTCCAATGGGCCTCCCTCTCGATAATGCTTTTCAACGTCTTGGGTGTGAAGGTGTCTCCCGGCGCGTGAAATGTGACAGTGACTCGACGGCCATCCGGATGGTAATAAATCTGGTGGGAACCGGCGCCACGATCGAACGCAAAACCGTCACGCACCAGCGCGGAGACAATCTCGCGAGCAGTCAGGCCGCGTAGCAGAGCGAAGTTCACCGCAATGGATCAGACGTTGACTGTGACACGGGGCTCCACTGTCAATTGAGTTCCCTTCGTGATTTCGTCTGGGAGTCGTTCGCCGTGCTCGACCATGCTGTCCACTACTAACTGAACCACTTCATCTATGTGTCTAAGAGCTTCCTCGCGCGTGTATCCCCATGTGGAGGCGCCCCGATCTTCCAAAGCGGGGCAATACGCGTGCCAGCGTTCCTCGTCGGGTTCCACCACCACTGGAAAGGTATAGGTCTTCATGACGCGGAATTCGTTTCGACGCTTTCAGTGTAGGCTCTCCGACGTCTTTCGTCAAACCCAACGAAGGGTGAGTTTCGGCTGGTTGCACCGCATGGACGCAACCAGCCTTAGACCTAAGACCGCCATTAACGCCGCCAGTGTCCGCCGCAGAACGCCAGCCATAATATCGCGGCGCTACCCACGCCCACGGGATGCCAATATCCACCAACCTACACGTATCCGGAACCGGGCGCCACCGGCAGCCGGCGACGATGGGCGCTGGGCGCCATCTCTTTTCTTTCAGTTGAGGAGCAGACAGTCGGCTTCCCTGTTCGCCAGCGCGCGATCGAAGGTGACCAGAGTTCCATTGCTCCGTGCAGCGAATGCGACGATATAAGCGTCGGCCCACACCTTAGGAGAAGCCACTCGCGAGCGGGACAGTTTTCGAAACGCCGGATCGAGCGAATCCGGCTCCGGCAACAACGCGACGCGGTCGTCTTCAAACAGGCGGTCGTATGCGTGCCATGCCGCGCTCATCGTGAGCGGCTTGCCATTCATAGCCGCCGCCGTGGTCAAGAGGCGCAGGACGCTAATCTGCGTGAATCGAGAAAAGGCAATGATGGCGGACACGTCCGACTCCCACCACTTTCTGGCGGGCGCCCGGTGTATATGATCGGCCAACAGTACGGCAAGCCAGACATTGACATCAGGGAAACTCAATGAGGTCATAAATCTGCTCGTTGGTGAGGGTAAAAGGCCGGCCGGTCGAGGCAACAATCGGTTTATCGAGATTCAGCCGCTTTTTAGGCCGCTGCGTCTCGGTAGCGCGAACGGCGCTCTCTATACTGCTTAGAATGATCTGCCGGGCGGAACAGCCTCTCCGCGCAGCCGCCTCGTGGAGACGCCGGTGGAGCGCTACGGGAATATCCAGCGACGTGCGGACAGTCTTTTCAGCCACAGGACCATGTTATGCGGAGCGACTTAAATAAGTCAACTGGCTATTTTCGACGGGTTGGGCGCTTGTCTTCATCCGGGACGCGCCGGATAAGCTCCCAACGTGCGCCGCGGCCGCGGCCCGCCAGCCGAACCCGGCCAGCCCGCTTCATCTCCGCCAGCACCTTCTTAATGAGTTGAGGACTCGCAACTGGCAGCTGAGCGGCCAGGTCGGCTAAAGTGAACGGCTCCAGCTGCGCCAGCGCGGTCTGGCGAACCAGATCGCTCTTGGCCGGCCGAGCCTCAACCGATTTAAGCTGCCGCTCAAACTCCTTGTAGCCGCTTCGCAACATGCTCAGGAAATAGTTCCACCACGGAACGATCTGGTTCTTGCCCTCGTGCCAACCCTCCGAGCACAGCTTGAGAACGCGATAGTATTCCTCCTTACTCTCTTCAATCAGTCTCTCCAGGCTGATGTACCGGGCTACCTGAAAGCCGTGCGATTGAAGCAGCAGCGAAGTCGCGAGCCGTGAAACGCGCCCATTGCCGTCGCGAAATGGATGGACGCAAAGGAGGTCGAGAACGAATGTGGCCACGATCAGCAGCGAAGGAAGACGTTCTTCATCGCCGGCGGCCCGATACCTGCGGCATAGCATTTCCATGGCCGCGGGCGTCTTCTTGGCTGAGACAGGCACGAAGCGAAGGCGGGGCTCCCCACTCGGCAGGATCTCGACGATTTCATTGTCGCTTCTTTTCCATTCGCCGGCGTCCGCGGAAGATCCGCCTTGGGCAAGAGCATGCAGGCGAAGGATCACATCGGGAGTGATTGCGACGCGGTTTTTTCGCGAGAAAGTCCAATCGAGCGCAGCCCTATATCCGGCCAGTTCCTCCTCCGACCGGTCCCGCGGCCTGGCCCTTCCAATCACCAGCGGGCGCAGCCGGTTCGCCGCAACGGTAATGCCCTCGATTCGATTCGACGATTCGGCGCTTTGGATGATCGCCTGCTCCCGCAATACCTCCAGCACTTCAGGCTTCTGTCCGATCCAGAGGTCCTGCTTTCCACGCGCTTCCGTACACGCGCCGAGAAGCCAGCCGGTTCCGACCGGGATGGTCAACTTGGCCAATCTGGAGGGGTCGAGGGTCAACATGGTACCGGCCGCCTAGGTGGAGTAGCTTAATAATAGCTTATTCGGCGTCGAGTAGCCAATTCAGGTTTCTTGCCCATGCCGGCGGCGGACGAGCGTTGGCAATAGATCCGGTTCCAGCACGATTCGGAAGGGTAGGTCTGCATGACAGGATATGCCTTAAGATGCCTGTCCGCTTTCGGTGCAGGCTCTCCTGCCTCTTTCGACAAATGAGGGCTCCGGCTGGTTGCGGTTTGCGTGGACGTGACCAGCCGGACGTAATCAGCCGGAAGCTATGCTTGAGAGACGGCCGCAGGTCGGGCAAACTGCCCCGCCTCTAACGCCGCCAGTATCCGCCGTAGAAACGCCGGCCGTAGTATCGCGGCGCTACCCAGTACGCATGCGCGTAAGGCCGCGGAGCCCAGTAGCCGGCATGCCAGTTCCAACGCGCGCCCACAGGCTGCCAATATCCGCCGACCCACGCGTATCCGGGACCGGGCGCCACCGGCGCATACCCTGCGACGATGGGCGCGGGCGGCGGCGCGTAAACCGCTACCGGAGCGGGCGCTCCGAATCCAACGCCAACGAAAAACCGTGGACCGGCGAATGCCGCGCCGCCGGCCAGCAACACAAGAGCGAGCAACTTGCTTTTCATAGGTCCTCCTCCTACGAGCCGCTCTCTTCGAGCGGCCTCGCCCGCGTCTAATGCAAGAAATATGCCAATCCCAAATAGCTCTAAATATGCGAAATTGCCGGCTCTGCAAGCCGCTCCAGGTGGTGGAAAGCCGCCGTCGTGGTGGATTTAGGCCAGTTGCGCAGCCGTCCGCGCCTTGCGTATGCGCAGATAGAGAATCCGCATCAGCGCGAGCGTCGGAACCGAGAGGAACGTGCCCGGAACTCCGGCGATTTCCGCGCCCGCGAATACGCCGAACAGCACCAGTAATGGATGCAACTCGACGCCCTTCTCCATCAGGTGCGGCGAGAGAAGGTAGTCCTGGAATATCCGGTAGATAGGCAAAAAGATCACCACCGCCAACACGTGCGAGCTCGCCACGCCCACCACCAGCAGGATCAGCACGCTGGCCGTTAGCGGTCCCATCATCGGAATGAATTCGAGCATCCCCGCAATGGCCGCGAGCAATATGCCGTACGGCACTCCCATAATCGTAAAGAAAATGCTATAGCTGGTGAAGGCCGCCAGCGTCAGGCCCACCAGCGCGCGCATGTAGCCGGCCAGTAGCAGGTCGATATCGGCCATCGTGTCGTCGAGCATTTCGCGGTGCGGACCTTGAGCCACTAGATCCAGAATATGCTTGCGGATCAAGTGCCCATCCTTCAGGAAGAAGAAGGCCAGAATAGGGATGATCACCAGGTAAATCAAGTCGCCGGCCGCGGTCAGGAATTTCATGCCGTATTGTGGCAGCGAAGAGATCAAATCGTTAGAGCGCTTCGCCACCTCCAGGCGGAGCTTGCCGATCAGCTCGTCTTTCAGCGAATTGATGGCAGGCGTGACCTCGGGCGTAGGCTGCTGCCAACTCGCCAGCATATTGGGAAAGCTCTTGTTCAGCGCTTCGGCCTCCTGCACCGCGCGCGCGCCTATCAGGCTCCCGAACAGCGCCACCAGCGCCACGAAAATCACGAAGGCCAGCGCCAGTGCGGGCGTACGCGTTTTGCCCGGCAGGAAGCGGTCGAGCAAATTCACCAGCGGCGAAAGCAGGTACGCGAACAGCACCGCCAGCGTAAAAACAAACAGCGTGGACCGGACCATGTACACCAGGTACAAGGTCAGCAGCACCACGGCGGCGGTGAATGTGCAACTGGCGGCGCGGCGGTTGATGCCCAGCATGGTTCTGCCAATTCTAGCGCGGCGCACCGGCTGCGCGCTCCTCCGGCAGCTTTTCCACCTTCACGCGCGCGATGCGGTTGCGCTCCATCTCCACAACCGTAAATCGCCGCCCGCCGTGTTCCACCGATTCGCCCGCGTGTGGAATCTCGCCCAGCTTAAAGAGCAGGAAGCCCGCGAGCGTTTCAAATCCGCCATTGGCGGGAATCTCGATGCCGTATTCGTTTTCCAGGTCGCGTATGCGCGTGGCGCCATCCAGATCCAGGTCCGATTCCGGCGCGCGCGGCTGCGCCTTTTCGTCGTGTTCGTCTTCGATGCGGCCCACCAGTTGCTCCAGCACGTCTTCCACGGTGAGCATGCCGGCGATCGTGCCAAACTCATCCACCACCATCGCCATGTGCGAATGGCCGCGGCGGAACTCTTCGAGCAGTTGCGAGAGCGGCTTGGTCTCGGGGACCACCAGGTGTGGACGCAGCAGTCGCTCGATGCGGAAGGCGCGGCTTGGCCGGCCGCTGCGGATGGCGTTGCGCCGCTCCTGCCAGATAGGCAGCAGATCCTTGTAGTGAAGAATGCCGATAATTTTTTCGGGCGTTTCGTCGTATACCGGCAGGCGCGAATGCTGCGCTTCGATCATGACGCGCAGCACGTCGTCCAGCGTGGCCTTTGCGTCGATCGCGACGATATCGTTGCGCGGCACCATCACCTCCCGCGCCACCACCGTTTCGAGGTCCAGCACGCGATGGATCATGTCCTCTTGCGCTTCCGGTAAATACCCCAAGCCCCGGCTGGAGCTGACAATCAGCTTGAGCTCTTCGGTGGAATGCCCGGCCGCCTTGCCGCTTTTGGGCGCGGCCACGCGCGTGAGAGCCGCCGCGGAGCGCTCAATCACCACCACAAACGGGACCGATAGACGATAGAAAAACAGCAGCGCCGGCGCTACCAGAGCGGCCACCCGGTCTGCCCGCGCCATGGCGAGATTCTTAGGGACCACTTCGCCCAGCACCACATGCAAATAGCTGATGACCAGAAACGAAGCCACCAGGCTCGCGGCGTGCAACAGCTTCGCTGTCACCGGCGTAATCACCGGATGTAACGCGGCGATGAGGATGCGGTAGAGCGTATCCTCGCCCGCCCATCCCAAGCCCAAGCTTGCAAGTGTTACGCCCACCTGCGTCACCGAAAGCAGGCGTCCCGGATTGGATAAAAGGTTCAGCGCCGCTTGCGCGCCCGCATGCCCTTCTTCGGCCATCTGGCGAAGCCGCGAATGCCGCACGGAGAGCAGTGAGACTTCGGCGCCTGCGAAGAAGCCGTTGATCCCAATCAGAAAAACGACCAGCAAAAGACGAAATGGAGAATCGGTCACAGTTCCGGATTAATTTTACCCGGAAACGCATAACCAATTCTCAATTTCGTCGTCTTAACAGGTAACTAACTAACTCCGTTACGTAGGTGGGCGTCCTCGATTGTATCCCCAGGGGGCGCCCATATTTTTACCCTCACGGAATTCTACACCCGCAGTATCACTTTGTAAATCCCTATTTGCGCCGGATTGCCCTGGAATTTTCTCAGCCTCCGTAGTTGGACTTGTCAGGTGGCCCAACCTGAAGCCACCAAGCTTGAGCCAACAAGGAGGAGATTTTACATTGGAGAACACAATTGTTTCGTCGCTCACCGGCGTGGACGATTTCTACCCACGGGCGAATTGGGGACCGACCACCATGTTCCCCTGGATGTCTATGAACCCAGTCTTGCCGTTCCTCACGATGCGGCTTGCGGCCAGACAGAAAAATAACAAGAGGGCAGTAGCGGCGTGCCGCGTCACGATTACGCGAGTATAGCGCGCGACTCTGAGACGCTGGTTCGGCATCGCTTCCGATAGTCCGATCTGATCTACACTGGCCCTCTAGTCGCCGACTCGCGGAACTGTCTGCGGCCGCGACGGCTTTTTCATCGTCACCGTCCGCCTCTGCGCCTCAGCGTCTCTGCGTCGAAGACTCTCTCCGCCGCATCAGCCATCGCCCAATCAGATACACAACCAGCAGCGCCGCACCAATAATAGTGAATAGAACCGCATACCGGTGAATCTCCCCTTCCACCGCCTTCCACCGCTCGCCCAGGAAGTATCCCAACGATATAAACGTGGCCGCCCACAGACAGCCGCCGCTATACGCGAATAGCGCAAACTGCCGCGGCGCAACCTCACTCATGCCGGCTGCGTAGGCGGTGAGGTGTCTCACTCCGGGCACGAAATAGCCGAACGTCAGGCCCCAGTGACCTACGCGGTCGAACCACGCGTGCGCCTTCATCACGCGTTCCTCGGTAATATGCACGTACCGGCCGTATCGATGGATCAGCTTGAGACCGAACGTGCGCCCCAAATAGTAACTGATGGTGATGCCGCATGTGCTGCCTGCCCAGGCGGCGGCAAAGGCGAGCGGTAGCGAGAGATTGCCCTTGAATGCCAGGTATCCGCTGAAGGCGAGCAGCGTCTCGTCGGGAACCGGCAGCCCCACAATCCCCAGCATCAACAGCACGAAGACCGCAAAGTAGCCGTATTGCGAAATCCACGCCAGTATGTCCTGTTCCATCGAGCGCCTGGTTAACTAAGCTGGCGTCAGACCACCATCTCGCTGACGCTAACCGGCGTGCGCGCGCCTTCCACCACCACGATGCCGCTTTCGGTTACGTGGTGGCCATTCCGGCGGTCCACTTCGTGGTCGTAACCGATAACGGCATCCTCGGGAATGCGGACGTTCTTATCCAGAATGACGCGGTGCAGGCGGGCGCGCCTGCCGATGTCGCAATTGTCGAGAATGACGCACTCGTCCACCATGGCCCCGGAGTGGACTTTCACGGCGCGCCCCAGCACCGAGTTGCGCACCATGCCGCCAGACAGAATGCAGGCGCCGGAGACGATGGAATCGATGGCCTGTCCGCGGCGGTGCTCCTGATCGAAGGTAAACTTGGCGGGCGGATCGGGATAGCCGGTGGTGCGGACCGGCCATTCGCGGTTATAGAGATTCAGCGCGGGGGTGATGGCGCGCAAGTCCATATTGGCCTCGTAGTAGGCGTCGATAGTGCCCACGTCGCGCCAGTAGGGCTGCGCGTCCAGCGGTTCGCCGGGAATGCGGCTGGTCTGGAAATCGTAGGCGTACATCTCGGACTTGCCGGCCAGCTTGGGCAGGATATTGCGGCCGAAATCGTGGTCGCTCTGCGTCTCGGCCGCGTCGTCGTGCAGCAGGCGCAGCAGCGTCCGCGTCGAGAAAACGTAATTGCCCATGGAGGCGAAGACGCGGTCGGAATCGCCGGGCATGGTGGGCGCCTCCGGGTTCTTCTCGTGGAAATTGAGGATGCGGCCGTCCTGCGCCGTCTCAATCACGCCGAACTCCGCGGCGTGTTTCCGGTCCACCGGAATGGCGGCCACGGTGACTTCCGCCGCCTTCATCACGTGATACTCGATCATGCTCATGATGTTCATGCGGTAGATGTGATCGCCGCCGAAGATGGCCACCACGTGCGGGTCCGACTGTTCCACCAGGTTGATGTTCTGGTAGATGGCGTCGGCTGTGCCCTGATACCAGGTCTCGTCCGGCGAGCGCATCTGCGCGGGCACGGGAATGATGAACTGGTTCTTCAGCAAGCTGCCGAACTGCCAGCCTTCGTTGAGGTGCTGCAGCAGCGACTGGCTGCGGAACTGCGTCAGCACGTAGATCGAGTAAATTCCCGAGTTGATGAAATTACTGAGGACGAAATCGATAATCCGGTATTTGCCTCCAAAGGGAACGGCCGGCTTGGCGCGCTCCTTAGTTAAAGGGAAGAGGCGGGTACCCTTACCGCCTGCCAGTACGATGCCCAGGACCCGTATGCGCATAGGTTTTCAACCAAGGCCTATTTTTTCAGGCAATTGCGGTTCTGGCAAGCGAAAAATCATTAAGACATCCAGCCTGGCGCCGATAAGAAACCGAGGGTCTTTGACAACCGTAACATGCTTCCAATTCTAGGCATCTTGATCGTTTTTGGGGCCGTCGTTGCCGGCTACATGATGGAGCACGGCAAATTGCTGGTGCTGGCTCAGCCGGCCGAGCTGATTATCATATTCGGCGCCGCGGCGGGCACCGTGGTCACCGCCAATCCCCTGCCGACGCTGATTCGATTGGGAAAAGCCATGGCCGCCGTGCTCTCAGGCAGTCCGTACACCAAAGCGTTCTACACCGAAAACATGAAGATGTTGTTCGACCTGTTTTCCATGGCGCGCAAAGCCGGTACCGCCAAGCTCGAAGAGGACATCGACAATCCAACCAAGAGCGACGTGCTGAAGAAGTATCCCAAGTTTCTGAAATCGCACGCCGCGCTCGATTTCCTGTGCGACACGTTGCGCATGGCCGTCTCGGGCGGCGTCGACCCTATGGATATCGACACTATGATGGAAGTGGATTTGGAATCGCATCACCGCGAGGCGCATGAGCCGGTGGCGGCATTATCCTCCATGGCCGATTCGCTGCCCGGCCTGGGAATTGTCGCGGCCGTGCTCGGCGTGGTCATCACCATGGGCGCTCTGGGCGGGTCCAAGGAAGAGATCGGCCAGAAAGTAGCTGCCGCGCTGGTGGGCACTTTCCTGGGCATTCTGCTGTGTTACGGAGTCTTTGGGCCAATCGCCTCCGCCATGGGCAAGCGCAACGACGACGAAGGCGCCTATTTCGGCTTTCTGCGCATGGCGGCGCTGGCGTATGTGAAAGGCTTGAGCCCCATGATGGCGGTGGAATTGTCGCGGCGCGCCATTCCGCACAGTCTGCGGCCGAACTTCAAGGAAATGGAAGCGGCCTGCCGCGGCGGGAAAACGGCGGCGCCTGACGCGGCGGAGAAGGCGGCATAAGCCATGCCACAGGAAAAAGAGAGCAGTGCACCGGATAAAGCCAAGCCGCGCATTATCGTGATCAAGCGGCCGCGCAAGGCCGCGCATGGACATCACGGCGGCGCCTGGAAGGTGGCGTACGCCGATTTCGTGACCGCTATGATGGCGCTGTTCATCGTGCTCTGGCTGATGGGCGCCGACGAGGAAACCAAAAAGATCATCAGCTCATTCTTCAACAACCCCACCGGGCCGGGAAAGCTGACCGGGACAGCCGCCGCGGGTGCGGGAAACAGCATCGAGATACCCAAAACCGACATGCACAAATTGCGTGAGAAGATCCAGCAGGCCCTCATGAAGGTGCCCAATTTCAGCAATCTGAAGGACCATGTGGAGATCACCATTACCTCGGATGGCCTGCGCATCGAGCTGCTGGAATCGGAAGCGGGCGTCTTCTTCGAACAGGGCAAGCCCTTGCCATCCGCTGGCGGAGCGGAGTTGTTGAAGATTCTGGCGCACGAGCTGGGCGATCTTCCCAACGATGTGCTGATCGAAGGGCACACCGACTCCAAGCCGTATGGCGGCGACGCCTCCTACAGCAATTGGGAATTATCGACGGACCGCGCCAACGCGGCGCGAAGGCTGATGCAGGCGAACGGATTGCGTCCGCATCAGGTAGCGCAGGTGCGCGGTTACGCCGACCGGCAGTTGCGGCATCCGGAAGATCCGGAAAGTCCATCGAACCGCAGAATCTCGGTGATCGTACAGTATATGGCGGGCGAAGATAAGAAGGACGCGCCGGCAAAGAAGTGAACAAAACCGGCGCCGTTAACAAAATCGGCACTTGTTGGAGGACGCGCAGAGCATTATAGTTGGTGTGAGCGATGAATCTACCGAATACGCTCACCATCGTCCGCATTTTCTTCGTACCGCTGCTCGTCGCGGCGCTGGTGCAGGAGCGCGTCGCTATCCACATTGGCGGCGTTCACATCACCAACGAGTGGCTGGCGCTGGCCATCTTCCTCTCGGCGGCGGCGACCGACCTGCTGGATGGCTATCTGGCCAGGCGCTGGCGTCAGGTGACCACCATCGGCACGCTGCTCGACCCCATCGCCGATAAAATGCTGGTTTCCGCCGCGCTGATTTCCCTGGTGCAGGTGGGCGTTTTGCCGGCGTGGATGGCGATTCTGATTGTCGGCCGGGAATTCGCCGTTTCCGGTTTGCGCAGCATCGCGGCCGCCGAAGGCTATACCATCAAGGCCAACGATCTCGGCAAGACCAAGATGCTGGCGCAAGTGGTGGGCATTTCCGCCATGCTGCTGAGCGTGCGCCATCCGGCGCTCTGGCCGGCGGCGATGGCGATGATGTGGGGCGTGGTCTTCTTTTCGATCCTGTCGGCGCTGAGTTATTTCCGTAAATTCTGGCGCAAAATAGACGGCCGCATCAAGAAACGCCGCCGCCGCGAGCTGCTGCTATTAGAGCGCAAACGCCAGCGGGAAATCATGCGTCAGATGGGGTCCGCTGCCGGGGCTGAAGGTTTGGGCGCCACAATCTGGAAACCGCCCGAGGTAAGCTGAACTGTCCGCACCTGCCCCCTGGGACCCACTTCGCCGATCGGCTTGCCGTTCAACGTAATCGTCACGCCGCCGGCGTTGCCCACCCGCAGCAGCACCGTATTGGCCGCCTCCACGGTGCGGGTTTCGTTGGCTTTGAGCGTGCCCGAAAACAAATACTTGCCATCGGAGCGCGCCATCACCCATACGTCCTCCGCGGCTGTCACTTCCACTTTGACCGCGACCGGCTGACCGGATGCAGCCGGAGTCTCCGAGGCCGTCGCCTTTGCCGCAGCCGCAGTGCCAGCCGCGGGCACAGTCGCAGATCCGGGGACCGACGGGTCGACCGGCGTGGAAACTTCTCGCGGCGCCGGCGCAGCGGGCTGTGGATCCGGCTCGGCATTCCTGGCTGGCGCCGCAGGTTGTTGCCGAGACGCCGCCGGCGCTGCCGCCATGGTCGCCGGATGGCGCTGCCGCTGCCACCATCCATAGATCAGCGAACACCCCAACATCGCGACCACCACCAGCCCCAAAGCCGGCAGGGGAGAACTCCAGGAGGAACGTCCGTCGCTCACATGCTGCCACGCTTCCACTTTCGGAACATAAAGCTCCGGCAGTGGAGCACTCTTCTTTGCGGCGGCACTCGCGGCAAATGCCGGAACCACCGCAGCCGGGGGCATCAGCGCGCGCTGCACTTCATTGGCGGCTTCGTCTTCATCGAGGCCCAGCATACGCGCATACTGGCGTACGAAGCTTTTCGCGAATACGCCGGCAGGCAACACCTCGAAGTTCTCTTCTTCGATGGCCTGCAGGAACCGCGACGAGATCTTGAGCTCTCGCGAGACTTGATCGAGGTTCATGTTGCGGCGCTGACGTTCGCGACGCAGAGTCTCGCCTATGGATGCCATACCGACGGGATTCGCTACCCCTAAGTCCATAATACAATAGGAATAACTCTTAGCCACTCATGCATTTCGCAACTGTGCGAAACCGCGCGGATGGCTCTGCTAGCATAAACGCTTGATCTCGGTGGTAGTGGTCAATTGGAACCGGAGAGAATTGTTGCGCGCCTGTCTCGATTCGCTCGCCCGGCAGGCGGGCGCCAGTTTCGAAATCATCGTGGTGGATAACGGCTCCACCGACGGATCGGCCGATCTCGCCGCCGGCCAGTTCGGCGCGCGCGTCATCCGCAACGCCCAAAACCGCGGCTTCTGCGCCGCCAACAATCAGGGCATCGCGGCCGCGCGCGGGGAGTTCATCGCGCTGCTGAACAACGATGCCGAGGCCGAGCCGGGATGGCTCGCCGCGCTCCATCGCGCCTGCGCGAAGCGCCCGGATGCCGGCATGGCCGCCAGTAAAGTGCTGGTGTGGGAAGACCCCAAACGCATCGACAAAGCCGGCCATCTGATTTTTCCCGACGGACAAAACCGCGGCAGAGGTTCGGGCGCGCTCGACCAAGGCCAGTTCGACCGCCAAGAGGAAGCCCTCTGGCCGGATGGATGCGCCGCCATGTACCGCAGCGAAATGCTGCGCCAGATCGGCGGCTTCGACGAGGATTTCTTCGCTTACGGCGACGATGCCGAGCTCGGTCTGCGCGCGCGCATCGCCGGGTGGAGGTGCATCTATGCGCCGGACGCCGTGGTGCGGCACCATCGCGGATCCACCATGGGTAAAGGGTCGGCGCAGCGCCTGGCGCTCATCGAGCGCAACCGCGTGCTGCTGGCTGCGAAACTGTTTCCGTGGAGCCTGCTGTGGCTCAACCCGTTTTACTTCGCGATGCGGTTGTTGGCGGGGGCTGCCATGGCCGGGCGCGGCGCGGGCGATACCGCGCATTTTCCCGGCCTCCGCGGCAAATGGCAAATGGCGGCGGCAATTGTGCGCGGCGACGTTGCGGCGCTCCGTCTGATTCCCAGGATGCTGCGCAAGCGCGCGGAGGTTGCGCGCATCCGCCGGCTGCGGCCCGCGGAAATCCGCCGCCTCATTCTCGACAACCGCTTGAGCTGGAGGGACGTCGCATGAGCGGCGACCTTGGCTCCTGTCCGGGCGCCTGTCTGATTTGTGGCAGCGCCCGCGTCGCGCCGCTGTTTACCGCCTCCGACCGGCTCTACCACACCACCAACAAGCCATTTTCGGTGGTGCGATGCGGCGACTGCGGCCTGATGCGTCTCAACCCGCCGCCGGCGCCCGGCGAGCTGCACCGCTACTATCCCGATAACTACTGGTTCGCGCCCGATTCCAGCGCCGCCAGCCGCATGGAAGAAGCGTACCGGCGTCTCGTGCTGCGCGATCACGTGCGGTTTGCCGCGCAAGCCATCGCCCATTCGCGCGCGCAAGGGCCGCTGCTCGACGCCGGCTGCGGCGGCGGACTCTTTTTGGGAATGATGCGCCAGCGCGGCGTGCGCGTTCTCGGCCTCGACTATTCGCGCGAGGCTGCGGCCATCGCGTGGCGCCGCCAGCACGCTCCGGCGGTCTGCGCCACGCTCGATGCCGCGCCCTTCCGCGCCGGCAGCATCGGCGCGCTCACCATGTTCCATGTGCTCGAGCATCTCTACGATCCGCGCGCTTACCTCACCGCCGCACGCGAGCTGCTGGAACCCGACGGCCGCCTGATTGTGCAAGTGCCGAACGCGGCGTGCTGGCAGTTCCGCCTGCTGGGCCGCCGGTGGAACGGCGTCGACATACCGCGGCACATCTTCGATTTCCGCAGCCGCGACATGGAAAAACTGCTGCACGGCTGCGGCTTTGCAGTGGTGCGGCGAAAATATTTCTCTCTGCGCGATAATCCCGCGGGCCTCGCCAGCAGCCTGGCGCCATGGCTCGATCCCATGGCGCGGCGCGTGCGCCGCATACGCGAAACCGGCCCGGCGCGCCTGGCGAAAGATCTCACGTACCTCGCGCTGGTTGCCGCATCGCTGCCGTTCACGGTACTCGAAGCGGCATTTGGCGCCGGCTCCACGGTGATGATCGAGGCGCGGCGGCGATGAAAGGCGCCGGGAACTACACCGCCATCGCCTACCGGCTGCCGCGTTTTCTGCGCGGGCACATTCTCTGTTTCGAAACCGATATCGAAGACGCCGTCGCCGCATTCGCCGCATCACTTCCCGCCGGCGCCCGCGTGCTGGACGCCGGCGCGGGTGAAGGCCAGTACGCGCACCACTTCCAGCGTCATCGCTATTGCGGGGTCGATCTTGCCGTGGGCGATGCCGCCTGGGACTATAGCCGCCTCGACGCCATTGCCGATCTCACCGCGCTGCCGTTCCGCACCGGCGCGTTCGACGCCGCGCTGCACATCGTCACCCTCGAGCACCTCCGCGAGCCGGGTCGCGCCCTCGCCGAAATTGGACGCTCGCTCAAGCCCGGCGCCGTCTTGCTGGTCGCGGCGCCGCATGAGTGGGAGGTGCACCAGGCGCCGCACGATTATTTCCGCTACACGCGCTATGGCTTGGCATACCTATTGGAAACGGCCGGGTTCGAGAAGTTGGATATCCACCCCTCGGGCGGCTATTTCCGTCTTCTGGCGCGGCGGCTGCTCAACGGGCTACAATTCTTCACAGGGGGATTTCGCTGGATATTTTTCATTCCGGCCGCGATTCTCGTAGCCCCCTCGGCGCTGATCCTGCCGTTCCTCGACTTTCTCGACCGGGACCGTAACTTCACACTCGGATACATCTGCACGGCCCGCAAGCGCCGATCAGAGCCGCGACCGTAAGGGAGCGATTTTTGGCGCAAAAAGGAACTCATTTGGACGGAGTCATCGTAGTCGACAAACCCGAGGGCTGGACCTCGCACGATGTGGTGGGCAAGATGCGCAGCATCATTGGAGGAGAGTCGCGCGGCGTCCTAGCAGGCAGCGTGCCCCGCGCCGCCAAGACCAAGGTGGGCCACCTTGGAACGCTCGACCCCATCGCCACCGGCGTCCTGCCGCTGGTAATTGGCCATGCCACCCGCCTGGCTCAGTTCTATACGCACAGCGACAAGATTTACGAAGGCGTAATCCGCTTCGGCTGGGCCACGAATACCTACGACCGCGTGGGCGAACCGCTAGGCGAGCGCCGCGACGTGCTTATCGACGCCGGAGAATTGGAACGTCATCTCCAGAAATTTCGCGGCACGTTTATGCAGACTCCGCCCGCGGTTTCCGCCAAGAAGGTGGACGGCCGCCGCGCCTACGAGCTCGCCCGCAAGGATATCGCCGTCGAGTTGGCGCCGGTAGAGGTCCAGGTCTACGAGCTAACAGTGCTCGCGATCGACGGCCCCGATGTCCGCCTGCTTGCGCGCTGTTCCGGCGGTACGTATATGCGCGCCCTCGCTCACGATCTGGGGCAGTCGCTCGGCTGCGGCGCGCATTTAGCCGAGCTGCGCCGCCTCGCCAGCGGCGAATTCAAAATCGAGCAGGCGCGCAGCATCGCGCAACTGGAATCGCTCGCAGCCGCTGGTGTTCCCCACGGCCAAGTCGGTTTGATCGACGCCATCGTGCCCGCGTCGCAGATGATGCCAGGCTTTCCCAGCGTGTTTGTCGACGATCTCACGGCCGCACAAATCCGCAACGGCCGCAACTTTCCGGCATCGCCATTCCGTTCGCAGCCAGCATCGCGGTACGTGAAAGCCATATCGCGCGAGGGCCAGCTGGTGGCTGTCGGCGAGGCGGTGCTGCCGAACATCTATCATCCTCTGGTAGTGCTCTGATAGTAGTTGCTCTGATTGTAGTGCTCGGAGGGACCTTTCCCAGACCTCTCGAGGCGTACCAGTGGGACGGCTAGTACGCTGCGTCAATCGAGAGAATGCCTGTTTACGTTGGTGAATTGTCCCTATCTGGAGCGCGAGTGCCGATCGCGCGAAGGTCGCTGCGGCAATGGCGACTGGAACCAATCCAGCGCGCAGCAAACTCTGATGAATGAGTGCGTTACACACCTTTCAAACAGGCGGGCCAAAAGAATCTTCGCTCAAGCCCGGTCTGGAGTTTGGCTTTTCTGGTGGGAAACGGCGGCGTATTCCGGACCATCCGATTCTCGAAATCGTGCCCATGCCGCTTTACTAGTTATCCATGGATAACTTGTGTGGTAGCGAGGGGCCGGGCTAGCGTTAGCACTGCGAGGTTAACCTATTGAAGTATATTCTAAAGAACTTTCTCCGCGACGAAACCGGCCAGGATCTGATCGAGTACACATTGCTGATGGCATTCGTCGCGCTAGCGTCGGCGGCTATCTTCATCGGCGCGGGTAGCAGCATTTCGTCGATTTGGGGTAGTACCAATTCTCAACTGTCTTCCGCAGCCGCTTCGGCCGCGTCCTCATAGTTCGGGCTGCGCCAAGCGTCGCGGCAAATCAAGCGGCGCCCGTCAGCTCGCGGTAGTAAACCACCAGGTCGAGCGGCGGCGGCGCGTGTCCCATTGCGCGCAGGAAGCCGGAAACCTGACCGCGATGGTGCGTCCCGTGATTGACCATGTGCAGCACCAGTTGCCACAGCGGCTGCTTCCAGGTGCGCCCCTTCAGATCTTGATAGACGATTTCGGCCGCGGCCGCGTCATCGGTGAGGCCGCGAGCCCAACCTTGCCAGCGCTCGTGCAATGCGGGCCATTCGGTTTGCAGCGCGGCGAGGCTTGTTTCCGCGGGGAACTGCGGCTTCGGGCTGCCCGTGACCCGCGCCAGCCAAAGGTGATCGGCGCGCGAGACATGCGTGAGCGCGCCCAGCACCGATCGGTCGGCCGTGCCGAAATCCCGGTTCAATTCCGCATCCGATAGTTGCGCCGCGGCCTGGAGCAGTCGCTGGCTCGCCCAGACGGTGTAGCCGAGATGGGTGCGCAGCGCGTCGGCGGAAACGGACATGTAAGACAGGCCTCCTGGCCTGTCTTACATTGCAACACGATTCCATCGCAGTGCACGCCATTGCAGCACGATTCCGTCGCAACCCAGCCCATCCGCAACGCCCCATCGCACCAGCAGACAGGCCGGGAGGCCTGTCCTACCCGAGCGCCGAAGGGTTCGCCACCGTCGACAAATCTCCCAGCGGCTCGCCCAGATATTTTTGCCGCATCAGCCGCCGCACAATTTTCCCGCTTTGCGTTTTCGGCAGCTCCTGCACCACAATCACCTCGCGCGGCCGGAAGACTTGTCCCAGCACCTCGGCGACAGTCGCACTCACCGCCGCCGCGCTGAGCGTCACTCCGGGTTTCGCCACCGCGTAGCCCACAATCGCTTCGCCTTTAATCTCATCCGGCACGCCGATCACCGCCGCCTCCGCCACGCCCGGATGTTGCATCATGGCGTCCTCCACTTCGGCCGGTCCCACCTTGCGGCCCGCCACATTCATCGATTCGTCGGCGCGGCCGTGCAGGAACCACTGGCCGTCTTCGTCCACGCTGGCCCAATCGCCGTGGTACCACATTCCGGGGAAACGCGACCAGTAGGTTTCGATGTAGCGCTCCGGGTCGTTCCAGATGCCGCGCGTCATCGAAGGCGCCGGCGCCGTGCACACCAGGTAGCCCGTGCGGCCGCGCAAGGGGCGCCCGTTTTCATCCACCACCTCGGTGGCCATGCCGGGCGCGGGTCCGCCCAGGCTGCAAGGTTTGAGGGCCTGTATGGGCAAGGGAAACAGAAAGCATCCCACGATTTCCGTGCCGCCCGAAATGTTGATGATGGGACACCGGCGGCGCCCCACGCGCTCGAAGAACCACATCCACGAGGCCTCGTCCCACGGTTCACCCGTCGAGCCGAGAAGCCGCAGCGATTCCATGGGCGGCAGGGCGTCGAGGCCGGGCGGCGCCGATTTGCTGAGCACGCGGATGGCGGTGGGCGAGACGCCGAACGTGGTGATGCCGTGCCGCTCGATGGCCTCCCACAAGCGCAGCGGCCCCGGATAATCCGGCGCCCCGTCGTAAAGAAAAATTGTGCCCCCGAAAAGATGGTTGCCGAGGATGCTCCACGGCCCCATCATCCATCCGATGTCGGACAGCCAGAAGAAGCGGTCGTCCGCGCGATGGTCGAAGCCGAGCCAGATTTCCTTACCCATCTGCGCCAGGCATCCGGCATGCGTGTGGACCGTGCCCTTGGGCTTGCCGGTGGTGCCGGAAGTGTACAGGAGGAACGCGCGCGCCTCGGAATCGAGTGCGGCCGTGGGCGCAGTGGGCGATTGCGCGGAGAGAAACTCATCCCATGTGAGATGCCCCGCCGCATCGCCGCCGCCATACCGCAGTACTATGGTGTGTTCCACGGGGTGTTCCGCCGCTGGCATGGTCCGATCGAAATTCGGGATCTTTTCCAGCAGCGGCAGCGCCTTGCCGCGCCGCTCCAGATGCGTGGCGGTGAACAGCACGCGCGCGCCCGAATCCGCCAGACGGGTGGCGATGGCGCCGGAGCCGAACCCGGCGAAGATGGGCACAACCGTGAGGCCCGCCTTGAAGCAGCCGTAAAGAATCGCCAGAATCTGCGGCACCATGGGCATCGCGAGGGCCACGCGGTCGCCCGGTTCCAGACCCAGCGCCGTCAGACCATTGGCCACGCGATTGGCGTCGCCGCGCAATTCGCCGAAGCTCACGGCCCGCGTTTCGCCGCTTTCGCCTTCCCAAATGCAGGCGATGCGCCCGGAATCTGCCCAGCGGTCGAGGCAATTGTGCGCGATGTTCAGCTTGCCGCCCACAAACCACTGCGCCCATTCGGGTCCGCGGCTGGCGTCGAGCGTCTGCTGGTAGGGCTCGAACCATTCCACGCCCATCTCGCGCATCATTTCGTCCCAGAATCGCTCCGGCTCGTCGCGCGAGAATTGCAGAAAGGCTGCGCGATCGTGAAATCCCAGGCGCTCCATGAATCGCCAGACGTTGGTTTGCCGGATGAATTCGGGCGTGGGCTCCCAGATCATTCGAAACTCAGTGTAACCCGCCGGGCGATTGCGCTAGTCTATTCATTAGTTAAGAACAGTGCTTCGGGCCTACTCCAGGATTTCCCGTATTATACGGGCGGCGTGTATCGGTTTTGCAGCGTGCGCGGCGGCATCGTGCGCGGAGGATACGCTTGTGCCTCTGACGGTCTGCGAAATCGTCCACGATTTGCCCGCGCAGGATGGCAAGGTGGTGGCTGCCATCGGCCGCTATTCGTTCCGCGCGGATGGCCGCTCGATAGGCGAGCAGGCCTGCGACGCTCCGGGCCCGGCGCCGGTGCTGTGGCTGGTTGAGGATCTCAAGGACGGTCCCAAGCCGCCCGAGCCCCTGAATCTCGACAAGGCCGCGCTCAAGAAGAAGTTCGCCGATGTACAGCGCCGCAGCACGCTCGGCAAGTTTCACTTTGGGACTTCCGATTACGACCGCTGGGCGGTAGTCTTCGGCCGCATCGAGCGCCGCACCGGCGACGACGCGAAGAAGGCGCCGGCGAATCTGGTCTACCGCGGCAGCACCCTGATTTTCGTGATTACATCCAGCGAATGGTAGGGGTGATGAAGCTGTAACGGGGCGGGCGCCGCCCGGTCCGCCATAGGCGCCAGAATGACGCCCGCCCATACGGTGAGGCGCGTTCCTGCCAGGACGCACATATCGCGAAATGCCGCTTCGTGAAGCTCCGCGCTGAGCGGGCGAGTCGCTTTAGCCCGCCTCGATCACTTGGATGATATGGCGTTTTCCGTCTAAGTGGCAGGCTCAGGGATTCCGGTAACCGGACCCTGCAAGCACTGCGAACCCTTGATTACCGGATCACCCGTCCCGCTGCAAGCCTGCGTTTCCGATATCGGGCGAGGGCGTGCCGCGCGTCGCGGTCGGACCGAGCCGCGTATAGTGGCAGGCGTTTTATGCTGGTTGGAGTCGCATCGGCGCTCGCCGGATGCGGGAAGGACGTCGTCATGGAAGAACAGGAGCAAACGGACTTTTTCATCAGCTATAACCACCGTGATGGCCAGTGGGCTGAGTGGATTGGGTGGGAATTGGAACAGGCGGGGTACACATGCATCATGCAGGCGTGGGACTTCGTCCCGGGCGCCAATTTTGTAGCCGAGATGCATCATGCACTGCTCCGCTGTCACCGTGTAATAGCGATCGTGTCAGCTAACTATTTGACCTCCGCGTTCGTAACGGCAGAATGGACATCCGCTTATGCTGATGATCCTGATGGGAAACGCCGCAAGTTGCTCCCAATTCGTGTTGAAGATATTGAGATCGGAGGACTCCTAAAGGCGATCGTCTATGTCGATCTGGTTGGAAAAGACGAGGAAGCCGCTCGGCGCGCAATATTCGCCGCGGCGGAAGTTCATCGTCGCAAGCCAGGCAGCGCCCCTATATTCCCGAATCCCCAACTTCGAGTTGACTTCCCTCAGACGAATACGGCGGCCAACTCTAGCGTGGTCCGTTTCGCGCTAGTACTCACCGGTACAGTAGACGAATTAAGCAGGCCGCTCGTCGAGGCAATAGTGAAGCACTTACGGCAGTTTGCCCCGGACTCGCAACTCACACTGGAACAGATTCAACGGGGTTCGGTTGTTCTAGCATTCAGGTCTGCACGAGTTGTATTCTCGCGTCTCCAAATGTGGTTTACGTCCGAGACTTCCGGGCATTCGCCCCTTCTACTCGGGATGACCGTGAAGCGTATGTTCCTCTTGCCTCCCGAAACAGCACGTCCCGTCTCCGAGCGGCTGAGCCTGGGCCAGACGGAACGCGGAAGATTCAGCGATGCCGCAGTGCTGTATTTTGCTCTGGACGAAGTGCTTGGCCCCGACTTTCTATGTACACTTGCGGCCTATCTTAACTATGAGGACGATGGTCTCCGCAAAGCCACCTTGAGACTCCTGCTCGATCTTGCCTATTTCTCAGATGCCACACTGCCTTTGGTTCTTAGTTCCCTCGCCTCGCGGGGCATGAAATTCTTCATTGCCGATGAGCTCCAAGGCCGGGGCGCCGTAGGGTACGCCGCAGTCGCGGCACTGGTCGCTCTAAGGCCTGCGCCTGAGGAGGCAGTCAGAACCGTAGCGCGGCTGGGGTACGAACGGCCCGCACGGGTTGCCGCGGACGCATTGGCGGTTATGGAGTTTCAGGGTTCCCCCGCGTATCATCATCTCGTTTCGTCCCTTCTGGAGCGGCTCATCAGTGGCAAAACACGGGCATCGGATGATGCATCTATTGAACGAGTAGTATGGTCATTATCGCGCATCGCGAGGAGCGCTGCGCCGGCGTACCATCGGATATGGGCAATACGTTCGCTTGCGCTTCTGCATCGAATGAACTCGTCTGTCAAACACCTCCTAAGAGTCGTCGTCATGGATGACCGGTCTGAGATGGAGGTGTGCGTGGCGGGCATACAGGCTCTCGTTGAAACCGGCGATGTAGGCGCCGACTTAGCTGATCGTCTGCTTGAAAGGGTTAAGAAAACGGATTCCACTAATCTCCCGGACGCCACTGTGGATCTCTTAGCTATCCTTCGCAGTCCGAACGGGGATATGCTTGACGGCTTGATTTCCTTACTGAGCGCTGACGACGCCTCAGTACGACGGGCCGCGGCTAGAGCATTGGGGTCGGTGGGCTACAACGCAGCGCTCATTATTCCCGCACTTACGCATTGTCTCTCTGATGAGGATACTGTTGTGCGAGAAAACGTTGAAGCAGCGCTCCAACGCATAAGACGCGATACAAGTCATGCCGCTCTAAACATTGAGGAGCTCCTGACCGCTGAAGACGACATAATCCGTAAACGGGCGCTTGAGAATCTAAGAGACCTCCGCGAGGACGAGCAATAGCCATGCAAAGGTTCAAGCAAGAGACACTGTTCGAGTCGGTCAATCATGCCGTGCGGTCCCAGCGTCGCTCGCCGGGAGTTCGAAGTGGTGACGTCCGCCTCGGCAAACTGATTTCGAAGAAAGCCCACCTGGTTAACAGACATCTGTAGGACGACCCCGCCACCCCCTTTTCTGGCCGAATTACGCGCCACTCGGAGATAGCGGTCTCGCCGGGGCGCTGCGCGCCGAAGGGCCCCACGTCCGGTTGGGAAGGTTTGGGGTCAAGCCGTACCACAGATAGGATTGATCTCGTGAAACGCCGCTCACGTCCGGGAAAAGCGCGGGCGGCAATGGTCGCAACGTCAGGCTCTCTTTAGTAACCGTTCGCGTTCGCATTGCCGCGCGGTACTCTAACTGTGGGCGAATGACCGGCCCATTTTCCGATACCCCTCGTCGTAAGCAAATTTGAACTCCCCGGAGAGAGCACACTCGAATCTGGCAGCGAGAGCCTCAATCGTCGGGGAGTATTCGTCGTAGTAATCCCACGCGGGTCGATGCGCTTCCCAACGTATGGCTGAAAAATGCGCTAGAAACTTGTTGAGATATTTCACGACCTCATTCGTATGTTTCGCCCGTTCATGAATCGCCAGCGGAAACGCGTCCGCAAAGCCGGCAATCACGCGAAAATGGACGACATGGCAATCGTCCTGCTCTGGATCACAAAAGAAGAACTCGATGAGAACCCTAAGGTGAAGAAGCAGTGCGTACCCAACGGCTTGGGCTGCAGCAGGACAGAGCGCCGATAAATCGTTGCTGCGCTTTAAGACGGAATAGCACCGAAAATGCTGAATCTCGAAGGCGATATGTTCTGCGGCCTGCATCAGTTCGTTGGGCCAAAATAGTCTACACGCCTTTTCCATAATCGCTATTGTAGGGCTTTCGGCAACCGCCTGCCTGCCCGAGCAATACATGGCCCGATCGCCCCGCGCGGATTGATCGCAGAAATTTAGTCGATTTGCTCGGCTCATCCTGGGCAGTTCACAAGAAATCAGTCCTGTTCAAACGCCAATCACGTTGCTTGCAAAGCAGAAGATCCTTGCCAACATGTGCCACTTTTGGCGCAATGAAGATTGATCGACCGCTCGAAAAAGCTTCCGGCGTCTTCTACGAATCCGCCCTTGGCAGTCGGCCCGTACGGGAGTGGGTCCTGGGGCTAACCGTGGAAGATCGCAAACTCGTGGGCCGGGACATTCAGAAGGTGGAATTCGGCTGGCCGCTCGGCATGCCCTATTGTCGCAGTCTCGGCCACGGCCTGTGGGAAGTGCGGAGCGACCTGACTGACGGAAGGATCGGGCGGGTGATTTTCTGCGTGGCGCGGGAACGCATGGTACTGCTGCACGGCTTGGTCAAGAAAACGCAGAAGACGCCGGCCCAGGGCTTGAGACTCGCGCTCAAGCGTATGAAGGAGGTGTTGGGATGACGAATAAAAGGAAAGGTAAGGTTGGTTCATCTTTCGATGCGTTTCTTGCCGAACAGGGCATCTTGGAAGAGTGCGAGGAACAAGCCATCAAACAGATCCTCGCCGATCAGATCAAAGCCGCCATGGAGAAGGATCGCCTGACCAAGGCGGCGATGGCCATCCGTATGCATACCAGCCGTAGAGCGCTTGATCGTTTGCTCGATCCTACCAACACGAGTGTTACATTGCACACTCTTCAACGCGCTGCTGTAGCTATCGGCCGTCAACTCCGGCTGGAACTCATCTGAACCGGCGAATACGAGTACCTCCGATCAGCTTAAGAGGACCCGTGAAGATCTCGACGGCAAAGCCGTTTTCGAGCTGCCTGAAAGCGCCCGAGCGCAGTCAATTGCGAACGCGGGGTGGTCTTCCGGAGAGCGGGCCTAGACGGTCCCGTACAACCCCAAGCCGGGCGCGCCGCCGCCGAGCCCCCGCAACCCAAACACCCGTAAGTAGTTATACGAATTTGGCTTCGTTCCGTCAAAGTCCGCAGACACCCCTCCAAGCCCGATTCTCAGGAAAGCCAATCTGCCATCAACACAGCGATGCCATTCGCCCGCCAGCGGCGGTCCGCGAAGCAGGGTGTCCCGAAGATTGACGCAAAATTGACGAACTGCATTTGACGGGGCCGCCGCCCAACTGGTACCGTTAACATATATGTTCTGGCGGCTCCTGAGCTTTGGACTCCCGGCCCTAGCCGTAGCTCCGCTCTGCGCCCAAACGCCGGCCAATGCGGAATTTTTCGAGAACCAGATCCGTCCCGTGCTTGCGGATCGGTGCTACGGATGCCACTCTTCGAAACTGAAAACGCCCATGGGCGGCCTGGTGCTGGATACCAAGGCCGGCGTAAAAAAGGGCGGCAATGGCGGACCCATCGTCGTTCCGGGCGACCCGGCCGCCAGCCGTCTCTGGAGGGCTCTCACCTATAACGAAACCGAGCTTCGCATGCCGCCCACCGGCAAGCTGCCGGACGACAAGGTCGCCGCCTTTGAGACGTGGATTAAGGCTGGCGCGCCCGACCCTCGCGAGGATGCTCCCGCAGGCGCGGCTCCGGCCCCCACCGCCAAGAAGGGCATGGATATCGAGACTGGCCGCAAATGGTGGGCCTTCCAGCCAGTCGCGCCTCTCGCTCAGCCGAAAGTGAAGGACCACACCTTCGCGCAGCGATGGACGAAAGAAAAAATCGATTGGTTCATTCTTGCGAAACTCGAGCAAAACAAGCTCAAGCCTTCGCCCGTCGCCGACCCCGCCACGCTCATCGAGCGCGCCTCGCTCGACCTCACCGGTCTGCGTCCCACTTATGCCGAGGTACAGGCATTCATTGCGGATAAGTCGCCTGATGCCTATCAGAAACTGATCGAGCGTCTGCTCGCCTCGCCGCAGTATGGCGAGCGCTGGGGCCGTTACTGGCTTGACGTGGCGCGCTACGGGGAAGACAATCCCACTTCGGAGGCCACGAATCCGCCGTATCCGTTCGCGTGGCGCTATCGCGATTGGGTGATTGAAGCCATCAACAAGGACGTTCGATACGACCAGTTCGTGAAGCTGCAGCTCGCAGCCGATGAAATGCCGGACACGCCGCGGGATGATTTGCGCGCTCTCGGCTATCTCGGCGCGGCGCCGGTCTATCACACCGATCTGCGCCTTTCCAAAGATGTCATCGAAACTCTCTTCACCGATGGCTGGGATGAGCGCGTCGACGCCGTCGGACGCGGCTTGATGGGCCTGACCGTAGGTTGCGCGCGCTGCCATGACCACAAGTTCGATCCCATTCTGACCAAGGATTACTACGCGCTTGCGGGAGTGTTCGCCTCTACCATGGCGGCTCCCCGGCCGATAGCTGATGTGGACAAGGAGACCGAACAGAAGTTCATGTCCACTTCGGTGCGTCTCTTCTACCTGAGCTACCTCGCCAACCTGATGAACAATGAGCCGGGCAGCAAACCGGAAGAGGCGGCGAAGAAATCCGCCCAGTTCACCCAGGAGATGTTCCAGGTCCGCGATTCGATGGCGTCCTTAAAGGACAGCCATCCGGAAATGTGGGCTTATCTGGATACTCTGGCCAAAGCGCCGCGGTCTGCGACTCCACGTCCGCCCGCCCCCGCTGTCGCGCCCGCCGCCCCTGCCGCTGGTGGAAGCCAAGCCGCGACCGCCGGTGGGAGCCAGGCCACGCCTGCCGCCAACGGAGACCCGGCCGCTCCCGCGCCGCGCCGTATTCCTACAGCCGCTGCGGCCGCCGCAGCCGCCAGACGCCGGCCCGGAGCTTCCGACCTCCCCTTCACGCAATCCGTTTTCGATGCGGGAATCTGGATCAACGGGTCCGATCCGGACCTGACGGTGGTCGATATTAAGCCCGGCGAACCGCGTGACATGCACATCCTTCCGCATGCGAACGTGGCCGCGCCCGGCGACCTCGCGCCGCGCCAGTTCCTTACGGTGCTCTCCAAAGGCGACACCACTTTCAAGCAGGGCTCCGGGCGTCTGGAGCTCGCTGACGATATCTTCACGCAGGGCGCTCCGCTGGCTGCGCGCGTGATCGTGAACCGCGTCTGGAATTGGCATTTCGGAAAACCGCTCGTGGCCACCGAGAGCGATTTCGGCACGCAGGGCGAGAAACCCACGCATCCCGAGCTGCTCGACGATCTCGCCGCGCGTTTCATCGCCAACGGCTGGTCGCTGAAGTGGCTGCACCGCGAGATCATGCTGTCGGCGGCTTATCGCCAATCGAGCCATCCGCGCGCCGACGCTCTGGCGGCCGACGCAACCAATAGCCTGCTCTGGCGCATGAATCCGCGCCGGCTCGACGTCGAGGCTTATCGCGATAATCTTCTCGAAGTGTCCGGCGATCTGGATGAAAAGAAGCCCGCTCTGTCGTTCGATCTCGACGCCGCCGACAACCATTTCCGCACCGTCTATGGGCGCGTGAGCCGCGGACGTTTGAATACCGTGCTGGCGCTGTACGATTTCCCCGACCCCATGATGACTGCCCCGCAGCGCGATCTTACTACGTCGCCGCTGCAGCAGTTGTTCGTCATGAACAGTCCATTCATTCAGGAACGGGCGGCAGATCTGGTCAAGCGCGTGGAATCCGAACCGGAAGTGGCGTCCAAGATTCGCGATATGTACCGCGACGCGCTGGACCGCGACCCCACGCCGAAGGAACTGGACCTGGCGCAAAGCTATCTGGATAAAGCGACGCTCGCGCAATACGCGCAGGCGTTGCTGGCAACCAACGAGTTTATTTTCTGGCCTTGAGTTAACTACCAACATGATATCTGCGAATAAGTTCCCTGCTAACCAGCCGAACCGTCTTTCCCGGCGCGAGCTGATCGCTTCTCTCACCGGCGGACTCGGCTCCATCGGCCTTCTCGGCATGTTGTCGGAAGAGCAGGCGCGGGCAGCCGCATCGGTTGGCGCCGCGCCTCCGAAGTTTCCCAACTTCCCTCCGAAAGCCAAGCACAACATTGTGCTCTTCATGGTGGGCGGGCCCTCGCAGCTCGACATGTTCGATCCCAAGCCGGCGCTGCTGAAATACCAGGGGCAGCGGCCCTCCGCGGTCGATCTTCGGACCGAGCGCACCACCGGCGGCATGTTGCCGTCGCCCTTCGAGTTCAAGCAATACGGGCAGGGCGGCGTTCATGTCAGCAGTCTGTTGCCGAACCTGGCGTCCACTATCGACGACATTTGCGTCATCAAGTCGATGTACACGTTCAACCCGACGCACACTCCGGCGCGCAGTCTGTTCCACACCGGCAACATCGCGGCGACGCGCCCTTCCATGGGCGCATGGATTTCCTACGGACTCGGCAGCGAGAACAAAGATCTCCCCGGCTTCGTGGTGCTGAGCCCCGGCCAGAGCGGCGGCGACGGGCTGGCGCGCGCGGGCTTCCTTCCCGCCAAACATCAGGGCACGCACTTCGACGATTCGGTGACTGAGCCGGATAAGATGATCCGCTTTCTGCAGAATAAGGAGCTCGATAAGGACGACCAGCGGCGGCAATTGGATTTGGTTCAGGCGTTGAATCAGGGGCATGAGCAGCAGTTCGGGCAGGACGAATATCTGGAGGGCCGCATCCAGTCTATGGAGACGGCTTACACCATGCAGTTCGAGGCGACCGACGTTTTCGACGTTCGCAACGAGCCGGAGTCGGTTCGCCAGGCCTACGGGGACACGCCGTTCGCGCATGGCTGTCTGCTGGCGCGGCGTCTGGTCGAGCGCGGCGTTCGCACCGTGCACGTCTACTACGGTCCCGGCCAGCCTTGGGACGATCACTCGCACATCAACAAGAATCTGAACGAGCGCTGCCCCGATATGGACAAAGCATCCGCGGCGCTGATCAAAGATCTGAAGCAGCGCGGGCTGCTCGGTGAAACGCTGGTGGTATGGGGCGGCGAATTCGGGCGCACCCCGGTTTCGGAAAGCGGCGACGGCCGCGACCACAACCCTTACGGCTTCACCATGTGGATGGCCGGCGGCGGCGTGAAAGGCGGCCTCTCATACGGCGAGACCGACGAGTTCGGCTTCAAGGCCGTGGACAAAACCGTATCGGTTCACGATCTGCACGCCACCATGCTAAATCAGCTTGGCATCGATCACACCAAGCTGACCTATCGTTACGCCGGCCGCGATTTCCGCTTGACGGACGTCTACGGCGAAGTAGTCCGCGACATCCTGATCTAACACTGGCTCCGTTCGCTGTGCACGCGCATGTACAATGCGGCCGATTGGGGGCCTATTTTGTGGGGCAGCCAATCCTGGCTGCAGCCGGCTCTCTTCGTCTCGCAAGTCCCCGGTTCCTGTCGCAAGAGACGCTCCCGGACGTCTTGGCTACTCTCAGTCGGCCCGGTATCTTCATCGTCCCGCCGTCAATCGCTCCGCCGCGCGCAGGCCGCCCGCGCGCTGAATTCCAGGCACCGGAAAATCGCGGATAAAATCGTCGTCCGATCCGCCAAACACCGTTCCTTCACGGCGCAGTTTTACGCTCACTGGCGCCACTGCCGCTGCGAACTGCGCCCAGATTCCGGCCTTCTTCATGCCGATCAATTCGATAGCTTCCGTATGGCCGCCATGCAGGTAAGCGAGCGCCGTAAGGATGTCTTGCACGCGGCATTGATCGTCGCTCGCGTTGAAGGTGAGAAAGTTCCGTACCGCGCGGTCGCGCGGCGCTACGGCGGCGCCGGTCTGGAACGCATCGATCAGAAGCACGGGGCGCCCGGCGGCGCGAATCTCCTGGAAAGCGGCGCTCTGGCGGGCGGCCGCCGCGCCATCCGGATCGACGATCAACACCGGCGCGCCGTGTCCTTCGAACCAGGCTCCGGGAACGCGGTCACCGGCGCCGGGCCGGCTTAATACCATGTTTTGCCCGTCGCGGCCATCGCCATCGCGCCGCGCGTCCACCTTCTCCGGCCACTCCGCCGCCAGAGCCAATCGCAGGGCTTCGCGCAGCGTCTCAGGGGCGGAGCCATCCCGCTGAGCTTCGGCCATGCGTTTCCACTGCTCGAAGATCTGCGCATAAGTGAGAGCGTTGGCGGGCAGCGTACGTCCCGATAGCGCCAGCATGTCTTGCAGCATCTCCACGTGCGGGCCATTCTCGGTGAACTTCTTGCCGGCGGCTTCGCCGAGAATGCGCTGGCCGAAAAAGCGGTAGACGGCCTCGCGATTCTGCTGGTTGAAATTGTGCGGAGCCTCGAGTTGCATCGTCTCCACATTGCTTCCCCGACCATAGAGATCGTAGATGGCGCGGATGGCCGGGAACTCTTCTTTGGGTGTGTTGCGGGTCCAATCCCCGGTGGCGGAAACCAGCAGCATCGGCTTGGGCGCAAACATGGAAGCGATCTCCACGTTATTGGTTCCAATGCGCAGGCCGGGCGTGTTTTCGCAGACGTCGCCGCCCTGCATGATGGCGGAGACCATATTCACTGGCGCGGCGAATTGCAGACGGTCGTCCACCGCCGCCAGCATCATGGTCTGGGTAGCCCCTCCGGACGCGCCGGCCATGGCGATGCGGGCGGAATCGACGTCGTCCAGCGAGGCCACGAAATCGAGCGCGCGGCTGGCATTCCAGAACTGCAGCCCGAACGGACCGAACGACCACAATTGCTCCACCGGACCGCCGAATGCGTGCGGCGTCTGCACCGTGTCGTTATAGCCCACCATATCCCAGGCGAACACCACATAGCCCTGGCGGGCGAGGCTGATGCCGAACGACTGGCCCGAATAGAGAGGCTGATTTTCCAGGCGGCCATAGGTCCAGTGGCCGTGCGGATTCAGGACCGCCGGATGCCTTCCCGCGGCGTGCAGCGGACGGTACAGATTCCCGCCCAGGTAGTAACCCGGCATGGTTTCGAGCAGCACCTTTTCGATGATGCTGTCGCGGTTCTCCACGCGCCCGAACACCTGCGCGTGCAGCGGCGTGCGTTCGGGCATGGGGAACATGCCGGCTGCCGAGAGGATCTGGCGGCGCAGTTGAGCCTTGCGCTTTTCCCACTCGGCCTGCGTGGCATAGGTTCGCAGAGCGAAGTGCGTATCGGTGCCCGGAGTTTGCGTGTTACGCGCGTCCTGAGCGGGCGGCTGCGCGGCGGGCTGTGCGGCGGGCTGCGCGGCGAGGACGAGCGCGATTGCAGGGGCGCATAGGATGGCGGCAGTGAGTCTCATGGCTTGGAACGCTTCGATTATCGCTCACTGCGTCACAGCGATTGTGGCCGACTGGGAAGCGGCGCCTGCAGCGGGCAGCCGCGAGTGCCGGCTACTTTGTTTTGGAAAGTACTTGAAACTGCGTGCTTCTTGCGGTATGCTGGATTTGAATGGCGGCGCTGCGGCCCGAACCCGTTTTGCTTCACGACCGCGCGATGGATAATCTGCGGTATATCCGCCGGACCATCGAGCGCGCCGGGTCGTTCACGGCTGTGCCTGGGCTGGGCGGCGTGTTGATGGGTTCCACGGCGCTGGTGGCGGCCTTCATCGCGGGGCCGCGGACGGCGGACGCCCGCTGGCTCACGGTCTGGCTGGCCGAGGCGGTGGCGGCGCTGCTGATCGGTATTCTGGGCGCGGCGGTGAAGTCGCGGCGCGCCGGTATGACCCTGCTGTCCGGTCCCGGACGGAAGTTTGTAGCCGGGTTCGCCCCTCCCATGATCGCGGGAGCGGTGTTGAGCGCGGTGCTGTATCGCGCCGGGCTGGGGGAGTTTCTGCCGGGCGTCTGGCTGCTGCTTTATGGAGCGGCCATCCTCTCGGGCGGGTGGGCCTCGGTGCGCGTGGTGCCGATGATGGGGGCGTGCTTCATGGCGGCGGGAACGGTTGCGCTGCTTTGGCCCGCGGCCCCGGGCGATGTCTTTCTGGCGGCCGGGTTTGGCGGACTGCACATTCTCTTTGGAACGGTAATCTCGATTCGTTATGGCGGCTAAAACCAATACGGCGCGGCGCGAGCGCGATAAGAAGCAACTGGCTGTTCCCGTTGAAGTGCCGTCGGCTGGCGGCGCGCAGAAGCTCGACCGGATGATTCACGAACGGCTGCGCCTCGGCATTTTGAGCGCGCTTTCGGTGAACGAAACGCTGACGTTCAGCGATCTCAAAAAGCTTCTCGATACCACCGATGGCAACCTCAGCGTGCATGCGCGCAAACTGGAGGAAGCCGGCTACCTCTCGTGCCAGAAATCTTTCGAGGGCCGCATGCCGAAGACCCAGTTCAAACTGACGGCCGCCGGCCGGCGCGCGCTGGAGCGGTATCTCGATCACATGGAAGCGCTCATCCAAACCATGCGAGAGAAATAGGTCCTTTTTTAATGCACTCCAACTTTACACAACAAAGTACTCTGCACGCAGCGATCATCATGGACGGCAACGGGCGCTGGGCTTTGGCGCGCGGTCTTCCGCGGGCGGCCGGACACCGCGCGGGGGTGGAGACGGTCAGCCGCATCGTGGAGGCCGCGCCGGGCTTGGGCATCGGCGTACTGACCCTGTTCGCGTTTTCGTCCGACAACTGGCGGCGGCCTTCGCCGGAAGTGGATGCGCTGATGGCGCTGCTTTGGATTTACCTCGCCAAGGAGACGCCGCGGTGCGTGCAAAACGGGATCCGCATGGAAATTATCGGGCGTCGCGACCGCCTGGAAGAGCCGCTGCGGCGCGCCATTCAACGGACCGAAGCGGCCACGGCGCATGGGCGGCGGCTGCGCCTGCGCATGGCCGTCGATTACTCGGCGCGCGAAGCCATTTTGGCGGCGGCGCAGGAAACCACGCCGCTGTCGCGCGAGTCGTTGAGCGGCGCATTGGGGCCGCCGGTCGATCTGCTGATCCGTACGGGCGGGGAACAGCGGCTCAGCGACTTTCTGCTGTGGGAGTGCGCGTACGCCGAGTTCGTATTCTCGCGGCGCATGTGGCCGGAGTATGGAGCGGACGATCTGGCGTGGGCGGTTCGCGAGTTTCGCGGCCGGCAGCGAAGGTTCGGCGCCGTACCGCAGCCTACGGCAAAGGGCCGCGAAACGTGGCTGGAGTGAGATAATGTTATAGGATCTCCCACTGAGCGGCCACCAATATCCGGCCCACCACTCCCTGAAGAGACAAGGGAAAGGTCAGGTATGGAAGATCAACTCACTCCCAGGGAGATTGAGGTTCTCAAACTCATCGCCTCCGGGCAGAGCGGCAAGCAAATCGCCTCAGAATTGGGAATCGCGTTCCGCACAGCGCGCTCGCACCGGTCGAACCTCATGGAAAAACTGGATGTGCACGATACGGCTTCACTGGTCAGGTACGCGATCCGGACCGGCTTGATTCAGGCATAACGCCGCCCCCTAACAACTCGCGGGCCAAAACCCCATCACGCTGAACCCGAGATCGGTGCGTTAAGATTACCTCCACGTGCCCTCTTCACAATCCTCCGGTTCCGGCGATCACCGCGCCGCGCTGCTGGCCAGCTATCTCGGCTGGACGCTCGACGCGTTCGACTACTTTCTGGTGGTGATGTGCCTCACCGCCATCGGCCGCGAATTCCACAAGACCGACGAGCAAATCGCCATCGCCACCTGGGTGACGCTCGCATTCCGCCCGGTAGGGGCGTTCATTTTCGGGTTGGTGGCCGACCGCTACGGCCGCCGTCTGCCGCTGATGATCGACCTGGTGTTCTATTCCGTGATCGAAGTGCTCTCGGGCCTCGCGCCCAGCTACACCGCGTTCCTGGTGTTGCGCGCGCTGTTTGGAATCGGCATGGGCGGCGAATGGGGCGTAGGCGCATCGCTGGCGCTCGAAAAGGCGCCCGTGCGGTGGCGCGGCCTGCTCAGCGGATTCCTGCAGCAAGGCTACGCGATGGGCTTTCTGCTGGCGTCGCTGGCGTATAACTTCATCTTTCCGCACTACGGATGGCGGCCGCTATTCTTCATCGGCGGGCTACCGGCATTGCTGGCGCTGTTTGTGCGGTCGCGGGTGAAAGAATCGGAAGTATGGCAGCGGAAACGCCATGCCTCGTGGGGCGGCCTGCGCCGCGCCATTCTCTCGCACTGGAAACTGCTGCTGTATTTGATGGCCTTCATGATGGCCATGAATCTGGCTGCGCACGGCACCCAGGATATGTACCCCACGTTTCTCCTGCGCCAGCGCGGCTTCACCGTGTCCCAGCGCTCGTTCGCCACGGCCATCTCGATGGTCGGCGCCATCCTGGGAGGCTCCCTTTTCGGCCTGCTCTCCGACCGCTTCGGCCGCCGGCGCTCGATGATCCTGGCTCTCGCCGGCGCCATTCTGGCGATTCCGCTATGGGCCTTCAGCGGGCCGATAGTCCTGGTGGTGTTGGGCGCGTTCATCATGCAGTTCATGGTGCAGGGCTCATGGGGCGTAGTGCCCGCGCACCTGACGGAGCTTTCGCCCGATTCGGTGCGCGGCTTCCTGCCTGGATTCGGCTACCAGATGGGCGTGCTGCTATCGAGTCCGGTAAACTACGCCGAAGCGGCCGTAGCGAAACACATCGGCTACGCCGCGACAATGTCGATGATGGCCGCGGCATTCTTCGTGATGAGCATTGTAGCGACGGCGCTAGGACCGGAACGCCGGGCGCAGCGCTTCGGAGAGTAGGTCCGACCCCTGGTCCGACCCCTGGACTTTCTACATTTCGGGAGCGATCGGGCCAATTGTGGGGCAGGCGCTTTCGCCTGCCAACCCTGCGCTCGACCGAGGCCAGGCACGGGATTGGCTGCCACGCCGGCGCTTACCGGGTTGTACTCCACATAGTGAACCAGACCCAGTTCCGCTTCATCCCGCACACGATGGTCGAAGGATTCATCCTGCCAGAAGGCCTCCCCGGTTCGGCCAAGAATCAGGTTGGCTGGTCGCGCGGTGGAGCCTTTCAACCAACGCGTGATCACCCAGGCTCGGAGTTGATAAAAGTGCCTTCCGTTCTCGCTATACAAGAGAGCCTCGGCCACCACACGGGCTACTCGGGCATCCTGCAGCCATACCGGCCCGAAAGCAGCTTTGTCCACTTCACGGTCCAAGACGAGAAGGCTCGGCCCGCGGATAGATTTGCGCCTGTGGGCGCCTGCAAGCGGCCGGGCTCGCGGGATGGAGCCAGCCAAACGCCAAGTGACAAACAGGAAGGTCGCCTCTGTGAGATCGGGATGCCAA
>Ga0116129_1000184_pt1 | contig 44738 bp, 41 predicted proteins | sample June2015DPH_17_2_FD_89732 | JGI IMG/M metagenome (GOLD analysis project Ga0116129, IMG submission 89732) | Peatland microbial communities from SPRUCE experiment site at the Marcell Experimental Forest, Minnesota, USA - June2015DPH_17_10 | ecosystem: Environmental > Terrestrial > Soil > Wetlands...
CGCACCTTCGCCAGGAATCGTTTGCCGGAGTCGGGATTGCGCACGAAGATGGCGTCTCCCACCGAGCCCGACGCTTCCGCGCGCGCTTCGAGCGTCAAATGGGCGCCCCCGTCTTGCACCTCGACCTCGACGATGTCGCCCTGGCGCACATCTTTAGCTTTCTCAAGCATCTCGGGACGAATCGGCGCGCCAGCATGGATCGCCACGCGTGAGCTCTTTCCAGTTATCGCGGACGCGGATGCCAGAATCGCCTGCGCCGAGGGAAACTCGTCGCTTGTTTCGATGGCGATGTCTTCCGGTTCCAATCGCTGTCCCGCCGCCAGGTCCCGTTTTGCGACCACGCGCGAAACTTGCGTCGTCACGGTCACTTTGGCCCAAATGGTGAAGTCGCGATTGGGCGCGTAACGCACCGCACCGAACCAGACCGCGCCAGCGGCCGAGTTGGCGCGCAGGCCGGTGCGGCGGAATACGATTTCCCCTGGAGGCGCGGCTTGCCGGCTCAACTCGAGGATGGCGATTTTGGCTCCGGGCATCTCCTTCTGCATGGCTGCCAGCAACGCGGCGGGTGCGAGCGGCGCCACGCTACGCGCCACGCAGATCTCGTCTTCGGGCGCCGCCTCCAGATGGAATTGCGCGGCGATTCTTTGCAGCTCGGGGATACGGAACACGCGCTCCAGACCCGGCTCGGGCGCGAATGAGAGCACGGTGTCGGGTGGCACGGATTCCAGGCCCGCGAAGGCCGGCGCCAGGTCCGCGGCCATGACGCGCTCGGCGCCGGCAGGCAGCGCCAGACATCCGGCGATCGCGAAAGGAGCCAGGAACATCATCGGATCAGGCCATTGACCTGTTGATACATCTGGTCGGCGGCCTGCACCACTTTGGAGTTCGATTCGTACCCGCGCTGCGCCTGAATCAGGTTAATGAACTCGTTGACAATGGATACATTCGATTGCTCGGTATAGCCTTGCAGCAGCGATCCGAGTCCTTCCGCTCCGCCGGGCGCGCCGACGGTGGGGTCGCCCGACGCGTCGGTGGGCGCATAGAGGTTGTTTCCCAAGCTGTTCAAGCCGGCGGGGTTTGCAAAGTTGGCGAGCTGAATCTGGCCGGCAGTCTGCGCCGCGGTCTGGTTCGGCAGCGTATAGCTCACGGTGCCGTCGCCGGCGATGGTGATCTGCTGCGCGGCTGCCGGGACGGTGATCTGCGGACTCAGAGAGTAGCCCTGCGGAGTTACCACGTTGCCGGTCTTATCCAGCTGGAACTGGCCGGCGCGCGTGTATGACAGCGTCCCATTGGGCATCTGGATCTGAAAGAAGCCGTTGCCCTGAATCACCAGGTCGAGCGGGTTGTCGGTCTCGGTGAACGCGCCCTGCGTAAAGATGATCTCGTTCGAGGCGGCGCGTGTGCCAAGGCCGAGCTGAAGCCCGGTGGGCACGACCGTCTGCTGTCCGGATGCGGTACCCGGCTGTACCAGGCTCTGGTACATCAAATCCTGAAACTGCGCGCGGCGGGACTTGAAGCCGACCGTGTTGGCGTTCGCCAGATTGTTGGCGATGTTATCGATATTGGTTTCTTGCGCCGACATTCCGCTAGCGGCGCTATAAAGAGCTCGAATCATATTATGTCCTTTTTACGGGCTTACTCTGGCGACCTGTTCGATCGCCTGTTTATCCATGTCCGTTCCCAAGGCTGCGGCCTTCTGCAGCATCTCGAACTGGCGCATGATGCTGATCAGTCTCACGGCGGATTCCGCCGTTCCGCTGTTGGACGCCTCGAGTTTCCCCTGCTCCACCGACGTACCGTTGGGTATTGCCACTTGACCGGCCGGATCGGCTGCGCGGAAATAGTTATCGCCTTGCTTCGCAAGACCCGCGCCGCTCGTGAAATCGGCGATCTGCAGTTGGCCGATGGTCTTGCCGCCCTGCATCACGGTTCCATCACTCGATATTTCTATCGGCTGAGTTCCCGGCAGCGTTATAGCGACGCCGTCGGTTCCACGGACGGGGTAGCCCTCGGCGCTGATCAACTTGCCGTCGGATGCCATGCGGAAATTGCCATTGCGCGTGTAGAGCGGCCCGCCCGGACCCTGCACGGCGAAGAAGCCTGCGCCCGATAGCGCCACATCGAGCGAGTTGCCGGTGGCTTGCAGCATACCTTGCGAGAGATCGGTATACTGCCGCTGGATCACTGGCATGGTTGCGCCGCTGTCGGCTTCGGCATCGGCGGCCGCATACAAACTGTAGAATTCGCGATCGGCCTTGTAGCCGCCGGTCGAAGCGTTAGCGATGTTGTTGGCGAGCAGATCGAGCGATTCCATGCGTGAGCGCATGCCGCTGGCTGCCATTGCTGCGATAGAATCCATGCAACCGTTAAGGCACGGCGGGGGCCAAGCCGGGTAACTAATGTAAGTCGCTCAAACTGCGCGTTGCGGCGCCGATAAGAAGGACGAAGACGGAAGCGTGCGCGGCATTTTCCTGCCGCGTGTTGGGGGTGGCGGCAAATTGCTGGCGCGCCCGGAGGCACTAAGCCGTTGAAAACAAGTTGCCGCGGAATGGGTTCAGAGTTGCATCTTAGCGTTGCGTGATCGCACTTGCATTGAATGCCGCTCCCGCAGCTTCGCCACTCGATCTGTTAGCGGCGGCTGAGATTCCAGCGGCGGGGCCAAAGACCGCTGGCGGATCGCGCTTTCATTCCATGTTCAAAGCGGCGACGGATGCGGACGATCATCCTAAGGCCAAGCCAGCCAAGAAGGACTCCGCGCCGGACAATGCTACCTCTACAGCCGTTCCGGTTCCAGCGCAGCGAGCCGCCGCGCCCCCGCTCACATTGAACCTATTCCCTGGAAGCGATCCGGCGCATAAGAACGACGGAGACGATTCGGAAGCGCCTTCGACGGCCGATGAGAAGCCGGCGGCCAGGAGAATCGCGGAAGCATCTGCGCAGCCGCGAATCCCGCCTGAAGAGGCCAGCGCCGCGAATCGAGCGGCTCAGCGGAGCGCGACCGAATCCCAGCCCGATCCCGATCAGCCGCTGGCGGTGGCTGCCAGCGCGGCAGACGGCAGCTTGAGCAAGATAGATCCGGCATTTGAAATGCGTCTCCAACCAACGGAGCCGCAGGAATCGTCAGCGCCATCGCAGGCGCCATCGGCGACGGCCGACAGTAAATCCGGAGATCCGCGGTCAACGAAAGACGATCCAGCAGAGCCGGCAGCGGCCGCCGCTCCGGACGCAGCGCCCGGCGTCTCCCAATCGGCGGCGTCAAGCTCAAAGCATGGCGACGGCTCTCATCATCCGGGCCAGGAGAAGCCGCAAGATCCGGCGTCCGCCGCGCCGCAGCCCGGCGCGAGCGCCGATTTGGCGCAAGCCAGATTCGACGTCAACGCGCCTGTGCCGCCGGCCGGTTCCATGACATCTCCGGCGAATGCCGCCAGCCGCTCGGAAACTCCCGCGCCCGCTGAGGCTACCCCGGAGCCTTCCACTCCACCGGCCGCGGCGGCAGCGCCCGTTGCGCACGATATCAAGCTGGAACTGAACGTCGGCGGCGGCCAACGCGTGGAGGTGAGGCTGACGGACCGCGCCGGAGATATTCACGTCGCTGTCCGCACTCCCGATGCACGCCTTTCAGACGCGATGCGCGCAGACTTGCCGGCGCTGGCGGCCAAACTGGAACAATCGGGATTTCGCACCGATGCCTGGCAGCCCGGCTCGGCAGCCGGCGGGGAACGGCGCACGGCGGAAACTGGAGCGGGAAACGGCTCGCAGGATTCGCAGGAACACGCCGGGCAAAACCAGCAGCAGAAGCAGGACAATCCGCAGCAGCAACAGCAACAGAAAAGTCTCATTAACGCACCAAATCGCAAATCGGATCGAAAGGATTTCGCATGGCTCCTTCAGACATATCGCTAAGCCGCGTGGCCCACAATCCACACGCACCTTTGAGAACCACAACTCCCGTAGCTTCGCCGACAACATCGGCTTCGAGCGCGCCGAACACCACCGCTCCCAGCTTCACAGCCGTATTCGCTGCCATAGCCGCAGCCGCCGCGGCCGCGGGGACCACAGTCGCCAGTACGGCCCCGGCGCCTGCCGGTTCGACGGCGGCAGCTTCGACAACCCCGGGGGCAGCGGCTACTGCGGCAACTCCTGCAGACACAGTCTCCGCGCCTACCGCCGATGACTCCGATTTGTATGAGCAGAATGTGACCGGTACCATCGCGGGCGGTGGAACCTATGTGCTCAACTCCGATTACTATGCAACACCGGGAGCCACTACGAACATTGCTCAAATACTAGGGTTGCAACCAGTCACGATACCGTCCGTGGTGGGAGCTTCCGGCGGTATCTTTGCCGATCCGTCCTCATCGGGTCTGGCAACTCCCGACGGCAATGCTAATACCGGGCAGATGCTTTCCGAATTGCAAAATACCCCGCCTGGAAGTTGGTCGACAATTCTAAATGGATACGGCATTACCGATAGCGCGGGCATAAACAACCAGATTTCCCAATTATTCGGCGTCAATCAAGCCGTGCCATACCAGGGGGCATAAGGTGGAGCGGCTAATCAATTCGGGCCTGACAGCCGATATCTACACGCATGGCCGGAACCTGGCCTTCGAGAATCAACGGGCCGCCAATGAAGCCGCCGGCGCGGTCCCTGCAAGCACTAATGGTTAGTTAAAGGAGAATTTTCATGTCGCCAGTTCCATCTACCAGTTCGACGGCCGCCGCAGGCTCAAGCACAGCGGTAAGCGCCACTTCGGCCAGCACCGACCAGAACATGTTCCTGCAGCTTCTGGTGGCGCAGCTCCAGAATCAGGACCCGACGCAGCCCATGGACAGCACCACCTTCGTGACGCAGCTCGCCCAGTTCCAGCAACTTGAATCGACCAACAACATGGCCACGTCCGTCAGCGGCATCCAGTCGGATACCGATCAGCTTGTGACGGACCTGAATCCCACCGCCAGTACTGGCACGGGCGCCACCGGTTCCACAACGTAATCGCAGATAAAGAGGAAAACTATGTTCAACGTATTCTCAACCGCACTTTCCGCACTCAGCGCTATGTCCACCGCGATCGACGTGACGGGCAACAACCTGGCCAACATGGATACGACCGGTTTCAAGGGCAGCGACATGGCGTTTAGCGACCTGATCTCTCAATCCATCGGCAACGGCGGAGGAACCGAGGTTGGATTTGGAACGGCCCAGCCGCTCACTATCCAGGATTTCTCGCAGGGCGCCATCCAGTCCGAAACCAGCCCGCTTGACGCGGCGATTCAGGGCTCCGGGTTCTTCATCGCCCAGAACGCCAATGGCAACACAACGTATACCCGCGATGGCACGTTTCAGGTGGACAATTCGGGCAATCTGACCACCCAGTCGGGCCAGAACGTACAGGGCTGGACGGCTCTCAATGCCGACGGCAGCATCAACACCAGCGGTCCCATCGGCAATATCGCGCTCACTTCGGGCGCGCTCCTGCCACCGGTCGCCACCACCCAAATGACGGTCTCGCTCAACCTGAATGCCGCGTCGGCCGCCGATGCCACTTCCTCATTCTCCACGCCGGTAACGGTTTACGACAGCCTCGGCACCTCGCACGTGCTGACGGTAGATTTTCAAAATACCGGGGGCAACACGTGGAGTTATCAGGTGACTCTGCCGGGCGCCGACGTCACGGCCGGCACGGCTGGAACACCTTTCGACATTCCGAACGCCAGCGGAACCTTGACCTTCAACTCCTCGGGCCAATTGACAGGCCCCGCCGTGGGAGCCCCCATCGCGGTCGCGATTCCGGGCCTGGCGGATGGCGCGGCGGACATGAACGTGAGTTGGAACCCCTATAGCAGCGGCGGCGCGGGCATGATCACGCAATTCGGTCAGGCTTCGGCATCGTCGGCCAGCACGCAGAATGGAGCGGCCGCGGCGCAGCTGGTGAGCGTCAGCATCGCGAATGGAGGCGGCGTGGTAGCCAGCTATTCCAACGGCATCCAGACCACCGTCGGCCAGGTTGCAACAGCGGTCATCGGGAACCCCAATACCCTCATCGATGTGGGAAACAACGACTACGGTTTGAGCGCCGCGACGGACAATCCCTCGGTGGGAACGCCGGGTACGGGCGGCCGCGGAACCGTTGTGGGCAGCTCTCTGGAAGCCTCCAATGTGGACCTGGCCACGCAATTTACCAACCTGATTCAGTTTCAGCGGAGCTACGAGGCCAACGCCCACGTGGTCACCACCGCCGATCAATTGAGCCAGGACACTATAAACCTCATCCACTAAACCGCCGATGACTCCTCAGGAAGAAATTGCGCCGCTGGGAGAAATCCCGGTAGAGGTCGAGGTCGAGCTCGATCGGAAAACCATGAAAGCTCGCGAAGTTCTCGAGCTCGAAGAAGGCAGCGTGATCGGTACCGGGCGTTCGGCCGGCGAAAATATCGATCTCTATATCGGCGGAGTGCTGTTCGGCTCCGGCGAGATTGTGGTGATCGAGAACACGCTGGGCGTGCGCATTACCGACTTCCGCGACGGATAAAGGCGGTTTAAACATGGAAGTGATTCAACAGACGGGAGCGGTGGTCGCGGTTCTGGCGCTACTGCTCCTGACTCTGTGGTGGCTGCGCAAGCGCGGACTCACCAGTGTGACGCTGGGCCGGAAAACGGCCGCGCGGCGGTTGGAAAGCCTGGAGCGCCTGCCGCTAGGGCCGCAGCACGCGCTGCATCTGGTGCGGATGGGCGGATCGGCGCTGCTGATATCGTCGTCATCCGCGGGCTGCGCGCTGATTCATCGCGCCCCCTGGCAAGAGATCGATGGCTCGAAGGCCGCCGAATGAAGCGGCTATTGTTCTTATTCACCATGGCCGCGCTGCCGTCGCTTGCGGCATCGCAGGAGCCTCTCTCCCTATTAGGCATATCGGCCGGAAAGGGCGGAGCTACTTTAAGCGCGCCGATGCAGATTGTCATCCTGCTCACGTTGATGACCGTACTGCCGGCGGCGCTGATGGCCATCACGCCGTTCCTGCGCATCACCATCGTGCTGCATTTCCTGCGGCAAGCTCTGGGAACGCAAACCACGCCATCGAATCAAGTGCTGCTCGGCCTTGCGATGTTCCTCACCATCGTCATCATGCAGCCCGTGGCTGCGGATATATACCACCAGGGATGGGAGCCGCTCGAAGCTGGCCAGATCACCACCACCCAGGCGATGGACCAGGCCGCCAAGCCTCTGCACAATTTTCTGATCCGTTTCGCACGCGAAAAGGACGTCAAGCTGTTCGTTGAAATCTCCCATTCGCCCGCGCCGCGCACCGCGGCCGATCTCGATCTCAAAATCCTCATCCCCGCCTACATTCTTTCCGAGCTGAAAGCCGGCTTCCAGATTGGCGCCGTTCTATTTCTGCCGTTCCTGGTGATCGACCTGGTAGTGGCCTCGGTGACCCTCTCGGTGGGCATGATGCAGTTGCCGCCCGCCATGATCTCCGCGCCGTTCAAGATCCTGCTGTTCGTGCTGGTGGACGGCTGGAGCCTGGTCATCGGATCGCTGATGAAGAGCTTCTACCAATGACCCCCGACACGGTAGTGCAAATCGTCCGCACGACGCTGATGACGGCCTTCTGGCTGGCCGCCCCGCTGCTCATCGTGGGCTTCATCGCCGGCATCATAGTGAGTCTGGTGCAGATTGCGACCTCGATGCAGGACAACGCCTTCAGCACGGTACCGCGCCTGGTAGTGTTTCTAGGAGCGATCCTGATACTGCTGCCTTGGATGCTGCAGCGAAGCATGTCCTACGCCACCTCCATCCTGGGGGATTTGGGACGCTATGCCCGGTGAACTCACTATTTCCACGGGAACTCTTTATGCCTTCCTGCTGGTGCTGACGCGAGTGGGAGGCGCGCTGACCTTCGTTCCGCTGCCTGGGCTGAATAGCGCGCCGCAACCGGTGCGCGCGGCGTTCGCGCTGGCGTGTACCTTCGCGCTCTACGCGCGTTGGCCGGTGGTGGACGCCGCCAATGTGACCGGCGGCACGCTGGTTGCCTGGGTGGCCTCCGAAGCGGCCATGGGAATCGGAATCGGCGTATGCGTGGCCATCGCGCTGGAGGCGTTTGCCTTTGCCGCCCACATGATCAGCGTGCCCGCGGGTTTCAGCTTTGCTTCCACCATCGACCCCAATTCAGAAGCCGATTCCATCGTGCTGGTGGTGATGGCCCAACTGATCGCCGGCTTGTTGTTCTTCGCCATGGGCCTGGACCGCGAAGTTCTCCGGCTCTTTGCCATGACCCTGGATAAGATTCCCGCAGGCTCTTATATCCCGGGACGGGCAGCGGCGGACACGCTGATCCACTTGGGGAGCAATCTGTTCTCGGTGGGAGTGCGGATCGCGCTTCCGGTGGCCGCGCTGCTGATCATGGTGGACGTGGCGGTGGCGCTGCTGGGGCGTCTGAACGCGCAGTTGCATCTGATGTCGATGACCATGCCGGCCAAGATGCTGGTGGCGCTGGTGATGCTCGGCTGGATCGCATCCGTCTTCCCGCAGATGCTGCTCGAATCGAGCGGCCATGCGTGGGTGGCCGCCCGCCAGATGCTGGGGCTATGACGCGCCATGGCGGAACAGGGCAAAGACGAGAAACCGACTCAGCGGCGCCTGAACAAGGCGCGCGAGGACGGCAATTATCCATCGGCGAAGGAATTCGTCTCCGCCTTGCAGTTCATGATCTTCCTCGGCCTGCTGGGGGTGGGCGGGGCGCACTGGTTCGCCGGGTTTCGGAAAACCGCGCGGTCGCTATTTACCGTGGGCTTCCAGCAGGATGTGACTGCGGAAGACGTCACGCACATGGCGTGGCAACTGTTCTGGAACCACTTCGCGCCCCTGCTGGCAGCCGGTCTGGTGATCGCCGTAGCCACCCTGGGGCTGCGTCTCGTCACTACGAAATTCGGACTGAGTCTCAAGAAACTTACGCCCGATCTCAAGCGCCTCAGTCCACTGGCGAAGCTGAAGCAACTGCCCAGCCAGAACCTGCCCTCACTGGTGCAGGCTTGCTTCATGCTGCCTCTCTTCCTGTGGGCCGTGTACGTGGTGGCGCGCGAAAAGCTCGAACTGTTCCTCAGTCTGCCTTTTCAGAGCGTGGAAAGCGGCTTCGCGGTTCTGGGCGGGTCGCTGATGGAGCTGTTCTGGAAAGCGGCCGGCGTCTTCATCGTGGTGGGCACGGTGGATCTGTTCCGCCAGTTGCGCCGCCACACCAACCAGCTTCGCATGTCGAAGCAGGACATCCGCCAGGAGATGAAGGATACCGAAGGCAATCCGCAGATGAAGCAGCGGGTGCGGCGTATTCAGCGCGACCGCGCGCGCAAGCAGATGATGAAGCAGGTGCCCACGGCGACCGCGGTCATCGTCAACCCGACGCATTACGCGGTGGCTATCCGCTACCACATGGACAGCCAGGCGGCGCCCATGGTGGTGGCGAAAGGCAAGAACTACCTGGCGCTGCGCATCAAGCAGAAGGCCATCGAGAATCAGGTGCCGATTATCGAGAACCCGCCGCTGGCGCAAGCGCTCTACAAATCGGCCGAGGTGGGGCAGGAGATTCCGCCGCAGCTCTATCGCGCGGTAGCGGAAATTCTGGCCTACATATACAAACTGATGAACGGAAGGTTGCCAGGTTGACGGGGATGCTTAAAACACAAACTTATGTGTGCCAACGTGGGACAGACGCTTTCGTCTGTCAACCCGGCGATATCAGCACCCGTCCCGACGGCAGCACCAGGTTAACGCTATGAGTCCAGCTAGAGCGCTCGCCGCGCCCAAAGTTTCGAAAATGTTGGCGGGCATACCGCTGAGCGCGCTCAGCGAACTGGCGGTGCCGCTGGCCGTGCTGGCGATTGTGGTGGCGCTGATCACGCCGCTGCCGGGCTTCGTGCTCGATCTGCTGATTGTGACCGACATTCTGGCGTCGGTGACCGTGCTGATGGTGTCGCTCTACCTGGTGCGGCCGGTGGAATTCACGTCGTTTCCCACTACGCTGCTGCTGCTTACGCTATTTCGTCTGGCTCTCAACGTTTCGTCGTCGCGCCTGATCCTCTTGAATGGCAACACCGGCACCTCGGCCGCGGGCGATGTCATCGGCGCGTTCGGCGCCTTCGTGGTGGGCGGCAACTATATTATCGGCACGGTGATCTTCCTGGTGCTGATCGCCATACAATACGTCGTGATCAATCATGGCGCCGTGCGCATTTCGGAAGTCACCGCGCGATTCACTTTGGACGCGATGCCCGGCAAGCAGATGGCCATCGATTCCGATCTCAACGCCGGTTTGATCGACGAAACCGAGGCCAAGCGCCGCCGCAAGCAGCTTTCCACCGAGGCCGAGTTCTACGGATCGATGGACGGCGCCTCGCGCTTCACCCAGCGCGACGCGATAGCAAGCATTCTCATCACCAGCATCAACATCGTGGCGGGCTTTCTGATCGGCGTGCTGCAGCACGGCATGGAGATGAGCAAGGCGATCCAGACCTACACCATCCTCACCATCGGCGACGGCCTGGTCACGGTGATCCCGGCGCTGATGATCTCCATCGCCGGCGCCATGATCGTCACTCGCGCCAGCTCGGAAGCCACGCTAGGCGCCGAGTTCAAGAAGCAGATCTTCGGTAGCGCGCAGCCACTGCTGCTGGCCGCGGGCGTGCTAGTGGCGATGGCGGTGATGCCCGGGATGCCCAAGCTGCCATTTCTCTTGTTGGGCGGCGGCGCGGCCGCGGTGGGCATGAAGATCCGGAAGACGCAAAAGCAAGCTCCCATCGCGGAAGCCAAAGCGGCTAAAACCGAAGCTGCGAAGGACAACCTGGAAAACCTGCTGCGCGTGGAGCCCCTGGCGATCGAAGTCGGGCTGGGCTTGATAGGCATGGTGGAAGGCGCGCAGGAATCGCCGCTGCTGCGCCGCATTTCCGCCATCCGCAAGCAACTGGCGACCGACCTCGGCTATCTTCTGCCGCCGGTTCGCGTCGCCGACAACCTGGGGCTGCGCAGCCGCGAGTACGTGATCTCGCTCAAGGGCGTAGAGATTTCGCGCTACGATCTGCCGCAGGGGCAGGAATTGGCGATTCCCACAGGGCCGCCTGACCCAGCGCTCCAAGGTATCGCGACGCGCGAGCCGGCCTTTGGCATGGCCGCGCTATGGATTCCCGCCGAACGCGCCGAACGCGCGCGCAATGCCGGCTATACGGTGGTGGACGGGGTCAGCGTGCTGGGCACGCATCTCTCCGAGCTGATTCGCCGCTACGCGCATGAGCTGTTCTCGCGGCAGGACGCCAAGAAGCTGCTCGACCGCGTCGCCGTCGACAATCCCAAGGTGGTGGAAGACCTGGTGCCCAAGCTGCTGCCGCTGGCGACGGTGCAGAAGGTGCTGCAAAACCTATTGCGCGAGCGCGTCTCCATTCGCGACGCGGTATCCATACTGGAGGCGCTCGGCGAAGCCGCCGGCTCCACGCGCAATCCGATCCTGCTCACCGAATTCGTGCGTCAAAGCATCCGGCGCAGCATCGTCAAGCCGTACCTGGGGCGCAGCGGCGAGCTGCCGGCGTGGTTCGTCGACCCGGCCATTGAGCATCTGGTGGAAGGGGCGGTGGAGCACGGCGAGCAGAACAGCCACCTGACGCTCGCGCCGCAGGCCATTCGCGACATCCTCAATCGCATCTCGGCGCGTATTGCGTCGGCGGAGACGCCGGTGGCGGTGGTGACATCCTCGGGGGCGCGCTATTACCTGAGGCAGATCGTGGAGCCTACCATGCCCAACTTGATGTTCCTGGCGCACAATGAGATACCGTCGGGACAGCGCGTGCAGTCGCTGGGGAATGTGCAATAGGGGGCATGGGCCCGGCAGTATGTGGGCGGCATGTTGCTGTCTATTCGAGTCGGGACGGCTTCAGGCTCACCAACGCGGACAAGGCGACGAGCGTTCTTGCTATTGTGCCATCGCCTTCAGAAGCTCAATGAGCCTTTGTTCGAGTTCTTGCGTCGTCCTCGTACCCTTGAGTCTGGTGGTGATGTGTAGCAGTAGGCAAGTGGCGCCGGAAGCGCGGGCCGGCAGGCGCACTGTTGGCGGGAGAGCACGCGAACCGCACTCATCGTTTGTATACCTCGCTACGGTGACGGATTCGCGTCACTTCCACCAACAGTTTTTCGTCGTCGATGGTGTACACCGCGCGGTAATCACCGACACGAATGCGCCACTCACCTTCACCGCCGATGAGCTTTTTACAGCCGGACGGACGAGGATTGGAGGAGAGATTTTCCAGGCGACGAACCAGGCGCGCGATCAACTGGCGGGGGAGATCCTTGAGTTCTTTCTCAGCACTTGACGCGAGAGCGACGTGGTATTTAGCCACGCAGCTTTCCGCTTGCGATCAGGCTGGCTTTCACCTTTTCGAGCGGAATGCGTTTTTCATGCCGCCGCGACCGGGAAACCAGCACATCCTCGATGTCCTCCCACAGAGCACTATGCTTCTTGAGGTCGATCACCGCCGCCGTTTTGCGTCCCTTCGCATCAGTAATGAATTGAATCCCGGTCATGGCCTTATCTCGCCGCTCGTCTGGAACTAGTTCTCACTCTAATCTCGACGCTTCGCCCTGTCAACCAAATAGCGATACATAACGTACCTCCTCTGCATCCCGGAGAAGTGGTTCTGCGCAAGCGGCGCGGTTCGGCGCGATTGACCGGCGCGCTAAAGTTACTCAAGCCATCCGCTAGTCGCCGCTGGTAAGGCCCGCTCGAGCAAGCAGCCACTGAGCAAACCAGCCAGTGTTGGCCCGTGTGCGGGTCCGTTGGATTCGCTCTTTGCCCGCCAGCTCAGCCTCCCCCAAAAAAGCCGACGAGGGCGTCGGCCGCGGACCAGGGAGTCCGCCCCACTAAAGAATATCGCGCATCTGTCGATGGATCACACGGCTGACAGATTGCGCCGATGAAAATCAAATCCTACTACTCCCGGTCTGTGGAAAGCGCCATTGCCGAGGCGCGCGAAGAACTCGGTCCCGAGGCGATGCTGGTGGAAAGCCGCAAAGCGGCCCCCGACGCGCGGCATCTGGGCGAATACGAAGTGGTGTTCGCGCTCACGTCGGATGGCCCGCCAACAACCGCGAAATCCGCGGGATCATCCGCGGCGCCGCCCCGCGACAGCCTCTCCCATGACGTCGCGGAGCTGAAAAAGGAACTCGAAGGCATGCGCCGCGCCATCACGCGCACCGCCTTCGCGCCGCCACAGTGGTTGAGCGGCGCGCCCGATCTATCCGACGCCTACGCGGTTCTCACCGCCAACGAAGTCGCTCCCGACCTGGCGCGCGAAATCGTGCAGAGCGCGGAAACCCGCTCCTCCGGCGGCTCGCGTCCGAAAGTCGCCCAGCTCAACCAGCCGCGCGATTCCGGCGCCTATCGGCAAGCCTTGATTCAGGAATTGGAATCGCGCTTCACCGTTAAGCCCGCCCTGGGCCGAACTGAAGGGGGCGCTCGGATCACGGCTCTGGTCGGGCCTCCGGGAGCCGGCAAGACCACCACGCTGGTCAAGCTCGCGGTCAATTACGGCCTGGCTTGCCGCCGTCCGGTGCTGATGATCTCGATGGATAACCATCGCATCGCGGCCGCCGAGCAACTGCGGTCCTACGCCGGCATCCTCGGCGTTGGCTTTCAGGTGCTCGAAACCGTATCGGCGCTGGCCCAGAGCATCGAAGAGAACCGCAGCAAAGACCTGATCCTGATCGATACGCCGGGGCTCGGGTTCACCGAGATTAGCGATTCCTCCACGCTGGCGCGTTTTCTATCGACGCGCGCCGATATCGATACGCAACTGGCGCTGGCGGCTTCGGTCAAACCGGCCGACCTGGCGCGAATGGTGGATGCTTATCAGGTTTTCAAGCCGCAGCGGCTCGTGTTCACCAAAATGGACGAGACCGGCTCGTTCGGCCCGATTTTCAACGAGGCGGTGCGCACGGGAATGCCGCTTTCGTTCTTTGCCACGGGACAGCGCATTCCCGAAGACCTGGAAGAAGTCACGCCCGGCCGGCTCACCAGCCTGATTCTCTCCGGCCATGGATTCAGAAGCCGCGCCGTTGCCTAGCCAGACCCGCGTGAATTGAGGAAAATTTATGTACTCTTTAGCGGTTTCAGAAACCATCGGTGAAGACGAACGCGAGCGGCTCATTCTCGAGCACCTGCCGCAAGTGCGCCTGATCGCGCGCCGCATCCAGGAACGCTTGCCGGAAAATATCAGCCTGGACGATCTGGTTTCCACCGGCGTGGTGGGCCTCATCTCGGCCATCGACAAATTCGACCCCACTCAGAACGTGAAGCTCAGAACTTACGCCGAGTACAAGATTCGCGGGGCGATTCTGGACAGCCTCCGCGGGCTCGACTGGGCGCCGCGGCAGAAGCGCCACCGGTCCAAGCAGATCGAGAAAGCCATCTGCGCCGCCGAACAGCGGCTCAAGCGAGCGCCGGGGGAGGACGAAGTCGCCGAGCAGCTCGAGATTTCGCTCGAAGAGTATCACGAGTGGCTGGTGGAAATCCGCGGCCTCAACATTGCCAGCCTGGAGTGCGCGGGAGGCGAACAGGGCCAGGATCTTTTGAATTACATCCCGGACACCACCGACAATCTTCCCTCGACATTACTCGAGCGCTCCGAGCTGGAGCGGCTCCTCGCCGAGAGCATCGACGAAATCCCGGAAATGGAGCGCACCGTGCTCAGCCTTTATTACAAAGAGGAATTGACGCTGCGCGAGATCGCTCAGGTGGTCCATCTGCATGAGTCGCGGATCTCGCAATTGAAATCGCAGGCCATTCTGCGGCTGCGCGGCAAGCTGGCCGTCCAATGGCCCACGCAGCATGGGTTGGTGACCGCTTGAGCGAAAAACTGGACGCGATCGAACCGGTCCGCGTATTACTCGACCAGTTCGCCGAGAGCCTGGCCCAGGTACTCGAAGCGATGGCCGAGCAGCGTCCCGAGGCGAAGTGGCAGGCCGCCAGCGGAACCGTCGCCGACGTTGTGGCCGATCCGCAGGACCAGATGCTGTGGTGGGAACAGCCGCTGCAATTCGGGCCGGAGATGAAGATTTGGGTGGGTGCGCCGCGTACCGCTTGGGAACAAGCCGGCACGGTGACGCTCAAAGCCGCCGGCCTCGATACGGTGGAGATCGACGAAGCCAGAAACACGTGGCTGGAAATACTCGGCCAGGCTCTCTCGCCCGTGGCTCGCGCCATTGGCTCGGTGCTAGGCCGCGAGGTCACCTGCGAAGCCGGGGCCGAGCGCGCTCCCGAAGCCGGTATCGAAGAGTGGGCGCGTGTTTCGCTCGCATTCCCGGACGCGCCGCTGGCTCCGCTGCTGGTTGCCTTTAGTCCCAAGCTTCTGGAAGTCATTGTCACGCCGCCGCGCGTGGAAGAGCCGCAGGGCGAGCTGGCGACGGTAGCTCCCACGGTGAATCCCGCCGACGCGGAGACCGCAATCTCACCGGCCCGTTCGCGGACTATGAATCTGCTGCTGGACGTGGATCTGCCGGTGAGCATCTCCTTCGGCCGGACGCAGCTTCCCATGAAGGATGTCATCAAACTGACTACCGGTTCGATCGTGGAGTTGAACCGCAGCGTGAACGAACCCGTGGAAGTGCTGGTGAACCAGTGCCTGATCGCACGCGGCGAAGTTGTAGTGGTGGAGGGCAACTACGGCGTGCGCATTCTCGAAATCGCCAGCCGCCAGGAGCGGATCAGGAGTCTGCGATGATTATTGCCCTGGCCGCGCTGTGCGACGGACCTCCCGGTCTGTCGCCGCACCCCACCCTCAGGAGTCTGCGATGATTATTGCCCTGGCCGCGCTGGTTACCACGTTGGCTATGGCCGCCCTGGCCGTAAGCCTGTACGCGCTGTATGGTGCGCAAAAGCTGTGCCACGCGGCCCAGATAACCATGAAGACCGTCCGCGAGGATTGCGCTGCCGCTATTGAGGCCGCGCAAACGCAGTACGCCGCCGTCGCGTCCGAGCTGCAGTCGGCAAAATTGCAGCCGCCGGTCGAGATATTGCCGGGGACCCCCAGACCCAGCATGAATGTCACCCGGCGGTCGCAGGCGCTGCGTCTACACCGCCAGGGTGACTCCCCCGAGCGTATCGCCGCCGCGCTCGAAGTCCCGCGCCAGGAAATCGATCTGCTGGTGAAGGTCCACCAGCTTGTCCTGAACAACATATAATTAGGGTTCACTGCGTGGGCGCGGAATTCAGCAGAGACTGAACGCGGCCGATCCGGGCGCGGAGGCAGCCCGACTGGTCGTCGCTCTCCGCTCTCTCCCGCGTTGTGAGTGAAGACTACTGAATACCAATGACCGTTGAAATCGATGGCGTCACACTGCATCTCGCTCATCCCGACGAGCTGACCATTCAGTGGGTGGGACAGGATGAGCTGATGCGGCAGCTCCTCGCCGCGTGGATGGTGGTCAACGAGCAGGATCTGCCCATGAATCCGCGCCTGCTGGGCAAGCCCGGCGTCGGGAAAACTACGCTGGCCTACGCCGGCGCGCGGCGCATGGGGCGCGACGTATACATCCTGCAAGCCACGCTCGATACCCGGCCGGAAGATCTGCTGGTGACGCCGGTCATCGAAGGCGCGGGCAACCTGCGCTATGTCGCCTCGCCCCTGGTGACCGCCATGGTCCGCGGCGGCATCGCCATTTTGGACGAGGGCAACCGCATGAGCGAGAAGAGCTGGGCCAGCCTCGCGCCGCTGCTCGATAACCGCCGCTACGTGGAATCCATCGTGGCCGGCATCAAGATCAAGGCGCATCCGAATTTCCGCCTGGTGGCCACCATGAACGACGATGCTTCCACCTTCGAGCTGCCGGAGTATATCCACTCGCGCCTGCAGCCGCAAATCTTCATCGATTTTCCCGAGCGCGACGAGGAATACCAGATCCTCAAAGAGAACCTGCCGTTCGCGGAAGAACGCATTCTGACCTACGTCACCGATTTCCTGCAGCTCGCACACGCCGCCGACGAGCGTTACACCGTGCGCGACGGCATCAACGTAGCGCGTTTCGCCATTAAGCTGAAGAGCTTGGCCACCGGACGCGCGCACGAAATCGGCTCATTGGAGCTTTCGGTGAGGCAGGTATTGGGAGAAGAGGCGCTCCGCTATGTCCGCCGGGACCGCACCTCCGTTACCTGACGCCGGTAGCCTGCGCCGCGGACGCTTCCTCTATTTCCCCGTGGCGCCCGGCCGCATGGAATTCGCCCTCGAAGTGCGTCAGGCGATCCTGCGCGAGCGCCCGCAAACCGTCGCGCTCGAGTTGCCCGCCACGCTGCAGCCCGCCTGGATGCGCGCCGTGGAGCGGCTGCCCGCGATGTCGCTGATCTTCTATCCCGACGATTCCAGGAACGAAGATTCCGAAGCCGTCTACGTCCTGGTGGAGCCAGCCGATCCCTTCACCGAAGCCATCCGCACGGGCATCGAAATCGGCGCGGAGATCGTCTTCGCCGACCCCGAAGCGGCCGAGCGGCCGCACGTGAAGGACGCTTACCCGGACCCGTACGCCATCCGCCATATCGGCCTCGATCGCTACGTGGAGGCTTACCGCGTATACCCGCAACCGCGCTCGGAGGAGCTTGCGCGCCACGCCGCCGGCATCGCCTGGAAATTGCAGGGTGCTGATCCTTCTGCGAATGTCTTCGTCGTGGTTTCCCTGAACCTGCTCGACCCGCTGCTCGACGCCATGGAAGAGCCGCAAGCGCAGCCCCTGGCGCGCACGCGCCGCGATGGCATCGAGCTGCTGAATCCGCACCCCGAATCGCTCGCCGAGATCGCCACCGAATACCCGCAGCTCCAATGGCGCTACGAGCAATTCCGCGAATCCATGCAGGACGCCGGCTCCGGCGCCGCCTCCATCGACCGCCGTCACGCGCAAATGGCCATGTTCCGCGGCGCCGAGAAAGATCACGAGGCCAACTCCGGCGAGCGCATCGTGCACTGGCAGCGCCGCTTGTTGGCGCGCTACTCCCGCAATCTCGCGCTCGCCGGAAACGAGCTTTCCGCAAGCCTGTTCGATATGACGGTAGCCGCGCGCGGCATCGCCGGCGACAACTACGCCTGGGAAGTGTGGGAATTCGCCGGCCGCTATCCGCCGCAACCCCTGGAAAGCGAACTGCCAACCGTGCGCATCTCCGGCGAAGCCATGTGGCGCGACACCCGCAAGATCCGGCTGCGCCGCCGCTTGCCCGGCAGTAAGCGGCGGCTGCGCCCGTATGGGTTGAAGGCTCGCAAAAAAGAGAAGATCCCCGGCGAATGGGCCAGCCAGTTGAATGGAACCAGCATCTGTTCGTATCCGCCCGAAGACCTGGTGGTAGAAGACTACGGCCGCTATCTGAAGAAGAAGGGCAAGAGCCTGCTTTCGGAAGAGCGCGTGCGCGTGGAGCCGTTCACCACGTCGATTCTCGACGGCATCGACATGCGCGAAACTATTCGCAAGTGGTATGAGGGCCGCATCTACGTCCGCCAATTCCAGAAGATTCACGGCGAGGTAGGCTCGGTGGTGGTGATCTTCGACGAGGACCGCGACAACCGCTATCCCTACATGACCACCTGGCTGGGCGAGAACCAGAACGAATCGGACATGGCGTATTACTCCACGTTTCCCTTCGATAATCTGGTAGGACCCGGCATTGGCCGCGCCGAGTACGGCGGCTTCCTGATGAGTCTGCCGCCGCGCCGCATGTACGACGTCTGGCAGGATCCCGAATACGAGCTGGCCGAATCGAAATCCGAGCGCCTGCTGCTGGCCGCCATCGATTATTCCATTTACCAATACGTGGTTTACGTAGCAGCGAAACCGCCGCGATCTATCTTTAAGACCATCGCTGCGCGCAGCGGCCGCACCATTATTTACATTCCGATCGGCCAGCTTTCGCCTGTGTCGGTTAAGAAGATCAGAGTAGTGCACGTCTTAGACGGATACGATAAGCGCGGAATCGCCAAAGACTATTTGTGGTAGCGCGGCGGTTACGTGGACAACCCCATGGGCTGCGCGCCAGCTACATGCCTAAGGCGCGGAAAGGAATCGCAGAATTTCGCGCATCAGCCGCTCTCCCTGGTCCGTATTAAACAGATACTGCGCATGCGCGGAGCCTTCCAGCACGATCAGCTCTTTCGGATCGGGAGCCTTATCGTATTGCGCGCGAATCTTGGGAAGACGCAGGCCCTCCTCGTTGGCGTCGTCACGCGCAACGATGAATAGTTTGCGCGCTTTCCATTTCTCGGGATGGCCGTATGCCCCGGCTGCCAACACTATCAAGCGGTCGATCTCACCCGGCTTGGCCTCTTCCAGTGCATCCGTCGCCGCATCGCCTCCCATGCTTGCGCCGACCACTGACACGGTCCTTGCGCCTGTCTTCCGCAAGTAACGGACCGCTGCCAGAACGTCAAAGCGTAGCCCGCCGTCGTCCAGCTTCAACTCGGTCCCGTCTCGCGGCGGACTATATACCCGGAGGTCGATCGCCAACACGCGGAATCCCGCCTCCGACAGCGCTCGCGCCTGCGGAGCCCAACTCGCCTTGGTAAAGCCGCAGACCGGAACCGCGCATCTGCCTCCATGAGCCAGAACAACGCCTCGGGCGCCCCTCCCGTAGAGGTCGGCATAGACTATGCCGGCGTCCTGAGTCGGGAATGAGACCGGTGTCTGCGCCGTGGCCAGCCCGGCCAGCGCGGCGCTCGCGAGAATGGCTCGAAACGCGGACATACTGTCAGTGTATTGCAATCGCATTTTTCTTTGCTTCCATCGCCTGGCTCTTGTATAGTCTTCCGGCGAAGCCATGTGGCGCGACACGCGCAAGATCCGTCTGCGCCGCCGCTAGCCCGGCAGTAACCGGCGGCTGCGCCCGTATGGGCTGAAGGCTCGCAAGAAGGAGCAGATTCCGGGCGAGTGGCCAGCCAGTTGAAAGGAACCAGCGCCACGTCGATTCTCGACGGCATCGACATGCGCGAAGCGAAGTGGGCTCGGTGGTGGTGATCTTCGACGAGGACCGCGACAACCGCTATTCCTACATGACCACCTGGCTGGGCAAGAACCAGAATGAATCGGACATAATGAATCGGACATGGCGTATTACTCCACTTACTCCACGTTTCCCTTCGAGAACCTGCTCCTAGTAGGACCCGGCATTGTCCGCGCCGAATACGGCCGCTTTCTGACGAGTCTGCCGGCGCGCCGCATGTACGATGTCTGGCAGGATCTTCAAGACCATCGCCGCGCGCAGCGGCCGCACCGTCATTTACATTCCGATCGGCCAGCTTTCACCCGTGTCGGTTAAGAAGATCAGAGTGGTGCACGTGTTAGACGGCTACGACAAGCGCGGAATCGCCAGAGACTATTTGTGGTAAGTGATATTGTCCACGCGGGTGCTCCGGGTGTTTATCCTTACACGCCTGCGCCGGGATTCACGAAATAACATTAGGTCAAAAATCTTGCCGATGTTACCGTTAGTTAGGTTTAAACTAACTCCCCGGAGGAAAAATGCCATTTACAAGGTGCACGCAGTCTTTCTTACGGGCCTTCACTCTTTGCGGCGTGCTTCTGGGTCTCTCCACAATCGGTTTCGCGGGAACCATCACCTACATAACCACTGACTTTGACCTGGGGAGTGGTTGGAGAACTTCGAGCGTCCCGAAGACCGATATCGACCCCAACGATGTTCTCGGCACGGACGGCTGGTTCGTCGCGGGCGACGAGGGGTCGACGCAGATACCGGCATACCTGACCTCGCTGATATCGGATGGTATCGTTTTCGGGGGCGATAGCGGGTACGCCTCCATCGACGACCCGAATACGACTCCGGGATTGACTCCGTCGTTGATTCAATCCGGGACGCTGAACCCGTTCCCCGGCCCTGGCGGCACAACCATAGACCTGACCTTCACTTTTGGTGCGATTGTCCCCTCCGTCGTCCAGCTTGGCTTGATGATCGACAACTTGGACATTGCCGCCTACAATCCGGATGCGCTGCAAGTCGTCCAGGTCGGCGGACCGGGAGCCAGTTCGGTGGTCGACACGACAGGGGCGCTCTACAACGATAGAGTCCCGGACTGGGTGTTCTTCGATATCCTGCCGCAGCCAGGCGAGACTTACGAAGTGATTGTCACCGGCGGAACCGAGGGCTGCGCGTGTCTCGGGGCAGCTTCATTCGACTCTTCTAACATTCCCGAGCCCTCATCCTTTAGCTTGGCTGGCCTCGGCGCCGCTTTCTTTGCCGTTGCGGCTCTCCGCCGTTTTCGCCGGCTCCCACAACGGTAAGGGTGGAGCATCGGAGCGGGACTTCTAGCTGCATTGGCCTTCGTTATACCGAAAAATACCGAAACGCCTTCTTCCAAAGCTATAGTATCTCGGCGCGTACCGCGGCGCTGTCGTGCGATGATGCCGCACTGCTCGCGGTTTACAAGCCAGCGCGAAAGGCGGCTCGAATCGATCCGATGACCGCGCTGTGGCACGAGTAGCTATCCGAGGAACGCGCGCCAGGTTGCGACCACCAAAGCGTGCGTTACGGCACTGGCGCGTATACTGCCGGCCTGGTTGCGGGCGCGTCCGCAGAACCAGCCCATCACTCCGGCCAGCAGCGCCCAACGCCAATTGGGAAACGGAAAGCCGCGAAATCCCAGGTGTACCAGACCGAACACAACTGACGCGATGGCCAGTGCGGCCGCGCGGTTGCGGGTCCAATCTTCGATCCATTGCTGCAGGACGCCGCGGAAGAAGAACTCTTCGGAAAGGCCGATCACCCACAGAAAGGCGAGAAACGTGGCGGCGATTTTCCAAAGCGCCGCGGGTTCGTGCGGCTTCACCGCGTGCAGCAGAAACGCCAGCGAGCCGCCGATGGGCAGGAAGTACAGATAGTGCAGCGCGCCGATGCGCCACTCGCGGAGGGTGGGCGCGAAGCCGTATCCGGTTTCGCGAACGCGCCGCTCGAGCATCAGGACCAACACCACCACCGGAAGGAAGGTCACGTGGCCCAGCACGTTCAGTTTCTGACCCATGTAGGGCGGATAGATGGAATCGAAATATCCGCCCAGAACGACGGCGGGAATGATTGCCAGGAAGAGCAAATCGGCCAGCGCGTGGGACAGGCCTCCTGGCCTGTCGCTTGCCCCGTTTTTCCGATCCGTCGAATGCGCCTGATAGGCCGGGAGGCCTGTCCCACTTGGCAGTACGACGTACCATAGGCTTATGGTGAGCGCGAGCGCGGCCAGGCGGACAACGTTATACCAGTGAAATTCGATCGCGCCGCAGCAGCAAACCAGGTACGGTAGAAGCGCTGCGGCGAGCAGGAACCACTTCAGGCGCGGTCCGGCAAGACGCTCGCGCATCGCCGGGAATCCGGTCACCAGATAGAATGGATACGCGATGAGGAACGCGGCAATTACCGGCAGCGCCGCCGGAACGGGAATGCCTCTGGCCCGCACGTATAGGACGCCGGCCGCGCCCAGCGCCGCCCAACCGATCCCCAAGGCTGCCCGGAAACCGCCGGGCGAGTTATTCATCGCGCTCATTCTAGCATCCGTGATTTTCGCGGCCCTTCTGCCCGCGCAAGAGCCTCCCGCGAATCTGGCGAAGCTGGCGGCGCATCGCGAGACCGAAACCGAGGCCGAGCGCAACGAATACATGTACCGCCAGACCGTGACGCTGGAAGAGCTCGACGGCGGCGGCTCCATCCGCGGCGACTACCACGAAGTGCGCGACGTGATTTTTTCGCCCACGCGCGAGCGCACGGAAGAGATCATCGGCAAGCCGCGCAACGGCCTGAAGAACCTGATTCTCACCGACGAAGACTTCCGCGACATTCGCGACATCCAGCCATTAGTCTTGACGGACGACAGGCTGTCGAATTACGAAACCAGGTTCAAGGGCGAAGAGACCGTGGACGATGTGGATTGCTGGGTGTTGCAGGTGCGCCCGCGGCAGATTCTGGAGGGGCAGCGGCTGTTCGACGGGATGGTATGGATCGATAAGAAGGAATTCAACATCGTCCGCATGACCGGCCGTGCGGTTCCGCAGATCCGGACGATGAAGTCGGAGAACCTGTTCCCCACGTTTACCACCATCCGCAAGCCAATTGATGGGAAGCATTGGTTTCCGGTGTACACGTATGCGGACGACACGCTGCAATTTCGGGGCGGCCCGCAGAGGGAGCGGTTGAAGATCGAGTACAGCGGGTACAAGAGGTTCAGTGCGGAATCGACGTTGATCGTGAAATGAGCGCCGAATGCGCATCTTTCAGCGGGCGGTATTTCGCGGGGGACCGGCGCCTCACCCCAGGTAGTCGAAGAGGCTGGAGGTCGGCATTTTCCCCTGCGCCTGAAATGCGGCCTGCAACTGGGTGGTGTCTTGGGTGAGCTGGAGCGCCGCGCTCGTGGCGTCGGCATCCTGAATGCCGCCGATTTCCGTGGTCAGCTGCGTGTCATAAGTGGTCGCGTAGTTCGATGCGTTCGTGATGTTGTTTTCCACGTTGCCGTAGAAAGACTGCGCCGTGTTCAACTGCGTCGATGCCTGCTGGATCTGGCTCTGCGCGGTAGTAATGCCGGCCTGATCGTTATTCAGCAGCGCCACGCGCAGATTGTTGAGCGCGGCAAAGACGTTGCCGCCCGCATCGCTGCCGTCGGCGTTCTGGGCGGCGAAGATCTGTTGCGCGGTCATGGACGCTGAGAACGTGCCGCCCTCCGGGTTCTGAATCTGCCGCGTCGAGGCGGCGTTTGAGAGTTGGTCCACGCCGTCAGTGGCGGTTAGATCCACCTGGTAGGAAGGGCTCTGGTCCAGGTCGCCGCTGAAAATATACCGGCCTGCCACCTGCGTCTGGCTGAGGTTGACCATCTCCGTCTGCAGCGACGCCACCTGCTGCGCCAAGGTTTGGAGGGAAGTCGCGGTTTCGGTGGTGTTGGCTCCTTCGGCGGCAAGCTGCGTCGCATTGTCCATCAACTGAATGGCCGAACCAAGGGCGCCGTCGGCGGCCTGCGCGTTGGTTTGTTCCATCCCGAGATTACTCGCGATCTGCGTGTTCTGCGCCTGATCGGCGCGAAGCTGCAGCAGGTCGTCGATCTGGTCCGGCGCGTCGGAAGCCACCGTGACCTTCAGCCCCGACGTCAATTGCTGATTGGCCGTCGAGATTTGCTGCTGAATCTGATTGACGCCTGCGAGGAAGATCTGGTCGGAAGCATTTATGCTCGATATCATGACGGCTCCTTACGTATCGGTGACTGGCGCCATCAAGATGATGTCGCTGGTGATCTGGTCGAGCACCGTAACAAAGTGCGAATTGGCATCGTAAGCCCTTTGGAACTCCACCAGGTTGACGGCTTCCGTATCGAGGTTGACGCCGGATGCCTGCTGCACCAGGTTTTGCGCCTGCGCCACGGCCGATTGCTGCAGCGACTGTTGACCGGTGGCGTTATCGAGCGAAGCCCCGATGCTCGACGCCATATTGCCGTAGTAATCCGTGTAGCTTTCGCCGTCGATTTCCTGGGCGGCGCTTGTCGGGTTGGACATCTGCGCCAGCGCCAGCGCCACGCCATTGGCGACTTCGGGCGGTCCAGGTTGGATGGCTGCCAGCTGACCCGCGGCGATGGCAGGATTCACGGCCAGGGTTGCCGCGACGTTGCTCGCATTAACGGTATCGTACGTGAACAGCGCGATTCCCGTCTGCGCCGGCGGACCGTCGGTGATGTTACCCGAGGTAAGCTGCTGGTTCACGCTGTCGGCGAACTGCTGCGCCATGGTGTTGATGTCGCCGGCCTGGTACGCGTTGCCAATATAGGTAGGCAGAATCGTATTGCGCAAAGTTAACAGCGCGCCCAGTTGCCCGCTATCGATCTGCGATGTGACATCGGTTCCATCGGACGCCAGAATCTGCGCCGAAGGCGGTCCGGTAGCGTTGGTGGGCGGCGGATTGGTTGGCAGCGCCATTTGCAGGCTCAGGTTGTATTGTTGGGAGCCGACCACCAGCGGCGTTTGGCCGCCGGCCAGCACGGTATAGGTGCCGTCGGTTTGTTTGGTAGCCGTGAAATTCACGTATTGCGCGAGCTGATCCAGGGTGGAGTGGATGTTCGCATCCAAGGCCGGATCGTTGCTGTCCCCTCCCTGCACCTGCTGATTGTCGACCTGAAGCTGGCCCGCAAGTTGATTGATGGTGGAGACTGTTTGCTGAAGCTGTTGATTGGTGGTTTGCGTGAATTGGCTGAGCCCCGAAGCCGTCTGCTGAAAAGTTGTCGCCAAATCCGTGGCATTGGTGATGACGTTCTGTTGCGCGCTCGCATCGTTCGGGGATTGCGCCCATGCCGAAAAGCCTGCGAACAGGTTGTTCAACGAAGTGGCGATTCCCGAGGTTCCCGAAATGTCAAAGAGCGATTGCAGCTCGGTGAGACTGCTCACGCTCTGGTTAGCGGCGCCCAGCAGAATCGTCTGGTTGCGGAGGGCTGTTTCGTCATACTCGTTGCGCGAGCTTTGCACCGCGCCCGCGGTAACTCCTCCGAGGTCTCCGGCCGGCGGGTCGAAAGTGGTGGCTTCAAGCGGCAGCGACTGGGCTGCGTAGCCCGGAGTCTGAGCGTTGGCGATGTTGTTTTGAATGGTCTCGAGCGATTGGCTAAAGGCGTTCAAAGCCCCCGCGGTGACCGATAAACTGGCAACGAGACTTGACATGACTCTATCCCTGTATCGAAACGCGCGCCTGGGAATGGAGCGGCGCCGGATCTCCTCTGTCGGTATAGCCGCCGCTCATGCCCGCCAGGATGCGGCGCCACCGGAAGTGATAATTCGCCGCCAGGTCCAGAAGCGCCCGCGCACGCAGTACCACGGACCGCAGCCGGCGCGCTTCGGCGACGCCGATTTCGCCGGCCTGCGCCATCCATCGCCGGCCCGCGTCGAGTTCGCCGATCACGCGTTGCATGGCGGCGGCGCAAGAGTCGAGAGTGGCCGGGCTGGGCGATTCGAGCAGCGTGCAGACGCGCTCCAGTTGGGCGCGCGCCGATCTCAATTGGCTCTGGACCTCGGCAGGCGTCATGCGAACCCTAAGCGCCCAGCGCTTCGGATACCATGCCGCGGCTGATGGCAGCCGAATCCACCTGATATGCGCCGCTCTGATACTGCGCTGCGAGCGACTGCACCGCGCTCTGGCGGCTGGAGCCGTAAGACTCCATGGCGCGCGACAGGGTTCCCAGGGTGGAGGAGAACTCTACGCTGTCGCCCCCCGCGCCTGACGTAGCGCTCGAACTGGAGCCGCTGCCGGACCTTTGGATTTCTTGCGCGCCGCCTGTTGCCGTTGTGGAAGCGCCTGTTAGATTCTGATTGGTTACTTTCATTGTTGTTTCACCGTATCTTCCGCTAAAGGACAGATCGGCCGGACGGCGCGTAATCTTTAGCGGGTGCGCTATAAACCTTTTGGAGGCGTCGGCCGATGGGTGCTTTTGACAACACAAATGACTCCAATCGTACAAGGCCGGGACCGGGAACGCCTGCTGATCGGCGAAAGCTGGGAAATGCGGCAGGTTTGCCGCATGATAGAACTGGTAGGCCCGCGGCGCGCCACCGTCCTGATTACGGGCGAGAGCGGGACTGGTAAGGAGATTGCCGCGCGGGCGATACACAGCGCCGGACCGCGCGGGCGGGGTCCCTGGGTCGCGGTGAACTGCACGGCGCTTCCCGAAAACCTGCTGGAAGCCGAGTTGTTCGGCCATCTGCGCGGCGCCTTCACCGGGGCTATGCAAAACCGGGTCGGAAGGTTTGAGCAGGCGCAGGGAGGAACCCTGTTTCTGGATGAGATCGGGGATCTAGCCATGGAATTGCAGGCGAAACTGCTGCGCGTGCTGCAGGAGCGCGAGTTTCAAAGGCTCGGCAGCTCCGAAACCATCAAGACGGACGTGCGGGTGGTGACGGCGACCAACTGCGACCTGATGGCGCGAGTGGAGCAAGGGCTGTTCCGCGAAGATCTTTACTACCGTTTGAACGTGGTGCCGATTCCGATGCCGGCGCTGCGCCAGCGGCGCAGCGATATTCCGATGCTGGTGGAGCATTTTCTCGCAAAGATCTGCGGCATGGAGGAGGTTCCGCTGAAGTCGATTGCGCCGGCGGCGCTGGGGCGGTTGTGCGAATATTCCTGGCCGGGCAATGTGCGGCAACTGGAAAACGCCATCGAGGCCGGCGTGGCTTTGAGCGGCGACCGCGACATGCTGGAGGCGTCGGATTTTCCGCTGCCTCAATCGATCAAGGCGAACTCCATTTCAGCCGCGGAGATTCCGACAATTCCGGTGCCCGATGGGGGATTGGATTACGAACATACCCTTGCGGTGATCGAGCGCAGCCTTCTGGCGCAGGCGTTGCAGAAAACCGGCGGCAATAAGAAGGCAGCGGCCGATATGCTGAACCTGAAGCGGACTACCTTGTCGGCGAAGATTCGAACGTTGGAAGCGGCAGCGCTGAATTAACGGTCAAGGGGGGCCGGAAAAGGCCGGAAAGGCGGCTGCAGGAGTTTCTACATTTCGGGACGAATTGTGGGGCAGGCGCTTTCGCCTGCCAACAAGCGGCTTTCAGCCGGCGACCGGCTCCAATCGATATCGCCGCTCCGGGCGTGTCGGACGCGACTACGCTTCCCGAGGCCAGGAACCGGTAATAGCCGAGCTCGCCTAATCCGTAAAGCTCGTAGGCCGCGTCCCTATTCAGGCGGACGCATGCGCCGCCGCCGATATCCGCCATGCCCGCTCTGCCGCTGGCCGAATACTGCCGGCCGGCGGTAATGAATCCGTGAACCCCCGGACGCCACCGCTACAAAGTCAATTCGCCGGGCCTGCCGCGTCACGCCGCTTGCGGCCCATGGGTCAGCGCGGAAGGCAGCCGATGGGGCCACCCCACTACGTTGATAACTACGTTGTGCCGTTGGGGACCAACTTGGCGCCGGTGAGATCCCCGACGATCACCTGGAAGATCCCGCTCAAGCTGGTAACCGGTTGCGAGGCGGAGATGCAGGTGCTGTCGCCGCCGGTCGCAGTGTAGTCCGAGAAGAAGTACGCCGGGGACGAGGCCATCTGCTGCATCGTCTGACATGGGGTTATTAATCCACCATGGGCAACGGTGTCATACGTGCATCCCGAGGCCTCCGCGCCGTAGGCAACCGTGTATACCCGGGTTCCCGCCGCCGCGGCAGCTTTAGCCTCCGTGACCGCCTGATGGCACTCCTGTATCGTGGACATGTACGTCCCCGAAGTGGCTGAGGACCCCGTCATCTTTGCTGCCAAAGCAGTTGCGTTGCCATCGCTGAGGATGACGAGCACGTTCTGCGAATTCGGATTTGCGGCTTGCTGGGCGACCAGAGACGCTTGCGCCGTTCTGATCACCTGGCCATAGTAGGTTCCATCGCCGCCTATCGCCTGCAGACCGCTGCACCCGGATTTTCCCCCGATCGCCGCCACCAGGTTGGAACCGGTATTCAACGAAGCAGCCGAGGCGGAAGTGCGATAATCGCTCGAGAAACCTACAATCTGGTAAGTGTCGGCGGCTGGGAGGGTGGGATAGACATAAGGCACAATGGCTGGAGCGTTTCCGCTGCAGTTATAGTCATTCGGGGCCGTAACCGTGGTCACCGGCGGAAACGTGAACAGGCTGACTCTATCGACCGAGTTTACTACGTTGCCGCTCGTGGCGGAGCCGCAGCTTGCTTCGCTCGCCGGGCAAGGCGCGATGCCCCCCAGCAGAACCCGGACGCCGGCCAACGCGCAGGAGATTCTTGAGTTGTTGCAGTTGCTGTCTGAATCCGGTTGAGTCATCGAATTCGTTGAGTCGACGATGACCACTACGTTCCACGGTTCTACGATTGCGCCCTTCATGCTGGCCGTCGCGGTGGCCGTGAGAGTAGCCGAAGTGCCGCCGAACAATCGGAAGAAGAGCAGCGGCACTTTTACCTGCTGGGTCACCACGATGGCGTTTGAATTCGAAGGGCCGTAACACTGGAGTCCAAATGCGCTGGTCAGAGTGTTCAGGCACTTGAACAAAGGATAACCGGTCGCCAGCGAAGCGCCTTTGAGATTGCTCGCATTGTTAGTGTCGCCAGTTCCCCCGGTGTACGCCGTGATGGCGGTGGTGGTGCTTTGTACCGTGGCCCCAGGCTGGGACATGGCGTACGCTCCGGCTAGCGCCGCCGATTGCGTGGAGGCGTTGAGCTCATTGTTGTATAGATAAATGAAGCCGAAATCGATCACCAGCGCCGACATTCCGAACAGCAGGGGCAGCCACATGGTAAAGAAAATGAGGACCTGCCCGCGGCTGCCTTTGCGCGTCCGTCGTAAGAGAACTTCGTTGTCCTGTTTCATTGGATAAACTCCGTGATTTGCGCCGAGAGGTTGCATGTAGGAAAAATCATCCCGAAGACCGCGAGCGTGCAGGGATAAGTGGCCGTTACCTGAGCGGATGCGCCCTGCACCATATTCGCCGCTCCCGCCGTGCAAGTATTCGTAGCTGTGTAGGTGGCCCCGTTAATCAAAAACGAGAGCGAGAGACCCGTCTTGAGACTGGGGGCCGCGCCGCTGATCGCCCCGTAGGCCGTGGCGCAAGGGTCGGTGGTCTGCCCGCGGCTGATCGCCAGCAGCTGCGCACCGGTGTTCACCGCATTGGTGAGCACCAGATCGTTGTGCAGGGCGAACCCAAAAGATACCAGGCCCGTCATGACCAGCAGCAGGACCGGCATCACTAAGGTGAACTCGACGAACGACCCGCCTCGCTCGCTACCCGCGCCGATCCGTTTATCTGCGGACCGGATTTTGACACACGCTTTCAAAGTCGCCATAATAAAATCACCCCTTGTTGAGCTACTGCTTCATAGGCCCCTCATCATTGAAGGAGGCAGCCATTGACGCAAGAGTCATGAACAGCCTGGACCCATTCTGGGTGAATGGCGCCGTCGACACAATGTTTACTTAGGTTCCTAAGGGTTATTAAAGGCTTACTTAGGTTATAGGACCGTTACAGGACCCGGCGCTCGCAAAGTCAAGCTTTTCCCGCAAATTTTCATGTATGCCGCTCGGAACGCAGCCCATCGGGCATCTCGCGCGCTATTTGTGGCTTGCGGCTATTGTAGAACAGATTGTCGCCTCAATCGGCGCCGCTCAGTTTGAGTTGTTCAACGACTGTAAGCTGACTGAAGAGTATATTCGCTTAGTCGAGACTACGCAGATTCGCATTTCATGACGTCTCAGGCCGCGGAAGCTATGCAGCTTGGCGGCAGTAGTGTTGCACAACGCGCCGCCGGCGAATACCGCCTGTTCAACAACCTGGCGCCCGCATGGAACACTCGCTCCCCACTCCGGAAATGCCGGAAACTTCCGCCCTCCATTTCCCAGTTCAGCCATCTTCCCCCGCCATATCAATCACTTACCCGATTTTCCTTGCAACCGCCTGCTATCCTCGAATTAGAGAGATGGTGCGTCGCCTTACCCCCAAATTCGTCCTGGCCCTCATCCTCCTCGCCACAGCTCTCATCCGCATCCACCTGCTCCCCATCCCCCTTGAGCGCGACGAAGGCGAGTATGCTTACGCCGGCCAGCTCATCCTGCAAGGTATCCCGCCATACAGCGTCGCGTCCAATATGAAGCTCCCCGGAACTTACGCCGCACACGCCGTGATCATGGCCATCTTCGGCCAAACCATCGCCGGCATTCATTTTGGACTCCTGCTGGTCAACGCCCTCACCATCCTGCTCGTCTATTTCCTCGGCAAGCGCCTGTTCGGAGAAAATGCCGGAATCGCCGCGGCCGCCGCCTACGCCTCGCTTTCCCTCAACCCCGACCTAGGTGGCGCCGCCTCGCACGCCACCCATTTCGTCACCCTGTTCGCGCTCGCCGCCACCGTCCTGCTGATCCGTCGAACCGGCGCCGCCTTCTGGCCCGGCATTCTCTACGGCCTCGCCTTCCTCATGAAGCAGCACGGCGTATTTTTTATGCTTTTCGGGGCGCTGTACCTCGTCCGCCATCGCTCCAGCCTGCGCACTCTCGCCACCTTCGCCGCCGCCGCCGTCCTGCCTTATGCCCTCACCTGCCTGATCCTGTGGCGCGCCGGCGTGTTCCCCAATTTTTGGTTCTGGACGGTCACCTACGCCAGCGCTTATGCCGCCAGGATTCCGCTCTCGACCGGCATCGCCTATCTAACCTCAACAATTCAAGACATTTGGACCGCCAGTCCCGCATTATGGGTGATCGCCGGATTGGGTTCGTTCCGCGTTTTTTGGATGCCCGAAAGCCGTCCGCGCGCCGCCTTCGCCGTAGCTTTCCTGGCATTTTCCTTCGCCACGGCCTGCCCCGGTTTGTTATTTCGCGAGCACTACTTCATCCCGATGCTCCCAGCCGTAGCGCTCCTGGCGGGCGTCGCAGTTCAGTGCTCCAGCCAATTCTGGCTGCCGCCGGCTTTCAGCCGGCGCTCTTCGCAACTAGCGCGCAACCTCCTCGCCTACTCAATCTTCGCCGCCGCCGTGGCCTATCCCTTCTTCGCCCAGCGGGAGTTGTACTTCCACATGACCCCGGTCGAGGCCGCGCGCGAGATCTGGGGCGATAACCCGTTCCCCGAAGCCATCTCCGCCGCCGAATATATCCGCCAGCACACTTCGCCCAACGCGCTCATTGCCGTCCTCGGCTCTGAGCCCGAAATCTACTTCTACGCGCATCGCCACTCCGCCACGCCGTACATCTACATGTACGGTCTGATGGAGCCGCAGCCGTACGCCCTCAAGATGCAGAACGATGTAATCCGCGACCTCGAAACCACCCACCCCGAGTACATCGTCGATGTCGACGTCTCAACATCCTGGCTGGTGCGCGACAATTCCAACACCGACATTCTAGACTGGTGGGAAAACTACCAGCCCGAGCACTACGACTTAGCCGAATCCATCCATGATCTCTCCATCTACAAACGCAAGCCGTAGGACAGGCCTCCCGGCCTGTCTAAGCCGGCTGAAAAGCCGGCTTGCAGCCACGATTGGCCGCCCCACAGCCTTCCGCATCTGCAAGCTACAATGGCATTTGCGCCTCAGAATCCCGTTCCTCCTCATATCATTGGCTTCGTTTATTCGCGCCCAACAGCAGCCACCGCCCCAACCCACGCCCCCAGCCGAAACCGTAGTAGTCACGGGGACCTACGAGCCCATGACGCTGGACGAAACCGACCGCTCCCTCAGCCTGCTCAACGCCCGCGGCGCCCAACTCGTCCTCGACACCCTGGCCGATCTGCTCCGGCTCGATCCCTCGCTCGACCTGCAAGAGCGCGCCCCTAACGGCGTCCAGACCGATCTTTCCATCCGCGGCGGCAGCTTCGAGCAGACCCTGGTCCTGCTCAACGGCCTGCGGCTCGACGACGCGCAATCCGGCCATCACGATATGGATATTCCCGTTCCGCTCGATGCCATTGCGCGCGTCGAAGTGCTGCAAGGTTCGGGTTCCACCATGTACGGCTCCGACGCCCTGGCCGGCGTCATCAATGTCATCGCCGAGCCGCCCACCGACGGCCTCGAAATCCGCCTGCGCACCGCCGTCGGCAGCTTCGGAACCAACCAGCAGCGCGTTTCCATCGCCGACACTTTCGGCGATCTCTCCGAGCAGCTCAGTTTTTCGCGCGACTTTTCCACCGGCTTCATTCCCGACCGCGACTACCGCAATCTGCAGTTCTCCTCCACCACTCTTTACCGGTCGAGCTGGGGCGCCAGCAATCTCACCCTCGCTTACATGGACCACCCCTTCGGCGCCGATCAGTTTTACGGCCCGTATCCCTCATGGGAAGATACCAAAACCTGGTGGCTCGGCTTCAATCAGGATATCGGCCCCGATACCGAGGCCAGCTTTGCCTATCGCCGCCACAGCGACCTCTACGTGCTATACCGCTACGATCCGTCTTACTACACCAACCACCATTCCGACGAAAGTTATCAGGCGGCCTTGCGCCGGCATAAGAAGCTCGCGGCCAACATCACGTACTCTTACGGCTTCGAGGGACTGCACGAATCCATCGTCAGCAATAATCTGGGCGACCATTCCCGCAGCCGCGCCGCGGTTTACGCCGCCATCGATTTCCGCGCCCTCAAGCGTTTTTCGCTGTCGCTCTCGGCGCGCGAAGAGTTCTATCGAAAGTATTCCGCCGAGTTCTGCCCCACCCTCGCGGGCGGCTATTGGCTGTCGCCGAAATTCAAGCTGCGCGCCTCCGCCGGCCGCGCCTTCCGCGTCCCCAGCTATACCGACCTTTACTATTCGGACCCCGATAACCTGGGCAACCCGCATCTGCTCCCGGAGCGCGCCTGGACCTACGAAAGCGGCATCGCGTGGAACACCGGCGGACGCGTCAGCGCCGACCTGGCGGTTTTCCAGCGCCGCGAGCGCGACGGCATCGACTACTACCGCACCTCGCCCACCGCCCTCTGGCAAGCCATCAATATCGATAGCCTCAACTTCACCGGCGTCGAAAGCTCGCTGCGCTTCGCCATCTCGCACAAGCAGACGCTCGATCTCCGGTACACCTGGCTGCTGGGCGTGCAGAACACCGTCCCGCTCATCGAGACTAAATACAGCTTCAACTATCCCAGCAGCTCGGGCGTCGTGGCATGGCAGGCGTCGCTGCCCGCTCAGATCCTGCTGCGCACACGCATCGGCGCGCTCAACCGCGTCTCCCAGAGCCCTTACGCGCTATGGGATGTCTACGCGGCCTGCTCGCGCGGCAAGGTACACCCGTTCGTGCAGATCGCCAACGTCACCAACACCTCCTATCAGGAGATTCAGGGCGTGCAAATGCCGGGCCGCAGCATCACCGGCGGTTTGGAATTCCTATGGCGCGGGCGTTAAAATAATGTACATTCTGCCCAACACCTATGCCGCGAAACCCTCCTGCCTTGTGGGACAGGTTGTGAACCTGCGGCGGATTGTTAATCCGCCTGCCGCGAGACGCGATGTCTGTTTTGGAGCCGCGATGCTGCCTTGTGCTGCAGCCAATCCTGGCTGCAGCCGGCTTTCAGCCGGCTTAGAACGTGGCGCACGCACTCCTGCGTGCAGCGTTCACACTCGTGTGAACGCGGTTGTTTCTCTCCTCGCAGCCATCCTATCGCTCACCACCGCTTTCGCCCAACGGCCTGAGCTGAGCCAGCTTGACGCCAGCCCCACGCTTTTCACCGTCATGGCGGCCGTCAACGCCGCCGGCTACGATACCCAGATCGATTCCACCAACAATCATCCGCTGCGCAAAGCCGTACGCGATGAGCTCGCCAAAAAGAGTATTCCGTCGCTCGTCCCCCTCAAGGCATTCTTCGCCAAGCACCCGCAGATTGAGCCCTACATCTCTTTCGCCATCAGCTGCGACGGGCCGCCCAAGTTCACCATCAACAAGAAGGAAATCGAGGTTCCGCCGGACGTCGTTCCCCTCGAACGCCTCTCGCCGCTGCTCGCCGCTTTTTATAAGGAGGCCGGCATCGAAGACCTCTGGCAGCGTTCGCAGCCCGCCATCAATCGGTACATCGCGCGCTATCACCAGCCGGTGTTGGACGCGGTGATGCAGGTCAACGTTTACCTGCATCAGCAGACCTCCGGGCTATCGCGCAGCCGTTTTCAAATCCTCCTCGAGCTGCTCGCCCCGCCCAACCAGGTGCAGATGCGCAGCTACGGGTTTCTCTACACCGTGGTCGTCACCCCGTCGCCCGATCCAAGGATTTTCGATATCCGCCACGCCTATCTCCACTACCTTCTCGATCCGCTGGCGACGCATTGGCAGGACGTGCTGGACCGCAAGAAGGGCATCGCCGATCACGCTTTCCGCTCGCGGCTCAGCGATTCGTTGAAGCAGGATTTTCTCCAGCTCGCCAGTGAGTCGCTCATCAAAGCCGTGGAAGCGCGGCTCGACCACAATCCCGGCTGGGTACAGAAGTCGCTGCTGCAAGGCTATATCCTCACGCCCTATTTTTCCGAGCAGCTTCCCCTCTATGAGAAGCAGGAAATGGACATGGGCACCTATTACAAGGACATGGTGCAGCACATCGATATAATGACCGAGGAAGCCCGGCTTTCCAAGGTGGTCTTCGACACCGAGATCGCCCCGGCGCACACCGTTTCGGCTGCTCCCCCGCCTCCGCCCCCGTTGACCGGCGCGGCCAAGACGCTCAAAGACGCCGACGACGCCTACGATGCGCACGATCTCGATACGGCGAAAAAATTGTATTTGGACGTGCTCCAGCACACCGACCTCAAGGACATGCACGCCCAGGCGTATTACGGTTTGGCGCACATCGCCGCGCTGCAAAAGGATCCCGAGACCGCGCAGCGCCTTTTCCTCAAGACGCTCGAGCTTGACCCTCAGCAGCCGCAGACCAGGGCGTATACACTAATCTATCTGGGTAAACTCGCCGCTGCTTCGGGCGAGGCCGAGCAGGCAGTCAAGTACCTGCAGGATGCCCTGAAGGTGGAAGGCGCGCCGGACAAGGTGCGCGCGGAAGCCCAGAAGACGTTAGCGCAGATTCAGAAACAATAGCGGAATTTTTCAAGGAGTTAATCAAAAAATGAAACCAACGATTCTCGCCGGCCTCGCCATCGCCCTCGGCGCCACGGGCCTCATGGCGCAGGTGAAAGTCAAGTCCAAGGCCGAAGCCGAAGCCATCAACGCCCTGGTTAACGCCGCCAAGAGCGGCGACAACGACGCCACCATCAAGGCCGCGGACGACCTGCTCACAAAATTCGCCGACACCGCGTACAAGGTGACCGCTCTGAACATGGAATCGAGCGCCTACCACAGGAAGGGCGACGACGATCACGCGCAAGTCTACGCCGAGCAGGTCCTGGTAGCCGACCCCAAGGATTACCAGGCGCCGCTTTTGATCGGCGAGACCCTGGTAACGCATACGCGTGAGAACGATCTCGATAAGGAAGAGAAGCTCGCCAAGGCCGAGAAAGATCTCAACCTGGCGATTGAGAACACCAAGGCGGCCGTCAAACCCAATCCGCAGCTTCCCGACGATCAGTGGGAAGAATATAAGAAGGGTGAAATTGCGGAAGCCCAGGCCGGCCTCGGCAAGTTATACATGGCGCGCAAGAAGTGGGACGTAGCCATCACCGACTTGCAGACCGCCATCGCAGTCGATCCGCAGCCGGCATATCTCGTGTGGCTCGCCTCTTCCCAGCTCCAGGTGGGCAAGGCCGACGAGGCCATCGCCACCTGCGATAAGCTGCTGGCGCAACCCAATCTGGCGCCCGTATACAAGCAAGCCGCGACGGGAGTTCGCGCCGATGCCGTGAAGGCCAAGGGCGGAGCGGGCAAGCTCTAATGTACTTTGTCAGGCCAAAGTGGGGCGGACCCCCTGGTCCGCGCGCGACCCCCTGGTCGCGCTCTTGGAGTACAGGAAACTAGTTTCCCGGCATGCGCGCGGAGCTGGCATCGTTGGAGGCGAGAGCCGGATACCGCTTCTCGAAGCCCGAGTTGCTGCGCCGCGCGCTCACCCACAGCTCCCTGGCCAACGAGATTTGCGCCGGCCCGGGCTCCCCGTTGAACGACAACGAGCAGCTCGAGTTTCTGGGCGATTCCATCCTCGGCTTCCTGGTGGCCGAGGCGCTCGTCTCCCGCTACGCGGAATCGCGCGAAGGCGAGCTTTCGCGCATCAAGGCGCATCTGGTGAGCGCCGCGCACCTGCACGGGGTGGCGCGCCGCCTCGATATCGGCGCCCACTTGGAGTTGGGACGCAGCGAGGAGATGAGCGGCGGCCGCGCCAAGAAAACCCTGCTGGTGGATGCGCTCGAAGCCTTGATAGCGGCCATCTATCTGGACGGCGGAGCGGAAGCCGCGCGCGCTTTCATCACCGCCCACGTGCTCGATGCGCCGTTTGCCGGCGATGCCGACGCCGACACCGACATCCAGCCCGCCATGACCAACTTCAAGAGCGCGCTGCAAGAGCTGGCGCAGTCGCTCAAGCTGCCGCCGCCGCGCTACCTGATCGTGCGCGAGCGCGGCCCGGAGCATTCCAAGACCTTCACGGTTGAAGTGCGCGTGGGCAAAGACGCCATCGCACAGGCCGACGGCCGGACCAAGAAGATCGCCTCGCAGCGCGCCGCCCGGACCATGTACGACAAGCTCAGGGAGCCTGGAACGGCAGACTCAGTGGTCGCCGAGTAGCTATCCAAACCGAGTGGCCTATTACGCGGCCTTACACGCCCCATGCCCCTTGACGCGGGGGAGAGCGGGATTTACAATTAACACAATTGTATTGTGGCGCCGCGGCCGCGCCTATGTCTGTGCTCTGTAGCGTTCTAACCACTCATTTCCAAAGGGGTGTCCACCGCTTGACGCACGAACTTCTTCCGGCACGGCCGAAGACGCCTTGTTCCAAGGTAGACGCGGTAGTCGCGCGCCTGGCCAGGCTCGCAATCCTCTGCGCGGTTTGCAGTCCTTTGCATGGCGCGGCGCCCGCAGCCATTCTTCGCCAGTATTGCTATGGTTGCCATAGCCAGAAAGTGCACTCGGGAAATCTCGCGCTGGAAGCTCTGGATGTTACCCATGTAGGGCAAGACCCCGCGGTATGGGAAAAAGTAGTGCGCAAGCTGAGAGCGGGCGTGATGCCGCCCATCGGCATGCCTCGGCCGGCGAAACCCGATTACGACGGACTTGCCTCCTGGCTGGAAACCGAACTGGACAAGGCTGCGGCTGCGCATCCCAATCCGGGCCGCACCGAAGCTCTGCATCGTCTCAATCGCGCCGAGTATCAGAATACGGTTCGCGACCTGTTGGGCCTCGAAATCGACGCCGGCAAATTGCTTCCCGCGGATGACGGCAGCTATGGTTTCGACAACATTGCGGGCGTGCTCAAAATGTCGCCCACACTGATGGAGCGCTATCTCGCCGCCGCCGGCGTGATCAGCCGGCTGGCGGTGGGTGCTCCGGTGAAGTCTCCGGAAGCCGCCATCTTTCGCGTCTCGCCGGCCTTGCCGCAATACGATCGCATAGAGGGTTTGCCTTTCGGTACGCGCGGCGGCGCGCTGGTGAAATACAACTTCCCGATGGACGCCGAATACGAGATTCACGTTGAGTTGCAGCGTTCGGGTACGTCGGGCGGAGTTAGCGGCCTCGCCGAGGCCCACGACATGGAAGTCAGTATCGGCGGCCAACAGGTGAAGCTGTTTTCGCTCAAGCCGCAGGGCGGACGCGGCGGCGCGCAAGCCGAAGGCGAGGGTCAGAAAAAGGAGGCGGATGCCGATCTGCGCTTCCGTATTCCGGTCCAGGCAGGGCCGCACGATGTGGGGGTCGCGTTCCTGCTCAAGACCCACGCCGAAGATACGGCCATGCGCGAGCCGTTCCGGCGTACCGACAATTCCGGAGGCAACGGCGTCAATCTTTCGCAACCCCATGTGGCGGCGTTGATCGTCACCGGGCCCTTCCCCAAGCCGGGCATGGCTCGTACGGAAACCCCGAGCCGCAAGTCGATCTTCGTTTGCCATCCGGCCAGCGCCGGGGAAGAAGAACCCTGCGCGAAAGAGATTCTGGCCAACCTGGCGCGGCGCGGCTACCGGCGCTCGGTGAGTGATCGCGATCTGGCTCCGTTGCTGGCCGAATACAAGACCGGCCGCGAGGGCGGGGATTTCGATTCCGGCATTGAAATGGCCGTTCGCCGCCTGCTGGTGAGCCCCGAATTCCTGTTTCGGGTGGAACGCGATCCGGCCGGAATCGCGCCCAATACGAATTACCGGGTGAGCGATCTCGAACTGGCCTCGCGGCTGTCGTTTTTTCTATGGAGCAGCATTCCCGATGACGAGCTACTCGGTCTGGCTGACCAGGGTAAACTGAGAGACCCCAAGGTATTCGAACAGCAGGCGCGCCGCATGTTGGCGGATGCGCGTTCGCAGGCTTTGGTGGAGAATTTCGCCGGACAATGGCTGTACCTTCGCAACGTGCCCGCGGTGACTCCCAACCTCGATATGTTCCCGGATTTCGACGAGGGGCTGCGGCAGGATCTGCGTCACGAGACGGAACTGTTCTTTGGCGCCATCGTGAGTGACAATCGCAGCGCGCTCGAACTGATCGACGCCAACTATACCTATCTCAACGAACGGCTGGCGCGGCATTACGGCATTCCCAACATTTACGGCAGCCGGTTCCGCCGCGTGGAGTTGGGCGACCTGGCGCCGGTGCGGGGCGGCCTGCTGGGGCAAGGCAGCATCTTGACCGTGACATCGCATGCCGACCGCACTTCGCCGGTGTTACGCGGCAAATGGATTTTGGAAAACATTCTGGGCACGCCGCCCGCGCCGCCGCCCGCGATTATTCCGCCGTTGAACGAAAACAATCGCGTGGGCGGCAAGGTGCTTTCCATGCGCGAGCGCATGGCCGAACATCGCTCAAACCCTGCGTGCGCCGGCTGCCACAAGATCATCGATCCCGCCGGCTTCGCCCTAGAGAATTTCGACGCGGTGGGGCGCTGGCGGGATGCGGACAACACGCCGGCCGTTACCTGGGTTCGCAGTGAAGCCACGGCCGCCATCGACGCTTCGGGCGTATTGCCGGATGGCTCCAAATTCAACGGTCCGGCCGAATTACGGCGGGCGTTGCTCAGCGACCCCTCGCGCTTCGCTACTACCCTGACCACCAAGCTGATGACGTACGCGCTGGGCCGCGGACTTGAGTATTACGATATGCCGGCGGTACGCGCAATTGTGCGCGACGCCTCGGCCGACAACTACCGCTTTCAGAAGCTGATTATGGATGTGGCCGAGAGCCAGCCGTTTCAGATGAGGAGATCGCCAGAGTGAATTTTGTTACTAAGAAAGCTTTACCGCGGAGAGCGTTCCTGCGCGGCGCCGGCAGCGCGTTGATTGGTTTGCCGCTGCTCGAATCGATGATTCCGGCGCTTTCAGCTATGTCCTCCACGCCCGCCAATCCGGTCAAGCGGTTGGGCTTCGTCTACATTCCCAACGGCGTTTGCCAGGGCCCCTGGTGGCCCAAGAGCGGCGGGCCCGGCGATTCCAAACTCGAGTTATCTCCCACCCTCAGCCCGCTGGCTCCATTTCGCGACCAGGTAACGGTGCTTCGCGGCCTCGCGCATCACCAGGCGGAAGGGCTGGGCGATGGAGATGCCGAACATACGCGCGCCGGTTCGGTGTGGCTGAACGGAGTCCATCCCAAATTGACCGAAGGCGCCGATGTGCGCGCGGGCAAGACCGCCGACCAGATCGCGGCCGACCAGATTTGCAAAGACACGGCGCTTACTTCTTTGGAACTTGCGCTCGAGCCCAACTATATGGTGGGCAATTGCAACGACGGCTACAGCTGCGTCTACATGAACACCTTCGTATGGAAGACGGCGACCATGCCGTTGCCCATGGAAAACAATCCGCGCGTGGTGTTTGAACGGCTGTTCGGCATGGGTGGAACCGCGGCTGAGCGGTTGGCGGAGATTCGCCGGAACCGCAGCATTCTCGACTCGGTCTCGGAAGAGATGGCGGGTTTGCAGAAGTCGCTGGGGGCCAATGATCGCGTCATAGTGAGCGAGTATCTCGATTCGGTCCGCGAGATTGAGCAGCGCATTCGCAAAGCCGCGGCTCGAAGCGATGGCGGCGCGCTGCCGGAAGTTTTGGAGCGGCCCGCGGGCATTCCGGAATCGTTCGAGGAGCACGCGAAGTTGATGTTCGACCTGCAGTGGCTGGCCTACCGGACGGATGTGACGCGCGTGATCACGTTCCAACTGGCGCGCGAATTCAGCAACCGTTCCTACCCGAACATTGGCGTGACGGATGGCCACCACACCGTGTCACACCACGAAAATACGGCTGCCAAGCAGGAGAAATACGCCAAGATCAACAAGTATCATATGGAGCTGTTCGCGTATTTTCTGGGTAAGATGCAATCCACGCCGGATGGCGACGGGTCGCTGCTGGACCATTCGATGTTCCTTTATGGCGGCGGCATCAGCGACGGCAACAAACACGATCACACTAACCTGCCGCTGCTGGTGGCAGGCGGCGGAGCGGGCAGTCTCAAGGGCGGACGCTACCTCGAGTATCCCGAGGCGACGCCGATGTCTAACCTGCTGATCAGCCTGTTGGACAAGGCAGGGGTGAAGCTGGATAAGTTGGGCGATAGCACCGGGCCATTGAAAATCGACGGGCTTTCCGCGCTATAGCGGGCAAAGGAGGGAGACGCGATGCGAATCAAGTTCACCGCCGGATTATGGCTGGCATCGATAGCATTCTGCGCCTGGGGTTGGCAAATTAGCCCGCAACCCGCCGCGGCGGATGGCTCCACCCCTCTGCACAACGCAGTTTATCAGGATGACTTCAAGCAAGCGGAAGCGCTGCTGCGCGCAGGCGCCAACGCCAAGGCCGCCACGCGCTACGGAATGACTCCGCTGTCACTCGCCTGCACCAACGGCAATTCGGCGATGATCGAACTGCTGCTGAATGCCGGGGCCGATGCGAATTCCGCGCTGCCGGGCGGCGAAACAGCGCTGATGACGGCTGCTCGCACGGGTAACGCGGATGCAGTGGCGGCGCTGCTGCGCCACGGTGCGAACGTTAATGCGAAGGACGGTTGGCGTGGGCAAACGGCGCTGATGTGGGCGGCGGCGGAAGGTCACGCGGCAGCGGTCAAAGTGCTGCTGGATCATGGGGCCGACATGCACATGCGCTCACAAGGCGCGCCGGCGAGGGTAAACCCGGCCACCGGCGTAGTGACTATAGAAGACAGCGCTCCTGCGGCTTCCATCGGTCCTGCCGCTTCCATCGCCACTCCGGCAACCGATGGCAAAGCTCCGGAATCCGGCAAGCCCGCGACTGAGATTAAGCCGGCCGCTGGTCGAGGCGCCGGGCGCGCAACGTCCAGCGATTTCACTCCATTCCTATTCGCCGTGCGCGGGGGTCACATCGACGTAGTGAAAGTCTTGCTGGCCGCGGGCGCGGACCCCAATGAGACTCTCGGCGATGGCACGAGCGCTCTGGTGTTAGCTACCACCAACGCGCGCTACGAACTGGGAGCGATGTTACTGGATAAGGGCGCCAACGCCAACGCAGATAAGCAAGGCTGGACGGCGCTGCATCAGGTGGCGTGGACCCGCCGCCCGAACATTCACAAGACCCCGGCGGCGATTCCCTCCGGCAATATGGATAGCCTGACGTTCGTCAAAGTGCTGGTGGCGCATGGGGCGAATCCCAACGCGAGGGAAACCAAGGAACCGCGCGATGGCAACCTGGGCAAATTGCGGCGAATCGGAGCTACGCCTTACCTGCTGGCGGCTAAGTCGGCCGATACCGAGTTGATGCGCTGCCTGGTAGTAAATGGCGCGGACCCCACCCTGATGACGGCGGAAAAGGTGACGCCGCTCGAGGCCGCTTCCGGCGTAGGAGTGTACCGCGTGTCGGAGAGCCCCGGCTCGAATGAAGACGCGATGGAAGCGGTGCTACTGGCTTACGAACTTGGCAGCAGAGACGTCAACTGGGTGGATGACAACGGCAATACGGCGATGCACGGAGCCGCAATGCGAGGGGCCAATTCCATTGTGCAGTTCCTGTTCGACAAAGGCGCGAAGATTGACGTGGTCAACAAAATCGGATGGACGCCGCTAACTATCGCGGAGGGAGTCTTCTACCCGGACGTTTTCAAAACCGAGGCGCAGACCGAGGCGTTGCTGCTGAAACTCGGCGCGAAAAAGAGGGTTGTTCCGGATGAGGTCCGTTATGCCGGCATGGACAAGGATGGCCGTGAAACCACCGTTGGCGGCGGCGGGGACGGAGCGCCGGCGGCCAAACCCAAAGTGGATGCGGCTAAACCGCCGGAGAGTAAGAACTAGCGCTACCTCATGCGGGTGCCGTTTCACTCACATTGCAACTCTCAAAACCTGACCCTCAGTTCCACCCATGCCCTCCTCGGAGCGCCAGGAGTGAAGAACGTCACACTCTGCAGCGGGTAACTTCCAGCATCGGGTCCGGTGGTGTAAGCCGGAAAAGGCCGCGCGAGGAACGTACCCTGAGCGGTCAATCCGGTATTCGCGAGCTGCGCGGCCGTGTAATAGTGCAGGTTGAACAGATTATCCACCTGGAAGGCCACTTGGAAATGTTTGGTCAGGTCGTAATGAGCTAGAAAATTGGTGACCGCATACCCCGGTGAGACTCCTGGCCCCAGATAGTAGATGCCATCGGCCTTATAGGCGTTGTTCTCGTTCCCGCGCGCGTAAGAGCTCGACACGGCCACCTCACTCAGATCGAACGCGAGTTTCGAAGTTGCCTGATAGTTCGCGAAAGCCTTTCCGGTCTGCTTTGGAATCAGCGGAATCCGATCGCCGGGCTGAATGTAGATGTTGCCATCCAATCCCGGATATCCCGACAAAGCGCTGTCGCTGGTATTGTTCGCCGAGCCGTCCACGACCGCGGGACTCTGATAAGTGGCTACCAGGAACGTGTAATCAAGACCCCAGGTGACCCGCCCGATGCGCCCCTCCAGGTCGGCATCGAATCCCTCGCGGCGTGTCTTGGCAAAATTCTGAAAGTAACCGGTCCCTAACTGAACGGATGAGACGAAAAGAATGTCATTGCGATTTTCTCCCCGGAAGGCGCCGGCATTCCAGCTCAGATTGCGTATAAATGGGACCTCCGGCTTGCCCCGCAGGCCGGCCTCCCACGTTCCCGAAACCACCTGTTGCAGCGGCGGGTCGCTGGAAAGCGCATTAGGCAGGCTGCAAGGGTTGGCCGGATCGGCGCAGCCGAGTTCAATGGCCGTGGGCGCGCGGCTGCTCTGCGTGTAACTCGCGTAAGCATTTACTGTGGAGACCGGGCTCCAGGTAATCCCGACGGCGGGGTTGAATCGCTGATACACATAGTCGCCGTCGAGCGAGCCGGGCCCGGCAATGGGGTTGATCCGGTCGCTATCGTCGACTGTCAGCCGGTTAAAGCGGCCCGACACTGTCACGTTCACGGTTTTGGCAAGAGTCAGAGTGTCGGTGAAGTAGAGGCTCCAGTTAGGAGTAAGGCCGCGAAGGTTGACGCGCGAGTCAACCGGGTTGTCGCTGGCGGACCCATCCTGCCATTCCGGGACGCCGGTGATGGTGTAGTTAGAGTTGAGATAGCCGTATTGGGTATTCTGGATATAGTCCACGCTCCCGCGGTCTAAGGACGCCCCGGCGACGAACTGATTGTGTCCGATTCCGGTCGACCTGCTCCACGTCGTCTGGCCCGAAAATCCATAATCGCTCTGGATTTCCGTCGAGTAAATGTTGATGCCATTGCATCTGTCGTCGGCGTCGCCGTCTACCAGCGCTTCCGCGATGCAGCGCCATTTCGGAAACGGCGTGTTGGCCGCGGTGGCGCCGCTGGTCGGGACGCCGGTATAGCCCGCGGCAGCAAGAGCCGCCAGTTCTTTAGCGTTCGGCTGATACACCGACTCATCGAAAGAATCGGTATTGAGGTTGGCATCGATGCCGTTAGTGCGGATGTGCCGGTACCAGGCATTGCCGGATAATGTCAGATCGCTGCTGAAGGTGTGGCGGAGGATGAGATTGACAGCCGGGCCGCGGTTCACAGTGCTGTCCGGAATGGAATAGACACTCGAATAGTTGGCGTCGAGCAAGCGATAATCCTGCAATCCGTTCCCGATCAGAGTGTTGTCTGCGTATGAGTAAGTAAGTGCGATGTCACTCTTAGCCGCGCGCCAGCCAAGGCGGACAAACGCCTGCCGGACGGTCGATGGCGAGTCGAAGCGCCATCCGGATTCGTGGAA
>Ga0116129_1000185_pt1 | contig 44643 bp, 45 predicted proteins | sample June2015DPH_17_2_FD_89732 | JGI IMG/M metagenome (GOLD analysis project Ga0116129, IMG submission 89732) | Peatland microbial communities from SPRUCE experiment site at the Marcell Experimental Forest, Minnesota, USA - June2015DPH_17_10 | ecosystem: Environmental > Terrestrial > Soil > Wetlands...
CATTACGATTCAGGGGCGTTTGAAGCGATTCGCGAAGGTCGCGGGAGAAATGGTTTCGCTGGAAGTGGTGGAGCGCATCGCCGCCGCCGCATCGCCGAAACGGCTGCACGCATCGGCCACGGTGAAGGAAGAGGCGCGCGGAGAATCGATCGTCCTGTTCACTGACGATCCTGATCTGAAACGCGAAAAATTGCTGGCGGCCGCGCACGACAACGGCTTGCCAGAGTTCGCGATCCCGCGCCGCGTGATTCATCTCGACAAGCTTCCGCTGCTGGGAAATGGAAAAAAAGATTACGTGAAATTGCAGGCGATGGCGGCGGAGGCGGCTAAGAAGTGAACGATTACAGCAAGCGCGAGCAGATCGGCTGGTGCATGTATGATTTCGCCAACTCGGCGTTCTACACCACCGTGATCACGCTGTTCCTGGGCCCGTATCTAACCGCGCTGGCCACCAACGCGGCGGATCCAAGCGGCTACGTGCACCCTCTCGGCTTGCCGATTTACGCTCGCAGTTTCTGGAGTTACGCGGTCAGCGTGTCGGTGATTTTGCAAGTCGTTTTTCTGCCGATGGTGGGCGCTGTGGCGGATTACGGCCGCCGCAAGAAGCAGGTTCTCGGCGCGACCGCATATCTCGGCGCGATGGCCACCATCGCGATGTTTTTCCTGGAAGGCTCCGACTATTTGTTGGGCGGATTGTTGTTCCTTATCGCCAACGTCGCATTCGGCGCGGCGGAGGTGATTTATAATTCGTTTCTCCCGGAAATCGCACCGCCCGCCGACCGCGACACTGTTTCTTCCAAAGGCTACGCGTACGGATATATCGGCGGCGGCGTGCTGCTGGCGCTGAATCTAGCTCTCTTTCTGAGCGCGAAAAAAATCGGCATCACCGAAGGGCTGGCTGTGCGCATCAGCCTCTGCTCGGCCGGAGTGTGGTGGGCTGTGTTCACGATTCCCACTTTGCTCGCATTGCATAATCGCGGCCCGGCGCATCCGCTTAGCCGCGGACAAAACGCCGTTGCCACAGTGGTCCGGCAACTGGCGCAAACGCTTAAGGAAGTGGGCCGGTATCCGCAGACCGCCATTTTTTTGATCGCCTATCTGCTTTACAACGATGCGATTCAGACCGTGATCGCGCTCTCTTCCCAGTTCGGCAGCGACGAGTTGAAAATTCCGCAGGCGCAATTGACGCTCACCATTCTGATGGTGCAATTCGTCGCGTTCTTCGGCGCTCTCGGATTCAATTGGGTCGCATCGAAGACCAGTGCCAAACGCGCAGTCGTCGTCAGCCTTATTATCTGGATCGGCGTCATCGTATACATCCTGTGGGTGAAAACGACGGTCGCGTTTTTCCTGATGGCCGCGGTGGTCGCGCTGGTGCTCGGCGGCAGCCAGGCGCTGAGCCGATCGCTATTCGCGCAGCTTGTTCCGAAGGGCCAGGAAGCGCAGTATTACAGTGTCTACGAAGTCACCGACAAAGGCACCAGTTGGATCTGTCCGATCGTATTTGGCATTGTGCTCCAGTTCACGAAAAGCTTTCGTCTGGCGCTTCTTTCGCTGGTCTTTTTCTTCGTTGCCGGATTGCTGATCCTGCTCAAAGTGAATGTCGCGCAGGGTGAACGCGACGTCGCCGCTCAAGCCGCGTAGATTCGCCTTACGTGATCCGCAATCGACGGCGGGATCAAGTGTTCCCAAGGCTCACCTGCGCCAATTCGGCGCCGTACTTCGGTTGAAGACACCTCGCTGAAATCTGCTCCCAGCTCCATATGGTGCACGCGATGCCGCAGATGCGCAGGAGCCTGATACATCCCTCCGCGCTCCGCCACCAACAGCGAAAATTCTTCCAACATTTTCTCAATCGCTCCGGTCTCGCCGTAATCCCAATGAATGATTCGCTCCGCCGCATCGCGACCGCAAATAAAGGAAATCTCGTGATCCGGCCGCCGCAATTCGCGCGTGATATCGATGAACAGGCCGCCCTCGGTGACCTGGACTTTATACAGCGGACTGGCGAGCCGCAGCATCTCCACCCGCTCCTCCAACGCGGCACCATGAAAATGTTTGTGAGGATAAACGCGTGGGACCACGCAAATTACTTCATCAACGACATTCAGCGCAGCTTCGGCCAATGCCATGTGCGCTCGCGTCACCGGATTGAACGCGCCCGCCAGCACGCCTACATGTTTCGCCTTCACCGCTTCTTGGTAACCGAATGCCGGTGTGGAACCGCGACGGACTGGAAGAAAATCACCACCACCACGCACACCAAGACCACCGCCGCCACCATCGCCACCAGCAGGCGCAACACCCGCGAGCCCGGTTTCGCCTCGATGCGAATGCCCACCACGGGTGCAATTCGCGGATTGAATCCAGGAGCCCGTGCAGGAGCGGTCGCGTTCACCGCGCGCGGCATCTCGATCACGCGACGCACATGCGGCAGGACCAGTCCTTCTCGATATTCAAGCTCTTTCACCAGACCCACGATCATCACCGGTTCTTCCACCAGCGCGCCTTCGCCCACGAACCTGCGCGGCACCGATAGCTCGGCCTTGGTCTTGGTGTTGATCACTTGAAACTCGGTCCAGTCCGCGCGGCGCAGGATCCACTCGTTGTGTTCGACGTTCACAATGGGCGGATAGAACGAAAACGGACGCCGGCCGAGACCTTCAAACGACGCGGGAATGGGCGGCCCGGGCATTTGATTCTATTGTACAACCACGTCCGTTCACTTCCCTTTAACCGCTTCACCGCCGATGGAAACGTCAGTCGCGCCGCCCAGGAACGGCTCTCCGGCCTTCTCCGGGCTGGGCTTGAAGCCGAACTTTGTCGAGTCGTTGCGAACATCTTCCAGGTCGTCCGCCAAGGCGATGGTGATGATGTGGCGCCACTGAATAAAAAGAGTGAACAGCGGGCTTGCGTCGTGTTCCCGGTACGTCACCCACAGTCCGCGATCGTCGAGGCTGTCAAAAGCAGCGACCACTAAAAAACGTTCGGAGTCAGGATTGGAAGATCCGCGCTGACGCAAAAATCTGTCCGCTCCGCGATGCCATTCCTCCGTCACGCTCACGCAAACAAAAGTTCCCTTTTTGATGTCCATCAGCTCACCTCCGAAGTTCGATAGGTGACCTGTTACATGAAGTCAATCAGGACCGTGCGTCTGTGCGTTCGCGGCAGACCTTACTGTTATTGTACAGTGAGTATTTCGTGAAGCCCTGCCTCCTGTTGCTCTGCCTGCTCCCGCTGCTGGCCCAACCACCGGTGCACGTAGATTATTCCTGTCCGGTGGAGGATATCGAAAGCTTCGGCCTCACCTGCTCTGAAGACCGGCCTTGTCCGATTTTTTTTGAAGTATCGGCGGTCGAATCCTTCGGCTCGGTTCTGTTCGTCGCCGGCGATATTCACACCGCGACCACCACTCTCTACGGCGTTCTGCTCTCGACCGACGATGGCGGCGCGAGTTGGAGCGAATCCATTCCGCGGTTGCGCTCCACTGCGTTTGAACAGTTCCAGTTCATCGGCGATCACGGCTGGCTCAGCGGCCAGCAACTGGAGCCTTTGCCCAAGGATCCCTTCTTCCTGCTCACCATCGACGGTGGAAAATCGTGGCGCCAGCGGCCCCTTTTCGAAGAAACGCGCTTCGGCTCCATCGCGCAGTTCTGGTTCGATTCGCCAACCAGCGGTGAGTTGATCTTTGACGATTCGGTGGGCAAGGCCATCAACCAGGAACTGCATTCCACTATGACCGGCGGCGAAAGTTGGGACCTGAAACAGAAAAGCACCAAGCCGCTGCATCTCAAAACCGCCCGCGCCAACGCCGTTTGGAGCGTATCCGCCGCGCCCGGATCCAGCACCTATTTGATCGAACATATTGCCAGCGGAAAGAAGCAATCCGTCGCGCGCTTCCTCATTCACATTGGAGACTGCAAATGAACGCAATCGAGCTGGAGCTGTTCCGTCACCTCATGGTGTCGATCGCCGAGGAGATGGGCGTCGTTCTACGAAAGACCTCCTATTCGGCGAATATTAAGGAGCGCCGCGATTACTCCTGCGCCGTCTACGATGCGCACGGCGAGACCGTCGCCATGGGCGATCATATGCCTGTTCATTTGGGTGCGATGCCGCTATCCGTTCGCGCCGTGATGGACACATTCGAGCTCGGTCCCGGCGACATCGCTCTGGTCAACGACCCGTTTCGCGGAGGCACGCATCTTCCGGATATCACCGCGGTGGCGCCGGTTTTTATCAAACATTCTAAACGTCCCGCGTTTTATCTCGCCAACCGCGCCCATCATGCCGACGTCGGCGGAATGAGCCCCGGCTCCATGCCTTTGGCTCGCGAAATTTATCAGGAAGGCCTGCGTCTGCCACCGATTTTGATCCAGCGCGCGGGCGTCCTCGACCGTGAACTCCTGGCCATGATTCTTTCCAACGTGCGCACGCCGGAGGAGCGCGAAGGCGATCTGCGCGCGCAGTTCATGTCGATCCGCCGCGGCGAAGTTCGCCTGCATGAGCTGATTTCAAAGTACGGCGCGCCGCGCGTCGCATCGAACATGCGGGCGCTTCAGGATTACAGTGAGCGCATGATGCGCGCCGCGATCGCAAAGCTCCCCTCGGGCATTTATCGTTTTGAAGACTGCCTCGATAACGATGGCATCAGCGCGCATCCGGTCTGGATTCGCGTCGCGATTACCATCGACGGGGATTCCGCCACCGTCGATTTTACCGGCTCCGATCCGCAGGCGGCCGGCCCCGTGAATGCGAACTACGCCGTCGCTCTCGCGGCCACGATGTATGTGTTCCGCTGCCTGGTCGTCGAAGAAATTCCTTACACCGCCGGCATCCTGCGCCCCATTCGCGTGATCGCGCCCGAAGGGTCGGTGGTCGCCGCGCGCGCCCCATCGGCGATGGCCGCGGGCAATGTCGAGACTTCGCAGCGCATCACCGATACCGTGCTCGGCGCGATGGCAAAGGCTGCGCCCGATCGAATTCCCGCGGCCAGTTCCGGCACCATGAATAATCTCAGCTTCGGCGGCGACGTGAACGGCAAACCGTTCGCTTATTACGAAACCATCGCTGGAGGCATGGGCGCATCACCGCGCGGCGATGGATACAGCGCCACGCACACCCACATGACCAACAGTTGGAACACGCCGGTCGAAGCGTTCGAGCATCAATATCCGCTGCGCATCGAAAGCTACCGCATTCGCAAAGGCTCCGGAGGCGCGGGCAAACATCGCGGCGGCGACGCCATCGTGCGCGAATTCCTTTTCCTCGCCGACGCCGAAGTGACCATCCTCTCCGATCGCCGCGAGCGCGGGCCCTACGGCCTCGCCGGTGGCTCCCCAGGCAAGCCCGGCAAAAATACGCTGCTGCGCGCCGGCCGTGCAATTCCTCTAAAAGCAAAAACCCGTTTCGATATCAAAGCCGGCGAAGCGCTGCGCATCGAAAGCCCGGGCGGTGGCGGCTGGGGCTAACGCGGGTGGGGCGGCCAATTTTGGCGGCAGCCGCGTTTCAGGCGGCTTTTGTTTGTCGAAAGCCTGCCAAAGCAGGCAAAGCAGCACAAGATGCTAACGCGCCAGCGACTTCTTCACCCGCTCCTGATACTCCTTCGCCTTCGCCATCACGGGCGCCGGATCGATCGTCAATATCTTTTTATCGCGCACAATCGCCCGTCCATTCACCATCACATCGGCCACATCGGACGCTTTCAAGGCATACACCAACTGCGAATATACGTTGTAAATCGGCACCGCGTGCGGCTGATCCAGTCGAATCGAGATCAGGTCGGCGCGCTTGCCGCTCTCAATCGACCCGATCATCGAATCGAGATGCAGCGCGCGCGCGCCGATGATGGTCGCCATGGCAAATGCGGTTTCCGCGGTCAGCGCCGTTGGATCGAAGTTCGCCACTTTTTGCAATTTCGCCGCCAGATCCATTTCTTCCATCATGTCGTGATCGTTATTCGAGCCCGCTACGCCGTCGGTGCCCAGCCCCATCGCAATCCCCAGCGATAAAATCTTCACCACCGGCGCGATTCCACTGGCCAGCATCATGTTGCTCGAAGGACAATGCGCCAGGCCGGTGCCGCGGGCCTTCAGAATTTTCATATCCGCATCGTCCAGCCAGACGCCGTGCGCGGCCACCGTCCAACCGTCCAGCACGCCCATCGATTCCAGAGCGCCCACCGGAGTTTTTCCGCGCTTGGCGAGCGCTTCCTCGTTCTCATGCTTCGTCTCCGAAACATGAATCACCAGCGGCTTCTGGTACCGATTGGCCAGCGCGCGGCAGGATTTCAACACATCGTCCGGCACCGTGTAAATCGCATGCGGCGCGACCGCCGGTACAATCAACGGATCGTTGGCAAACGTCTTGAAAAATCTCTCCGTCCCCGCCAGCGTCTCGCCCGGAGTCTTGTAATCCGGCGCGGGGAAGCCAATCACCGTCTGGCCCAGCACCCCGCGCAAACCGACTTCTTTCGTGGCCTCCGCAACCGTCTCTTCGAAATAATACATGTCGGTGTACGTCGTCGTCCCCGAAAGGGCCATCTCGATCGCCGCCAGGCGCGTGCCCCAGCGCACGAATTCGCGGTCGACATTGCGTGCCTCGGCCGGAAAAATAAATTTCTCCAGCCAATCCTGGAGGTTCATATCGTCCGCGATGCCGCGGAATAACGACATCGCCGCGTGCGTATGCGTGTTGATCAACCCCGGCGCGAGAATCGCGTTCGAAGTGTCGACGCGCTGCTTTGCCTGATAATCCCGGTCGATCGCAGCGCGCGTGCCCACCGCCACGATATGGTCGCCGGTCACCGCGATCGCGCCATTTTCGATGATCCGGTGTTGCGCGTCCATCGTGACGACGTAGCGAGCCGTCCAAATCGAATCCACCGCCGCAGCCTGCGCGGTCCACGCCAACAATAAAAAACTATAGAAAAGACGCATCAAACGCCCTCGGAAACAGATCTTTCATGCGCAGCGTTTCGCTCTTGCCGCGCGGATTTACCAGCGTGATTTCAATATCCCCGCAAAATTCCCAAAGAATCTGCCGGCACGCGCCGCAAGGGGGCGTCAGCGTTTCGGTATCCGCCGCCACGGCGATGCGCCGGAATTCGCGCACGCCTTCGCTCATCGCTTTAAACACCGCGACGCGCTCCGCGCACACCGTTAATCCGTAGGTCGCGTTTTCGATGTTGCAGCCGGTGTGAACCCGTCCCGTCGAATCTTCGAGCGCCGCGCCGACTAGAAAATGCGAATACGGCGCGTGTGCATGTTGACGCGCGTCGAGCGCGGCCGCGAGCAATTCCGTCATGCTCTCTAAGTTACAACAGAGCCGCTGTCAGAATTTCAAATTTCGTCGGCGTCACCAGATGAAATCGAATTTCGAGCGCGGTGAAAGACCGCAGCGACGCATTCATCTCCGGCGTGGGCAGCTTCGCACTCGCGACAAACATGCTGCCATCGCTAACGCGGAACGGCAGCACGCCCCATTCGCGGACCACGTGTTCCGGCAGCGCGTGCGCCACCGGCTTCGATACATTTTGAACCTCGATCTGACCGATCGGCAGTCCCTGCTGGAAACCGAGCGCTTCGTATAACGAATCTTCGGTCAGTTGCCCGCTTCGTACCAGGTGCTGGCCCAACATGATTCCCGCCGGTTGCGCCGCCAACGCGGCTTTCAGCGCCGGAGCTGTAAGGTAGCCCGAGCCCACCAGAATCTCGCCCAGCTTCCGTTTATGCGCCAGCAACGCCGCGCGATTCGGATACGCATGATCGGTTTTCAGCCACTTTAACGGCCGTTTTCGCGCCCGCGCGACGGCGTAGCGTCCCAGGGCATTGAATGTCGCCGTCGCGTTCAGCGCGTTCGCATAGACCGCGCGCACCGGCACGCCGAGTGCGAAAAGCACACCATACACACGCGACACACACGCCATGCGCACTGCGATTCTGATGCATTGGATGGAAAGCGTCGCCCAGCACAATTCCACCGAGAGCGCCGATGTTCGTTGCCAAATCTCCGTCGCCAGGCCGTAGACGAAAACCAGATTCGCCAGCAAACTCAGTGGATTCGCTAGTAATCCTTTGCGATCCCTCCACAGCCAATAAACTTCGCCGGGTTTGCCTTTCCAGCCATGCCGTTCCCACGTTTGGAGCGCGATTCCCATCACCCACCGGGTCCTCTGCCGCATCGCCGCGGACCAGTTTTGCGGGAAAAACTCCCGCGTCGCTACGAACTCTTTCGTGCCGTAGGGATGCACCAGCGGAACGAATGTCTGAGAACATCCCAGTCTGAATAAACGCAGTCCGTTTTCGTAATCCTCGGTGAGCGCCTCCGGCTCAAAAATTTTATTGTCCGCCGATCGAGCCAGCTTTTCGAGCGCGTCCCGCCGGTACCCGGTGCCCACTCCGGAACTTGGCACAAACCCGCCCAGCAACGGCCGCACCGCCATATCGCGCGTATGATACTCGACAAATTCGTCGCAATACACACCGTGCGTCAGCGCGAAAAATGGCGTGCGTAGCGCCAGCACCGGCGTCTGGATGAAGTCGAAGCGAGCCGCGTAATAATTGATCCAGCGCAATTCCTCGGGATGAATCAGATCCTCGGCATCGTGCGTGACGATGATCTCGAAACGCTCGCCTGTCTGCTCCTCATGCAGGATCAGCCGCTGGTACACCCAGTTGAGGCAATCCGCTTTCGAGGTCGGCCCGTCGTGCGGACAAAGCGCCAGGTGGATGTTCGGAAACCGATCAGCCATCGATCGCACCGCATCCTGCGTCGATTCGTCATTCGGATACGCGCCGACAAAAAAGTGATAACCCGCATAGCGAATCGAAGCCAGATTATGCTCCAGCATCCGCGCGATCACGTCATGCTCATGCCACAGCGGCACCAGAATCGCGATCGCCCTCTGCGGGGCCGATTCCAACTGCCGCGGCCCCGGCGGAAACATCCGCGCCTCCGGCTTCCATTTCCCGCGCAGCCAGGAAAACGCCCACGCCGCATCGATCACCAAATCGTCCAGTCCGCTGACCAGAATCGCGAACGCCAGCGGCACCAGCATCCACAACACAGCGTGATCGAGCGCCTTGAACGTCATAAAGAAGGGGCCGGCAAATACCCCTGCTTCTTCACGCGAAATGATTCAGCGGACCCGCGCCTCGACCCAGGCCCGGATTGCTCCGAATCGCCTCGGTAACGAATGTCTTCGCTAGCGAGACTGCTTGCATCAGGCCGGTGCCCTTCGCCAATTCCGCCGTAATTGCCGCCGAATATGTGCAGCCGGTGCCGTGCGTGTGCGGAGTCTCGATGCGCGCCGCGGAAAATTCCTGCACGTCGCCGCCTTCTAGATACAACAGGTCCAGCGCGTCGCCCGTTAAATGGCCGCCTTTGACGAGCACGTTCCGCGCGCCCATCCCGATCAGCGCTGCCGCCGCCCGCCGCATAGAATCGCGATCGTCCACATTGAAACCCACCAACGCCGACGCTTCGTCCAAATTTGGCGTCAGTAAATACGCCCGCGCGATCAAGGACGATACATCGCCCAAGCGCGCGCCGTGCTTCGAAATCATGACCGGATCCACCACCAGCGGAAAGTCGAAACTCTTCGCCGCCTCCGCTACCGCTTCCATCACCGATGCATTTCCCAACGCCCCTGTTTTCGCCGCACGCGGCGGGATATCGGCCACAACCGCCCGAATCTGTGCCAAAACAAGATCCGCCGGCAATGTTTCGACCCGTTCCACGGCCATCGTATTTTGCACCGTGATCAGCGTGACCACCGCTTCGCCATACACCCCGAACCGATGGAATGTTTTGAGGTCGGCCTGTAAACCCGCGCCTCCGCTGGGATCCGATCCGGCGATCGTCAGCGCGACAGGCAGCATTCTTCAACATTACTGAAATGTGAGCGAGCCCGTGTTCGCCACCCCCGCCGCGTTGGTCATCGTCACCGTTACCGTGCCGATACTGGCCGCGCTCCCGGTCAGCGGAAAAATGATCTGCGCCACGAAAGTGCTACCCGCCGCGTCGACCGTCGCGTAATAACTCTTGAACGCCGAAGCGAAGTTCGCACTCACCACGCCGCCGATCGGTTTGCCACTGGTATCGAAAAAGGAGAACGTCATCGTGCTGGTCGAATATGTGTTGTCCGCGCCCGTGATCGTCAGGACGAGAGACCCAATTACCTCCAGCGAGGCAGTGGCCGATTCGAGGATGACGGGCGCGCCTGGAATCGTGATCGTTGTCGTCGGATCGCCTGTCAAAGCGGCTGCCGTGGTCACCGTGAACGTGATGGTTCCCTCGGTTGTGCCGGTTTGAAATGTCGCCGAATTCTGGCCGTTCAGCAGCACCGTGGTCGCGCCCGCGCTGACGCTGAACGGAAGTGTGCGCACGCTGCCGGCCACGAAAACGATCGTTGAATCGTTCGCCACTACTGCCGTCGAGGGCGTGAATGTGAGGTTCACATAACCCGTCGCGGCGACCGGCGAGCCTCCCGGAATCGTCATCGTCAACACGCGCTGCTGCCCGCTCGCGAACGGTCCCGCATCGAATTGCAACGAAGGCGTTGGCAGCAGCGCAGGCTGGCCTGTCCCGCTCAGTGCGTAGGATTGCGTGCCGATCGTCAGCGTCCCCGAATAAACAAGCGCCTGCGGCGGCGTGAACGTGACCGAGAATGACGCCGACTGGCCCACCTGCAATGTCAGCGGCGCCGTCACCCCTAAAGGTCCTGAAAATCCCAGCCCATTGACCACGATGCTCGGCACCGCGACCGCTTGCGGATTTGGGTTCTGCAATGCGAAAGTGCACGTCGCCGCGCTGCCCGCCGGCACACTGCCCCAATTGAAAGGAGTGCCGGAACATCCCGCGACGCTCGTCAACGTGGGCGCGCTCACCCCCGACCCGAACAGGATCACCGACAGAGATCCTATCTGAAGGTTCGCGCTGAAGCTGGCAGCCGAGGTCGGCGTGAAACTCACCCAGATGTTCTCCGCCATCGCCGCCGTCGAGTTGGGAGGAATCACCCACGGCACTACCGGCGGATATTCGAACGTGAATCCGTCGCCGGCCAAAGTCGCGACGTCCACCGAGACAGCCGTGCTCCCGGTATTGTAGATCTGGAATTGCACATTAAATGTAGTGAGGATCGGGACTTGGCCAAGCTGGTAGGTCGAGCCGACCGAGGTTTCCGTCGTCCCATTCACCGCATAAATCGCCAACTGCGCCTGCGCCGCCAGCGGTAGCAGCATCATCAACAGCGCCTTCATTGCGAAACTCCCGGCAACTGAAATAGCGTCTCGTGTCCCGGATCAATGCGCAGCGAATAATCAACCCCACCCGCGCGCACCTGCAAATAGCTCCCCGACATTTGTGAAAACGCAGTGACGCTCGCCAGTGAAACATGGACGCTGCGAATCACAATCTCACTTTCCGTCGCGTAAACCACGCCGCCTGGAATCAGCATGACCGGCCCCACCGCGCCGGGCAGGGAACTCGCCACGCCGCCATCCCGATTGACGATCCAAATGCCGCTCCGCCTGCGCACCGCGAACTGCACCACACCCGCATTCACGCCGATCGATAGAACCTCGCCGTCAGGGACGGAATTTTGCGGCACCCATTGCAGCGAGCTGTTCACCCACTCCGCAAACTGCCGCGATCTCGGGAACCAAACGAATGCCGTATTCCCGTCAAATGCAAACAGAGCAGGCCCCGGCGGCGCCTCTACCGATCCCGACGCCGATACGATGCTCGTTTCCGTCTTCGCGAGGCAGAACGTCGCGCACGCCGAGGACAGCACTCCAGTAGTCTCCGCCGCGCCCACCGAGACGCTGGCCGCGATTCCGTAGACCGTTCGCACCGCGCCATTCTGGTCGAGCATTTTCCCTAAATGCGGCTGCCCGAGTTGCTGCGCCCAGGCACAAGTACAAATCGCAAATCCAATCAAGTTTTTCATTGGGGACCTATCGCGATCGTCGGCACGCCGATGCTGGTCGGAGTAGCGGTGGGACCAACCGGTAACGATGGTTTGCGGGTCAGCGCTGCCACTGTGACCGCAATTGCCGCCCCGCCCGCCACCGCCAGCGTGATCCATAGCCATTTGTGATTGCGACTCACCTTCATAGGCGCGGCCGAATCGGTCTCCACTGACGCTTTGGAAAGGTAGACCGCGCAGACCGTTCCGGCCCTCGCTTGGCCCTTTGCCGCCGTGATGCGGATCTCGAAGGAGCCCTCCGTGCGATTCCATTGCATCCCCCAGGCCGACGCTCTTCCATCCGCCTTGGTCGTGGCGATTTCCATGCGGGAGCCGCTCGAAAACGTCCCGCTCGGGCCCTCGTCGGGCAGCCGAAAACTTACGGAAGCCCCTTCAATCGGTCTGCCCGTTTCGTCCGTAACCAGGATCGTGACGCCGCGTGTCGAGCGTCCTCCCAAGGGGTAGGCGACGCCTTCCCCTTCGATGACCCGGATTTGCAGAATGGCCGGATTGTTCTCGGCCGGCTGCTGCATTAATATAGATGCGAGTAAGAGTAGTACGTTGGTACCCACGAGACATAAGTGCGCGGATGGGGGAAATACTCTCAGGGCGATACGCGCCGATTAGGCCACTGTGTTTTAATGAGAGAAAGAGGGAATGCCAGACACGTCTTTTAGATTGCGCCGCGCTGCGAAGGGTTTGAACCGGTGGCTCCGCGAAAGGCGCCTTGTGGTCAAGGGAGGGTTAAAGACCGACCATCCCATCATGGCCCACATTATTCCCATTCGCCGCTGCAACCTATCTTGCACATACTGCAACGAATACGACGATTTTTCGCCCCCCGTGCCGAAGGATGTCATGATCCACCGGATCAACCTTTTGGCCGATCTGGGCACCAGTATTTTGACCCTTTCGGGTGGCGAGCCGATGCTGCACCCGGACCTGGACGAGATCATTGCCGCCATGCGCCGACGGGGCGTCATTGCCGGAATGATCACCAACGGCTACCTGCTGATGCCGGACCGGATCAAGCGCCTGAACGACGCCGGCCTCGATCACATGCAGATTTCGATCGACAACGTGAAACCGGACGAGGTGTCGAAGAAGAGCCTCAAGGTGCTGGATAAGAAGCTGCAAATGCTGGCCGAGCATGCCCAGTTTCACGTCAACATCAACTCTGTAGTGGGCGGCGGCATTCACGATCCGAACGATGCGCTGATTGTCGGACGCCGGGCGATCGAGCTGGGATTTTCGGCGACCGTAGGCATCATTCACGATGGCGACGGTCAACTGCGCCCCCTGGGCGAGCGCGAGCGCGCCGTTTATCACGAGATGAAGGCGATGGAAAATCGCCACTTCGCGCGGCTCAATTTTTTCCAGGACGCCATCGCCCAAGGCAAGCCCAATAACTGGCGATGCCGCGCCGGCGCGCGCTACATGTACATTTGCGAGGACGGGTTGGTGCATTACTGCTCCCAGCAGCGCGGCTATCCCGGCACGCCTCTGGAAAAATACACGGTCGAAGACATTCGCCGCGAGTATCTGACCGAAAAATCCTGCGCGCCGTATTGCACGGTAAGCTGCGTGCACTACGTTTCGTACTTCGATTTTTGGCGCGGCAAGCAGACCATCCGCCAGGAAGTTCCTGAGCAGCAGCACGATAAACTGGTAAAAATCCAGTCCGCGAAGTAGCGGATGTTCCAGCTTCTGCTGCGGCCCGAATTTGCGGTCTCCGCAATCGCAGCGGTGCTGGTCTATTTTTTCTGGCGCGTCCCGCAATGGTTTCTGTGGATCGCGGAGCACCGCCGGCTGGCCTGCGCGGCCGTCTTTTTTCTAACGCTGGTCATTCGCATTGCGATGCTGCCATGGGCGCCGGTTCCCAAGCCCACCGCGCACGATGAGTTCAGTTATCTGCTGGCCGCCGATACTTTTGCGCATGGCCGGCTGACCAATCCGCCGCATCCTTTTTGGCAGCATTTCGAAACTTTTCACGTCATTCAGCAGCCCACCTACGCGTCGAAATATCCGCCGTTGCAGGGGCTGGCGCTGGCGTTCGGGCAGAAAGTTTTTGGGCAGCCGTGGGTCGCCGTCTGTCTCAGCGCGGCGCTGATGTGCGCGGCCGTGTGCTGGATGCTCCAAGGCTGGATCTCGCCGGGAGCGGCTCTGCTGGGCGCTTTGCTGCTGCTGATGCGCGTCGGCATCTTCACTTATTGGATGAACAGTTATTGGGGCGGCGCGTTTCCGGCCATCGGCGGAGCCTTGCTCACCGGCGCGATTCCGCGCATCGCACGGCACCGCCAGTTTCGGCACGCCTGGACGGCCGCCGCGGGAATCGCGATCCTGATCTGTTCGCGGCCTTATGAAGGCGTGATCCTCAGCGCCGCCTCGGGCGCGGTTCTGGCGTGGTGGTTATGGAAAACTCGCACGCCGTTCGGGATTGTCTTCAAGAAGATCGCGGTGCCTGCGATGGCGGTGCTCGCGTTGACCGCCGCGGGGCTCGCAATCTTGAACTTCCGCGTTACGGGAGACGCCTTGAAACTTCCTTATCAGGTGTACGACGGCCAGTATTTTCCGGTCGCGCCGTTCACCATGGTTTTTTCGCCCATGCCGTGGCTGAAAACACCGCCTCCGCCGATCTATCGCCACGCGGCGATTCGGGACTACTACGAAAATCAGATTGGCAAGCAATTTCAAGAGGCGCGCAGTCATTTTGTCGAGGCGTTCCTCGGCAAGATGTCGGCAATTTACGACTTTTTCTTCGGTTTTTGGCCAATTTTGATCCCTCCTCTGATCTGGCCTTATCAATTGAAGAGCACCGAAGAGAGGATGACTGTCCTGTTGCTGGTAGTGTCCATGCTGGCGCTGGCCCCTCTGATTTTCCTGACGCCGCATTACGCCGCATTCGCCACCGGCCTGCTTTATTTAAGATTCATGCAGACTATGGTGCGCCTTGATGCGTGGAAGCCTGCCGGCAAGGCTTTGGCGGCATTTTGCATAGCGCTCTTTTTCTGCCAGTTTGTAGAATGGACCGCGAGCCTGCGTTACGGGGTCCCCGATCCGCCTTTCGCCGCCGCGCGTCAGGCAGTAATCGGCCAGCTCGGAAAGCACGACCTGGTGCTGGTCCGCTACGCGACCAACCATTCGCCGAGCGAAGAATGGGTTTACAACCGGGCCGATATCGACGCGTCCGAAATCGTCTGGGCCCGCGAAATGAGCCCCTCTGAGGATGCTCCGCTAATCGACTATTTCCACGACAGAAAAGCCTGGCTGCTGGAGCCGGACGCGGTGCCATGGAGGCTGACCCGGATCGAGCGATAGAATGGTCATATGAACGTGACGTTGAACTCTGAACTTGAGCAAGTTATCGAAGATGAGGTCAAGTGCGGCCGTTCGAACAACACCACCGAGTTTCTTAACAAGGCGGTCTATCATTATTTGTTGGCTCGCGACCTGGGACAGGAGTTCACGGCGCAGGAGATCGACGCTCTCATCGTCGAGGGCCTGGATGACATCGAGCGCGGTGATGTCATCGACGGCGAAGAAGCGTTTCGCCAACTGCGCGCCCGGAGCGCGGAACGACGACAATCGGGCGCGTGAAGCGATTTGAATTATCCCGGCGAGCCCTTCGCGACCTGGAAGGGATTTTGGATTTTATCGCCGAGCGAAGTCTGGATGCAGCGGATCGCGTGCAAGATGATTTCGACCGGGCCTTTCGCCGCCTTGCGCAAGATCCCGGCATGGGCCATCTTCGGCAGGATCTGACGAAGCGCGAAGTGCTTTTCTGGAGAGTCCATTCTTACCTGGTGATATACGAAGGCTCAACGCCGCTGCGAATTGTCCGTATTCTTCACGGCAAGCGTGACGTGAGCAAGGTCTTCCCAAAAGGTTAGCGTTGACGAGAACTCGAATATTCCTTACACTGTTGGATAAATGAATGTCGGTCAGTTTGAGCAATTGGTTCTTACCGCGATTTTGTCGCTTCGGGACGATGCTTACGGAGTGTCGATCCACTCGAAAGTTGCTGACTTAGCCAAGCCGAAGACTGTTTCGCTGGGCGCTGTTTACGTCACGCTGGACCGGTTGGAGGATAAAGGCTATCTGGCGTCCTGGCTGGCGGATCCTACGCCTGAAAGGGGCGGGCGGGCGAAGCGGTTTTACCGGCTGGAGGCGCTTGGGGAGCGGGCGCTACGGGAATCGGCGGTGACCGCAAAGCGGGTCTGGCAGGAAGTCGGACGCGTGCGGGGCTGGCTGAAATCGTGATCGAGAAACTTGTCGGGATCTTCATTCCGCCCGCGTGCCGGGAGGAAGTGCTCGGCGATCTGCGCGAGAGGAACGACGATTTTCAATTATTCCTGTACGACGCGCTGCGCACGGTTCCGCTGGTGATTGTGAGCCGCATTCGCCGGACCACCGATTCGGTGGTGCTGCTGATGGAAGGGTTCTGCTGCTACGTCTCTTACCTCACGGCGGCGTGGGTACTTTCGCGGCCGATCATTGCCAAACAGGAAGGGTTGCTGCGCCTCGCGATTCCGTGCGCGATTGCGCTTGTAGTGTTGATGCTGGCCGACGCTTACGCGAATCCACGCAAGAAATCGCTGCTGCGGCCGGTGTTGGCGGTGGCGCTGGCGTTTGCGGCGGTGTTTGCGGTTCATCTGGCGCGTCCGTTGTTGCCGGGGGTGATCATGGCGGTAGGCTCCGGGATGAGTATGCTGTTTTTGGTGGTGCTGCGCATGCTGTTTCCGCCGATGGCCGATCGTCCGCAGCAGGCGCAGGGGCCGGCTTTCTGGCAGAAGCAGGAGATCGTCGCGGCCGGAGTGCTGAAGGTGACGGCGGCGCTGGCCGGCATTTTGTTGATCGTTTTATCGGTGCCGGATCGTTTGCAGGGTCCGCTGCTGGGGATGTTGATTGCGGGCGGGGCGATTTACTGGATCACGCGGCGTTAAAATAATTGCATGAAGAGAATTTTGGTGGGTTTGGCTTTATGCGCGGCGGTGGGTTCGGCGCAGGATTGGGCTCGGGCGAAGGTCGATAAGTCGCCGCGGCATCGCGAGTGGGTGACGGTGACGCACGATGGACGGAAGGTGGAAACGTTCGTCGCGTATCCGGAATCCTCGAAGAATACGCCGGTCATTGTGGTGATCCACGAGATTTTCGGGATGAGCGATTGGGTGGAAAATGTCACCGATGAATTCGCGGCGGCGGGCTACATTGCGATCGCGCCGGATTTGCTGTCGGGCATGGCTCCGAACGGCGGGCGGACTCCCGATTTCGCGGCGAACGCGGTGGGGCCGGCGATTAGCAAACTGCCTCCGGATCAGATTACGGCGGACTTAAATGCGGTGGCCAATTATGGACTGAAACTGCCCGCGGCGTCGAAGAAATTGTTCGTCACGGGATTCTGTTATGGCGGCGGCCAGACGTTCCGGTTTGCGACCAATCGTCCTGATATCGCGGCGGCGATGGTGTTTTACGGCACTCCTCCGGATAAGGAATCGATGGCCCGGATCAAGGCTCCGGTATTTGGATTTTATGCCGGAAATGACCAGCGGATCGGCGCGACGGTGCCCGATACAATCGCCAATATGAAGGAGCTGGGGAAATCCTATGAACCGGTGACTTATGAAGGCGCGGGGCACGGATTTATGCGCGCGGGCGAGCAACCGGATCCGACGCCGGCCAATGCCAAGGCTCGGGAAGAGGCTTGGGCGCGGATCAAGAAGATCATGAGCAGTCACTAATATGAAAAGCGCAGTGCTCTTTGTCGTATGCGGGGCGCTGCTCGCGTTTCAGAAGCCGTTTCGCCAGTACCCGGGGGTGGAGTATGACGATTTTCCGCTGCCTCCGGACTGGAACGAAAAAACGGAGTTCGTTTTTGCCCGGATGATGTATCCTCCGGCGCCGGGAGTGCGTGGAGGCTTTCGAAGCGGATGGGGTGGGGACTGGACCCACGGCGGGACGATGTGGACGCAGGATTATCCGCGGGCCGATCGTCATTTTTCGGCGGCGGTTCGAAGGCTGACGCGGATTCACATAAGGTCCGTCGAGCAGCCGGTGAATCTGGACGACGGGGACGACGTTTACAATTATCCGTTCCTTTATGCGGTGCAGCCGGGGCGGGGAAGGCTGACCGATGAGCAGGCGGCGAAGCTTCGCGATTATTTACTGCGCGGAGGGTTCTTCATGACCGACGATTATTGGGGTCCGCAGGATCGCGCAGTATTTGAAGAGTGGATGCATCGCGTGTTTCCGGACCGGCCGATCGTGGAACTGGACGATCGGGATTCGATTTTCCATACGATTTACGATCTGGACGACCGATATCAGGTGCCGGGGGCTCGGTACATGCAGACGGGCGTGACTTGGAAGTGCGAAGGGTGTCCGGCGCAGTGGTTTGGTATTTACGACGACAAAGGCCGTGTAATGGTGGCGGCGAGTTTCAATTCCGACATCGGAGATTCGTGGGAATGGGCGGACGACCCCCATTACATGGAGAAATTTTCCGCACTCGGGATTCGAATTGGCGTCAATTACATCATTTATTCCATGTCTCACTAAAAATCTGAGATCAGTCAGCCTGCCAGACTTGCGCCCGGCAGGCTTACCCGATCCTAACGTTAGCCGGACTCTTTCGAGCCCGGTGGGTACCCAATCCGTGGTATCGGTCTCACGGCTCACCCCGCTGTAAGGGACGCTGGTTCCCCCCAATGCAATATGACGATCTCGTACAGGACCTCGAGGACTTGACGAAACCACGAACCAGGCATCCAAAGGGAGACTCCTGGCTTCTTGACTGAAGTTTAGGGGATGGTGAAAGGGGTCGGGGTGCGTGAAGAGGTTAAAGGCGTGAGGGGATTGGAGATTGAGTTGGGGGTTGAGGTGTAATCATCCCCTCCCTGACAGTCGGGGTTCGGTGGGGAAGCCGGATCTGGAAGCTCGACCTCCTAAAAGAAGCCGACGAGGGCGTCGGCTGCGGTCCAGGGGGACCGCCCTACTAGGACTGGTAGCCCGCGCGAGATGTGCAAAAAAGCCGGGAAGCGCCGGTAACCAACTGGCGCGCAGGATATCATCCTGTCTGGGCTGAGTTTAAGCCTTGGGGCGGGATTCCAGGTTTGGGAGGAAGGCGGTTAGGAGGCCGATGGCGGGGAGGAAGGCGCAGAGCTGGTAGACGAAGGTGATGCTGGTAGCGTCGGCTAGGCGACCCAGAAGGGCGGCTCCGATGCCGGCGACTCCGAAGGCTAAGCCGAAGAAAAGGCCGGAGATGGCTCCTACTCGGCCGGGGACTAGCTCTTGAGCGTAGACAAGGATGGCGGAAAAGGCTGACGCAAGGACCAAGCCGATGATGACGGTGAGGACGGCGGTCCAGAAAAGATTCGCGTAGGGCAGGGCGAGGGTAAAGGGGAGGACGCCCAGGATCGAGGCCCAGATTACGTATTTGCGGCCGATGCGGTCCCCGATGGGGCCCCCGGCGAAGGTTCCGACGGCGACGGCTCCTAAGAAAAGAAACAGGTGGATCTGGGCGCTTTGAACGGAGACGTGGAATTTGGTGATCAGGTAAAAGGTGTAGTAACTGGAGAGGCTGGCCAGATAGATATATTTCGAGAAGACGAGCGCGATAAGCACTGTCATGGCGATTTTAACGGTGCGGGGCGAGAGCGTGGAGTGGGCGACGGCGGTCTGGCGCTTGGCGGCGGGGTGGTGGTTCTTATACCAGGTGCCGACCTGGGTCAGGATAAACATCGCGATCAGCGCGGCGATGGCGAACCAGGCGATAGTGTGCTGTCCTTTCGGGAGAACGATGAAAGCGGCCAGGAGGGGTCCGGTAGCGGAGCCGGCATTGCCTCCGACCTGAAAAAGAGACTGCGCCAGGCCGTGCTGGCCTCCGGAGGCGAGGCGGGCGATACGCGAAGATTCGGGGTGAAAGACGGCGGATCCGACTCCGACCAGGGCGACGGCGGCGAGGATGGCGACGAAGGTCGGGGCAGAGGAGAGGAGGAGTAGTCCGGTTAGGGTGAATCCCATGCCTATCGCTAAGGAATAGGGCTTGGGATGAAGGTCGGTATACATGCCGACGAGGGGCTGGAGCAGCGAGGCGGTGATCTGGAGGGACGCCGTGATCATGCCGATCTGGCTGAAGTCGAGGTGATAAGAAGCCTTGAGGATGGGGTAGACGGCGGGAACGACGGACTGCATCATGTCGTTGAGGAGATGGCAGAAGGTGATGGCGGCTAGGACGCGGAAGGCGGTCGACTCAGCTTGGTGAGTGAGGCCGGTCGGGAGGGTGGTGGAGGACACTCTTTCCTATTGTAATGCGTGCAGCCGCCTCGAAAGGGCGGCTGCCGCGAAGAATGGCGGCCCCACAAGCGGCTGGTGCTCTCATAAGAAATGGCAGCGGGCGAAACGGATACACAACGGTATATTGGGATCTCCTAAAATACATAATGGGGGCTTGCTCTGGGCACGGAAGTGCTGTAATATCAATCACAAGCTTCGGTAAGATGGTGGTCATTCACGTGCTCCGGAATCTAGTGGGTTCGTGTCTGCGGTTGGGGTATGAGGGAATTCAGGCAACAGCTCGTCAGTGCGTTGCTGGTGATTGTGACTGTGGCGGCAGTGGTCGCCGCGGCAATCAACTTCCAGCAGCAGAGCCGTTTTGCGCTTCCTGATGATGGCGTAGCCTGGATGGATCAGGCTCAGGGTGATGCGGATCGAGTGATTGCGGCGTACGTGCCGGTGGGAAGTCCGGCATTCAAGGCGGGGCTGCGAACCGGGGATGCGCTGTTGTCGATTGAGAGCGTGCGGATTGACACGGCGCTTGAAGCGACACAGGTGCTGGCGCGACTGGGTTCCTGGCGCGAAGCGAAGTACGAAATTCAACGCGGGGCCGAGCCGTTTACCGTCAAGGTGATTATCGGGCAGGCGGAGCGCGATTCCACGATCTTCTATCAATACGCGGTGGCGGTGCTTTACCTGGCGATTGGGCTATTTGTCTATTTTAGACGGGGAAATGCTCCGCGGGCGCTGCATTTTTTCCTGTTATGCCTAGCATCGTTTATTATGTCGGCTTTTCATTATTCGGGAAAGCTGAATAATTTCGACAAGGTTATTTATTTAGGCAACGTGATGGCGGGATATTTGGCGCCGACGTTGTTCGTGCATTTCTGCTGCGTGTTTCCGGAGCCGCAGAAGTGGATCCGGCGGAGAGGAGCGGCGGTGCTGCTCTATTTGCCGGGGATGGGGTTGCTGGCATTTCACATGGGCGTGATGTTCGGATACGTGCGAACGGCGGCGCCTCTGCTCGAAATGCGGTGGATGCTGGATCGCACATGGCTGACGTTCCTGTGCTCGATGTATCTGATTGGCGGGATGGTGTTAGCGTGGCAATTGCGTCGCGCGGACGATCCGGTGGTGCGGAGGCAGTTGACGTGGCTGCGGAACGGGGCGGTGATCGGGATCCTGCCGTTCGCGCTGATTTACGCGGTGCCGTACCTGATGGGCGTGGCTCCGAACCATGCGATGAATCTGGCGGTGCTCTCGCTGCCGCTGATTCCGCTGACTTGGGCGTACGCGATTCTGCGCTACCGGCTGATGGACGTCGATATTATTTTCCAGGAAGGTTATGTTTACACGCTGGCGACGCTGGCGGTGCTCTCGATTTTCTACGGACTGATTTTCACGGTGAGCGGGGCGGGCGAGGTGCGAGGCACGGCGATGGTGGCGCTGATCGTGATTGCGGCGTTCGTATTTCAACCGATTCGAAATTGGATCCAGGAGCAACTGGACCGGCATTACTTTTATAAAGATCGCTACGATTACCGGCGGACGCTGATCGAGTTTGCGCGCGAATTGGGGTCGCCTACGAATTTGGGCGAGATGCTGGAAAGCGTGGCGGACCGGCTGATTCGGACGCTGGGGATCCGGCACGTGGCGTTTTTCGTGTGGGATGAGGCGGAGTCCCGGTTCCGGCTGGAGCTGGCGAGCAACCGGCGGGGCAAGCAGACGGAAAATGTTCCGTATGGGCTGGATATGAGCTTTCTGAGCGCGAATCCGGCGAAGCCATATTTATTCTTTGAACGCACGCGGAATTTGCTGGATGTGATTTCGCACGAGATGCCGGTATCCGTGCGGAGGTCGATTGCGGAGCTGGAGCTGACGTATTATCTGCCGTGCTCGGCGCGCGGGCGGACGATTGCTTATGTGGGCGTGAGCCGCACGGAGACGGGCGATTTCCTATCGAGCGAGGATGTGGAGTTGTTGATCACGCTATCGGGATATGTGGGCATCGCGGTGGATAATTCGATGCTGTATCAATCGCTGGCGCGGAAGGTGGAAGAGTACGAGAAGTTGAAAGAGTTCAGCGAGAACATTGTCGAATCGATCAACGTGGGGATTCTGGCGGCGGATCTGGAGGATCGGGTCGAGAGCTGGAATTCGCAGATCGAGAAACTGACGGGGATTTCGCGGGAACGGGCGCTGGGAAGAAAACTCGCAGAATTGCTTCCAGGTGACTTGTGCGAGCGCCTGGGCGAGGGGGTCGAGAACGTCTATAAATTCGTGTTGAAGCCGAAGGACGTGAGTTTAAATGATGTGACCCTGAACATTGCGATCGCGCCGCTGCTTTCGCGCGAAGGGGCGCAGATCGGGCGGCTGATTATTTTCGACGATGTGACGGATCGGGCAGAGTTGGAGCGGCGATTGGTGCAGGCCGATAAGCTGAGCTCGATCGGGCTGCTGGCGGCGGGTGTGGCGCACGAGGTGAATACGCCGCTGGCGGTGATTTCGACTTACGCGCAGATGCTGGCGAAGCAGATTTCGGGCGACGAGCAGAAGGCTCCGCTGCTGGAAAAAATTGCCCGGCAAACGTTCCGGGCGAGCGAGATTGTCAATTCGCTGCTGAATTTTTCGCGCACCTCGCCGACGGAATTTGTGAGCGTGGATATCAATAAGGTCCTGAAGGAGACGCTGGCGCTGGTGGAACATCAGATGGTGAAGTCGCGGGTGACGGCGACGCTGGATTTAGATGAGAAGCTACCGCGAATCAAAGGTAATCCAGGGAAATTGCAACAGGTATTTCTTAATCTGTTCCTGAATGCGCGGGACGCGATGGAGGCGGGCGGGTCGCTGGCGCTGAAGACGTCCGCCCATGACGGGCGGGTGGTGGTGACGGTGGTGGATTCGGGGGCGGGGATTGCGCGGGAGAATCTGGAAAAAATCTTCGATCCGTTTTTCACCACGAAGGGCGCGAAGAAAGGCACGGGGTTGGGACTTTCGGTGAGTTACGGGATTGTGCGCGAGCACGGAGGAAACATTGAGGTCCAGAGCGAACTGGGCGCGGGGACGCGGTTCGAGTTATCATTCCCGCATGTTATGCCGGAGGCGATGGTGGTGAAGCGAACGGAATTCATGGTGATGGAACAGCTCCCGGTGACGACGGCGGCGCAGGCGGTGTCTACACAAGCAATATCGGCTGTGGCGCAAAATGACAGGTTGATTCGTTGATGATTCCCGAGGGTCCTCTTCCGCCCGACGTGATTGCGCCCGAGAATCCTTCGCGCGGGCGCATTCTAGTGATCGACGATGAACCGGATATTCGCGAAAGCTTAGAGGCGCTGTTATCGAGCGAGAATTATCGCGTCGAGCTGGCGTTCAATGCGACGGAGGGGCTGAAGAAGCTTGAAACATCGACGTACGATCTTGTTTTAGTCGACCTGATGATGCCGGACAAGAGTGGGATGGAAGTGCTGGAAGAAATCCGGCTGCGGGATCGCGAGACGCCTCTGTTCATGATTACGGCGTACGGGTCGATCGAGGTGGCTGTCGAGGCGCTGAAACGCGGCGCCAACGACTATTTCGCTAAGCCGTGGGACAACGAAAAACTGCTGATCGAGATCGAGCGGATGATCTCGAAGCACCGGCTGGAGCGCGAGAATACCGAGCTGAAACGGGCGCTGAAGCAGCGCTACAGTTTTCCGAACATCGTCGGCAAGAGCGAACGGATGATGAAGATTCTGGACCTGGTGGCGCAGGTGGCGGCGAGCCGGGCGACGATTTTAATCACGGGCGAAACGGGGACGGGCAAGGAACTGATCGCGAACGCCATTCACGCTTATTCGGCGCGCAGCGAGCATCCTTTTGTGCCGGTGCATTCAGGGTCGGTGCCGCCGGACTTGCTGGAATCGGCGCTGTTCGGGCACGTCAAAGGCGCGTTCACGGGGGCGGTGGCTTCGCGCAAAGGATATTTCGAGATCGCTAATCGGGGGACGATTTTTTTTGATGAGATCGGCACGATATCGCTCGAGACGCAGACCAAGCTGCTGCGGGTGATTCAGGAGCGCGAGTTCATGCCGCTGGGGTCGACTGAAACGATCCGGGTGGATGTGAGGATCGTGGCGGCCACGAATGCGGAGCTGAAGAAGGCGGTGGAGGAAGGGAAGTTTCGCGAGGATTTGTACTACCGGCTGAATGTGATCAATCTGGCGCTGCCGCCGCTGCGGGACCGGAAGGAAGATATTCCGGCGCTGGTGGATCATTTTTTCGGGAAGTACTGCAAGGAGAACGAGAAATATCTGGATGCGGGCGGGCGGAGCGTGCTGCGGTTCGAGCCGGAGGCGATGCAGATCCTGATGGATCATGCGTGGCCGGGGAACGTGCGGGAGCTGGAGAACGTGGTGGAGCGGGCGGTGGTGCTGGCATCGCAAACCTTGGTTCCGGTAGACGTTCTGCCCGAGCATCTGCTCGAAGCGAAGGGGCTGCGGATTCGCCGCGATGAGAGCGGGCGGCTGGCGGCGGATGCGAGCCTGTTCGAAATTGTTGCGGATTTCGAGCGGCGGAAGATTATCGAGCAACTAGAGACGTCCGACTGGAGCCAGACGGCGGCGGCGGAGGCGTTGCATGTGCCTTTGTCGACGCTGAATCAGAAGATCAAAAGACTCAATATTGAGATTCGGAAGCGGGGGGCTTAGGCATTCGGATGCGACTCCGAGGGATCTCTGCATCGATTGCTTGGGCGATTTGTGCATCCTTCCTACTTAGCGCTGCACCTGCAGGTGGAGCCGACGCGACGGGCTTTTACACGCCCACACCTTGCGGTACTCCCTCGGCAACCTATCGTCTTGATCTGCGCTTTCGATCCGACCGCACGGGAAGATCTTTTCCCTCAAAATTCCGGCAGTATGGTTTCTCGCGGGGGAGGGAGGTTGGTTTGAAGTATACGGCGAAGAGTGTGACGCGGCCGGCCAGTGCGAAATCATGAAGAAATGCAGGATCAATGTTTTGCATCTCGCCAATCGATCGGGATCGTTAGGTGGTATGTCCGGAAATTTCGAGGTCCTCTCCGGGGAAGGGGAGAAACACAGGATCGTTTAGCGCGTCATTCAAGAAGCCCGCTCACCAGTTCATTTGCGAGTAGCGAAGCGCATTTTTGAGATTCGGAAGCGGGGGCTTAGAACGCTTCGGGGGACTGTGGATCGATCGCGGCGAGATGGTACGTTTCCGCGACCCGGCAAAGCGCTCTATCGGCGGCAACGAGGAAATGGAGCAGCCCTGAGTTCGATAGATGAATTGCCATCGATAGCTGAAGGGCGTCGAGACTCCGAATTCCTGCTTGAGGGCCGTGCATGGCAACGCACGTCCTGGCGAATTCAAAATGAATGTTCTCGAACTGGGGAGAAACGAGAATTCGGAGCTCGCGAACATCCGCCCGAAGCCGATCCTGAGCGGCCTCCCGGCCAGCCTGATCGAGCTTGTTCATTCTCATTTTTATGGCAAAAGCCGACTCTATTTCGACCAGCGTGAGGGGCGAGATGATGAACCGATATTCCGTCCGACGTTTGAACAACCGCTCCATGTAATCTCAACCAGGTTCACGGTGGTAGAGCTTGGCGAGCGCTCTTGTGTCGACAAAGCAAATCTTCAAAAGCGTTCCCGGCGCAATTCGATGACGGTGTCGGATAGAGAGCCGTCTATCGACGAAAGGGCGCGCCTCACGTCCTCAAGAGTCACGCTGTCCGTCTTGGCACGCTCCCATTCTTCAGCGGAGAAATACAGGGAGGGATCGGAGCTAATTGCGGATTCATCGACGATCGTCACGATGAGCCGCGAGTGGTCCGGCAAAGCGAGCGCCTCGGTCGGCTTCAATACGCCATCTTCATAAACGGCTTCAAAAGTCTTCTGCATACTTCTAGAATCATTCTACAGCACCCATAAGGCGATGGTATTCTAAATAAATATCTCGCCAAACCAATCGTACGTTAGCGGTCATCTTCGCGGGGTTCTGCGCGTTTTTGACTGTTTACGCGACGCAACCGATTCTTCCGGTGTTGATGAAGGCGCTTGGGGTTACGGCGTCACTGGCTAGTCTCACGGTGACGGCTAGCACGCTGGGGATGGCGCTTACGGCTCCGATGGCGGGGAGGATTTCCGACCGGATCGGGCGCAAGAAGACGATCGTGATTGCGGGGTTCGGGCTGGCGGCTTCGACTCTGGCGGCGGCGTTTGCTTGGGGACTGCCTTCGCTGCTGTTCTGGCGGTTCCTGCAAGGGATATTCACGCCGGGTATTTTCGCCGTCACGATTGCGTACATTCACGACGAATGGGGAGCGGCGGAGGCGGGGCGCGGGATGGCGTCCTACGTGGGCGGCACGGTGGTGGGCGGATTCCTGGGGCGGTTCCTGGCCGGAGTGGTTGCGTCCAGATACGACTGGCACAACGTATTTTTCGTGCTGGGCGGATTGAATTTGCTCAGTGCACTGGTGATCTGGCGGTTCATGCCGGTGGAGAGCAAAAAACCCGCTCCTCCGGCGAGCGGGTTCTGGTCCGCGGCGGGCGAGCACTTTCGCAATCCTTTATTGCTCGCGACGTACGCGGTTGGTTTCTGCGTGTTTTTCTCGCTGATTTCGACCTTCACGTACATTAATTACTATCTGTCGCGACCGCCGTTTTCGCTGCCGACGTCGGTGCTCGGCTCGCTGTTCTTCGTTTATCTGACGAGCGCGGTGGTGACGCCGATTGCGGGACGCTACATCGACAAGTACGGCCACAGGACGGTGCTGTTGTGCGGCATCGCGGCGGGAGCTTGCGGGACGCTACTGACGCTGGTTCCGAGCGTGATCGTGATTATTATCGGATTGGCGCTGGTTTGCGACGCCGTGTTTGTGGCGCAGACCTGTTCAAGCGGATTTATCGGAGTGGCGACGAAGACCAACCGGGCGCTGGCGGTGGGGCTGTATGTGATGGTGTACAACATCGGCGGGAGCGTGGGCTCGGCGGTTCCGGGTCCGGTATGGAAGACGTATGGATGGTCGGGAGTGGTGGCTTTGATTGTCGGGGTTCAGGTGTTGACGATGTTGCTCGCGTGGCGGCTATGGCCGGGGCGGGCGGCGAGCAGTACGTGATCGAGCGGCTGGTTGCGGCCGGGCGGCGTCACTCTCTGCGAAGAGATCGCTTCCTGCGGTCGCGGCTCGGAAGCGTCGGGCGTTTCATTTTGCAATCGCTGGCAGCGCATGGCGCCGCCCACAGGGAGATCAAAACTCTGCGGGTTGTGGTGGTTCGAGGGGGGCGCTGGTGCTTTACTTCGAAGCGCATTAAACTCAATCGATAGAGGTGATGACTATGATGACATCAAGAAGAGAGATACTCAGCCGGGCTCTGGTTGCCGGGAGCGCGCTTTCCGCGGTGGAAATGCTTAGCGCGGAAACGCCGGCGACGGTGGGCGATGCGGGCGAATTGAAGCTCGGGGTGGCGAGCTATTCGTTCCGCGAGTTCGGGCGCAAGATCGCGATTCAGGGAACGCAGAAGTGTGGTGTACACTACATCAACTATAAGGATGTGCACCTGCCTTTAACCTCCTCACCCGCTGAAATCAAGAAGGCGATTGCGGATACGGAGAAGGCGGGGCTGAAGATCGTGGGCGGCGGGACAATTTATTTTCAGACCGACGACGAGAAAGATATCCGGGCGAAATTCGAGTACGCCAAGGCTTGCGGAATGCCGACGATCGTCTGTATGCCGAGCGTGGATGTGCTGCCCAAGCTCGGAAAATATGTCCAGGAATACGACATTAAGATTGCGGTTCATGCGCATGGTCCGGAGGATAAGAATTTTCAGCGTCCGCAGGACGTGTTGAAAGTCGTGAAGGACATGGATCCGCGATGCGGGCTTTGTATCGACATCGGGCACACCGTTCGCACGGGCGTGGATCTGGTGTCGACCGTGGCGGAGACCGGGCCCCGGTTGCTCGACATGCACGTCAAGGATCTGGCAAGCTTTACAGCGAAAGACAGTCAGGTTCCGTGCGGCGACGGAAAGATTCCTTTCCCGGCGCTGTTCACGCAGTTGAAGAAGATGAACTATCAGGGATACGTGAATCTGGAATATGAGATTGACGATACCGATCCGCTGCCGAACATGATCAAGAGCTTCGCGTATATGCGCGGAGTGATCGCGGGCTTAAAAGGCTAGACGCGTTTAGCGTTTGTAGCCGATTTTTCTTAACAGGCTGCGGCGCCATTCTTTATCCGAGTCCGATTCGATGCCCTTCGGGCTGCTGCCATCGATCACGCCGAGGATGCCGCGGCCTTGTTCGGTCTGGGCGACGATCACTTCCACGGGATTTGCGGAGGCGCAGAAGATGGTGCAAATTTCCGGGATCTCCCGGATGCGGCTTAGCACGTTGATGGGGTAGCCGTCGGTCATGGAAATGACGAACGTGTGGCCGGCTCCGATGAATTGCGCGTTGACGGCGGCGTTTTCCTTAAGAGATTCGTCGTTGCCATCGACACGGGTAAGGCATGCGCCGGAGGCTTCATTAAAGGCGATGCCAAATTTCATTTGCGGGACGGTGTTGACGATCGCCTCATAAATATCTTCGACGGTTTTGATGAAGTGGCTTTGGCCGACGATGATGTTGCCGTTTTCGGGGATCGCAAGAGGCACTGATTTGAGTTCCATTCGATCCATCATAATGAATCGTGGCATTGCGCAAAGTAAGCAAGCTGATTGAAGGGCGGCTGAACGTTCATCGCGACGGGTATGCGTTTCTGATTCCCGACAAGCCGGTGCCCGGCACGGACGGCGACGTTTACATCGCCAAAGAAGAAGCGCATAAGGCGATGCATGGGGACCGGGTGGCGATCCGGTTGAAGCGCGGCGATCGCGGGCGTCTGAGCGGCGAGATCATGCAGGTGCTGCGGCGCGCGCATCCTTCGGTGGTCGGCGAATTTCGCATCCGGCGGCGCGGAAACTGGGTGGTTCCGCACGAAGATCGCATCCGGCAATGGATTCAGATCCCGGAGGGGATGGAGTTTCCAACAAAAAAACAATCGGCAAATCGGGTGGGTGCGCGCGTGGTCGATGTGCAGACGGTGGCGGATCTGGAGGGGATGATCGTCAACGTCGAAATTCTCGATTTCGGAGATGGAGACCGGCCGATCGGACGGGTGACCGAGATTCTTGGGAAGGCGGACGACTTCGGGGTCGACGTCGAGATTCTGATCCGGTCGCATCACATCCCGCATGAGTTTCCCGAAGACGTGCTGGAGCAGGCGCGGTCGATTTCGAAAGAGATTCCGGAAGCGGAGATTGCGAAGCGGCGGGATTTTCGCGCGCTCGATATCGTGACGATCGATGGCGAGACGGCGCGTGATTTTGACGATGCGGTTTGGGTGGAAAAGCTCGCCAACGGAAATTTCGCGTTGCAGGTGCACATCGCGGATGTGAGTTATTATGTGCGGCCGGGATCGCCGATCGATCGTGAGGCGCTGTTGCGTGGAACGAGTGTTTATTTTCCGGATCGCGCGGTGCCGATGCTGCCGTTGGAGCTATCGACGGATCAATGTTCACTGCGGCCGCATGAGGATCGGCTGGTGCTTTCGGCGCTGCTGGAGATCGACAAGAGAGGCGATGTGGTGGCGCAGGATTTCATGCGCGGTGTGATCCGCAGTGCGGAGCGGATGACTTATACGGCTGTGCATGGAGTGCTCGAAGGCGATGCGGAATTGCGGAATCGTTATGCGCCGCTGGTGGGGCGGTTCGAGTTGATGCAGGAATTGGCGCTGATTCTGAATAAAAAGCGGGTGCGGCGCGGGTCGATCGATTTTGATTTGCCGGAGCCTTTGCTGAAATTCGACGAATTCGGCGAAATGATCGGCGTGAAGCGCGCGGCTCGGAACGACGCGCACCGGTTAATCGAGGAGTTCATGCTGGCGGCGAACGAAGCGGTAGCGTCGCATATCGAAGAAGCGGGGCTGCCGATGATTTATCGTATTCACGAGCGGCCGGATCCAAAGCGCGTACTCGAGTTCGAAGAGGTGGCAACGCAGTTCGGTTATTCATTGGTGGGCGGCGGCGCGCCGGTAAAAAAGTTTCGCGGCGAGATCGTCGCGCTGGATAATGAGAAACTGACATCGCGGAATTATCAGAAGCTGGTGGCGAAAATCGAGGGTAAACCGGAGGAGCGTATTCTTAGTTATCTAATGCTGCGGTCTTTGAAACAGGCGCGATATAGCGATCAGAATGTGGGTCACTTCGCGCTGGCGGCAAAAAGCTACACGCATTTTACTTCGCCCATACGAAGATATCCGGATTTGATCGTACATCGAATTTTGAAGGCGCATCTGGATGGAAAAGAGTACGAGGACGATTTGCATGAGATCGCGAATTCGTCTTCGACCAACGAGCGCCGGGCGGCGGAGGCGGAGCGCGAACTGGTCGAATGGAAGAAAGTGAAGTTCATGATCGCGCATGTGGGCGAGGAGTTCGATGGGCTGATTATCTCGACGCAGCGCTTCGGTTTTTTCGTGGAACTGGTGGAGATGTTCATCGAAGGACTGGTGCCGATGGATACGCTGCTGGGCGATCATTACACCTATCACGAAAACACGCGGAAGATCATCGGGCAGCGGACGCGGAAGCAATATTCGATCGGCGATAAGGTCAGAGTGCGGCTGGATCGAGTGGACGGGGTGGAGAAGAGGCTCCAGTTCTCATTAATTCCGAAAAAGCGGATCAAGGAGTAAGCGCGGCATTAGGTTCGTAGCCGCGGCATTCCAAGACAGGCAGGCGTGGATATTTTGGAAAGGTGGGGTCAGTGAGGGCGCGTTCGCACAGTAAGAAAATCGATCCGCGATCGCTGCGAATGATGCGGCAATATTGGCAGGTATCACATAGATTCACATCAATGAGGTTCATGTTAATCGATGAGGCCGCTGCGGACGGCGAATCTGACCAGTTCGCCGGTGCTGTGCAGATTTAATTTTTCCATGAGGCGGCCGCGATGCGCTTCGACGGTGTAGACGCTTAAGGTGAGCGAGGTCGCGATTTCCTTGTTGGTTTTTCCTTCGGCGATGAGCTGGAGGACTTCGCGTTCGCGGCTGGTGAGCAGGTCGAGAGGATCCGTCACGTGGCGGCGATAATCGCTGAGCACCGCGTCCGATACGCCGGGGCTGAGGTAGCCTTCGCCTTTCGCCACGGCGCGAACGGCGGCTAATAAATCGGCGTCGGCGGAGTCTTTTAAGAGATAGCCGCGAGCGCCGGCGCGTAGAATCTCGCGAACATAAACCGCGTCCTTATGCATGCTGAGCGCGAGCACGCGGGTGCGCGGCGATAGCTCAATCAGGCGGCGCGTGGCTTCGATGCCGTTCAATTCCGGCATCGCGACGTCCATCACGACCACGTCGGGCTTCAGTTTCTGGGTGAGCTCGATGGCTTCGCGTCCGTTGCCGGCTTCACCGGCGATCTCCATATCGGGCTGCGCGGCGAGGATCATGCGGAAGCCGTGGCGGACCAGCGAATGATCGTCGGCGAGCAGGATGCGGATCATTTATTTATGTTCCATAGGAGCTGTCACGTCGATGGTAACGCCTCCGCCGGTTGTCGAGGAGATGGTGCAATCTCCACCGGCGCTGCGGGCACGCGCGGTCATACCGGTGAGGCCCATGCCGGTGTGTTCCGTCGAGGTTTGGGCCAAGCCTCGACCGTTATCGGAGAGAGTCAGGTGAATATTCCCGTTCTCCGCACGAAGGAAAATTGTCACGCGCGATGCGTTGGCGTGGCGCGCGACGTTGGTCAGTGCTTCCTGCACGATGCGGAACAAGTGCGTTTCCGTTTCATCGGCGAGGCGGCCGTCGAAGTGCGAACGGTAGTCGACATCGATATGCGTGCGCTCGCTGAAACGGTCAGCCAGCCAGCGGATGCCGGCGTCGAGGCCGAAATCGTCAAGGATGGTCGGGCGGAGAAGCTGCGATAGCGTGCGCACGTTGGCGATGGCGTCGTCGATAAGCTTGATGGAATCTTCAAGCGGCGAAGCGTTGGTGAGATTGGTCTTGATCGCGGTCAGGGACCCTCCCAGTTCGTCGTGCAGTTCATGGGAAAAGCGGCGCGCGGTAGCTTCCTGCGTTTCGAGCATGCGGAAAGAGACGCGGCTCAGCTCGCTGGTTTGCGCTTCCATCTGGCGGAAAACACGGGCGGCGATGCGCACGGTAACCATCGCCGAGACCAGCGCGACGAGCAAGCAGCCGCCAATCAGCAGAACGGATTCGGTGACGATGCTATTGGTCTGCGCGTCCACCCGGCGGCGCGTATCGGCCGCGCGGGCGTAGCTAAGGTCGGCGAGGCGGGCGACAACGGTGGTGACTTCTTCGTGGCGAACGAAAAGATCGCGCGAGGAAAATCCGGGAGCCTTCTTCCCTGCTAGGAGCTGGCGGGCCTCCGTGGAGAAATCGAGCACCGCATGTTCGAGCGCATTCCAGGCGGCTTCGTCGGGACCGCCGCGGGCTCTCTCGACGAGAATCGCGACCTGGCCTCCAGTTTCGTCGAGAGCGGCCAGCACTTTGGCGCGGTCGACATTTTCGGGCGTATGGGAAAGGCGGTAGAAGGCGGCGTTGAGGGCTTCCTGTTCGCGCTCCACTTCATCGAGCAGGCGGGTGATCACCAACTGGTCGGCGACCAGGCCGGCGGCGCTGGCGGTGATGGATCGCGCATTGTGAACTCCGATGACGGCGGCGGCGGCGAGAAGCGCGATGACGACCGCGAAACCGATCACCAGGACGCGAAGCAGTGTACGCATGGACCTATCCCAACACTAACGTTTTTTCATTAAGATTCGCTCGTCATGATTACCACAAGGAGGTGCGATGGAGTCGCCTGCGGGGGCTAGTGTTCCGAAAAGCATATGGCCGCAAGATGGAATTGCAAAGGGGAGATCGAAAGCACCCCATCAAAAGGAGAAACGAAATGAAACGCACAATTCTGATCACGATGTTGACGGCCGCCGGGATGTTTGCACAGAGCACGGCACCCGCGAGTGCTCCGGCCACCCCGCAGAGCACCAAGACCACGGCGACTACTTCGAAGAAGGCCGCCAAGAAATCCGCTAAGGCGACTACGGCGAAGCCGGCCAGTTCGACCAAAGTGGCTAACAAGAAGGCCGTAAAGGCCTCGAAGACGCCGGCTCCGGCCGCGTCGTCCAGTGCTCCGGTAAAGCAATAACGGCGTGTTTCCTTGTGAATGGGGTCGGCAATCGGGCCGGCCCCTTTTTTGTTTTTAGGGAAATCCCCTCCCTGACGGTCGGGGTTCGGTCAGATGCAGTCCCCTCCCTGACGGTCAGGGTTCGGTGGCTAAAATGAAAATTCTTCAATCAATCGGGGGCGAGCCTTGAAATCGCTGTAGCGGACCCATTTCGGGCGCACCACGAAATAGGTAATTCCGGGCCAGTTCAGACGGTCTCTTCCATCGGGAAACCTCTTAAAGTATTGGTCGATGTGCGAGCCGGCGGCTTCTTCGGCGATTCCTTCGTATTGCAGCGTGACCTCGCCGCTCCACATCGTAATCGAACACTCGCCGCGTACTTTCAGATTGCGATATTTTCGCGAGCTGTCGACGGTGTCGAAGATAATTTCGAGGTCGGGCGTCACGGCGATCGCGACCACTGCGCTTTGCGGCGCGTCTTCGGGTGAGAGCGAGCTCACCACTGCCAGATCGCAGCGGCCGATAAATTCAGCCAGCTTTTGCGGCGACATCCTCGAAGCTCACCGGAGGATTTATATAGAGGAAACGCCCGCATTGCTCGCAGCGCAGCAAATCGGTTCCTTTGCGCAGATCCTGCAGGTATTGCGGCCGAATCGTGATTTGGCACGCCTGGCAGCGCGAATTTACCACCTCCGCGATGGCCACTCCGCCTAATTTCACGCGAATACGGTCGTAAACGTTCACCGTCGCCTTGGGCAGTTTTGCCACCACTTCGGCACGCTGCACGCGATGGGTTTCGAGAAAGCCCTGATTTTCGGCCGTCCGCTTGCGCGCCCGTCCTTTTTCTTCTTCTACGACGACCTTTTCCTGTTTGAGCGAGACTTCCGCCTTTTTGACATTCGCATCGAGCGGCTCGGATTCGCCCATCAGCTCCAGGATGCGGTCTTCGGCCTTCCGAATCTCTTTCTCGATGTATTCGATTTCGTGTTGGAAGGCCTTATACTGCTCGTTGGTCTTGGCCCCCAGCATCTGCTCCTTCAGTTTGGAGATCTTCTGCTGGTGGACCTGAATGTCGCCTTCCAGCTTCTTGCGATCTTTCTGATTGGCCGAAAGGGCGGCTCGATCCGCTTCGAGCTTGCGGTTGTGGGATTCCAGCGCCTTCTCAATGGTCGCGATATGCTTCGGCAGGGCGGCTACCTCTTTTTCGAGCGCCGCGATTTTTTGGTCTAGCGATTGGAGCTGAATCACCAGATGGGTATCTGGGTGCATTGATTACCGATTCTAGCACGGTACATTGGTACAAGCCGACTATGTATACTTTCGAAAACCTGCCCGCTATGCCGCTCACCATCGAAGGCGCCAGCCTGCTGCATCAGATGCTGCGGGTCAAGTGGTCCGCGTGGCGAGCCCTCGACGTCCTGGAGCGGGTTCAAATCCTGAAGGATGCCGCTACCGTACTGGCCGCGATTGAGGGCGATGGAACCGCTGTGTTCTCGATGCTGGGCCACAAAGGCGACATCATGCTGGTGCATTTCCGCAAGGATTTCACTGCCCTGAACCTGGTCGAATTGGCCCTGCCGAAGCTCAGACTGTGGGATTACCTAGAGCAGACGACGTCCTATTTATCGGTGGTCGAACTGGGGCTTTACGACTCCTCGGCGAAGGTCTACACGTCGCTCGCGGAGCGTGGGATCGCGCCGCATACTCCGGAGTGGAATGCCGAAATCGAGGAGACGCTGGTCCGGCAGCGGACGGCGATGCATCCGCGCTTGTTTCCCGAGATTCCGGCGCATCCCTTCATTTGTTTTTATCCCATGGACCGCAAGCGCGGGGAGCATAAGAACTGGTATCAGGTTCCGATGCCGGAGCGGCAGCGGCAAATGCAGGATCATGGCGAGATCGGCCGCCGCTATGCCGGAAAGGTGCGGCAGATCATCTCCGGATCGATCGGTTTCGATGATTGGGAGTGGGGCGTCGACCTGTTCGCCGACGATCCGCTGATTTTCAAGAAGCTGATTTATGAGATGCGATTCGACGAGGTGAGCGCGGTGTACGCTCTATTCGGGACATTTTATGTCGGCCGGCGAGTGGCCGGAGGCGAGATCGGTACGCTGCTCGAAGTCTGAGTGCACGTTTACGGGAAAAGCAGCGTCTTAGGCTAGCAAGGAGGTCGCGTATGCGAGCAACTTTGATTGTTTTTTTCCTGTCTGTTTCCGTTGCGCTCGGGCAGGACGTTTCGCGCGTTTTTCATCTGCACCATATCGACAAGGATCAGGATCTCAACGAGTTTGCCACCATGATTCGCGCGGTCGCGGATGTGCCGAAAATGTCAGTTGACGCCGCGCAGAAAACGTTGTCGATGAGCGGCACCGCCGTCCAGATTGCCGTCGCCGAGTGGATGTATACGGAGCTCGACCGGCAGACACTGCCCGAATTTGCGACCAAGGAATTCAAAGTTCCGAATAAAGAGGACGACGTGGTGCGGGTGTTCTTTCTGCACAATACGAAAACGATCCAGGATTTTCAGGAAGTGACTACCACCGTCCGAACGATCACAGAAATGCGGCGGGTTTTCACATTTAACACCGCGAGAGCACTCGCTGTGCGCGGAACAGTCGATCAGATCGCGGCTACGGAATGGATGGTTCGTGAGCTCGACCAGCCTGCCGATGCGAAGCGGACCGGTCCGCGAGAGTATCAAATGACCGATACCACCCTACGCCCGGAGCCTGCCGTGCGCATTCTCTACTTGCCCTACACCTCAACCATCCAGCAGTTTCAGGAGGTCGCGACGATGGTACGCACCATCGGCGAGATACGGCGCGTTTTCACCTACAATACGCCGAGAGCGTTGATCGTACGCGGAACGCCCGATCAGGTTGCGCTCGCCGCATGGTTCGCGACCGAACTGGGTAAGCCCGTGACTGCGGGAACTGCTTCGACACCATACCACTACCCCGTCCCCGATCGCAGCGGCGAGAATCTGGTGCGTGTGTTTTACGTGAAGGATGTCCCCACCGTAGCCGCCTTCCAGCAGCTCGCCACGCAGATCCGCACCACGGCGCAAACCCGGCGATTGTTCACCTACAACGAAACAAAAGCGGTGGCAGTGCGCGGAACCGAGGCGCAGCTCGCGTTAGTTGATCAGATGCTGAAAGACCGCGCGTTGCAGCTCGCGTCCAATCAATAGGCGCCTATCCGCCCTTTAACTCGCGAGCCTTCTGTTCATCCGCTGCGCTGCCCGCCGCATCGCCCGCCGCTTTGCGAGCCTTGGCGCGATTCTGATACGCGTTGAGATATTTCGGATTCAGCCGGATCGCTTCATCCAAATCGGCTAGCGCCCTCTTATCGTCTTTCAGAAGATGGTACGCGAATCCACGCGCGTTGAGCGCCAGCACAAAGTCGGATTTCTCCGCCAGCGCGGCGCTCAACTCATCTACGGCCTCGCGGTACTTGCCTTGCTTCAAAAACTCGCGCCCGGCTTGGTTATGCTGGGCGGCGGACTTCGCATCGCCTTTCGATTCGGCCACCTTCGGCGGGTCAATTACTTTGGGAGCAGCCACCACTTTAGGAGCCGCGACCACCTTAGGAGCAGTCACAATCTTAGGAGCAGCCATCACCGGCTCCGCCGCCGGAGCAGGCTTGGCCGAAACTGCGGCCAGCGCCGGAGCATCCTTGGCCGCCTCCGCGCGAGCGATGGCTTCTTCTGTCCGGCCCAGCACGTTGCGCGCTTCCTGATAATCGGGCTTCAATCGCAGCGCATGATTCAGATCGTCCTGGGCCTCGCGATACCGGCCTAACAGGAAGTACGCGCTGCCGCGCGCGCACCATGCCTCCGGCATTTCCGGCTTCAGACGGATGGCCTCGGTGCGATCCGCCAAACCCTTGTCGTGGTCGCCGACGGCGTGCCAGGATCCTCCGCGCGCCAGCCGCGCTTCGGCCGATTCTGGTCTCAATCGCACCGCTTCATTTCTATCCGCCAGCGCTTTCTGATGCTCTCCTGCCGCCGCGTACACGCTCGAACGGGCCAGGTATAACGACGCGTCTTCCGGCGTCATCGCCAGCGCTCCATTGAAATCGGTTACCGATTTTTCGTAGAAACCGAGCCTGGCATAGGCCGCCCCGCGCAGCGTCAGCGCACGCAGGTTTTTCGGATCCACGCGCAGCACCCGGTCGCAATCCTCCACCGCGTGCGGAAATTCACCGAGCTGTCCGTAGGCGAAGCCGCGTTCCAGAAACGCGCTCGAATCCTCCGGTTTCAACAGCGTCGCCTGGGTGAAATCGTCGATCGCGTCTCGATAGTTTCCCATCGCCGAATACGCCATCCCGCGGCCCTTCCAAGGCGCCGGATCATCCAGTCGCAGCCGGATCGCCTTGCCATAATCGTCCACGGCCAATTGATATTGCCCCAGGTGTTGGTGCGCGGCGGCACGCTCGGAATAGAGCGGCGAGGTTTCGACGCCGAGGTCAAACAGAGCACTCAGATCGGCGATCACCCCGCGCTGATTGCCCAGCTTGGTGTATGTTTCGCTGCGCCAGCGCAAAGCGTCCGCGCTCTTCGGGTCCAGCCGGATCGCCTCCGTCAGATCGTCGACGGCCTTGGCGGGAAGATTCAGCGCAAGCTGCGTTTTGGCCCGGTGCAGATACGCCTGCGCCGTCGGTTCCGCGCCGAGCGAGGCCGAAAACGCGTCATAAGCCTCCTGCCAGTGGCCGGCCTGTTCCCAGCGAATGCCCAGCTCATATTCGCGCTGCGCCTTTTGCGAATCGGCGCACAGCCCCAGCGCCGCCAGCGCCAGCATCGTGCAAATGTAAGGTCTGATCTTCACTTCGGTACTGCTTTCTTTCAGGAATTCAATCGGTTGAATCCCTTAGGACCTTTAGGCCGACTTTACCACAGGGGGAGCGATGAATTGCTCCCCGGGCAAAGAGAGCGTTTACTGGTTGATAGTCCTACGCGTAGCAGCGCCAGAGGCAAACACTCTTAATTGAGATATTTGGGTCTTGAGCTCAGGATCTTGAGTCGTTTCTTCCAGCGTGTTTAGAAGAAAACTGGTAGCATTGGGCGCGACGTTTGAGGGATTATTAATCGCGTTTGGATGCTCAAAGGCAGTATTAAGCATTACGAACACAGTCCGCTTCTGCGTGTCGGTTAAACCAGTTGCCGATGGCATTGAACCAAGCATCTTGATCAGAAAGACAGCAGCCTCGTCTCCCATTCTGTGCAACTGGATGGCCCCAGTCTTGAGGGGCAAACCGGCCCTAAATATTCCTTCAATCTCGCCTAATTTAACATCATCTTGTGTCACAACCCTATGCTTGACCTCCGGGCCTGCGCCACCATTGTTGACGACTGCTTGCGCCGTTAACGTGAGCCCACATCCGCAGGCTATGAGTATGAGCTTTGGATTCATAAACATCACTTATGCTGAGTCACCTTGCCCGGCGCAGCCGCCGTTTCACTGGTGCAAGCACCGCCTGAAACGCCAAATCCAGATCCGTCACGCCCATCACCCGGCAGACCACGTAAAATACCGCGACTCCCAGCGGCATCGATACCGCCAGGTCCACTCGGTGAGCCATTTGCGTTACCCCAAGCCATCGTTCAATGCCACGAGAAGAAAGGAACACCGCCGCGCCCATGACCGCCGACGCGATCGCGACTTTGGCGAAGCCTGCCACCAGTTCCCGGCCATGGACGCCGCCCAGCCTGGCCCGCAGGATGGTGAACAACACCACGAATCCGAACAAAGCCACCATCGACGTCGCCAGCGCCAGTCCGGCGTGTCCAAACCCGGCGAATCGGATCAGTGTCACCGCCGTTCCGTAGTTGATGATGATCGAAAGGATGCTCACCACCATCGGTGTGCGCGCGTCGCCCAGCGCATAAAACGCCGGATTCAGCACCTTCAATCCCGCATAGCCGACCAGGCCGATCGCATAGCAGGAGAGCGCGGTTGCGGTTTGCTGCGTGTCGTACACCTGGAATTTCCCGCCCTGGTAAATGGCGCCGATAATCGATTTTCCCAGCACCACCAGGCCGATCGACGACGGCAGCGTCAATAAAAACACCATGCCCAGCGATTTCGAAAACGTTCGCCGGAATTCGTCCATATTTCCCGCCGCCGCGCTGCGGGAGATGGAAGGCAGCGTGGCCGATCCGATCGCCACGCCAAACAATCCCAGCGGGAGCTGCATGAAGCGGAACGCGTAGCCCAGCCAACTCACCGGGCCGTCGAATCCGCGCACCGGGTCCGAAATGCCGGAGGCCAGATTGGTGCTCACCGCGACATTGATCAGCACCGCGGCGTTGCCCAAAATCGCCGGAGCCATCATGCGCATAATCCGCTGCAAGCCTGGATGCGTCCATTCGAAGGCCGGGTGAAAACGATATCCCAGCTTATAGACGCTCGGCAATTGCCAGCCTAATTGCAGCATCCCACCCAGCACCACCCCGATCGCCATGCCGTCGATGCGTGAAATGTGCAGATGCGGTCCGTTGATATGCGGAGCCAGCCAGACTCCGATCAGAACGCCGAATCCCACGGAGCCGAAGTTGAAAAACGTCGACGCCATGGCCGGCACGCCGAACCGGTTCGATGCGTTCAGCATCCCCATCGCCTGCGCCGCCAGAGCGACCATCAGCAGGAACGGGAACATGATCCGCGTCATGGATACGGCCAATTCGAATTTGCCCGGCACGGCGGCGTAGCCCGGCGCCAGCGTGGAAACCAGCACGGGAGCGAAGATCATTCCCGCCGCGCAAACCGTGCCCACCACCACCAGCAGCGCCGTCGCTACCAGATTCGCCAGGCGGCCGGCTTCCTCCTTGGTCCGCGACGAAACATAGTCGGTAAAGGTCGGCACAAATGCGCTCGATAAAGCGCCTTCTGCGAACAGATCCCGCGTCAGATTCGGAATGCGGAAGCCCAAGTTGAACGCGTCCTGCGTCAGCCCCGCTCCAAACAGCCGCGCCATCACGATCTCGCGCAGCAATCCGGTAACCCGGCTCATGAAAATCGCCAGCGAGACGATCCCCGCCGACCGGACCACGCTCTCCTGCGTCGTTCGCCCCGAGCCGGGCTTCAAAAGCTCAGGATCAGCTTCCGTATTGTTCAAAGAAGTGGGCAATCGTTACGATTCCTGCGTAATAGTTCGACAGTTTATATTTTTCGTTGGGCGAATGTAGTCCATCGTCAGGTAGACCGAATCCCATCAGGATCGTCGGAACGTGGAGATGCCGGGCGAAATCGCCCACGATGGGGATCGACCCGCCGCTGCGCACGAACACCGTTTCGCGGCCCAAAACATCGCGAAATGCCTGCGCCGCGATATCGATCGCCGGATGATCCGGATTCACCATGATCGCCTCGCCCGCGCTCAGCACGCGAACCTCGAGCTCGATACCGGCCGGTGCATTATCGGCCACAAACTTCTTGTAAGCCGCCACGATTTTTTCGGCATTCTGCTTCGGCACCAGCCTCATGCTGACTTTGGCCGTCGCCGTCGCGGGAATCACCGTCTTCGCGCCTGCCCCCGTGAATCCTCCGGCAATGCCGTGGACCTCGAGCGTCGGACGCGCCCACACCCGTTCAAGAACCGAGTAGCCAGGCTCGCCCGTCAGCCGCGTCGAGCCGACCTCCTTATTAAGGAACTCCGCTTCGTCGAACGGCAGCGTCTCCCAGCTCTGTTTTTCGGCCGGCGCGGGCGCTTCGACCTCGTCGTACATCCCCGGAATCTGGATCACCCCGTTCGAATCCTTCAGCTTGGCCAGCAGTTCCACCAACCCGAAAACCGCGTTCGGCGCCGCGCCTCCGTATACCCCCGAGTGCAGATCGCGCGCCGGACCCTTTGCCTCAATCTCGGTATAAACCAGCCCGCGCAGCCCGATGCATAGCGTCGGAATCCCTTCGGCATAAAGCGACGTATCGGAAACCAACGCCACGTCGGCCTTCAGTTTCGTGGGATTTTCGGCCACGTACTTGGCCACCGATTCGCCGCCGATCTCCTCCTCGCCTTCGATCAAAAACTTCAAATTCACAGGCAGCGTGCCGTTCACCGCGCGCAGCGCTTCGACAGCCTTGATGTGCATGTACATCTGCCCTTTATCGTCGGCCGATCCGCGCGCGTAAATATCCCCATCGCGCACCACCGGCTCAAAAGGAGGCGACTTCCACAACTCCAGCGGATCCGGCGGCTGCACATCGTAATGTCCATAACACAGCACCGTCGGCTTACCCGGCGCGTGAAGCCAATCCGCGTATATAAGGGGATGCTTGGCGGTGGGAATAATCTCGACGTTCTCCATCCCCACGCTGGTCAGGCTATCGGCCACGAACTTCGCCGCTCGTTCGACATCCCCCTTATTTTCCGGCAGCGTGCTGATGCTCGGAATACGGAGAAACGTGAACAACTCTTCGAGGAGACGATCCTTATTCTGCTCGACAAACGCCGTGGTAGAGGGAGACACGTCTCAATTATAAGGCGTATGCATTCCGAGCCGTGACCACAAGGAGCAGTGCTCGTTCCTGCCACCCTGCTAGACTTTTATCGATGGCTTCCGTGGTGTGGTTCACTGGTCTCAGCGGCGCGGGAAAATCGACCATCGCCCGTGCCACGGAGGCGGCGCTCCTCGAACAGGGCATCCCGGTCGAAGTGCTCGACGGCGACGCGATTCGCAAGACGTTTTCCCGCGGCCTGGGATTTTCGAAACAGGATCGCGATGAGAATGTGCGCCGCGTCGGCTTCGTCGCCGCCCTGCTCGCCCGCCACGGCGTAACCGTCCTGGTCGCCCTGATTTCGCCCTATCGCGCGCTCAGAGATGAGGTGCGGGAGCAAATGGAAAGCGCCGCCATTCCGTTCCTCGAAGTCTACGTCAACGCGCCGCTGAATATCTGCGTCGGCCGCGACCCCAAGGGTTTGTACGGCAAAGCCCAGCGTGGCGAAATTCCCTCTTTCACCGGCCTGGGCGATCCCTATGAGCCGCCCCTCGCCCCCGAAGTCGAATGCCACACCGACCAGGAAACCGTGGAATCCAGCACTCGCCGCGTCCTCGAAGCCCTTCAGTACGCCCCGCGCGCCATCAAAACCGCCGCCACCGTCCGCGCCAAAATGTAAAGATCCAGCCACGGCGACCAGTTGCGGATGTAGTACGTATCCAGTTGCACCCGTTTTTCGTAGGGTAAATCGTTGCGCCCCGAAACCTGCCACAAACCTGTGATCCCCGGCCTCACCCGCGTGTACAGTTCGTAGGCTTCGCCATAAAGCGCGATCTCATCGGCCACAATCGGGCGCGGACCCACCACACTCATTTCCCCGCGCAGCACGTTCCAGATCTGCGGCAGTTCGTCGAGGCTGGTGCGCCGCAGCACCCGCCCGGCGGCCGTCACGCGCGGATCGTGGCGCAGCTTGTGACTTCGATCCCATTCCTGCCGCAGCGCTGGATTCCGTTCCAGATGCCGCGCCAGCACCTCGCTCGCGTTCCGCACCATGGTCCGGAACTTCCACGCCGTGAACGTCGCCCCGTCGCGTCCGTACCGCACCTGCCGGTAAAACACCGGACCCGCCGAGGTCAGCTTGATCGCCGCCCCGATCAGGATCACAAAAGGAAGCGCCAACGCCGCGGTAGCGATAATCAGCCCCAGGTCCACCGCGCGCTTCCATCTGTAAGCGCCTCCGCGCCCACCCGCCCAGGCGCTGAACTCGCGAATCGGAGTCTGCTGAAAAGTCGACATGTCAGCGCGGCGCAAGCTTTAAATCGGCGGCAGCCCCGCCCTTCCACGTTCCCGAAATGACTTGTCCATAAAGAGCGGCAGTCTGATCGACCATGCGATCCACCGAAAATTGTCGAGCCAGCTCCCTCGACGCCTTCCCCATCCGCTCGCGCAGCGCCGCATCGTTCCCCAGCGCCTCGATCGCGGCCGCGATCTCAGCCTCGCCCCGCACCGGCGCCACGAATCCGTTCACGCCGTGCCGCACCGTCTCTGAAACCCCGCCGACCGAAGTCGCCACAATCGGCAGCCCCCGCGCCAACGCCTCCAGCACCACGATCGGATTGGCCTCGGAGTCGCTCGACAGCACCAGCACATCGAAGCCGTGCATCAGCGTCTTGGCGTTCTGTTCGCCCAGCCATGTCACCCGCCGCTCGATCCCCAGCGATTCTGCTAGCCTGTGCATCTCCTCTTTCAATGGCCCATCTCCAATCACGACCAGCCGCGCCCTCTCGCCCTGGCTCAATTCGCACTTCGCGAAGGCTCGGATCGCAACCGCGGGAGCTTTCATCGGCACCAGCCGCCCGACGAACCCGATGCACACCTCGTCGTCCCTCAGCTTCCAGCTCCGCCGCAGCCCACCCCGCTCAGGCGCCTCTTCCATCTCAGCCGTCGAGACCCCGTTCCGGATCAGACAAAGCTTTTCGGATGCGATCCCCATCCCGAGCGCATAGTCTCGTTCCTCGCTCGAAACCGTGACCACCGCATCGCACATCCGCGCCAGCGCAGCTTCCAGAACGCGCCCCACTCCGCGCAGAGCCACGCCCCGATTAGGATCCATCGCGATAAACATGTGCGGAGAGTAGAGCCGCCTCACCGCGGCGCCCGCCAGTCCCAGCCGTCCGATCAGCCCCGCCTTGGTGCTGTGACAATGCACGATGTCGAAAGGTCCTCGCTCCCGCACGTACCCGCGCAACGCCCGCATCGCATTCCAGTCGCTCCCGTGTGGAGAGCGATGCATCGGCAGTTCCCTCACCTGGAGCCGAGCCTCGCCGCTCAACCTCGCCAAGTCATCCCGAAACACCTGGTCGCAGCGCATCGGCGAATAGACCAGGTCGACCTCGTGATTCCGCGCCAACAACCCGGCAGTAAGATCCATCACATGCCGCCCCACCCCGCCCGCCGACGCCTCGACCAGTTCGAGCAGTTTCATCGCAAGAAAGCTTGTTTGAACCGCAGCGCCATGCGCTGTGGCGTGAGCATGGCAACCATCGTCCTCGCCACGCCGTAGAAACTGAATGGCGAGAGCGGATCGAAATAGCGCAGTTGCAGCTTCAGCCGCTGCGCCTGCTGCACCCGGCGTCCCTCGACGCTAATCCCTCGCGCCGAATACTCGCACGACGTGAGCACCTCCGGAATCACGGCAAGCTTGTACCTCTTTCCCAACCGCAGGAACAACTCGTAATCTTCCGCGTTCGGCACATCCTCGCGATAGACGCCCGCCTCTCG